>Ga0209581_1001752_pt1 | contig 23709 bp, 14 predicted proteins | sample Coa_R2_FD_187160 | JGI IMG/M metagenome (GOLD analysis project Ga0209581, IMG submission 187160) | Surface soil microbial communities from Centralia Pennsylvania, which are recovering from an underground coalmine fire - Coalmine... | ecosystem: Environmental > Terrestrial > Soil > Unclassified ...
CGCCCACTGGGACGCCATCGGCGCAGGCTGCCGCGAAGGCGACGTCGTCAACGTCGTCGGCACCTCCACCTGCATCATCGCCATGCAGAAAAAAGCCAACCTCGTCCCCGGCGTCTGCGGAGTCGTACCCGGCAGCGTCCACCCCTCTTACACCGGCGTCGAAGCTGGCCTCTCCGCCACCGGAGACATCTTCGAAGCCATCGCCCGCCGCGCCGGACACAAAGTCTCGGAATTATCCAAAGGCCTGGAAACCTACCGCGCCGGACAGACCGGCCTTCTCCGCCTCAGCTGGGACAACGGCGACCGCACCGTCCTCGTCAACTCCGAGCTCGGCGGCGTCACCTTCGGCTGGAACCTCATCCACACCGCGCAGGATGAGCTCTTCGCCGCCATCGAAGGCACCGCCTTCCACACCCGCATCATCCTCGAGCGCATGGCCGAGTACGGCGTCCCCGTCGACCGCGTCATCAACGCCGGAGGCATCCCGCAAAACAACCAGGTCCTCAACCAGGTCTACGCCGACGTCCTCGGCAAGCCGGTCCTAGTCCCCGCCGGAATCCCCACCAGCCTCGGCTCCGGCATCTTCGCCTTCCTCGCCGCCGGAACCTTTCCGACAGTCGAAGAAGCTCAGTCAAAAATGTGCCTCAGTTACAAAACTTACGCACCAAATTCGGCAGCAAATGCGACTTATAACCGCCTTTTTGAGCAATATAAGCGACTCTATTTCGCGCTTGGAAAACGCAATTCCGACCCCGCTGCTATAGGGAATGTGTTACCTGAACTGCGTAAAATTGCGTCCGAAGTTCAACGGCGCGCCTGAGTAGACCGCCTCTGTGTTTTCAAGCCGATGCCTCTTGACTGTGCTCATCCGGTTTTCTTCGCTTTTCTCGCCTCCTTCCGGCTTTGGGCTGGATAGATCATGAGCGTCATATCCCTTAAGACCTGGATATTCGTTCCCCCACAGGACACTGGAACCAGTCAAGGAGATCTTAAGCAAACTTTAGATAACTGGAGTACAATTCGTGCGCATATCGCGTGGCGGCTTGACCTGGTTCTTGCAACAGCCATCGATGTCATGACTGTAGAACTACGGCAGGCTGGGCGCGCAACTTCATTTGCGAGGTCCTTATGCAAAAAGCACAAAGATTGCTCCTGCTGTCTATGACCGTCGCGCTGCTGGCTTCTACCGGGTGCCAGCGTCATTCTCACTCCGAGGTCTACTATCTCATCTCCAACAACATGAAGCTTGCGTACTGGCAGACCGCGGTAGAGGGATTCAACAAGGCGGCTGCTGAGTATCACGTGCAGGCGAAAGTGGTGGGGCCGGATACGTATGATCCACAGGCTGAATTAACCGAGTTGCAGCATGCCATCGCTGCCAAGCCTGCCGGAATTCTAATCTCTGTTGCAGACGCGACGATGTTCCAGTCGGACATCAATGCCGGCATTGATGCCGGGATCCCAATTATCACGATGGACTCAGATGCTCCACACAGTCATCGGCTCTTTTTTATCGGCACAAATAATCTCGAAGCAGGACATCTGGGCGGACAACGCGTGATAAGCCAGTTGCCCGGTGGCAAGGGCAATGTCGTGTTCTTCTCGATGCCCGGGCAGCCGAACCTGGATGAGCGCTTCAAGGGTTATCAGGATGTTTTTGCTGATCATCCCGGAATTAAGACTGTAGAGGTGGTGGATATCAAAGGCGAGTCGACAGCTGCCTTCGACAAGGCGCAGCAATATATGGCGCAGACGGGAGATAAGAAGATCGATGCCTTTATCTGTCTGGAAGCTTCAGCGGGAAAAGAAGTGGCATCGGTGCTGAAGAATGACAGCGCGCATCGCCTGCTGGTGGCGATGGATGTCGATCCCGACACGCTGAACCTGATCCGGAGCGGAGTAATCAATGCGACGATTGCGCAGAAGCCGTACACCATGGCGTACATCGGATTGAAGGCGCTCGATCAGGTCCATCATGATGGTCCGAAAACATTCAGCAGCGACTACAGCGTCGATACGTTTTCGCCGTTTCCTGTTTTTGTGGATACGGGGACTGCGGTCGTCGATAAGGTGAATGTAGATTTGTTCAGCAATGCGGCAGCGACAGCGCAGCAGAAGTAAATTGAGGACTGCTAGCCCGGAGGCCAGTGCATGTGGCGTCCGCCGAGCAAATGCATGTGGAGATGTGAAACTGTTTGACCTCCGTCGGGGCCAGTATTGATGACGGTTCGAAAACCATTGCTTAAATTCTGTTCAGCGGCAAGCTTCTTAGCGATTGCATGCAAGTGACCAAGAAGTGGACTGTCATCTGCGTCGATGTCGGCAAGCGAGGGGATGTGCTTCTTCGGGATAATCAGGAGATGTACGGGGGCCTTTGGATCGATGTCGGCAAAGGCGTAGGCGCGATCATCTTCATAGACCTTTTTAGAAGGAATTGTACCGGCGATGATTTTGCAAAAGATGCAATCCATGCCGTCAGGATAACTCATCTGCATTGCAGGCAAAGCCGCAACCATTTGTAAGAGCCGGCCTCTCAAAAATAAAGCTGCTGCTGCGTCGACTACTTCCTGCAACTTTTTAATGTGCCGGACATAGTTATCAACATGCGTCATTTTTGAAGGAGGTCTCATGTTGCCTTCCATGCAGTCAATCCGTGGCCAGATATCAAAACAGATCGTCATGGTTCTGCTAAAGGAATTCTCCCGGAGTGGGGAATTACAGGGATTTTCCGTCAGGCTCTGGGATGGAACTCTGATACAACCCGATGGGAAGTCGGATTTCACCCTAGTTATCAGAAAACCGGATGCGTTGCGAAGCTTGTTGGAAACACCAAATGAGCTGACGCTGGGAGAGGCATTCATTCGGAGCGATCTCGACGTGGAGGGGGATTTTGATGCGGCCCTTGCCTTTGCTGAACAGTTGATCGCGCGCGGCTCCGATTCATCGCACAAGATAGCGCATCATCTACTTGCTGATGTGCTTCCGCCTGCCAGTGAAAAACCCCGAACGCGCGATCCACAGGATGATCAGGCATTACATTCTCGCGAGAGTGACCGCGCCGCAATCGCCCGACACTATGATGTGTCAAACGAGTTTTATCAGCTCTGGCTGGATCGCAACATGATGTACTCCTGCGCGTATTTCGAATCTCCGGATGAGAGTCTGGATATTGCGCAGACACGCAAGCTGGACTATATCTGCAGAAAACTGAGAATCCGCCCCGGAGATAAGCTGCTGGATATCGGATGCGGATGGGGCGGTCTCATTATGCATGCAGCTTCTCAGTATGGCGCATATGCCTGCGGCATAACTCTAAGCGCGCGGCAGGCTGAGCTGGCATCGGAGCGCATTGCTTCGGCGGGTCTTTCGGATCGCTGCGCGGTGAGGCTTTGCGATTACCGCGATGCTGAGGGCGAGGAGGAGTACGACAAAATTTCCAGCATCGGCATGGTGGAGCATGTGGGCGAATCGATGCTGGGCACGTACTTTCGTCAGGCATGGCGGCTACTGCGGCCCGGAGGGGTATTTCTCAACAGCGGCATTGCTGCATCGGCGACCTACAGCAGAAAGGGCCCCTCGTTTATGGACACTTATGTGTTTCCGGATGGAGAGCTGGTTCCGCTGAACAGGATGCTTCGTGAATCAGAGGAATGCGGCTTTGAAATCCAGGACGTTGAGAGCCTGCGCGAGCATTATGCTCTGACACTTGATCGCTGGGTGCGTGGGTTGGAATTGAATGCAGCAGAAGCCAAAAATACGACCGATGAAATTACATATCGCATATGGAAGCTGTACATGATTGCGTCAGCACGGGCTTTCCGGAGCGGGAGAATTAATATTTATCATACGTTGCTGCAGAAGCCTGACCGGTCGAAACAGGAGGCGCCGTTGACCCGGCAGGATTGGTATGCGCCTGAGCTACAGCCGAAAGCGCCGCGCGCCGCCTGACGAAGCAGGCATCTTCACGCGGCAATCCGGAGTCCGAATATACAGGGGCTTCGGAGAGACGAATGAAACAATCCATAACTGTTGTTGTGACTGGCGCTTCAGCTGGGCTGGGGCGTGCTATTGCTCATATATTTGCAAAAGAGGGCGCGTCAGTTGGTCTTATATCGCGTGACAAACCTGCTCTGGCTGCTACGGCTGCTGAGGTTGAAAAGCTGGGCGGCAAAGGAGCCGGTTATGCCGCGGATGTGAGTGACGAGACTGCGGTGGAAGAGGCGGCGGCGGCACTTGAAGAACAGTTGGGACCGATTGACGTATGGGTCAACAATGCGATGGTCTCTGTATTTTCCCCAGTCAGGGAGATGGAAGCCAAAGAATACCGGCGCGTGACCGAGGTCAACTATCTCGGCTATGTTTACGGAACACTGGCTGCGCTCCGGCGCATGCTGCCGCGCGACAGAGGACGAATCATTCAGATTGGATCGGCGCTGGCTTATCGCAGCATTCCGTTGCAATCAGCATATTGCGCTACGAAACACGCCATTGTCGGATTCACAGACTCACTGCGATGCGAGCTTTATCACGACAGAAGTAACGTGAAGGTATCGGTTGTGCATATGCCGGCTATGAATACGCCACAGTTTACGTGGGTGAAAAGCCGGCTTCCGCGAATGCCGCAACCGGTGCCTCCGATCTATGAGCCTGAAGTGGGCGCGCAGGTGGTGCTGCATGCAGCGCTTGCACGCTGTCCGCGTCGCGAGTATTGGGTCGGGGGATCGACAGTGAAAGCAATCATGGCGCAAAGGATTGTGCCCGGACTTCTCGACCGCTATCTGGGAAAGAACGGATATGAGTCACAACAGCGCGAGACGGAAGACTCTCCGGACCGGCGGAATAATCTGTGGGGGCCAGTGACCAATGGCTTCGCAACGCATGGCCCATTCGATCAAAAGTCTCGCCCATTCAGCCTGGAGGCGAATTTCAGCACGCATCGCGGGTGGATTGCGCTTGGATGCGGATTGATTGGGGCTCTGATTTGTTTAAAAAAGGTGCTTTAACAGGATCGAACATGCACATACTCCCTTGGCAAGCTGAACCACGCTGAGATGGAAACTTAAGCCAATAAGTAATATTTTTCAAAACAATGATGCAGTCCACCGATTGGACGCAGTGGCTTCTTATTTCCGCTGTCATCCAGCTCTTTAAGAGCATGTGTTGGAGCGCCCCTGTAGAGTGTCCCCCTCCAACCTGGCGGCCAGCGCTTTGCCCAAACGGGCCTGGCCGCATTTCCAAGCAGATCTATTTCAGTTCATCGAAAATTCTTTCTGTCTCCTGAATTTCAGTGTAAAAGGGATACTACTTATCCGAGAGTCTGCCAGGGTTAAATTCTGTTTTTGTTATGGAAACGATCCCACAAAGCCGGATGCATGACTTTAAGAAATCGGGACTGTACTGCTGAAAGATTGAGGAGACCAAGATGCGATGGATGCGTGCTGTATTTTTTTTGGCGGCGTTTGCAGTCGTGTGTTCGTTGTTCAGCTGGGGGCAAGCGACTACTTCCCTACGCGGACATGTTACGGATTCGAGTGGCGCCGTGGTGGCTGGCGCTCAGGTAAAGCTCACGTTGACAGCAACAGGGGCCGAGCGGCAGGGAACAACGGATGCCAGCGGTGAGTATCAATTTTTGCAGCTTACTCCGGGACAGTACACCCTATCGGTGAACGGTGAAGGTTTTTCCCCGGTAGAGAAGCGCGGCATGAATCTGTTGGTTGGTCAGCCGGCGACCGAAGATGTGACGTTGGCGGTGGCTACTGTGACGCAACAGGTCGAGGTGAGCACCAATGTTCAGCCAGACCTGAACACGACGGACGCGACGCTGGGCAATGCTTTTGCGGAGAAGCAGATTCAGTCGCTACCAATTGAAGGACGCAATGTGCCCGATCTGTTGAGCCTGCAGCCCGGGGTTACATACCTGGGCCGCACGGATGAGAACAATGGCACGCAGGCTGTCGGGAACAACTCCGGCGATTCGCGCAGCGGAACGGTGAACGGGGGACGCAGCGATCAGTCGAACATTACGCTGGATGGCGTGGACGTAAACGATCTGAACAACGGCTATGCCTTTACCAGCGTACTGCGCGTAACGCAGGATTCGGTTGGCGAATTTCGTGTAACTACCAGTAATCCGGATGCAGCAGAGGGTCGCTCGTCGGGCGCGCAGGTCGGTCTGGTCACGCGGAGTGGGACCAACCAATTGCATGGAGCGGTGTATGAGTACAACCGCAGCAATATATTTGAGGCGAATGACTTCTTTAACAAACAACAGCAATTAGCAGCAGGGCAGCCGAATACTCCTCCGAAGCTGATCCGAAACGTGTTTGGAGGCGCTGTCGGCGGACCGATTCTGCGGGACAAGGTGTTTTATTTCCTGAACTACGAGGGCCGCCGCGATACGGAAGGTCAAAGCGTAAACGCTGGGACCGTGCCGCTGGACAGCTTTCGCGCGGGAAACATTCAGTATCAGACGGCGGATGGGACAGTATTTAATCTTACGCCGCAGCAGATTCAGGGGATGGACCCACAAGGAATCGGCGCGAACCAGAATATTTTAAAGATCTATTCGCAATATCCGGAACCTAATGATCCCACGCAGGGCGATACGCTGAATACAGCTGGATTCCGCTTTCCTTATACGCTGCATCGCAGCTACAACACGTACATTGCTCGTTTTGACTGGAACATTACGCGCAATGGCAATCATGAGGTTTTCTGGCGCGGAAATCTGCAAAACGATGATGAACCCAGCGCGCCCGTGTTTCCAGGGCAACCTCCGTCGAGCTCAGAATTAACCAACAGTAAGGGCATGGCCGCTGGATATACCGCGGTGATTACGCCCAACCTGGTGAACACACTGCGTTATGGATTTACGCGGCAGGGTGTGGATGATGCGGGCGTTTCGAAGCAACCGCATGTGTCCCTCGCTGCAGTATCTGATCCCCAATCTTTTTCGCGCAGCACATCCTACATCATTCCAGTGCATAACATTGTGGATGACCTCTCGTGGACGAAGCATGACCACAGCTTTGCATTCGGCGTGAATATCCGCCTGATTGATGACCGGCGGACGAGTGATGCGAATTCATATCCAGGTGGGCAGATGAACCAGGGGTGGCTGGCGAATGGCTCTACCGTTGCCGGCAACGGAGGCGCTTTCGATCCGGCGGCTTATGGCTATCCGGCAGTGGACCAGGTCTTCGTCAACCAATACAACGACGCATTGCTGGGACTGGTTGGAATTGTGACTGAAGGAGATGCAATCTATAACTACAACAAGCAGGGTAACGCTCTTCCGCTGGGCACTGTGCTGAAGCGCGATTACCGGTGGAACGAGTATGAGTTTTATGCTCAGGACTCGTGGAAGGCGCTGAAGAATCTGACCCTGACGTACGGCCTGCGCTGGTCGCTGCTGCAGACTCCAGCCGAGACGACGGGCACACAAGTAGGAACCTGCATGATGAATGGCGGCGTATGCAAGCCATATTCGCTTACCAGCTATTACAAAGACAGCGCGCAGCAGGCGATCCAGGGCGGCGCAGCGAACGCAATTGGTGAAGTGGCGTTTGATCTGAATGGACGCTACAACCATCGTCCGGATTTCTGGAACATGGAGAAGAACGATATTGGGCCGCGGCTGGCGCTGGCTTATTCGCCGACCCCAGACAGTGGCTTCTGGTACAAGATCTTCGGGAACAACAAGAGCAGTATTCGCGCTGGGTATTCGCTTGTTTTCGATCACTTTGGCGCGGCAACGGTGAATACCTTCGATACGACTGGTTCTTTCGGATTGTCGACGAATCTGTCGAATCCGCCGGGATCGGTTCCGATCGCTACGGCTCCGCGATTCACAGATCTGTATACGATTCCGGCGAGCGTGCTGCCTGCGGCGCCTCCGGGTGGTTTTCCTGCAATTCCAAGCTCGGATCAATTTGCCATCAGCTGGGGACTGGACCAAAAGATCAAAACTCCCTATGCGCACCTGATTGATTTTTCGATTCAGCGTGAATTGCGCAATGGGTCGTCGCTCGAGCTTTCGTACGTGGGCCGCCTGGCTCACCGGTTGCTGGCGCAGGAAGACGTGGCCATGCCCATCAACCTGGTAAATGGCGGTTCGCCTTATTTTGGACCCGCGGCACAGATTTCGAAAATGGCGCGCGCCGGGGTTCCTGTAAGCGCGGTGCAGCCGATTCCTTACTGGGAGAATCTGTTTGGAGCACTGGACGGCGCGGACATTGGCTGGGGACCATTAACAGCAACGCAGAATGTTTATGAGTTATATCAGCTCTACAAATACAACGAAACCTATGCGCTGTATGTGCTCGATGTGCCGGATTCGTTGAGCGGCGCGGGAGTGAACCCGAACGGCACTTATCCGTCGTACCGCTTCTATCACGATCAGTACTCAGCATTGTACGCATGGCGCTCGATTGGCTTTTCAAATTACAACGCTCTACAGGTTGTGTATCGGCAGCAGTTTGGAGCAGGGCTGCAGGCGGACTTCAACTACACACTGTCGAAGTCGATGGATATTACGTCGCAGGCAGAACGACTGAGCAGCTCGGGAGGAACGAATTATGCACAGATCATGAACACGTGGGATCCGAACCAACTCTATGGCGTTTCTGATTATGATGCGACGCACCAGATTAATGCGAACTATATCTGGGATCTGCCGTTTGGACGCGGACGCCACTTTATGGCGAATGCGAGTAGAGTTGAAGACCTGTTCCTGGGAGGATGGCAGACGACAGGCATCATCCGCTGGACAAGCGGGTTTCCCTTCCTGATGAACAATGGCGCATACTATCCGACGAACTGGGACATTCAGGGATTTGCAACACAGATTTCTAAAATCCCCTCCAGGGCGGCGAGGAGAGGAAAGCTGAACCAACGCTTCGCCGATCCGCAGACCGTGTTCAAGTCGTTTGATTTCACACTGCCTGGATTTTCCGGCACGAGGAACTCGATGCGTGGCGACGGATATTACGATTGGGACACCGGTCTGAACAAGACGTTTGCTATGACGGAGCGCGCCAAGTTACAGCTTCGCTGGGAAATGTTCAACGTGACGAACAGCGTGCGCTTTGACCCGCATTCAGTTTCGGCGACTCTTGATAACCAGCCGAACTTTGGATATGCCCATACACCGCTGACCAACAAGCGAATTGCGCAGTTTGCGGCTCGGATTGAGTTCTAAAGCATTTTCTGTATTAGTGTAACCGCCGTCATTCTGACGACGGGAAGGAGGAAGAATCTCAAGCCCAGCGGTTCGGGATTTTTCGCCTGCGGCTAAAAATGACGACTCTATGGTTGGTCTACACCTTCTCTAGAAATGAGCTAAATTTACGCGGCGTATCTGGCGGCGCGGGGCTCAGGTTGGCCTGCGCCGCCATTTTTCTGCGCGTCGTGCATCTGATCGTTTATTGTTGAAAGCGGTTTCATCCTGAGGGTAAATCAATGGATAGACGCGATTTTATGAAGACGGGCGGTGCGCTCGTTGCCGGAGCAGCCGTTGGCGGAAAGGTATTTGCCGAAGGGCAAAATGCGGGCGGGCGGATGGTGCTGGCGATGAATCGCGGCTGGCGCTACAGCCCGAAGTTTGTAGAAGGCGGACATGATGCGGGATTTGATGATTCAGTCTTTGAGCGCGTGGTCGTGCCACATACGAACGTAAAGCTGCCGTGGCACAGCTTTGATGACAAGGAGTACGAGTTCGTCTCGCTCTATCGGAGAAAATTTCGGTTGCCTGCTGAAGCAAAAGGTAAACGCGTCTTTGTGGATTTTGAAGGCGTGATGACCGCTTCGACAGTGTGGATTAATGGGCAGAAGCTCGGCGAATACAAAGGCGGATATACGCCATTTTCATTTGAACTGACACCGCATTTGAATTTTGGCGGAGATAACGTGCTGGCGGTCGATGTGGATTCGACGGAGAGGCCGGACATTCCTCCATTTGGATACCAGATTGATTACCTGACGTTTGGTGGGATTTACCGCGAAGTTTCGTTGCGAGTGGTTCCTTCTACTTTTATTGAAAATATTTTTGCACAGCCGAAGGATGTACTAAATAGCCCCGCGTTGGACGTGCAGTGTTTTGTGCAGCATCTGGAGCCGTCGCCCGGTGCGTTGGTGCTGGAGGCGACGATTCTGGATGGAGAGAAGACAGTTGCGAGGGCTACGCAGAAGGTCCCATCGTCGCAAGCAGCAGCGGAGCCGGTGAGTTATATGGTCACATTCGGAAAGCTGAATGGGATCGTTCTGTGGGACTTGAAGAATCCGAAGCTTTATTCTGTGAAGGTCCAGTTGCTGCGCGGTTCACAGTTGGTTGATGAAGATACGCGGCGGATTGGGTTCCGCGAGGCCCAGTTTACCGATCATGGATTTGAGCTGAACGGCAAGATCATCAAGTTGCGAGGGCTGGACCGACACCAAACATTTCCGTTTGTCGGGCAGGCAATGCCGGGGCGTGTGCAGCGGCGCGATGCATACATTCTGCGCAAGCAGTATCACTGCAATATTGTGCGAACGTCACATTATCCGCAGTCTCGGCATTTTCTGGATGCATGCGATGAATACGGGCTGCTGGTGCTGGAAGAGATTCCAGGATGGCAGCATATCGGCGATAAGGCATGGCAGGATATCTCTGTCGATAACGTTAGCCGCATGATCCGGCGGGACTGGAACCATCCGTCCATTGTTTTGTGGGGCGTGCGCATCAATGAGTCACGCGACGATCACGACTTCTATGTGCGCACGAATGCGATGGCGCACAAGCTTGATCCGACGCGGCAGACAGGCGGCATTCGTAATTTTCAGCAGTCGGAGTTTCTGGAGGATGTGTTCACGGTGAATGATTTCGGCTGGCCACTGAAGCCGCCGAACCATCCGCGTTATCTGAACACGGAGTTTGTAGGGCATACCTATCCGACAAAGACTATTGACGAGGATGCGCGCCAGCGTGAGCACACGATCCGCCATGCGCGTGTGCACGATCAGCTGGCTTCGAATCCGCAATATGCGGGTGGTATTGGCTGGTGCGCGTTTGATTACAACACGCACTTTGATTTTGGCTCGGGCGACCGCATCTGCTATCACGGCGTGTTTGATATTTTCCGCGAACCGAAATGCGCGGCAGGATTTTATAAATCGCAATGTGATCCGGAAGAAGAGATTGTGCTGGAGCCGGCGTTTCACTGGGCCATGGGCGATGAGGCGGTGCGCTTTACGACAGCGATGGTCTGTTCGAATTGCAACCACCTGAAATTCTTCGTCAGATATGGAGATGATTGGAAGCAGATTGCCGAGATTGATCCGGACCGCGAACAGTTTCAGCATCTGAAATATGCGCCGTTCAGCCTTGACCTGACGAACATTGATGGCAAAGACAGCTGGCTGAAGTGGGGCGATCTGCGGATCGATGGCTATCTGAACGGGAAACAGGTGGCTTCGAAGACGCTCTCAGGGCGAGGCGTCGACCAGAAGTTTTCTATTCGCGCCGATGATCACGAACTGAATGCCGACGGAGCGGATACGACGCGTGTCGTGCTGCGGGTGACGGACGAATTCGATGCGATTCGTCCTTACGCGAATGATCCCATCGTGCTCACTCTGAAGGGACCGGCGGAGTTGATTGGTGACAATCCATTTGGGCTGATTGGCGGCACGGGCGCAGTTTGGATTCGTGCTAAAGAAGAAGCGGGCACAGCCAGGCTGACGGCAAAACATCCACGACTTGGGAGTCGGACCGTGGAGATTGCCATCAAGCCTGTATCGGCGGAGATGGTCTGAAGAGACTGGAGTCGTGAGCTTTTACGCTTCAAAAACCGGAGAGTATCTGAATGCTGCAAAAGATGGCGGGATGTTTTGCTGCCCTGATGGTGGTTCTATCGTTGCATGTCTGTGCACATGCGGAAGCCTTACCTCCCATTACGCTTCATGAAGGCTGGAAAGTGCAATCGGCCTGCAAACTGCAGACGGAAGGTGGAAGCATCTCAACCGCTGCATTTCACCCTCAGGGCTGGATATCGACGACAGTGCCGGCGACGGTGGTGGCGGCGCAGATCGCGGCTGGGATTTACAAGGATCCTTATTACGGCACGAACTTGCGCGACCTTCCGGGTATGACGTATCCAGTTGGGGGGATTTTCGCCCGCCTGCCCATGTCAGAGGACAGTCCGTATCACTGCGGCTGGTGGTATAGGAAAGAGTTTGTTGTGCCGGCATCCGTTAGGGGACGCACGCTCTGGCTGCGGTTCAAGGGAATCAACTATCGTGCGGATGTCTGGATCAACGGAAAGCGCATTGCTGACACTTCGCAGGTTGCGGGCGCGTATCGCACGTATGAATTCGATGTGACTGATAATGTTATCGCCGGCAAGCCAAATGTTGTTGCGGTTGAGACCTTCGCGCCTACGGAAAAAGATCTTGGCATCAACTGGGTCGACTGGAATCCCTGTCCGCCGGACAAAGACATGGGATTATGGGGCGCGGTTGACCTGGTGACGAGCGGCCCGGTAGCGCTGCGCTCGCCGATGGCTGTCACGCATTTCACGGATACTTCTCTCAAGCAGGCGAATCTGACCGTTTACGCTGAGCTACACAATGCAACCGACAAGCCAGCGCATGGAATTGTAATCGGCACGGCTGCAGGCATTCAGATTCAGCAGACGGTTGATCTTGCCGCACATGAGGACAAGACTGTTGTCTTCGATCCTGAGACATATAAGCAGTTACAGGTTAAGAATCCAGTGGCCTGGTGGCCGTATCAGATGGGTACACCGCATCTGGAAACATTGACGCTGCGATTTGCCGAGAGCGGGAGGGTTTCGGATGAGCAGTCTGTGCGCTTCGGGATTCGTGAAGTCACCTCTGAGCTAACGGATAATGGATATCGCCTCTTTCGCGTGAACGGCAAGCCAATTCTGATTCGCGGTGCAGGATGGTCGCCGGACATGCTGCTGCGCGAAGATCCGAAAAAGCTGCGTGAAGAATTCACATTAGTGCGCGACATGCACCTGAATACGATTCGGCTGGAAGGCAAGCTGGAAACAGAGGATTTCTTCCAGTTTGCCGATGAGCAGGGGATTCTGGTGATGCTGGGCTGGTGCTGTTGCGACCAGTGGGAGCGATGGAAAGACTGGACGCCGGAGAATTATCAGGTGGCGAAGGCTTCGTTGCATGCGCAGATGCTGCGCATCCGTCATCATGCGAGCCTTCTGGTGTGGCTGAATGGCAGTGACGGGCCGCCGCCGGCTGATGTGGAACAGATGTATCTGGATGTGGAAACGCAGATGCACTGGCCGAATCCGATTCTGTCTTCTGCCTCGGCGGTACCGACGACTGTGAGCGGGAAGAGCGGCGTAAAGATGACGGGACCCTATGATTATGTGGCTCCGTCGTACTGGTATGTGGACAAAGACAAGTACGGCGGCAGCTATGGATTTAATACAGAGACAAGTCCGGGACCGGCAATTCCGAACATCAGCAGTTTGCGTAAATATATTCCGCAAGATCAACTATGGCCTACGAGCAGCGCTTCCTGGTCATTCCATAATGGAAGCGGCAAATTCAAGACGCTCACAGTTTTTGACGAGGCAATGAATGCCACCTATGGCAAGGCCGGCAATTTGCAAGACTACATTCGCATTGCGCAGGCAATGACGTATGACGGTGAGCGCGCGATGTTCGAGGCCTATTCGCGGAACAAATACACATCGACAGGCGTGATCCAGTGGATGCTGAACAATGCCTGGCCATCAAATATCTGGCACCTGTATGACTACTACCTGGACGCCGGCGGCGGTTACTACGGCACAAAGAAGGCATGCGAACCGCTGCACGTGCAGTATTCCTATGATGACCACAGCATTGTGGTGGTGAACAGCTCGTATCAGGCATCGTCGCAACTTGAGGTGTCGGCCCGGGTGTATGACCTCAACCTTAAGGAGCTTTTCGATAAGCGGCTGACGCTAACAGTAAATGCAGATACTTCACAGCGGGTTATTTCTATTCCTGATGATGTATTCTCGACAGGTTCAAAAGTCTATTTTATTGACCTCACCTTAAAAGATGAGTCAGGGAGAATATTGAGCCGCAACTTCTATTGGGTGCCGTCCAAGCTAACAACGTTTGACTGGAGCAAGACTGATTACACACATACTCCAGCCATTCAGTATGAAGATATGACAGAGTTGGCGGCCTTGCCGAAGGCGCAGGTAGAGGCGCATGTATCTACAGAAAATGGCAAATTGTTGCAGCTTCGCTTACAGAACAAATCGAAGGTGTTAGCGTTTCAGATCGCCGTAGCTGCGCGTGATGGCCACGGAGAAGATATCGTGCCGGTTATGTGGTCGGATAATTATGTTGAGTTAATGCCAGGTGAGGCTTGGACACTGACTGCCAGGCTTCCGTTGCATGCTCCGAGCAACCCGACTGTTGTTGTATCGGGATGGAATATTCCAGAACAAACGCTGCGGCTTTCGCCAGCCAAAACAACAGCAGAGGTTCAAAGCTCCCGAGCGAGTGAGCAGCATGTCGAATAAGTCAGTCACTGTGAGTGAAGGGCAGGTCACGCTTAAGCGGAGCCTCCGCTTCTGGGACCTTTTGCTCTACGGTATCGTCCTCATCCAACCGACGGCTCCCATGCCGAGTTTTGGCGTGATCTACCATGTTGCGCGCGGGCACGTGGTTACGGCGATTCTGTGCGCACTGGTGGCAATGCTCTTTACTTCGGTCAGCTACGGGCGGATGGCCCGCGTTTATCCACATGGCGGCTCGGCATTTATGTATGTCGGCAAAGAACTGCACCCGAGCCTGGGCTATCTCACCGGCTGGTGTCTGGTGATGGATTACGTTCTGAACCCTCTGATCTGCATTATCTGGTGCAGTAAAGCAGCGCAGAACTTTCTTCCAGAGATTCCTTATGTTGCATTTGTCTTGTTCTTTGCAGCACTTTTTACGCTGCTGAATCTGAATGGCGTCGAAACCTCGGCGCGTATCAACGCCGGCATGGCGGCCGCGCTTGGGATCGTGGTAGTGTTGGTTGTGGTTGCAGCGTTGCGCTACCTGATCCATCTGCCCCCGCAGCCGTCGTCGTTTTATACAAATCCCTTTTACGATCCAAGCACATTCTCGCGCGGCGGTCTTTTACGCGGCACTTCAATTGCTGTGCTTTCTTACATCGGTTTTGATGGTATTTCCACGCTCACCGATGAAGCGAAAGACCCGGCGCGTAGTGTTCCTCGCGCGATTGTGATGGCTTGTTTCGCGACCGGCATACTTGCTTCAATCGAAGTTTATTTAGGGCAGCTGGTATGGCCGCGCGGTCAGGCGTTTCCCGATATTGATACAGCCTACGTGCATATTTCAGGACGCGCTGGCGGACCGATTCTGTTCATGATTGTGAACGCCGCGCTATTGCTGGCGAATCTGGGATCGGGTATAGCGTCGCATCTGGGGGCTGCCCGGTTGCTGCTGGCCATGGGGCAGGATGGCGCGCTGCCGAAGCGATTCTTCGGCGCGATTCATCCAAAGAATCGCATTCCACGCAATAACGTTTTGCTGATTGGCGGCATTTGCCTTGCCGGCGCACTATTTTTCAGCTACCAGCTTGGAACAGAGCTGCTCAACTACGGCGCTCTGCTGGCATTTATGGGAGTGAACGTTGCCTCGGTCATGCTGGGATGGCGCAGCGGCAAATTCGCGCAATGGATTCCGATGCTGATTTCAGCGGCAGGCTTCCTGACATGCCTGTTTATCTGGACAAACCTCGGACCACTGGCGCGTATTGCAGGCACGGCATGGGCGCTGGTTGGAGTTACGCTCTGGATTATTCGCCGCAGGCAGATTCATCTGCCGGATGCCGCGTGAAATAAACTGGCTCCGTGCGTCTTTTCGTTGGCATTGCATTGGACAGCAAAACGCAGCAGGCCATTGCCGCGTGGGCAAGTGAACTGCGTGAAGCTTTTGTTCGTTTGCGCTGGTCTTCACCTGAACAGTGGCATGTGACGTTGCAATTTCTGGGCGAAACAGATGAAGAAAGATGCTCGTGCGTGGTTGAGCAGTTACGGAAAATACACGCACAGGCTCCTGATATCGACTTGGCCGAGCCGGGATTTTTTGAACGCGCTGGCGTATTTCATATTTCTGTAGAACCTACGGCTTCGCTCATTGCGCTGCACGATGAAATAGAACACACGTTGTTGCCCTGCGGATTTGAGCCGGAGGAGCGCGCTTTCTCGCCACATATCACTCTGGCGCGCAGAAAGGGACGCGGGCCCTCGCCGGACTTTGCGCGTCTGAAGAAAGCAGTTCGCTGGGGCCAGCCTGCCGCCCGACTGCCTTCCTTCCAGGCAAAGGAGTTTCTCTTGTACCAGAGTTTTACTGGGCCTTCCGGGTCAATATATGAAGTGCGCGAACGCTTTCCGGTGATGTAAGCTGCAATTTTGATGATCAACAATTACTTCTCACCTGCAGCATATTCTCTCGGAAAGATCGGTGTACCCGCGCCTGTCAAGGAGCTTTCCAGTCGGATCTGGGATGTTATTGTCGTCGGCGCTGGCCATAATGGATTGGCCTGCGCTACATATCTGGCGCGAGCGGGCAAGCGTGTCTTGGTGCTCGAAAGCCGCGAGCGCATTGGCGGAGCGTGCACGATTGAAGAGCCATTTCCGGGCGTGCGCATGTCTCCGTGTGCGTATCTTGCCGGCCTGCTGCATCCATTGGTTATCGAAGAACTGAATCTGCCACAGCGCGGCTTTGCGTGGTCGCCTGCTGTGAATGGCCTTTTTGTGCCGTTTCTCGATGGCAGCAGCATTCAGCTGTGGGATGATGATGCGCAATGTGAGGAGGAAATTCGCCGCTTCAGCAGCCGCGATGTAGAAGGCTGGCGCGCCATGAGCGATGTGATCCGGCGGCTGCGCGATATTCTGCGTCCTGCGGGCTATGGAGATACTTGGATTGGCGAAGCGCCAACCCGTGAGCAGATTGAAGAGCGGCTGGGCAACGACGAAGAAGCAAAGAAACTGCTCTTCTGTTGGTCGATGGCTGAGTTCGTAGAGCACTACTTGCAGGATGAGCGATTGCAGGTGGCATATCTGGGACAGGGCGTGATTGGCACCAATGCCAGCCCTTTCGATGCCGGCACGGCTTCGATTCGCTTTCATCATTCTTCAGGAAGACTAGGCGGCATGCCCGGCATGTGGGGATATGTGAAGGGCGGAATGGGCATGGTTTCGTTCTACTTCTGCGATGCGGCGCGTGAGGCTGGCGCGGTTGTTGCGGCTAGCGTTCCAGTGGCCAGGATTTTTCCAGGTGAAGGTGTAATGCTCGAAGGCGGAGAACGCATCAACGCGCCAATTGTGGTTTCGAATGCCGATCCGCGCCGGACGCTGCGTATGCTCGATAATTCCGCAGATGCTGCATGGAAAGCAAAGATCGAGTCAGTCCCGATTGAGGGCTGCACGGTAAAGCTGAATGTATTGCTGAGTGAGCTTCCGAATTTTACTTCGCGTCCGGGGACGCGCGAGCCCCATCATCTGGGCCAAATCAATGCGCCGCTTACCAAAGCTGAATGGAAAGAGAGCTTTGCGGCGGCGCGCGTAGGGCGTCTGCCAGAACATTTGTGGTGCGAGCTTTACTTCCAGAGCGCGCATGATGCGAGCGTTGTTCCCGGCGGACAGCATACGATGAGTGTTTTCGCGCAGTATGTGCCCTATCACTTTGAAGAAGGCACGTGGGACGGTCGCCGCGCCGAAGTGCGAAAGCTGGCGCTGGATTCAATTGGCCGCTTCTGCAGCAACATGGATACGGCTGTGATCGATGCGCAGGTGCTGGGGCCGCCGGATATCGAGGAAAAAGTCGGGCTCACAGGCGGACACATTTTCCAGGGAGAGTGTTTGCCGCCGTATATGTGGTCAAACCGTCTCAGTTCGCGGACGCCGATGCCTGGAGTTTACCTTTGCGGAGCGTGTACACATCCAGGTGGCAGCGTGATTGGCATTAACGGTCGCAATGCCGCTATGGCTGTTCTGAAAGACATGGCGCAGAAATAGTTCTGGTCTTTGCGCGTCTGGAGCAGGTATGCTGCGCGAAAGCATGCCGGAGAAAACCACAACATCTGCGCTGAAGCGAGAACTCGGCCTCTTTGATTTAGTCCTCTTCTATCTGGCGGGCGGACTGAGCCTTCGCTGGATCGCCACCGCCGCGGCTGCTGGTCCAAGCACCATCACGATCTGGATATTTGCCTGCTTGTGTTTCTTTGTGCCGCTTGCCGGCTGCGTGCTTGAGTTGTCATCACGCTATCCACAGGAGGGCGGACTCTACGTTTGGACCCAACACGCCTTTGGGGATTTCTCCGGCTTCATCGCAGCATGGACATACTGGATGAGCAACCTGCCCTACTTTCCAGCCGTGCTGTATTTTGGCGCGGGCAGCGCGCTTTTTGCGCTTGGTAAACACGGAGAGCACCTTACGAACGACGCAACCTATTACATGGTTTTTGCGCTCGCGTGGCTTGGGCTGATTACGCTGCTGAACATCCTCGGGTTGAAGCAGGCCAAATGGCTGACGAACTGCTGCACGCTGGGTACGTGGGTTCCTATAGCTGCGCTGCTGGGATTGGCAGCCATTTTCGCAGGACGTTACGGTTCGGCGACGAACTTTTCTGCCGCGAATCTCATGCCGCATGCTGACCTGAAGAACGCTATCTTCTGGTCGACGATTTTTTTCGCTTTCGGCGGCGTTGAAACCGGCTCTTTCATGGGGGAGGAGATCAAAGATGCCCGACGCACGATACCGCGTTCACTGGTGATTGCCGGGATCCTGATTGCCTCCTGCTATATCGCAGGGACGATTGCTATGCTGATCGCTCTGCCTAGTTCGGCCATCAACGGCGTCGGTGGATTCGTCAGTGCGATTTCTTTGATGTGCACGAAGCTGAATCTAGCATGGCTGATCGCTCCGGTTGCGCTGCTGGTGGTCTTCAACAGTGTAGGCAGCGCCGGAGCATATCTTTCATCTACTTCTAGGCTGCCGTTTGTTGCGGGTATTGATCGTTATCTGCCGCCGATCTTCGGACGTGTGCATCCGCGCTGGCGCACGCCATGGATTGCCATTGGCGCATACGGCATTGTCGGAATGTTATGTGCGCTGCTCAGTCAGGCAGGAACAACAGTGCGCAGCGCGTACAACGTGATGGTGAGCATGTCGATCATCACCTACTTCATTCCGTTTGCGTTTCTCTTTGTGTCGATGATCCGACTGCAACGCGAGCCGGTGGCGCCGGGAACGATTCGCATTCCCGGTGGCAAGCCGGTTGCCATATTGCTTGCTTCCATCGGACTGCTGACGACGCTGGTGACGATTGTGCTCTCTGTTATCCCTCCAGATGAAGAACCGAACAAGCCGCTGGCGATTGCGAAGGTGATCGGCTCGACGGTCTTTCTGGTCGGTGTTGGTGTTGCAGTTTATTGGGCTTCATGCCGCCGAACGCAACGTGCTAGCGCGCTTTCTCCAGTCGAAAAGCCGTAGCCTGAAAATCACCGTCCAGATGGAGATCGACTCCGTGCCCCATCCAGTAAGCGCCGCTTGCTGATTCCGGCAGATTGCCCCCTGGTTTTTCTGTAATCCAGTGAAGCTGGTACTGCGCATCTCGATCGAGTCCATGCAGGAAAAGACGCGGATATGGATAGCCGAATTGGCTCGAATGCAGAAAAGCAAAGACTGCGGCTTGACTGTGGTCTGCAGAGACTGATTCCGTCGCAGACTGTTCGCTTCCGTTTTCCGGAGAGATCAGCCGATAGAGAGCGCCGTGCTGCACGGTTTCACGAATCTCCTTGTATTCCGCGATCAGGTGCTTCGCTGTGGCGAAGTCGGCATCGCTCCAATGATTCAGATTCGAGCCGATGCCGAGCGAGCCTTGCATCGAAGAGAGAAAACGATAGTCTAGCGAGCGCGGACTATGGTTTGGCCCGGCTGGCGATTCCGTAACCCAGGCCATCATCACGCCGGGCGTGTAGGCATATGTGAAGCCGTCCTGAATAGTGAGGCGGTCGAATGGATCAGTATTGTCTGAGGTCCACACTTCGTCGGTATAACGCAGAATGCCGAGGTCGACGCGTCCACCCCCACCGGAGCAGGATTCGATTTCGACTTTTGGATGCTTCTCGCGCAGCTCCTTCAAAATTGAATACAGGTTGTCGACGTACTTTACATAGACCTTCTTCTGCTCATCAGGCGCGACGGCAGGCCATCCGGGTTCAGACCAGTTGCGGTTGTAGTCCCACTTGAGAAAGGCAATGTCATTCTCCGTAAGCAGCTTGTCGAGGAAGCCGAAGACGTAGTCGCGGACGTCCTGTCGCGCAAGATTCAGGACCAACTGATTGCGGCCTTCGGTGCGCGGGCGGCCTTCAAAATTCAAAACCCAGTCGGGGTGCTTGCGGTATAGATCGCTGTTAGGATTAACCATTTCAGGCTCAACCCAGAGTCCGAAATCCATGCCGAGCGAATGCACCTTATCGATAAGCGGCTTGAGGCCGTTCGGAAATTTTTCCTTGTTCACATACCAATCGCCGAGGCCGGCGTGATCATCCTTGCGCTGACCGAACCAGCCGTCGTCCATCACAAAGCGCTCGACGCCAATTTTCGCCGCTTTCTCCGCAAGTTCTTCCTGGCCTTGCTCAGTAACGTTGAACTCCGTCGCTTCCCACGAGTTGTACAGAACAGGCCGTGGGCGCGGCTTTGGGCCTTCAGGCAGAATCTTGCTGATTTCGAACTGATGCAGCAGACGCGATGCGCCTCCAATACCATGCTGTGAAAATCCGCCGTAGAAAACAGGGGTTTCAAGCTGTTCGTTCGGCGCGAGCTTGTAACCAAAATCGAATGGATTATAGCCGCCTGTAATTCTCACATTCTGCATCGTGTCCTGCTCGACGGTGATGCGCCATGAGCCGCTCCATGCGAGCGCGCCAAACCACACGTCACCAGAATCCTGATCGCCGCTGTTGCCGCGTTCGATGGCAAACCAGGGATTGTTCTGGTGTCCGGTTGATCCACGGCGGCTCTCGATGAGGCGAGTGCCGGGACGAACAGGCTCATGCTGTACGTTGGTTTCGCCCGCCCAGCGGCCAGTCAGGTAGTAGAGCCAATAGTCTGTTGCATGAGGCAGAGACCACGAAGCAGCGGCTGCCTGCTCTATGAGCAGCGGAGTTGTCGTTTTGTTCGTGATGACAGCGGAACGACCCAGAACTCCTGTGTTGGGATCAATTGTGTATTTCAGATCAACGGTCACATTGCGGGAAATATCTTTGAGCTGAATGGTGAGGTTGTCCCCGTCGATATGGTGGGAAACATAATGAAGAACGAGGTCGCGGTTGCCGTCGGGGAAGGTGATTTTAAGCGCTGGTTGATAGAACAAGCCTGCTCCCCAGCCTTCAAATTCCTGCGGTGTCGAGCCTGAAGGTAAATCAAAAGAAGCGTGTCCTCTGTTGGTATGCGCTGGTCCCACATGGTCATTCGCGCCGAGGCGTCCGCCCCAGTAAAGGGGTTGTAGTGCATTTTCATCATTGATGCCGAAGGCATACGTCACATTGCCGCCATCGATGCGGAAGACGCGGGATTGCTGATCGAAGCGAATCTCCTGGGCGAATGTATACGTGTACAGAGACGAAAACAGAAGTACCAGGAACCAAATTCGCTTGACGGCTGACATGAACGAACCCCTTAAAATACTTGGTACAAAAGATATATGGAATCGCTGAAGAATGCTATTGCGGCCGCCGGGGAGGCAACAGCCAATTCTCAACTGTGCAGGTACCAGGGAATATTGATCACGACGATATTCTCATTTCCCTTCACCAGCAGAGCGAGCTTCAGCAAGTTTGCTCGTTGATTGTGCAGCAGGTTTTCATACCAGTGCTTCACTACCAGCTCAGGCACAAGAACGGCAATTTGCCTGTCGGTACACTTTATTTGCTCTGCCAAAACATGATCAACAAATGGCTGGATGAAGAATCGATATGGCGATTTGATCGTCGTTAACCGCGGCTCGGGCAGACCGGCATCGCGAATCGGCGGGAGTACCAGCTTGTTCCAATTCGCGCAGATGGTGTCCGCATCGTCGCCACATTCCACATGGACAACCTCTACCTCCGTTGACATAGCAAGGGCGAAGCGCAATCCCCGTTCGCTGATGCGGTTCCATTTTTCCATCGGAATGATGACCCGCGGTGGCAGTAAACCATCAATATGTAGTGGCTGAGGAGCTATCTCGCTGGCAGTATCGTCATAATGCCTGCGCACAATGGTCATGAGCATGATGAGCGCAGGAATCAGGATGGCCGTGACCCAGGCTCCGTCCACGAACTTGGTCCCTAAAACTATCAGCGTCGTTATGCCGGTAGCAGTTGCGCCGATTCCGTTGACCAGCATGCGGCCTTTCGCGTTTTTCTGCTTGTACCAGTGCACAACCATGCCGGCCTGCGAGAGCGTAAAGGCCATGAAGGCTCCAATTGCATAAAGCGGGATGAGCCTGTCTGTGACTCCGCCAAAGAGAATCAGCAAGGCAGCGGTGAACGTCACCAATGCATAAATTCCGTGCGAATAGAGTAGTCTGCGCCCCCGGAGAATAAAGACGTGGGGCAGGTAATCTCGCTGAGCGATGGCGCGGGTGAGGCGTGGGAAGTCGGCAAATGCGGTGTTTGCCGAGAGCGAAAGCACCAGCAGAATCGAGCCGATGGTGACGTAGTAGAAGATGCCCTTGCCGACAACGGCTGCTGTGAGTTGAGAGAGCACACTTTGATATCCCGAACTGCCCGGATCCGTTGCGCCGATCCCGTAAGCGCGGCAGAGCAGGGCAATGCCGGCGAGCAGAATAATGAGCAAAGCGATGATGATGGTCAGCGTGCTCTTTGCGTTTTTTGTCCGCGGATCGCGAAATGCCATCACACCGTTGCTGACAGCTTCTACGCCGGTCATAGCAGTGCAGCCGCTGGAAAACACTTTGAGCAGGAGCCACCAGGTGAGCGCTGTTGTCATCGGCGGCAATACAGGTGGCGCGACAATTGGTACTGGATGACCTTCGCGCAGAAGCACGTGAACTCCGCCGAGAATAATGACTGTGAGCAGTGTGCCGAGAAAGAGATAAGTCGGGATGAGGAATGCGACGCCGGTATCTCGAACCCCGCGCATATTGATCAGCGTAAGAATCGTGAGAATGCCGAGGCAGATTGACAGAGTGTGCTGGTGCAGGCTGGGAACGGCGGAGATCAATGCGCCAACGCCAGCCGATATGCCTACAGCAGCAGTCAGGATGTAGTCGATCATCAGTGCCGCTGCAGCCAGAAGACCTGGTCCTTTGCCCAGATTCTCCGTCGCTACCGTATAAGAGCCGCCGCCATGTGGATATGCCTCAATGGTCTGCCGGTAGGAGAAATAGACAATGACAAGCAGAATCAGAATGGCCATTGTGACGGGCACAATATAGTGCACGCCTGTGAGACCCAGAGGAATCAGCAGCGTAAGGGCGGCTTCTGGTCCATACGCGGCCGAGCTGAGCGCATCAAGACCAAAGATCGGAATGCCCGCGGCGGGGCCGATCTGCTCGGCGCGTTCATCAGATGTGGCTAAAGGGCGGCCAAACAGCAGGTCAAGTGTTCGCATATGACTGCGAACTCATCCTACCTTGTTTCGGCGCACAGCGTAATGAAGAAC
>Ga0209581_1001754_pt1 | contig 23697 bp, 24 predicted proteins | sample Coa_R2_FD_187160 | JGI IMG/M metagenome (GOLD analysis project Ga0209581, IMG submission 187160) | Surface soil microbial communities from Centralia Pennsylvania, which are recovering from an underground coalmine fire - Coalmine... | ecosystem: Environmental > Terrestrial > Soil > Unclassified ...
GAAGGGGAGATCAAAGGGACAGATATCAAAGGACCAGTTGCTGCTGAAGCAGCAGAGAAATGGCCAAGAATAGCAAACTTGGCTCCAATAATTGTCTAGGTGGTATGAGGTAATGTACATATGACCAACCTGAATCCAAAACTTTTGCATGTTCCAAAACATATCCGTGATAAAATGGCAAGCGCTGCCCTTGATGACACACTGAAGAAACAATATGGCAGAAAGAGCATGCGCGTCATAAAAGGAGATTCAATCAAAGTCTTGAGAGGAGAATATGCTGGAATAGAAGGAAAAGTCAGTAAGGTAAATATCGAAATGGGAACGCTTGAAATAGAGGGGATACAGAGGGAAAAGGTGCGCGGCGGAAACGTGAAGGTTCCAATTCATTCTTCAAACGTAAAGATTGTAGGATTAGAATTGAGCGACAAGTTGAGGTTAAAGCGACTTCAGCCGCTCAAAGCTGCTGAATCTGAACCAACTCAAGAGCAGGCCGAAAGTAAGGAGGAAAAGGAAAGGGCAATGGACAAGAAAGTTAAATCTAAACCAAAGACAGAGAGGCAGGAAATGCATAAAGCAAAAGAAAAGGAAACACAAAAGCAAAGAGATAAAGTGGCTAACGAAAAACGAGAGCAAATGGAGTCTGATAACAAGTAATGGGCAAAAAAGGCGGAGATAGCAGAGTAAAAAGGCAGATGGCTCCAAGCTTTTGGAACATCAAAAGAAAACAGAGCCAATTTGTACTCAGAGTAAGACCAGGACCCCATCCAAAGAATAGATCTTACCCACTTGGGATGGTTCTGCGTGATGTACTTGGGTTGGCAAGCACAATGCACGAGGCCCAGAAAATTGTCTTGGCCGGCAAGGTTATGGTGGATGGGATAACAAGATATGATGTAAATTTTGCTGTAGGGCTTATGGATGTAATCGAACTTGCGGTCACAGGTCAATCATACAGGTTGGTTCCTAAAGGCTCAAAACCACTTGTTCCAATAGCAATAGAAAGTTCAGAAAAATCTGTAAAACTTGTCAAGATCACGCACAAAACTATGACAAAGGGCAAAAGGCTGCAATATGGTTTTCACGATGGCAAGACTGTAATAAGCGGTAAAAATTTTGCTGTGGGTGATACCTGCATAATACAGCTTCCTGACGCCCAGATTACTGACAGCATAAAGTTTGAGAAAAACTGCCTTGCCCTCATTATAAGTGGGGAAAACGCAGGCAAGATTGGAAAAGTTGACGATTTGAGAGAAGGATTGTTCTCCTTACCTACAAGAGCCCTTGTCTCAATTGAAGATAGATCAGTTGAGCTTCCTGTCGAGATGGTTATGGCTATAGGATCTGACAAACCTGTTATAAAGGTGAGTTGAAGAATAAATGAGTCAATTACTAACAAATCAAATGAAGAGAATATTAGTAGATAAAGTAGTAGTCAACATCGGCGTTGGCAAGTCAGGCGAACCGCTGGAAAAGGCAAAACAAGCAATATCGGAGCTTACAGGCAAACAGCCCGCAGTTTGTGGAGCAAAAAAAAGTGTCAGAGATTTTGGTATACATAAGGGTGAGCCTATAGGCACGATGGTGACAATGCGTAGAATTGAGGCAATTAATTTTTTAAAGCGTATAATAGCTGCCAAGGGAAACACCCTAAAGGCGTCATCGTTTGACAATTTTGGTAACATCTCAATGGGCATAAGGGAACATATCGATATTCCAGGAACAAAATACAATCCAGAGATAGGAATATTTGGAATGGATGTAAACGTAGTACTGAGCAGGCCAGGATACAGAGTAGCAAGAAGAAGCAGAAGAAATTCTAGAATAGGACAAGAGCACAGAATAACAAAACAAGAAGCAATAGATTTCTTCATTCAGAATTTTGGTGTAAATGTTGCATAGGAAAGCGAGAGAATAAAAATGGAAGGATTGACAACATAAAAATGGTAGCTTCTGATAGTAGATTAGAATAGGAAAAGAAGGTAGGGGAAAGTATAAGCAATGCCAAAACCAAGAGAATATGAAGTTACAGGAAGAAAGAAACTTGCTCACGGCAAAGGAACTCGGTGGTGCAGAAGGTGTGGATGCTATTCTGGCTTGATACAAAAGTATAACTTGATGCTATGCAGGCAATGTTTCAGAGAAGTGGCTGCAAGTCTGGGGTTTGCGAAATATGAATAATAAAAACATAACAACCTGCTATATTGAGGAGGAAGAATAAACAGGTATGCCAGCTTTGAATGTACTATCCAACATGTTTGTCACTATTCACAATAATGAATCCAGAAGGAAAAAAGAGTGTATCATAATTCCTGCATCAAAGTTCGCGAGCGAAATTTTGCGTGTAATGCAAAAGCATCGCTATATCGGTGAATTTGAGCAAATAGACGATGGGAGGCTAGGCAAATTCAGGGTTCAGCTTTTGGCCAAGATAAACAAGTGTGGAATCATTACGCCTAGATTCAGCGTTAAAAAAGATAGATACTTTGACTGGGAAAGGCAATTTTTGCCGGCTTATAGCATGGGAATTCTTCTTGTATCGACAAGCAAGGGAGTCATGTCGCATCACGATGCACAAAGCCAAGGATTGGGAGGTGTGTTAATTGGCTATGTCTTCTGACCAAGAGATAATGGCAGAAATTGCCATTCCTGATGGTATTAAAGTATCCAAAGAAGCAAACACTGTATCGATAAAGGGAAAGTTGGGCACTATAAAGAAGGATTTTTCAAGGTTACCTGCCAACATAACTATTGAAAATAATAGAATTACCATCAAGCCTTACGGTACGCGCAAGAAAGACCTTGCAGTAACTAACACTGCAAGAAGTATAATAGAGAGTATGATTAGGGGTGTAGAAAAGGGGTTTACATACAAGTTGAAGATAATATTTGCTCATTTTCCAATTTCAGTCAAGGTAAAAGGCAAAGAGGTGCATGTGGAGAATTTTTTTGGAGAAAGATCAGCAAGGGTATCAAAGATAATTGGAGATAGCACCAAAGTCAGCGTTGTGGGCGAAGATGTTGTGGTGCAGGGACCAAGTCTGGAGGATGTTTCGCAGACAGCGGCAAATATTGAGTTATCTACAAAAGTAAAGGATAAAGACCAGCGTGTGTTCTTGGACGGACTTTATATATATTCCAAAGAAGAAAGCATGTAAACACACCACTAAAGTATCTTACAAACCTAAATTTTCTTTTTTTGTTAGGACGGGGATATCTTAATTTTCGACTCAATTTATTTCCTTTTTAGACCGCAAAAACATAGGCAACTGAGCATAAAATGACTTTATTTACACTAAATACTTGGCCCATAAACAAAAAAGCAAATACCTAGCTAGCAAACACGCATTGTGAAGTAGGTAAGAATAACAAAGCCACATTGCTAACTGGACCATATCATACAAAGACAGCGACAAAGAAATAAAGAGTGGCTCAGAATATACAACTATGTTGCACAAAAAAACTTTGGCGCACAGGAAATTGTAAAGTTGCAGCTAGTGATGCCATGGTTTCATAATCGTATTGATGCTATCAATCTTATCATAAAACTAACAAGAAAATTAGGTTATGTGGTTCAGTGAACCGCATATGGCACCGGTTTTGAAAACATTTATTTTGTGCTTGAATTTGCTGTAGTATTGCGCCGCTGTAGCTCAGCATGGTAGAGCAAATTCGTAGCGCAATATTGTGCTTTGAAGCTCAACTGGCTGTTAACCAGTGGGTCATCAGTTCGAGTCTGATCAGCGGCGCCAAAATTTTCTGGATGACAGTTTCAACCAATGACTTTTATATTTCACATGCTACTCTTCTCAAAGTTGAACATCCATTCAGTGCGTGGCTGATTTGAAAAAAGACACCAATTCAAGCTCTGACGGCGATTCCAGTAATAAGAAATTGTCAATTGAGGAAAATCTGAAGGGCAAGACCCTCCAAGTATATCTGTACATGTTGAAAAGGCGTGACCCTGTAGGTGTAAGGGAAATCCAAAGAGACCTCGGGTTTTCCAGTCCAAGTGTCGCAAGCTATCATATTGAGAAACTTGTTGGACTTGCAATTATTGGCCAAGATGAGTACGGCAGGTATTTTGTGATACAAAAAGTTCAGGTCGGAGTCCTGCACGCATTTATCAATATAGGTGGGCTCAACATACCCCGACTTTTATTTTTTGCAGCATTTTTTACGACTCTTTTGATAACGTATATCCTACTTGACCTGAACAACCTCAACATCCATGCGATAGGCTTTGCCGTTGCTGGTGCAGCCGCATTTTGGTTTGAAACCTTTCGAGTATGGAGAAGCAAACAGCGAGTTTAAAAGGTGCTTTCGAAAAAATTTCAAAACTCGAATTTAGAAATATCAGTTCAAGCTTTCAAATTTGATGCTCTGAATTGTTCTAACTTAGGGGCAAGATATCTAGCGCCGCTGCATCCGCCAACAGGTCGAGATGTCTGCTGGCTACGATGTAGCCGTTCTTGATCTCTGTAGAAGAGATCCACCTATTTGAAGAACTAAATAGTCTTTCTTTCTTCATTCGTTTCTCAACCTCCTCCACGTCCAGCTCTTTTTCCTCTATTTCTTCTGTCTTAGAATATTTTATAGTAAGCAAGATCTTTTTTACAAGAACCCTGTGGCCGAAACGCTGAGAAAAGTCCCTTGCATTTTCATCAATCTCGAGCAGCTTTATCTTGATCTGCACCGTATTTAGTGCATCTCTGCTTGTAAGAAGCCTCTCATCAACAAACCTATCATAGCTCATATATGATGAGTTTTTTCAGCTAAGGTATTAAAGTCTTCAGTAATTCATGTATTATCTTCTTTTTATCTTTCTGTCAATGAGCTTGAACCTGTAATATGGTCTACCCACAGATATGCCACAAGCAACCATTCTTACCTCTGCGCCTTCTAGCGTCGGGGTCTCTTTAGTATTCACTGATCGTTCTATTTCGCCAAAAAGTCGTATCCCAGACATATCAATAATTCCAAAAATCTTTGACTCACCTTCTGCAAGAGATTCTGCATACTCTAGGATGATGCCTCTTTTGTCGACCTTGGATAGCTTTGTCTGTGAGAGGCACATTGGACAGTAATTAGCTGGTGGCCAGACCTTTCTATCGCACTTGGTACAGTATGTAATCCTGAACCTTCTCTTTTCAAGGCATTTCAAAAATTCTTGAGACAATTTTCGTAGTTCTTACCCCGAGAATCACTTGTTCATGATCATGACGGTAGCAGATGTTCCAGCCGCCGCGAGGTTCTGAACTAGACCATTTTCACAGTCCTTTACCTGCCTCTTACAAGCTTTGCCCTGAATTTGTGCTGCCACTTCTGCGACCTGTGCTATCCCTGTTGCGCCGACGGGATGACCTGACCCTAGTATTCCGCCTCGGGGATTAAATGCAATTTCACAATTGTCTACAAATCGTCCACCCTTTCCCTTCTCAACAAATCCCAAGTCCTCATAAGCCATGATCTCTAGAATAGTAAACGCATCGTGAACCTCAGCCACATCTATATCTCGAGGTTTCTTGCCTGACATTCTGAATGCTTTTTTTGCAGCATTTCTTACTGATTCACTTGCTGATAGGTCTGCTGCAACAGCAGCAAAACTGGCGGAACGCGTTTCCATACCAACTCCTGTAATCCAGACAGGATCTTCGATTCCAAATGACTTGACCTTGTCCTCAGACATAATCAGAACTGCAGATGCACCTTCGCAAATAGCTGAGCAGTCTAGAACCTTAATAGGTGGAACTATCTTTTTTGATTCCATCACCCCCTCAAGAGTCACAGCTTTACGAAAAAGTGCAGCAGGGTTGTTGACAGCATTTCTGTGATTCTTTACCGAAACCATTGCCATTTGCTCTTCTGTTGTGCCGAATTTTCGCATATGTGCCTTGGCAAACATTGATGCCCAGTGGATTGGGAATGCAAATGAGCCTCTCGTAATATCCCATGTGAGAACGTTTCCTGGGCTTTCTGATTTTTCGACACCTACGACAAGAGCCGAATCACACAATCCAGAAATGATATGAGAGTATGCGGAAATAATTGCATTTGTACCAGAGTTGCAAAGGCTCTCTATTCTCTGGGAAATTGATGGCCTTATTCCAAGCATTTCAGATACAATGCTGGAAGTATAAGGCTCCTGTGTAGAGCTTGATACTAGTACAGCATCAATTTCTGTCTGAGATATCTGAGACTTTGCCAATATGTCGACACAGGCTTCACAGGCAAGCTCAAACAGCGAACTGTTACTTCTTTTTCTGAACTTTGAGGTGCTATAGTAACAGATAGCTACCCTGCGCAACTCAAAAAGTTGACAGCATTTCCCTAATTGAACCTTCTGCATCAGGCACAGGATTAACCTGCAATACAGGCATTGTTATTCCTGTGGATAAGAACTTCTTGATGGATTTTGCACATTCTTCGCTAGTGCCATAGACTGCCAGCGAATTGAGCATCTTGTCAGGTACTAACTTGTCTATAGAATCTAGGCCATTTTTCCTGTATCCTTCAGTTATGATTTCTACTTCATTTTTGAACCCATTTGCTGATAAAAATCGGTTGTAATACTCGCCAACAGCTACATAAAAAGCAAGGGTCTTTGCAGCACGTTCTCTTGCCTTCTCAGGTTCTTTATTTGATACTGATGTAATGAAGATAGTTATTATTTCAAACCTTCTATCAATCGCTGAATTTTTTTTTATACTGGACTTGATGACTTTTACTGTCATTTTCATCTCCTCAAAAGGACGCAAGTACAGAAGAGTGCCGTCTGCAAGACTCGATGCTAGATTCAACATTTTCTTGTTTACGGCAGCGACAAATATCGGAACATTTTTGCGTGGAGGGTCATGCAGTATTTTGAAGCCTTTCACTTTGAAATAAATTCCGTCATAGTTTACCCGCTGTCCGCTTAGCATGAGCCGAAGAACCTCAATGTATTCTTTCATTCGTCCGATAGGATTTTCGAACCTTTGTCCATGCCAGTTATTGACTATTGCAGGTGTACTTGAGCCCAATCCCAGAATTGTTCTGTTGCCTGAAAGGGCATCGAGAGTGATAGCAGCCATTGCGACTGTGGCCGGCGTTCTTGAATATATGTTGATTATAGATGTCCCAAGCCTTACCCTTGTTGTAGCTTGGGTTAGAGCTCCAAGAGTAGAATAAGCTTCTCTGCCCCAAGACTCTGGTATCCACAAAGAATCCACATTTTGCTTCTGATTGGCAAGTCTTGCGAATTCGAGAACCTGTCCGATAGAAAGTAGAGGACCTAGGCTGAATCCTATTCTTGGCAAGCCTTCCAAGCTAGCTGTTTTGTGCATATGTCTACCTTTACTAATGCTAGGCCTGCATAATCTTTAGCTCTTTTGCAGCCTCTTCGATATCTTTATGTGAGTCAATCGAACGCCAAAACACTCGCTCGTACTTTACTGCCTTCAGTCGCCCTTCTTTTGCCATTGCAGGGAGGGCAGTTACTTCGATATTGCCGTTTTGAGGAAGGTAGTCAAAGACGTCAGGCGTCAAGTAGTATACGCCAGCATTTATCCACCTATCGTAAATTACAGGTTTTTCGATAAAGCCGAGGACAGAAGCATTGGCATCAAGGTCGACTACTCCAAATGGGCTCCTCAGGGGGACAACAGCTATTGATGATCCCTTCTCGTTCTGAAGGATATTAGGATCCAAGTTTGTAAGTACATCACCATTGACCATAAAGAAGCCGTCATTTGAGCCTGTAAGCAAGCTCTGAGCGTTCTTCAAAGCTCCTCCTGTGCCAAGAGGATCATCCTCTACAGCATAACCAATTCTGACACCAAATTTATTTCCACTTCCGAGATGGCTAATTATATGCTCTTTCATGTACCCTACGCATACTATGAATTCATTGATGCCAAATTTTTTTAGCCATTTTACCTGCCACTCAATTATAGGAGTATTTAGAACCTCTATCATCGGCTTAGGCCTATCATCAGTAAGTGGTTTCAATCTTTTTCCAAATCCGCCAGCCAAAATTACGGCTTTCATAATCAATCAACCTGTCTGCCTTTTATTCTTAAATGGTTCTGGTTTATAAAAGACTATCCTCTTTTGACATCATAAGAAACGGCATTAACAATTTTGCATCTCTGTCATATAAGCATGTATTGGAGAAATTCTAAAATAGTTCGGAACACATTCTATACTTTGTTGGAAGTTATTACTGTAGGCGATGGCCCATACGGAATAACAGTAAATCCTCAGACTAACAAAGCATACGTGTCGAACTTTTACGGAAACTCTGTCTCTGTAATTGATTATCAGGCAAATAATGTGATAGGCACGATTAAAGTGGGTATGAATCCAAATGGCATAGTCTGCAATCCCAAAACGAACTTGGTATATGTAGCCAATTCCGGCTCTAATACCGTTTCTGTAATTGACGGATCAACAAATGCAATAATAGAAACCGTTGCTGTTGGTGCAGGTCCTGTCGCAGTGGCAGTCAATCCAAGTACAGACAGAGTATATGTGGCAAATTACTTCTCAAATACTGTCTCTGTAATTGATAGCCAATCAAACACACTGCTTGATAATGTGGACGTAGGGAAAAGCCCATTTGGGCTTGCAATCAACACCAATACAAACAAAGTTTACGTAGCCAATTCCGGCTCAAATACTATATCTGTAATTGACGCCTTGGGCAATGTGCTGGTTGAAACCATTGAAGTAGAGGCTATCTCTGGCGGTATTGCTGTAAACCCTGCAACAAACAAAGTTTACGTAGCAAACGCTGGCTCCAATACTGTCTCTGTAATAGATAGACCATCAAACACAGTCATTGCCACAATACCTGTTGGTAGCGGCCCTGCAGCTGTGGCAATCAACTCTCAGACCAATAAAGTTTACGTAGCAAACGCACTCTCTGATTCAGTTTCAGTAATAGATGGCTCTGCTGATAGAGTGGAGACTACGATAAATGTAGGCATGCATCCAAGAGGAGTTGCTGTCAACCAGACCACAAACAGGATATATGTTGCGAATTTTTATTTCAAATCCATCTCTGTTATAGACGGCTCATCAAACACAGTCATTGCCACAATACCTGTTGGTAGCGGCCCTGCAGCTGTGGCAATCAACTCTCAGACCAATAAAGTTTACGTAGCAAACTATGGTTCGGACAGTGTTTCAGTTCTCGACGGATCTTTGAACATTGTAATAGCTACTGTACCTGTCGGCAGAAGGCCCTATGGTGTCTCTGTAAACCCAAACACAAACAGAGTCTATGTCACAAACTCATCGTCTGATTCTCTTTCAATAATGGATGGCTCTACCAATAATGTAATATCTATTGTTGCTGTCGGCCAGGAACCCTATGGTGTCTCTGTAAACCCAAACACAAACAGAGTCTATGTCACAAACTCTGGTTCTAATTCAATATCTATTGTCGATGCTTCAGATAATAACGTCATTTCAAACATTATGGTTGGCCAGGAACCCTATGGTATCTCTGTAAACCCAAACACAAACAGAGTCTATGTCACAAACTCATCGTCTGATTCTCTTTCAATAATGGATGGCTCTACCAATAATGTTATTGCTACAATTACAGTAGGCGTCGGTCCGACCGCGATTGCACTAAACCCTCTCACTGAAAAGATCTACGTGGCCAATTCTGCATCGGATTCGATCTCCGTCATAGATGGTTCGACTAACACTGTTATCAATACAATCGCAGTAGATTCTAACCCACGCGGCATGGCTATCAACCATATCACCAATCGGCTGTACGTTACACAGTCAACTGCAAACTCTGTCTTGGTAATTGATACTCTAACCGACAAGCCAGTATCAACAGTTCCAGTTGGAAGCAACCCCAGAAGAGTTGCTGTAAACCCAAACACAAACAGGATATATGTGGCCAACTATTACTCTAATTCAATTTCAGTAATAGATGGCTCAATCGATGCTGTCATTAATTCTGTCGAGGTCGGGGTAAACCCAAATGGAGTTAGAGTAAATCCTGATACAAACAAAGTTTACGTGAGCAATTACTTCTCAAATACTGTCTCTGTAGTGGATGGCTCTTCAGACAAAGTTGAGGCAACTATACCAGTTGGACGTAACCCAAGACGCATGGCAATAAATCCTATCACAAATAAAATCTACGTGGCCAATTCTGCATCGGATTCGATCTCCGTCATAGATGGCTCTTCAAATGAAGTTGAGGCTACAATTCCCGTAGGATCGGCTCCTTTTGCAGTGGCAGTCAATCCAAGTACAGACAGAGTATATGTAGCAAATTACTTCTCAAATACTGTCTCGGTGATAGACAGTACGACAAATCATCTCATTGCCACTATCAGGGTGGGCAGTAACGCACGAGACATCATAGTGAATCCCGCAAGAAACAGAGTCTATGTTGTAAATTACGGCTCCAACTCTGTATCTGTGATCTAGCTCAGAGACTGACAAGCAGAGCCGTTGTTGCTTTTTTAATGGGCAAATATTGAGAAATGCTGTTTTACTAGCGACTAGACGATTCTTTTTCCTTTGCCGGTACTCTTTTGTCCAGAATAGTCTTCCAGACACCAAGACCAATCAGTACAGCACCGAGGCCAATAGTGGAACCAACCGTGCTTGCAGCCCCAGGACGCCCTGAATTCAGTGCTCCTTGACCTATTAGTGCAATCATTCCTGCAATTATCAACCCACCATTTATGAACAGAAGAATAGATATTGCAGAAGAACGCTCTTTCCTTGCTATCACAAATGCAATTATTGACATCACAACTGCACCACCGCCAAATGCACCACCTCTGACGGCCTCATTTACCGGCAAAAATCCTTTAGGAGTCGAACCATCTGGTGGAGGCGCAGATTGGCCTGCAACGGCTGCATCCGCGCCATAAATAATCAACAACACAAGAGAAGCGATCAACAACCCTATTGCAATTTTTACCTTTGCCATATTTGAGGAATGGTAGATAGTTCATAATCATATTTAATAAACGTAGCTGGGTTGAAAAGTGCATGTCATCACCGGATATTCCAAGCCTTCTTTACTCTGTGATAGACAGGATAGGCAGGGAAAAAATAAGAGCAGAAGTCAGGTCAGAGCTTGGTTCATCAAGAAGATATATTGAAGAAATCATAGCTGCGTGCATAGCCCAAGCAGGAAACCTCGACGACAAGTCTACTGTCAGTCTGTGTGAAGCCCTTTTGCATTTTATGCTCACTTCTTCTGGTCTACCTTCCGAAAGAAAAGTCTCTGTTGGTGGCAAACAACTTGACATAATTATTCCATCACTTCGATTACTCAAGAAGAGTCATGCAAAATCAATAGTTATCCAGCTTGCTGGTAACATTGAAGAAGCAGACCAAAAAATAGCCCAAGCATCTATCTTGCAACCAGAACATCAGAATATATGGTTAGTATCGGCCAAGGGTTTGACTAAGGAAGTCAAAAACTACTGCGTAACAAAAGGTCAAGGGTTTGACTATTCTACTATCCTCCTCGATATTGATGATTTTCTTCGGGACAACAATGTCAGAAGCCTGCCTTTTTTACACGGCTAGGATTCTGTCGATGTCAATATTTTTCTCAACCAGCCTGAGAAGCGAGCTGACGTTCTTGTTTTTTGAGAGCGGAACTATGCCTAAAACAGGAATACCACTTGTTTTTTCAATGGCTCTTGGAACCATTGCTTCGACGAGATTTGGTTTATCTGGCATCATGTTTACTATTACACCTTTTACTTCGAGGTTGTAGTCTCTGCAGGCCTTTAGCGTAAGGAGTGTATGGTTAAGCGTACCAAGTGAAGCAAGGGCAACAACTACGATAGGCAGGTCAACAAGCCGGGCAAAATCAGCCACATATTTGTTTTCAGTTAGAGGGACCATTATTCCACCAATGCCTTCCACAACAAGAAATTGATGCCTAGTAGAAAGCAAAGAGCAGGCTTTAGCTGCCTTCTCAATATCCACATTGCCACCTTCTATTTCAGCCGCCATCATCGGCGATGCTGGAATGGAATAGAAAAATGGATTCATTTCAGTGTCGTTATCAATTGTTCCGGATGCTTTGGCTAAAAGTGCTGTATCCTCTGACCTATACTTGGAAGAGAAGACTTTTTCTGCAGATGCAAAGGGTTTCATTACACCCACATCTATTTTCCTTTTGCGTGCAGCCCATGCAATACCAGCTGCAACTATTGTCTTTCCGACGCCTGTGCTGGTCCCTGTTACAAATACTCCGCCCCGGATCAACCGTTTATTAGAGTACCTGCCTGCATTTAACTTGTTGAAAAGCACAATTTCATCTTCTTTGTCGAGGATTGACAAGAAATATGTCTGGCATCCATATACACAGATGAAGGATTGGGGGACTTGGCGAAATCGAGTCATAGTTGATGGAAAGGGATTCTACCTTGTAGATAGTGAGGGAAGAACATACCTTGATGGCATTGCAAGCATGTGGTGCAATGTCTGGGGACATGGTCAAAATGAAGTGACTGATGCCATGAAAAAGCAGATAGAAAAAGTTGCTCATTCGACACTCTTTGGCCTTGCTAACGAGCCTTCAACCCTACTTGCTGAAAAGCTAGTCGAACTGGCCAAAGGAATGAGAAGGGTGTTTTATTCAGACAATGGATCTACTGCCATTGAAGCTTCGATGAAGATGGCAATTCAATATTGGAAAAATAAAGGTAAGAGTCAAAAGCAACAATTTGTGGCTCTGAAGGGAGGATACCATGGGGATACTATCGGCTGCATGTCTATAGGATATATTGACAGATTTTTTGAAGCATATTCACCTCTTCTGTCAAAAGCCAGAGTGCATAGAGCTCCAACTCCCCTATTGTATAAAAGCGGTGGCAGAGATGAAAACAGGGTCGTTGATTCTTGCCTTGAAAGAACAGAACAGATACTCAAAAGATACCACGACAAAATTGCTGCACTTGTGATGGAAAGCGGCGCCCAGATAGCAGGAGGAGTAGTCATATACCCAGACGGTTATCAGAAAAGGATTTCTGAGCTCTGCAAAAAATACGATGTGTTGCTAATCATTGACGAAATTGCAACTGGCTTTGGCAGGCTTGGCAATATGGTTGAGTATTTGGCACAAAAATCCAACCCGGATATTGTCTGCCTCGGCAAGGCTCTGACCGGAGGTTACTTTCCCCTGGCTGCCACGCTTGCAACTGAGAGAATATTTGATGCCTTTCTTGCAGAATACCATGAAAACAAGCAATTTTACCATGGTCATACCTTTACAGGTCATCCGATAGGGTGTGCCGCCGCTTTGGCAAACCTTGAATTATATAAAAAGGAGAATCTGATGCGAAGAATAGCCGCAAACCATGAGTATATACGTTCAAGGCTGAAGGAATTTGAAAATAATCCTATAGTAGCAGATATTCGCCACAAAGGTATGCTTGCAGGAATAGAGCTTGCATTGAATGGCAAGCCAATTGAAGTACTGCGAGACAGAACTAGGCTCAATTATTTTGTAATGACAAAATCGCTCGATATGGGTGTATTTCTCAGACCACTTGGGAATATTATGCTCATGATCCCGCCACTTGCTATTGGAAGGGAAGAGCTTCAAAAGATAATCGATGTGCAGCTGAAACTTTTGGGAAAGATCCAAACAAAGCTGGGAAAGACCAATCGGGTGCAGAGATAGGATTGCAGCCTGTCTTTGGCTGTCTATTTTCTTGCAACTACCATCTGTTTTAGCTCCTTGTATAGCGTTGCTTTTGAAATTCCTAAGGCTTTTGCTATCCTCACTTTTGGCTGGTTTTCAGCCAAAAGGGCAATCAAGTGATTCTTGTCTAGCTCCTTATGGGGTCTGCCTATTCCTTTCCCTGCTATTTTTGCCCTTGCCATTCCATCTTTTGTCCTTTGCACAAGCATTTCCCGCTCCCTTTCGGCAACCCAAGTCAAGATGCCTATGAGCAATTTTCTTACTCCCGGTTCTGTAGTCTGCAGGAAGGATTCTTTTTGCGAGCAAGACACAAGCGGTGCATACTGTTCTATTGCCTTTATAGCTTCAAGCGTATCCCAGAATGTCCTTCCAACACGTGACAGCTCATAGACCAAGACAGCATCGACAGGTGCAGACCTTACCAGGTCCAGCATTGATTGGAATCCTTGTCTCTGGGTAGCAGGCACTCTACCACTTGTTGCCGAATCTTCAAAGAAATCCAAAATCTGATAATTGTGTTCGATGGCCCAACTTTGCAGAACTATCCTCTGGTTTTCGACAGTTTGTTCATCGGTACTTACACGAAGATAGGCAAATGCATATTTGGTAGGTGTCGATTGTTCCATGAATTTTTTGGAGGAGCAAGCTTTAACACCTGTGGTGTCAAGAAAAAAAGATAAAGTGTCTAAAAATGGTAGAATAGATAAATGAACTATCCGTCATTTTCTGACTCTGATTGAAGGTAAAAAAAAGGGGTCTTTTTTGGACAGTCCAACAATGGACCCTTTTCTGGACTATTGTATGTCCTGCAAAAAAGGCTCTATCAGATCTGAATTCCGCATCAATGCACCTTTGGCTGATGTATTTAATAGAAAACTAAGGAAAACAGAAAGAATAGGTATACATAACTCTAGTTTCAGCATATGTATACCTATTGGGAAGATCTGTTATATGCAAAGTATGCAAATGGAACGTGCACCAGTCTACGAAAGTAATCTATATTCGTGAAATAGCAAAACACGGCAAGGGTTTCAAAAGGATAGGCTATATCTGCTATCACTGCAAATCCTTAGTATTTGATGGTAAGGCTCCGCTTAGCTTTGCAATAAAATCGGCCCTTGATATTCCTGACTAGTCAACCAACTATCAATAACTTGTCATTTCAGTTGACCAAACCCACGCTTTTGACACATATTTTTATGGGAAATGTGGAATTGTATTAGCACGACCTATCCGGCGATGCGGTAATATGCCATCATAAGTGGCAATTTCAAAACTCGAGTTTTGAAATATCCAACCTTCTGCTGCAAACCAAAATTTTAATTAACAGTTTACAAACAAATTTGTGAATGGCTAATTCCGTGGTCAAGGAATGTGTCGAGACTATAATGTCTGGAGGACAAGTATCGTTTGAACAGGCTGAAAACCTTATGGATTCTGACGTACTACAGTTAGCAGAAGGAGCCAATTCTATTACAAGGAAATTCAATGGAGATAGGATAGATGTCGAAGTCCTGATAAATGCCAAGTCAGGCAGGTGCCCGGAGGACTGTTCATTCTGTGCCCAGTCTAGCTTTTATGATACGGGAATTACGAAATATCCGCTTCTGCCGACTCCGACTGTTCTTGAGCAAGCAGAGAAGGCAAAGATGTCTGGTGCAGCAAGCTTTTGCATAGTCTGCGCCTACAAGAGTCCTCCCGAACAGGACTTTATCCAGATATGTGAAACCATCAGACAAGTCAAAGAGCGAGTCGGAATTGATGTTAATGCATCATTGGGATTCATGACTCCAAAGCGAGCAAGAACATTGAAGACTCTAGGCGTGAAGCGCTATAATCACAATCTAGAGACTGCTGAAAGCTATTTTTCGCAGATATGCAAGACACATGATTTTGCAGATAGAGTTCAGACGGCTAGAATTGTCAAGGAAGCTGGTCTTGAACTTTGTTCTGGCGGAATCATAGGAATGGGTGAAAGCAAAAGGCAAAGAATTGAGCTTGCTTTTTCCCTGGCATCTCTTGAGCCAGAAGAGGTCCCGATTAACATACTGATAGGCAGGAAAGGTACACCATTGGAGAGTATGGGAACTATAGATCCTTTGGATGCGATAAGGACAATTGCTGTGTGGCGCTTTATTATGCCAAAGACGATCCTCAAAATTGCAGGCGGTAGGGAAGTGCACCTTAAAGAAAAGGATAGAATGGCCCTAAAGGCAGGTGCCAACGGGATAATTACTGGAGGATACTTGACAACAGGTGGTAACTCTTCCAGCAGAGATATTGCAATGATTCAGGAAATTGGACTCAAAACACAATAGCTACGGTGATGCCAATAATCTATGGAACAATTTCCTAGATTGCCAGCTTGCATCCCTAGGAAAAAGTAACCTTTACCGACAGCTTCGAATAGTTAACAGTCAGGGCGCAACAGCAATTGTAAATGGCAAAAGAGTCCTACATCTCTGCTCAAACGACTACCTTGGTCTTTCCGAAAATGCACAAGTTAGACGGCAAGCCGCCAAGTCATTGTCGTCATTACACATTTCAGGATGTAGTTCGAGGCTTGTTGCAGGAAATCATCCGAAAATTGTTGAACTTGAGAGCCAGCTTGCTTGCCACAGAGGCACAGAAGATTCACTGGTTTATCCGACAGGATATACTGCGAATTTGGGTGTTATATCAGCAATAGCAGATAAGGAATCAGTAATCTATAGCGATGAGCTTAACCATGCAAGCATAATAGATGCATGCCGGCTTAGCGGTGCTAATGTCAGAATCTTTGCACACAACAATGTCGACATACTAAGGCAGATGCTGGACGAGTCTCCACGTAGCCAAAAAAAAATAGTAATTACCGAAGGCATCTTTAGCATGGATGGTGATGTTGCACCCCTTAAACAACTATGCAAGGTTGCCAGAGAACACGGTGCTCTCGTAGTTGTTGACGATGCGCATGGTGATTTTGTCTTTGGTGCAAAAGATGGCCGTCTTTTATTTTCAGGCACACCAGCAAGCTTGTGTGTTAATGATCTGGTAGATATCCACATAAGCAGCATGAGCAAAGGCCTTGGATGTTTTGGTGGATATGTTGCTACTAGCACCAAGATGAGAGATTTGTTAGTAAATAAATCAAGGCAGTTTATATACACGTCTGCGTTGCCAGAACATCTTTGCGCCGCGGCTCTTGTGGCATTAAAGATGGCAAAGAAAGGCAGCCTGCAGGATAAATTATTTAGAAATATCCGAATGATATCCTCAAAGCTAAGAGAGTTGGGATTTTGCGTAGGGGCACCTTGCAGTCAGATAATACCTGTCATAATAGGGGATGAAAAGCTGGCTATGAAATTCTCTGAGCAGCTGTTAAAAGAAGGAGTCTTTGCCCAGGCCATAAGATACCCTACTGTGAAGCTAGGGGCTGCCAGATTAAGGATAACTATTACTGCGATGCACGCAACCGATCAGATTGAATATGCAATTGGTGCATTTGAAGAAGCAGGCAAACGTTGCGGATTGCTAGGTTGCAGAGTTAGATAAAGCATAGCAGATTACAGCAGAGGGTGCTGTCTTATCATGTAGGAGTCAATATTTTTTCAATATATTTCTAAACTCGAGTTTAGAAATAACTTTAATAGCCTCCTAATGCATAGATAAATCCTTGCCGAGTGAATTTGTATTCAAAATGGCAATGACGGAAGAACAATCACGGCAGGTTCAATTTTACCTCAATTCGCTATCTCCAGAACTTGTACTTTCTGGGCTGCGATTTGCATATAACAGACAAATGGCCGCGGAGGGAGGGTACTTAATGCCTGGAAGGAAGAGCTTGGTGAAGAAGGAGACCCACATGCTCAGCCAAGACCAAGCAAGGTGGCGCTTGAATAACTGGAAGACCATGATCAGGACATATCGAGAAAAGGGATATAGCTACCCAACAATATCCAGGATAAAGCAGGAAATCAAAAAGGTAGCGGCAAGAAAAACTCATGCTGCGTAATATGTAATTCCGAATATGGAAGATGATTTCTGAGCAGGTTTATGGTAGTGTCTCGTAATCCATGTTCTTGCTATCGGTAATATGGCATCCGCATAAGAGTCGAAAACTAATGGACTAATAATAACCAACAAAAAAGAGAGGAAAGTCGATCTGGTCTTCTGCCATAATCTAACCTAATAGCTTGCTGCCTCTACACCTTTAGTTTGGACTCCTGCAGAAGGAAGGTCTGGGAACTTGTCTTTCATCCTCATCTCTACTACTGCGCTTGCTTCTTCCATTATCTTCGTTGTGTCTTCGTTGGAACCTACGAATCCGCCGATGTCTCCTGCAGGGATCTGGCTTGAGTCAGTAATTATGTTGCCAAGCAGTTCAGATATCTGTGAGAATGACTGATCCGCTTCAGGCATCATTCCAGAGAGCCCGCCCTGTATTCCCTTTATCACAGACATTGCAGGACTCAATGTAACTACTACATCACCTAGCTCTGATATTGTGTTGAGCCTAAGCTGGATCTGTTCCAAAGCTAATTTTGCCGACGTGACCATCTTGTTCATTTTGCGAATCTGTGACAGCTCGCCTGAGAGAACCTTGGCATGCTGCGTGTCATGACTCTGCATCGAAAGGACTATACGCTTGAAGATCATCTGATCCTTTTCCTGCATCCTTGAAGAAATTGAGTCAAGCTTTGCAATCTGCATCTGTAATTTCTTTTGCGCTTCTTCTATTCTTGGTTTTAAAGGAGCTTGCGGCTTTATGCCTTCGAGGAGTTTATGACCTACGCTTTCTCCCTGCGGCTTTACCCACTTGTTACCAAACGACATTGTTGATATTGTAGCACCTAGCACCTATTCTGAAAGACAATTAAAAGAAGCACTGTACTTTTGATACCAGTCACCGCAGTCACGTTATGACATGGTTACATAAATGAGGTGCACAATTCTGGATCGGCCAAAATGGAATGACTCTGGCACTTCAGTTTCAAAAGCTTGCAGGGGATTATATGCAAGGAAGCCATACTTGGTACACACCATAAATTTGCCATTTTCGCATTATTGATAGTCAAGTATTTTAAACTCTGATTACGGGTTAAATGTGGATGATAAAGGAGAAGATCAAAGTCAATAACCATGGCTACAGCGTGACAATCAACGAACAGACCCAGATGTATGCCATGAAGCTCAGAAGACTCTACCAGCAGAGCTACAGTGATATGGATAGCTTTGACGAGGTAAGCTCCGAAATATCTGCCACTGTAAACAACCTCCTCAAGCATGCAGTTTCTCCTGAGGTAAAGGAAGAAGACATGGACGGAGTTATTCAGCAACTTTTAAAGATGTTTGACAAGTCCAAAAAGTAGAAGAAAAGTAGTTTGCCGCGCTGCAAAATAGATAGGCAAGCTGCTGCAACGTTAGAATGTATATTGAATTATCTTAGGCTAGAACAATTGCTGCATTTCAATAACATCTAAATAACAAATGAGGCGGCTTCTCACCATGGCTTCTTCCGCACTGAAACAATGCATAAACCCTTCATGTGGACTTTGTTATGATATTGATAATGATATTTACCGGTGCTCCTGCGGGTCACTTCTCGATATAAAATACAATAAAAAACCGGATAGATCACTTGTAGACAACTTTTACAAGCGAAGGAATCATGGTGGCAATATCTATAATGAGAGCGGCGTTTGGAGGTTCAGGGACCTTATTAATTTTGCAGATATTGACACCGAGAATTTTGATGAATGTGCTAGGGTACTGGTTTCTCTTGACGGCGCGGAAGGAAGACTATCTAGACCGTACAAAATGAGCAAGGTCTCAGATTATGCAGATATGAAACACGATGCTTTTCTTCTTCAGCCTGAGGGATACAATCCAAGCGGCTCGTTCAAGGATAACGGAATGTCTACCGCTGTCACCCATGCAAAGATGCTTGGGGTGAAGACAATAATATGTGCCTCGACAGGGAATACATCGGCTTCGGCGGCCATGTACGCTGCCAATGAGAACATGAAATGCGAAGTATACATTCCGAAAGGCGAGATCGCACCGGGCAAACTTGGCCAAGCATTTCAATTCGGCTCTCAGGTTATTCAGGTAGAAGGAAATTTTGATGATGCCCTTGCAACCTCGCTAAAAAACGCAAAGGAGACTGGAGGCTATACAGTAAATTCTGTAAACCCATTTCGTCTGGAGGGACAGAAGGCAATAGTTTACAGGATTATGGAACATCTGGACTGGAACCCGCCTGACTGGATTGTTTATCCTGGCGGCGCACTGGGCAATACATCCTCATGTGGCAAATGTTTGATTGAACTTTACGAATGGGGCTGGATACGAAAGGTCCCAAGGATTGCAGTTATCAACGCCGAAGGTGCAAATACTTTTTACGAACTCTACAACGGACTGTTTGAAGGAAAAAAGCTTTCATGGAACGGAGGCAGACCTGACCTTGAAATAGTCGAACGGTATTATTCACTTCAAGACAAGAAGGGCATTCGACCAAAAACACATGCAACAGCAATACAGATTGGAAAACCTGCCAACCTAGTCAAGGCTCTGAGGGCACTTGATTTTACACAAGGCGTGGTCACCCAAGTATCTGACCAAGAGATGAGCGACGGCATGTCTGTAGTGGGACTAAATGGCTTTGACTGCGAAATGGCCTCGGGTGCCGTTCCAGCTGGCGTGAGAAAGCTCCGGAAGGAAGGAATAATCAAAAAGGATGATGTTGTAGTTGGAATACTAACGGGAAGGCAAAAGGATCCCGGCTTGGCAGTTCAGTACCATATGAATCCAGCAAATATGTTCGCGAGGCCGGCAAGGAACAACTGATTCTCGCATTTCTGCCTGTAGTATGGATGTAAATATGTGTGTATATATCAATCAGCCTGCCTGCCTGCGTTTTTCTTTTTTTCCTGCCGGGCTGATCTGCCTTTTCTTGCCGCCCTTCTCAGCGCCAAAAGCATTGCTCCTGCCTTGTGTTCAGTTTCTTGCCATTCCTTTTCTGGATCAGAGTCCATCACTATTCCGGCACCAGATTGGATGTATGCTTTATTTTTATTGATAAATAGTGATCTTATTGCTATGGCAAAGTCGCAGCAGCCGTTAAAGGAAAAGTATCCAACTGCGCCTGCATAGGCCTGACGAAGTTCAGGTTCTAATTCATCTATTATCTCCATCGCCCGAACCTTTGGCGCCCCTGAAACAGTCCCTGCGGGAAATACTGCTCTGAGGGCATCAAATGAGTCGCGATTCTTATCAATCCTGCCTGTTACGTGGGAGACTATGTGCTGAACATGACTGAATCTCTTTACTGTCATCAACTCGTTCACAGTAACCGTTCCAAATTTACATATCCTGCCGATATCATTCCTTGCCAGATCAACTAGCATAGTGTGCTCTGCAACCTCTTTTTCGTCTGCAAGCAGATCCCTGCAAAGCTTTTCATTTTCCTGTTGATTATTCGACACCGGTCTGGTTCCGGCGATGGGAAATGTTTCTACTAAGCTCCCAGTTACCCTGACAAGCATTTCCGGGCTAGAGCCCACAATACACCTATCTGACATTTTTACAAAGTACATGTATGGAGAAGGGTTGACTTCGCGCAGGCTTTCATAAAGAGAGATGATATTGCCTTGGATATCAAACTTCATGCTTTTTGCCAAAACAACTTGAAAAATGTCTCCGTCATAGATGTATTTCTTGGCTTTGAGCACCATATCAGTGAAGTGCCTCTTTGTCATGTTCCGGCGAGGTGTAGAATAGCAAAATCTATCTAACGATGAGTCACTTTCACTTTGACTATTTCTCAATAACTGCTGGAGATATTCGAACCTAGACTTGCCTACAGAAAAGTAGTAGGCCTGGTTCTCAATATGGTTGTAGAGAATGCCATCAGTATAGATTCCAAATTCAAGCAGAGGAAATTTGTTCTTGACTGATCTCTTCTTTCCTTGAGCAGGAAGGCGTTCCCAAAACCTGATTGCATCGTAGCTTATGTAACCGACAGCGCCACCCACGAACCTAAATTGGTTCTCTTGGACCTGCGGCATTATATTGCGAAGCTGAGATAGAGGTTCTGTAACGTCATACTGTGCTAAAACGCTGTCCCTGCCTGCAACTGTCAACTTTTCTGAATCGCAGCTTATAGCAAGCTCTGGATCAAAACCTAGAATTGAAGTCTCGGCTAGCTCCTTTGGGCCTACCAGAGATTCAAAGATAAATGCCTTGTCATACAGAGCATATAGCCTTTTGAACAGCTCAAATTGATTTTCAGATGTATCAAGCTTTCTTGTTTTCAGAGTGCGATCTTTGAGTTTGAGGCCCGATAGGCCAAAAGTATTCACCTTTCATGCCGCTTCCTGGATCTGAGCGACTTTCATGCACAGACCATTTAAATCTTGTGTGTTCGCGCAAGTGGTTCGTCTTTCGGTTTCAGGAAGTTAATTCACGCATAGTAGTCACTAAAGAATTGTATTGATTACCCTGATACGACAAAGCTTCTCATGATGCCGGCAGTGTTATCGCTCCATGTGATGCCGATTGTACCAATGAAGCATATTTTGCAAGCACTCCCTTTGTGTAGTGGGGTCTTATCGGTTGAATTTCTATGTCAACGGCATCCCTTTGGTTTTTGAATCTTGCCTTCCCTACTGTCCTTGGAGTAACGCCTTGGCGGTCTAGCTGTTTTTTCATCTCTTGCCATTTCTTCAGTCTTCGTTTGATCTCTTTCTCTGGAAGGAGTAGATCTATTCGTCCTTTGATAGCATCAATAGATATCCTATCGCCTGTTGCCACAACTGCTATCGGCCCGCCTACCATTGCCTCCGGTGCAACATGGCCTATCATCAAGCCTCTTGTAGCACCTGAAAATCTTCCATCAGTCACGAGAGCGACCTTGCCTCCAAGGCCCTGTCCTACAAGGGCGGCAGTTACTGCAAGCATTTCACGCATTCCCGGACCTCCTTTTGGGCCTTCGTAGCGAATTACCACGACATCTCCCTCTACTATTTTTTTCTTTGAAATAGCTTCAAAAGCATCTTCTTCGGCATTAAAGACCTTGGCATGACCTGCAAACTTGAGACTGTTTATGCCCGCGGTCTTGACGACTGCACCTTCTGGTGCCAGAGTACCTTTCAATATCTTCAGAGTACCTTCGCTGTGGATTGGGTTTTCAACTGGTCTGATTATCTCTTTCTCTTTACCAGAACCGTAAGATGATATTCTTGCAGGGTACTCTACCTTTATCGTTTCAAGGTTTTCTGCCATAGTGTGCCCGGTAACAGTCATTACCTTTCCATTTAGCAAGCCGCTGCGCAGAAGGCTCTTTAGAATGGCAGGCACGCCACCTATGCTGTCCAAGTCAAGCATTACATAGAGGCCGCCTGGCCTCATGTCTGCTATATGTGGTGTTCTCTTGCGGATACGCTCGAAATCTTTCAGGTCAAGCTTCACTCCAACCTCTCTGGCTATAGCAAGCAGATGCAATACTGCATTAGTCGAGCCACCTATTGCATTGGCTACGGCTATTGCATTTTCAAATGCTTCAAATGTCATGATATCAGAAGGGCGGACGTCATTTTCGATCAAGATCATGAGCTGGCCGCCAGTCTTGTAGCAGTACTCTTCCCTTCTTTTGCTCTCAGCTGGAGGAGAGGCGCTGCCAGGCAATGCCATACCTATTGCTTCGCTAATTGATGCCATTGTATTTGCAGTATACATGCCAGCACATGAGCCAGAAGATGGACATGCTACATTCTCTAGGCTGACAAGCTCTTGCAGTGACATCTGGCCAGCATCAAAAGTTCCCACAGCCTCGTAAACGTCCTGTATAGTGACATCCCTGCCATTCCAGTGGCCTGGCATAATGGTACCGCCGTATACAAATATTGATGGGAGGTCAAGCCTTGCCATTGCCATAAGCGTTCCTGGCAGGCTTTTGTCACAGCCAGAAATGCCAACAAGCCCATCGTATTGGTGTGCTCGCATCATTACTTCTATAGAGTCGGCAATTA
>Ga0209581_1001756_pt1 | contig 23655 bp, 24 predicted proteins | sample Coa_R2_FD_187160 | JGI IMG/M metagenome (GOLD analysis project Ga0209581, IMG submission 187160) | Surface soil microbial communities from Centralia Pennsylvania, which are recovering from an underground coalmine fire - Coalmine... | ecosystem: Environmental > Terrestrial > Soil > Unclassified ...
CGGACCAGCCAGACCCGCGCGTCGCGGATTTCACCCAGTTTGTTTTGGTGCCTCAGGACGCGAAGAAATGTCTCCTGCACAATATCTTCCGCTTCGGCGGAGTTGCGCGTGACCGAATAAGCGACGCGATAGAGCGTCGTCGAATAATCGGCGACCAGAGCAGTAATGATTTCGTTCGCGTCTTCCCGGGTCTTCAATACAGGTTGAGTGTAAAACCAGCCGGCAACTTGTGCTTCGAGAGAACTCATGACTCTTAGCAAGATTGACGGGAACAGAGGCTTTTGCGCTCATGAAAAGACGAAAATCGGCCTTCCGTGGGCCTGCTATGCTGGCTCCAATGCAACGCCGAGAGTGGTTTGAGCTGCATGATCATCGGCTGTATCCCGGATTTTTGCGCGACCTGGCAACAGATGCTCTGGAGGCCATCTGGGACTACACCAACAGCTATCGCGTGATTGTCCCTCGTCTGCGGACCGCAATGGAAGAGGCCGGAACGCATCAAATCATCGACCTATGCTCAGGCGGAGGCGGCCCCTGGCTTCGCCTGCGGGAACAATTTGCAGCGACTGAGAGATTTCCAGTCAAAGTGCTGTTGACCGATAAATACCCAAATAAGAAAGCATTTACGAGCCACAGAACCGAAGGAGAAGTGCAATATCACCCTTTCCCCGTTGATGCGAGCGAGATTCCGGTTGAGTTGAATGGCTTTCGGACCATCTTCTCTACCTTCCATCATTTCAATCCAAAAGCAGCGCGGGCCATTCTTGCAGATGCAGTAAGTTGCCGCCAGGGCATTGGCGTTTTCGAGGCAGCAAAACCCAGCCTTCGCAGAATACTGGCTACGCTGGCCGTACCGGCGCTCTGCTGGTATGTCACGCCGCGGATTCGTCCGTTTCGCTTGTTGCGCCTTTTCTGGACGTTCCTTTTGCCAATTGTTCCCTTCACCCTGCTTGCCGATGGGATTCTGTCGTGCCTGCGGGCCTATTCGTTTGAAGATTTGCATGAGCTTACGAACGGTCTTGCTGATACTTACCAATGGGAGATCGGTGAAGAACATGGAGGAAGAATCGGCATTACCTATCTGATTGGCAGGCCTTTGTAGCAGGCCTAAAGCTTTTTCGTTTGGCATAATTGGTCGTCATTCTGATGACCGAAACAGGGTCCCCAGCACGTGCGGTTTTCACGTGATGGGGTGGTGAAGGGAGGAAGAATCTCAACCAAACTGGCTGGGGATTCTTCGCCAGAATGACGATTATGTGTCTGGCAGACTAAAAATTTTATCGCGCCGTTTGAGCGGTTGCGCCCTGCAGCTTCTGTGTGGCGATCTGCCCCGCAGCCGTGGTCTTGTCCTGGTCCTTGATTTCGGCATAGAGACGCTTCGCCTCAGCCGAATTCGTCGACTCATACAGCGCGGCCAGTTGCAGCTTGGCCATGCTGGCAGGCACGGTCAAGGTTGGCTTGGCAATGAGCTGCTTATAGAGCTCTATGGCCTGAGCATCGCGGCCTGTCTGGTGATACAGTCCGGCGAGAGCCAGTTTAGCCAGAGCGGCTACGCCCTTATCGCTGGAATCAGCAGCCTGCTTCAGATCATTTTCTCCCGCTGCGGTCTGCCCCATGTCGATGGCAGTCATTCCGGCCAGATAGCGCGCATTTGCGCCAACTTTGAACCAGCTGTACTGATTGGCAACTTCTTCAAAGAGCGGACGCGCATCTTTGGCGCGATCGGCAGCGCTGGCATACGTCTTTACTCCGGGCACGGCAGGCTGACCCGGCTGCGTCAGCGGCGTGTTGTAAATGTCCATAGCCTGGCCGAAGAGGCTTTCAGCGCGCTCTGCGCGGTTGTTGTAAGTAATAACGCCGGCAAGGACAATGGCGATAACTGCAACTACGACGACTGAAATCTTGATAATGGTCGAGCGATGCGTCTCGATCCAGTTCAGGCTGGAAGCTGTCGCCTGAACGAAACTGTCCTGCTTTAGCGCGTGACGGGTTTGTGTATCCACGAGTTTCCTTCGAGATTCCTTTAAGGAAGGAGAAGTGGCAGGCAGGGATAATATGACTGTCTGCTTAGATACTAAAAGTCTAGCAGCGTGATATGTGCGGGTCAAACCGCACATTTGTCTGTGATTATTCCCGGTTATAGCCGGAACGAGCCATGCGGGACGCCAGTCGGCGGACAACGTCATCGCTCACAGGATGGACTCCGCTGGCCGAAACCCATCGATTGTAAAAGTTAAAGAGAGCGCATGCTGAGATGGCGTAGAAGATGGCATCGTCTTGCCAGCCGGCAGCGTGGAGATGTTCGATATCTGACTGGATGATCGAGGCTGAATCTAAAGTGACTTTGCCAATGAATCTAAGTAGCGCTTTCTCGTTCTCCGGAAGCGCAGATTTCTCCAGATCGTGAAGAACGCTCCAAACGAGGGCCTCGTCCCTGAGAAGCTCCGCCGCCACTGCGGCATGGGCCTTCATGCAGAACTCGCAGCGGTTCAGAGATGAGGTATATGCCGCGATCAGTTCGCGCAATCCTGTGGAGATTGGACTCACCTTATGCATGATGACATGCGACATGGCAGCAAGATGATGCGCAAGTTCAGGATCGAAGGCAAGCAGATTCCATATCTGCCAGGAGTCGCCACCTGAACCCTTCGCCGCTTCCAGCAGGTCTTTGTAGGGACTCGGCTTCGGGCTGCGTTCGACTTCCGCGAGAAAGAGCGGCGGCTGTGCTATTGAGCTTGTTGTCATAAATTTGCTCCTGGTGAAAGTTCAGAAACTGATGCGCGCTGCCACCTGAAAAGCACGCGGCCCGCCTGATCCGAAAACTCCTCCTGCTGTTGATACCGGCCTTCCAAAGCTGGATGAGAACGTCGGATTGCTGTTATCAGGCGCCAGAGTATTGGCAAAACCCGAATAATTGAGGTTGGTAGTGCCGAGGAAGTTTACGACGTTAAAGATATTGAAGGCTTCACCCATGAGATTGACCCGCCAGCGCTCCCCAAAGGCAAAAGTGCGGTCAAGCCGGAAATCCAGCGCGTTGAAGCTGTCATTAAAGTGCGCCTGGTCGCTCACCAGCGGCAGCATGACATACCCGGTTGAGCCGGGTGTAGTTTCATAGACGCCGCCCGCAGCGTTTGTCTTCTCGATAAAGGCGTTCAGCTCTCGAGCATTATGGAACTGCCTTCCTCCGGCATTTCGCTGGATACTGGGCACACGCTGGCTGCCGTCGGGCAGCAGTATGTCCATCGGTACGCCGGAAGCAATGGTCCAGATCGGCGAGAAGCGGAATTTATAGGGCAGGTTTGCTACTCCGGAGAGAACGAGCCGGTGCCGCTGATCGTTTGGCGGCGGACCGTATTCGCGCCGCAGATTATTTGGATCAATCGGCGAATAGTTGAATGGAATCTGGTCGTCGTTGGCGTAGTTGTATGCCTTCGCCCAGGTGTAGGCCGCATCGAACTCGCCATATTGCGCAAGTCTCTGGCGCGCGCTGAACCAGAGACCGTCATATTTTGTGTTCACGGCTGATTCAAGGTCAGTAACGCTGTCCGGACCGCCGGTTTCAGGATTGAAGACGGAGCCGACAGGGCGTCCGATGATAAAGCGCGTGCCGAGATTGTGGATGCCGTCAATTTTAAAGACAAGGCTCTGGCTGACCTGCTGCTCGATGCCGAGATTGAACTGCTGCACCATCGGATTACGCAGGCGATTATTGATGACGTCAATTCCGGTCGAACCTGCGCCGGCCAGCAGAAATCCGCTGAACGGGCTGGATAACAACTGCGGCGCGCCGGGAACAAAGGTGCCGTCAGGATTGAGGTAAACAGGATGGCCATTTGGAGCCGTTATGGCATTGCCTGCGGTGACATTCAGCGCAAGCGCACGTCCGTCGAAGCCTTTTTCGAGCGACATCACTTCAAAGAGAATACGGTCGTAATAAATTCCATAGCCGCCGTGAACACTCAGCTTCGGATTCACGGCGTAGTTGAACCCGACTCGCGGACCGAAATTGGCATAATCGCGATGGCGTGTTCCATGATAGAAAGACTCAACAATCGGATTGCGCTGCGAATACCAGCTAAGGTTATTGAGATTGGTGTCGATCTCCCACCGCAGGCCCAGGTTCAAAGTCAGTCTGCTGGACATCTTCCAGTCGTCCTGTGCAAAGAGAGCGGCATGGTAGCTGTCATTGTTGGGCAGAATCAGCGGTTTAGTAGGAGTAGAACTGCGCAGCGCGACGGCGAAGAGCAGATCATTGTCGTCAACTTTGCCATCGCCATTGCGGTCAAAATCAGGAAAATCTTCCACAGCCTGAATATTCCCCTGCAGAAACACCCCAAGGAAGAAGTCTGCGTCAATGCTTTGTATCTGTCCGCCGAAGCTCAGCGTGTGGTTGTGTTTTGACCATGTGAGCACGTCATCGCCTTGCAGACGGAACTGTTTTGTGGATTGCGGAACCCGATATGTCGCGCCTTCATCGAGGTCGGGAAAGCTGATCTGCGGGGCCGTTGTAGTGGGAAGGATGGAATTGCTGAAGTTGTTATCAGCAAAGCTGAGTCGGTTGATGAGCGTGGGGCTGAATATGTGTACCCAGTCCACGATCAACCCCTGGAGGTGATTTTCTGATGTCTGCCGATAAGCTTGGCTGCCAATGGCACGGTCCAGAGTGCTTTGGCTGAGATCGTCTTCGAGTTGCAGAGAATGACGAAAGCCGATACGGTCCCGGTCAGAAATTTGCCAATCAAGTCGCTCTGTGGTCAGAAAGTCATGAAGCGGCGCTTTGGCAAAGACCCTGTCGATGGTCTTTGCTTCGGTATTCCGAACACCCACCAGATCAGCCCCTGCCTGCTGGCGGTCCTCCACGCCAATAAACCACCATGCCTTGTCCTGGCGAATTGGTCCGCCGATATCGCCCGTATATTGCTGCCGATGGAAAGGAGGCGTCGCGCCGATCGAGCGGTCATACGTCGCAGGCAGGCCCTGCAACACTTTATCGCGCTCATACATTCCCACGCTGCCATGCAGCGAGTTGGTCCCCTGCTTTGTAACTACATTCGTTACCGATGATCCGGAGCGCCCGAGCGTGGCGGAAAAGCGGTTCGTAGCAATCTGAAATTCCTGCACTGCATCTTCTGGAATATTGACGAGTGACCCGCCGACCACATCGTCGTTGTTGTCTGCGCCGTCGACGGTCACATTGCTGCCGCGGCCTATCTGCCCTGCAGAAGAAATCACCACGGTATTTGTTTTGGTCGGATCGAAATTTGGCGCAGGGGTATTGCCGGGTACCAGCAAAGATAGCTCAAGATAATTTCTACCGTTTAGCGGAAGATTATCAATCTGATGCGAGCTGATGACGCTGCCGACCACGGACGTCGTTGTGTTTACCGCCGGCGTCGCTTCTGCCCCCACTTCGACGCTGGTGCTGCTGGCCGCTACCTGCAACTGAATCGGCAGGCGCAGCTCCTGTCCCACTGCGAGATTGACAGTCTGCTCGTAAGCAGCAAACCCAGTAGAAGAAGCAATGGTCAGCCGATAAGTTGCTGCTTCCAGTGTAGTAAACGAGAACGAGCCGTCGTTTTGTGTAGTGAAGATCCGAACTGTGCCTTGCGCCTGATTGGTAAGGCTGACAGCTACCTGAGATACGACCTTCCCGGAAGGATCAGAGACGACTCCACTGATAGTGCCTGAGGCCGATTGCTGGGCAAATAGCGCTGAAGAAAAGATAAGCAGGATGGGAAGCAGAATGGCAGGGATGTTTTTGCGGACAAGTGATAGAAACAAGACTTTCCTCCGTCATCGACCTCAAAAGGTAACTTTCTGACTGCTTCTGGTGGTGAGCGGTAGGCAGCCTTCCGTATGCACGGTAAAAGACCTGAACGAGAAAGTCTTGAATCGAATGAAGGAACTTGGCCTCAATCAAAAGGTCGATTTCTAAAATGGATTCATGCTCGAAACAGAAGAATTACGCATAGAACGAATGACAGTCGATGACTGGCAGGATGTGCGGTCCATTTACCTTGAGGGCATCGCGACCGGAAACGCCACTTTTGAGCAATCCGCTCCTGAATGGGAAACCTGGCATGCCGCGCATCTGAAAGAATGCCGCCTGGTTGCTCGCCTGCATAAAGGGCTGGTCGGCTGGGCAGCGCTAACGCCCGTCTCAGGGCGTTGCGTGTATGCAGGCGTAGCGGAAGTTAGTGTTTACCTGGCGGAGCGAATGCGCGGGAAGAAGATTGGCCAGCGGCTATTATCCGAATTAGTAAAGGAATCCGAAAAGCATGGAATCTGGACCTTGCAGGCTGGAATCTTCCCGGAAAATATCGCCAGCATTGAGGCGCATAAGCGATGCGGCTTTCGTGTGGTGGGCACTAGGGAAAAGCTGGGCAAAATAAATGGCGTGTGGCGCGACGTTATCCTGATGGAACGACGCAGCAAGGCATTGTGACTGAATAGCTGATCTGGAAGTAGCAGCGGGACACAATAGTGTCCCGCGTTTCTGAACTAGGCAGCACGTACGGGATCTTCTATCTCGCCATTTTCGATTTTTTCCTGGCAGTCCCTGCAATATGGCGCCCACGGGACCGCCTCCAATCGCTTTACTCCAATGGAATTGCCGCATTGCAGGCATTCTCCATAGGTGCCTTCGTTAATCCGGGCGAGCGCGGACCGAATCTGTGAGAGTTGTAGATGCCCATTTGTGCCCTGTGTGAACAGCAGTTCCTTCTGATACGAAGTAACTGCCTGGTCGGCCACGTCCTGGGTAGCATCGGCTACAGTCTGGCGGCCTTGTTCTACGGCGGTCAACATAGAGCGCTCGAGCAGGTTCTGCTGTTCGCGCAGCTTCGCTTCCATTTGCCGCATGTTTGGAAAAGACTGTGTCACGTTACTCGAACTCCTTTGGTTGAGGACGCATCCTCTCTTCTTGCAAGACAAATATTGGACGCTAAAACCGCCGGAAAAGATTTGTCGGAATGATGCGGAATTTTCTTTCCTGCCTAAGTGGATTCCGGACGCTCGCTTGATGAGGCCGCGCCAGCCGTATAGGCTAAAAGCAGCTATGTACGAAGATTTTCATGTAACTGACCGCTGGACGGGTGAAGACCTGCACTGCCGCTGGAAAGCAAACATTATTGCTATTGCTACTCGCCACGCTGATGCTGTCGATGTGCGTTTCGACGTGAATCAACGTCCTGTATGGATTGCCATGCCCTGCGAAGCCTGGGTGGAGCAGAAGAAACGAACCGGCTACGTGATCACCGACCAGCTCGCCGCTCAGATAGCCGGACACTATCTGAAACAGGCGATTGAATCGGGCTACGACAACGGACGCGAAATGTACACGATGGGCGTCGAAGAGGTGCTGGAGCATTTGGAGGTAGTCTTGCGCGAAGCCGGCCATACCAGCAAGCTGCCCACTTTACCGGCAACCGATGACGCGCAGCCTGCCGCCTGAATGTGGATGTAAACCATCATTCTGAACGAAGTGAAGAATCTCAAAGGAAATTCGCTTATTTTGAGACTCTTTGCTCGGATTGATAACCTTCTTTGGCCGGAAAACTCACCTGCAAACAAGTGATCCGGATATGAAAAAGGCCGCATACGCGGCCTTTTTCATATCTGTAAATCTCTTTTTGGCCTAGTAGCGTCCGCTCCGCTGCCGCCGGGAATCGCGTCCGCCCGATTGCGCCTGGTAGCAGCTCTTGCAGAAGACAGGCCGATCGCCGCGTGGTTCAAATGGAACCGTGGTCTGCTGGCCGCAGCCTGCGCAGATTACAGACGTCCCCTGCGACGCATTCTGGCGATATCCACCACCGCCTCCATATCCGCCGCCTCCCTGATCGTTCTTTTTTGCCTGGCGGCAGGGCTTACACCGCTTGGGCGCAGAGTAGCCGCGCTCGCGGAAAAACGCCTGATCGGCAGCCGTAAAGGTGAATTCCTGTCCACAGTCACTGCAGGTGAGTTGCATATCTCCAGTCATATAGTTCCCTTCGCATTCCTCGTTCCCGTCTGGAGAGTTCCTGCGCTGTTGCACGAATCAACCCGGTACCCTGGCGGAGATCGACAGAAAGTCTGAGCAGCGGTTCGGTAGTCTGCTTATTATTGCACTGTTCCGTGAATCCGACCATTGAATTACATGGAATCCAGCGTCTGCCGAATGCCCTCTTTATAGGGCGTTTTGGCCAGGTCGCCCAGTAAGGCCTTCAGGCGCGAGTCGTCCAGAATGACTGGAGAAGTCTGCAGATAATGCATCTCAACCAGCTCGCGCAGCACAGGGTTAAAGAGCCCAAAGAGCCGCAGCGCCGTCTTTCCTGCAGCCATGTACTTCGGCTTGCGCCCTGCCTGGGCAAAGATTTCTTCCACCACGGCGCGCGTTGATGTGACTTCTGCGCCACCCAGGTTCCACGCCCTGCCCCATGCCTGCGGTTCTGCGATCAAGCGAGAGATAGTAACGCCTGCGTCGGGCACATAGACGAATTCGTGAGGCGTATTGATAGGGGCCAATCAGTTGAGCGCGTTTGCCGGTCTTCGCCGCTTGAAAAGCGCTCCACAGAAAGCTCTTATCCACGCCTGGACCATAGAAATCAGGCAGCCGAAGAACGGCCGTTTGGATCCTGCCGCTGTCATGCGCGGCGAGCACGATGTCCTCCTGTTCTTTGCGCATGCGGCCTTTGAACGTATGCGGCTGTCGCGGATGGTCTTCGCTGACAGGCTCGCTCTGCGGAAGCCCATACGGATAGACAGTTCCGATGAGAAGCAGCTTTTTCAGGCCTGCGGAGATGGCGCCGTCGAGGGCCTTTTTCATCAGCTGCGGATGCAACTCAAATTGCCAGTAGTTCACGCCGACCATATAGATGGCCGTATCCACGCCGGTAAGCGCCATGCGAATCGTTTCCGGCTTATCGAGGTCCCATGGAGCGATAGAGGCGAGCGGATACTTCTCAAACGCGCCACGCAGCGCAGCTTCCGATCTTCCTACAACGCGAAATGATGTGCTTCGCTGACTCAGAGCGTCAGCCACCGCATGGCCCAGGCTGCCGCTCGCTCCTAAAAGCGCAATTGAACTCATTCCATCTCCTGTTGTCGAGATCACATCATTTCATAGTGATTTGCCGCATACAGATGCTCAATATTCAGCAAAACAGGTTGAAAATGTGATGAAATGCGCGTTTTATCAGTCATATCGAGCGCAATTATCAACACTTTGCTGCTCGAATCGTTTTGCCATCTCACTGTTCAGGATGGCACAATAATCGGTTTGCCCAAGGAGCAAATGTATGGGAGCTGCCACGTTGGCAACTGACCTCCGAACTTTGACTGACGGTCCGCATGTTCACCGGAATCTATCGACGCCGCAACTGGTTGAAACATCGATTGCCCGCGGCGAAAGCCGCCTGGCTTCGAATGGCGCGCTGGTAGCGCTTACAGGCGCCCGCACTGGACGATCGCCAAAAGATAAGTTCACCGTAGAAGATGACCAGACCCGCAGCCGCGTGGACTGGGGCAAGGTGAACCAGCGCTTCGACCCGGCAAAGTTTGAGGCTTTGCTGGATCGCGTGGTAAAGCACATGGCCGAGCGCGACCTGTATGTGATGGACCTCTATGCCGGTTCCGATCCGGAATACCGCCTGCCCATCACGGTGATTGCCGAGTACGCATGGCACGCGTTATTTGTGAAACAGCTCTTCGTGCGCCCGCAATTTGCCGAGCTGCGGCATCATGTTGCTGAATTCACAGTGATTGCGGCTCCGGAATTTGAAGCTGTTCCGGAAAGAGATGGAACAAAGTCCGGGACATTTATCCTGGGCGATTTTACGCGCAAGATCATTCTCATCGGCGGCACAAAATATGCCGGCGAGATGAAGAAGTCGATCTTCGGCGTGATGAATTATCTTCTGCCGGAACGCGATGTTTTTCCCATGCACTGCTCGGCGAATATTGGCGCCGACGGCGATACAGCTCTGTTTTTTGGGCTCTCGGGAACAGGCAAAACTACACTTTCCGCTGATCCGCTGCGGCGTCTGATTGGCGATGATGAGCATGGCTGGAGCCCGACGGGCGTATTTAATATCGAGGGCGGCTGCTACGCCAAATGTGTTGACCTTTCAGAAGAAAAAGAGCCGCAGATTTACCGTGCCATCCGTTTTGGAGCGGTTCTGGAAAATGTCGTAATCGACCCAATCACCGGCGTTCCTGATTATTCCGACATTCGTTACACGGAAAATACCCGCGCCGCCTATCCCATCGAATTCATAGAGCATGCCGTGATTCCAGGAATAGGTGGACATCCCAGAAATGTGCTTTTCCTGGCTGCGGATGCGTTCGGCGTCCTTCCTCCGGTTGCGAAGCTGACGCCCGAGCAGGCAATGTATCACTTTCTCTCCGGCTATACTGCGAAGCTTGCCGGAACCGAGGCCGGGCTGGGCAGTGAGCCGGTCCCCGAATTTTCAACCTGCTTTGCATCGCCCTTTCTGCCGCTTGCGCCCGGCGTTTACGCAGAAATGCTTGGCCGCCGCCTGAAGCAACACAATGCGCAGTGCTGGCTGGTAAATACCGGCTGGACCGGCGGCGCATTTGGCATAGGCAGGCGCATGAGCCTGAAGCATACCCGTTCCATCGTGCACGCGGTTCTGGATGGAAGACTTGCCAAATCCGAATATGTGACCGAAGACGCATTCGGTCTTTCGATTCCCACATCCTGCCCGGACGTTCCGAGCGAGATACTGAATCCGCGCAATGCATGGGCCGATAAGCGGGCATATGATGTCCAGGCGCAACAGCTTGCCGCTAAATTTGAAGAAAATTTTGCCAGGTTTGATGTTCCGGAAGACGTGCGCGCCGCAGGCCCGAAATCACTCAAGTAAACTAGGGCCTGGATGTTTGCCCGCAAGCTGAAGATAGAAAGCATCAGCGCTGACGGAAATCCGCAGCCCTGCCCGATAGCATGGATCGACAACTTCGCCATGCGCAACTTCACAAATGACGCGGTCTTCGACGACACCCTGCCGGTTGCCGATGGCCTGTTGGAAGCGGGTTACCGGGTGCCCCTCGACCGCTTGCACTCAGCCATGGAGGACTGGTTCCGGCGCAAGAGCTATCTCAAGCCTGATGAGCGGCTGCGCATCACTGATCTTCAGGCGGAAAGAACGGATAATATTCCACGTAAATAGACGCGTCGAAAGGAACAGGTTGACCGTCTTTCATTCGCGGTTCGAAAACCAGGTTCCTGGCAAATTTACGTGCCGCTCCTTCCAGATGCTTGTCATCAGAATCAATAATCGATTCTTTGGCGACATGCCCCTTTTCATCCACCGAGACCTCAACCTGAATATTTCCATAGCGCGCATCTGACTGGTCCAGCGACTTGGATTTAATGATCTTGTATTGGCTTTCCGGAGAAGGCATCGAAGGCGCATCCGGAACCTGCATGAAATGATCCGGAAATTTACTGACCGCTTCGACCGTTCCGGTTGCCTCCACCAGTAATTTCTTGTCCTGATAAATGTGGATGGATCCCGGCACAGAGTGAGTGCCAATCGGCAGCCATTGGTCGTACATGATGGTTCGGTTGAACATCTGCGCATACGCAAAGAGGTGAATCAGCGGACTGAAGCAAATCGTCGTTCCTGCCTGATCATTCGCACAGAGCAGAGGTGTATCTTCAAGCTGCTGCATCTGCATTGGCTTGATGTTCTGCGGCTCCTGCGCAAAGCGGTCCACCGCGGTCCGCGGAAGGATTACGGCGCGTTCAAAATCAAGAATTTTCAGGGGAACATCGCCAGTGTAGTGCTGCCAGTCCACATGGTCGCGCACATTTGTGATGTGGGTAAGCTGATATTCGCCCGCCTTGATTTCTGTTCTCTCATACAGGATTGGATCGCGATAAATATCATATGTCGCTGTGCTCTCGTGCCCCTCGCGGTCATACAGCGTCAAGTCGTAATGAATGTGGTGGGGAATGTCATTCGTAGTCAAACCGGCAAGAAGCGATTCAGCATGTTGCAGCTCCTGCTGGTAGTTTGTGTTCTGCATAACCTGGCCCTGACTCGATGCAGCTGCCATCAGAGCGGTTCCCAATGCAACGAATTGTGTGAAACGACGCATCGGGCGCTATGTTAACGTCCCTGCGATATATGAGCAACTCTCCCTGACAAAATGCTAATTTCTTCTTCCAGCCGCTTCGCTCAGGTTTACCCGAATTGCATTTATGGCATCCCATCTTTGTTCGTCAATCTTTCTACCGAGGTGTGTCACATGAAACTGGAAAGCATGAGAGAGCTTCTGCTGGACGAACTGCAGGACCTTTATTCGGCTGAACAACAGATCACGAAAGCCTTGCCCAAAATGGCGAAAACATCCTCCAGCTCCCAGCTGAAACAAGCCTTTGAAAGCCATCTGAAGGAGACGGAAGGACATGTCGAGCGTCTGGAGAAAATATTCGACCTTCTTGAGGAGAAATCGAAAGCCAAAATGTGCGAGGGCATGAAGGGTCTCCTAAAAGAGGGTGATGAGCGCATTAAAGAAGGTGGTGAGCCGGAAGTGGTGGATGCCGGCCTGATCTCGGCTGCGCAGCGCGTTGAGCATTATGAAATTGCTGCGTACGGTTCAGCCCGGACATTTGCCGAAATGCTGAACGAAACCGAAGTGGCCGACCTGCTGGAGCAGACACTCGAAGAAGAAAAAGCTGCCGATCAGAAACTCACGAAGATTGCCGGTACTGTGAACCGTAAAGCCGAAGCTGCCTGATTTGCTATGTCTGTAATTGTGAACTCATGTCCGGATTGCAGATAACTGCGATCCGGACATCCAACGATTCAAATCGAGAGAACGAGGTGATGGCATGTTTTTAATTCTGGCGCTCATCCTGGTTTTGGCCTGGATTGGCGGGTTCGTTGTATTTCACGTTGCTGGTTTTCTCATTCATCTGCTGCTGATCTTCGCTGTCATTTCCATCATTCTGCATTTTGTGCGCGGCTCCCGGGCCAAAGCCTGAGAAGCGTTATTCGTTGTAATGCAGAAGACTGAAAACATCGTAGTCCTTGAACTTCTCGCGGCCTTTCAGGAAATCCAGCTCTACGGCAAATCCCAGTCCAGCGATGTGCCCGCCTAACTGCTGCACCAGCTTCACAGTCGCATCCATTGTGCCGCCAGTTGCAAGCAGATCGTCCACAATTACCACGTTCTGCCCCGGCTCAATGGCGTCCAGGTGAATCTCCAGCGAGTCCGATCCGTATTCCAGGTCATAGGTGACGCGGGCTACTGGAGCGGGCAATTTGCGGGGTTTGCGGACAGGAACAAAACCCGCATTCAGGCGATAAGCAAGCGCCGGCCCGAAGATGAAGCCGCGAGCTTCAATGCCGAGCACGAGATCGATGTCTTTGCCGATGTAATGCGCGGCCAGCGCGTCAATCAGCTGCGCGAAGCCGATCTTGTCTTTCAGCAAAGTGGTGATGTCATAGAAGAGAATTCCCGGCTTCGGGAAATCCGGAACGGTGCGGACGAGCGTCTTCAACGGCTCGCAGTCAAGCGAATGAGTCATATACTGGCGTTACCAGGCTCCTTCAATCTGAAATGTTCCGAGGTCTTTATCTTCGGAGTCGGCGAGTTGGTGTTCGATCACCTGATCGACCCGGCTGCCGCGCGACCCTTTTTTTAGCAAGACAGCCAGCGTAGCCAGGTCTTCCGGATCCCCGGCAGCCAGGACTTCCACGTGACCGTCCTCGGTATTGCGAACCCAGCCGCGAAGATTCAGCGCTCCGGCCTCACGATGGACGTACCAGCGAAAGCCCACACCCTGCACGCGACCCTTGATGAGGTAATGACAGACCATATGGGGATGATTCGAAGACAGTGTTGCAGATGCCGGCCCACTACGCAAGGGAGCCGTGCGCCTCGTAACGGATGATCTCGACTATGAAACGCAGCCGCGCGCAGCAGAAGCGAATACGACGCTGATCTTCAGCTTTTCTCCCTGGATATCAGCAATGTTGCAGTTTGTTCGCTCGCCTCTGCGTTCAAATTCAAGCGCCAGCCGCGACGAGCCAATCTTTAGATTGTCAATGCGCAGCTGATTCAGAAATGGAGGCAGACACGGATCAATAATGGCCAGCTCTCCGCGCTCTGCTGATGGTCGAATCCCCAGCAAACCAGTCAGCAGCAGGAAAGGCGCTCCGGCAGCCCACGCCTGAGGCGAGCACGAGACGGGATAGTGCACAGGCCCGGCTTTCAACTGGCGCTCTACGCCGCAGAAGAGCTCCGGAAGCCGGTAATCGCGGAAATACAGGGCGGCATCATAGAGCGCCTGAAATACGATACAGGCTTCGTCGTGCAGACCGTAGCGGGCCATGCCGTAGCCAATCACGGCGTTGTCATGCGGCCAGACTGAGCCGCAATGATAGCTCATTGGATTGAAATAACTCTCAGATGAAGAAAGGGTACGGATACCCCAGCCGGCAAACAGTCCTTCGCTGAGCAGACGCTTCGCTGTTTGCTGGGCGCGTTCACGGCTGATAGCGCGGGAAAACAACAAATGTCCAGGATTGGAACCATCGACACGTAGCGGAGCCTTGTCGCAATCAAGCGCCATTGCATAATATTCGCGGTCCTGCATCCAGAACCGTTTTTCAATCAGCTTCTTCAGCTCTTCCGCGCGCGTGGCTGCCCGGCTGCCAAGCTCCTCTTCACCCAAAAGGCTTAGCAGCTCCGAAACAACTGAGAGAGCGCGCATGGCATAACCTTGCACTTCAATCAAAGCTATGGGCGGCTGCGCTATGCTTCCATCACTGTGCCGGTTGGCGTCGCTGGAATCCTTCCAACCCTGATTAAAAAGTCCTTTGGGGTTTCGGCGGCAATATTCGATCAATCCATCGCCATCAAGATCGCCATAGTCGAGGACCCAGTGGGTAGCTGCCCTGATCGGCTCTTTCAGCTCCTGGAGAAGCGCTTCATCGCCGGTCCAGCGAAAGTATTCGCAGGCAAGAATCAGAAACAACGGAGTGGAATCCACAGAGGCATAACTGCGTCCAAAGGCAACTTCATGGGTCGCTGTCATTTCGCTGGTGCGGCGCTCGTGCAGGATCTTTCCCGGGTCCTCGTCGCGCTCGTCATTCCGTTCCCGTCCCTGATATCGGGCAAGTACCTGTAGTGTGCCCCGCGCAATTCCTGGATCGAGCACCAGCGTTTCATAGCTGGCCAGCAGGGAATCTCGTCCGAACAGAGCGGCAAACCACGGAACACCCGCCGCAATGGTGGTTCCGGCAGGCTCCGGCATCCGCAGTGCGTAGAAATCTTCGGTTGAAGTTTGCAGCAATACATCGAAAATTTCGTTGTCCGACTGGAAGCGCGTGCAATTCTGGTCCCAATGCTGATGCTTTGTTGCAGCCTTGGCATGCACCTCTTCAAATGTCGGGGCTATGTCGAGTGCGGGAAGCGGCTTCGAAGGTTCGCCGGCCATCATGCTTACCGTCATTGCCAGGCGCGTTCTTCCATGCGGCTTCAGTCTGCACTGCCACACCGCGCGGCTGCCATTCAGAGGCTGGGGCTGAGGCTCGAAGCATAGTTCTGTAAGCCGGCTTCTTTCGTCCAGGCCTTTATAGCGAAACTGGACCCGCTGGCCTTCTGCTTCCGGTTTGAAGTACTCGCCGCTTTTGCCGCGAAGCAGGCCGCGCACCTGGAAGATATCCATGAAATCCGCAGCGAAGCGCAACTCAACCGTGAGCGTCACTTCCTCATCATGGAAGCTCTCAATTTCGAGCACATCATAGAAATGGTCGCTGCCCAGCAACTGCTCACGGTGCACATACACCGTGTTCACAGGAAGATCGAGATTCTCTCCGGGAACAGAGCCTCCGCGCACGGTAAGCTCCACGCGCGAGTTATGAGCATCTACTGCTGTTGACGAGAGGACCAGCGGCTTCTGCCCATTGATGATCAGCTCAAGCTGGCTGAGAAAGCGTGTGTCCTGACGAAAAAGGCCGATATGCGGAGCGCCGGGAGGCATCAGGTCCCCCAACCGGTTCGCAGCGAAGAATGTGGTCCCCTGAATCAGCGCCAGCAGTTCAGTCGAATCCAACAGAGGCTCAGGGTAAATCAGCTTGGGCTCCATCGGGGGATCAACAAGAAGGGCTGTGGAGCTTTCCGCGGATCGTTTCAAGCAGCTGCCTCCTCTATATCAAATTTTGCATCCGGTGAGGGCTCATCTTCCAGCAACTCGCTGTAAAGACGGCGGTATTGTTGCGCCATGGCATCTGCGGAGAACCTCTTTTCTGCCCATTGCCGCACGATGTATGGATGAAATGTGTTCGTCTGCAATGCAGACGCTGCTTCTTCCACATTGCGGCAAACCCGTCCGGAGATCCCGTTCTCAACAATCTCTTCCACGGCTCCGCCGGGAAATGCAATGACCGGCGTTCCGCAAGCCATCGCTTCGATCATCGCCAGACCAAATGGCTCCTCCCATTCGACAGGAAAAAGCAATGCGGTTGCGTTGCTCAGCAGTTCACATTTCAGGGCATGATCGGCTTCGCCGAGAAACTCTATAAATCTCCCATCGATGTGCGGCTTGATCCTTGTTTCATAGTATTCCCGGTAGATAGGCTGTATCTCACCCGCAATTTTAAGTGGAATACCGGCGCGCCTCGCGATCTCGATCGCATTGTGTGTTCCTTTGATGGGGCAAATCCGCCCCAGGAAACACACATACGGCTGTTTCTGCCCGACGAAGCGATAACGGCTCATGTCGATCCCGTGGTGAATCACGCGTGGCATGAGGCTTGCATGCTGAAGTGCCTGATATTCGCTGATGGCCACATAGCTGACTTCATTGTGCCGCCCATATAACTCGGACAATGCTGCCTCATAAGGATGATGCAATGTGCAGACAACCGGCTTGGTCGTAAGGCGCGAAAGGGGCACCGCCAATGCGCTGTTTACATGGATCACATCACAGTCGCGGTCTGCTTCAGCTATGGCCCAGGAATTATGGTCAACCTCCTTTGTCGTGCCCGCCAGCTCGGAAGAAAGTGGCCATTCATGCTTTGGATATATCCAACGAACATCGGCATTTACCGCAGATTCTCCATTGGTATACACCGTGACATCCATGTCTAACCGCTGCAGCCCTTCGGCGAGATTAGCAATGAAGAGTTCCGTTCCTCCATATGCCAGAGGTGGAACAGAAATGAAAGGAGAAGCAATTAAACCAACACGCACACCACATACCCTCAGAGTTTCGTCTTGCCGCTTGATTGTTAGATGCGGCGCAGAAGGAATGCGTCGAGTCAGCGGATGCAGATGTCATCGGTGGGTCGTTGAAAAGAATTCTTATCGCCTGCTGCTTCTTCGCTCCGGTAAAAGCACGTCGCGAAAGTAGAATTCCTCCGCAGGCTCTCGTCCTGATCTGGTTTTCAGGCTCACCGAGCCATCGGATCCGAACTCGAAATCATAGCTTTCATAACATGGCCCACAGAGCCAGTAGTGTTCCACTGAGGCATTTTCATCTTTCCCACGGATGACGCGCACCACGCGTCCATCCTGTAAGTAATGCAGCTTTCTTTTGCAGACCGGATTGAAGCATCTGTCGATCATGAGACACCTCCGGAACATTCACTCTGCCTCTGATGCGAGGGAACGGCTGAAAGTAGGCTGATGTTATTTATCCAGTTGTGATAAACGCAATCATTGCACCGCGCGCTTCAATAGTACGCCTGTTATGCAGCCATAGAACAACATTGATAACTCAGGGAATATGGCAGTCCTGAACCTGCCCGGAGACGATGTAATGAATGTCAATCTTGTGGCCTGTGCCTCCAAAAGGGGGACAAATGCTGGCAAGAGCCTTAGGGCCGGGATTCGCAAGAGCCTTTGCCCATTTGTTCAGCGTCACTTTGACATTCGTCATCGTGATCTGAGAATTTGCCGCGCTGTATGTCCCCCAGATCGGCCCGTTTTGCGTGATGGCTGCTTTATCCGCAAGGCGGATGTTTTCAAACGTTACCTGCTGATATGGGGCCTGCGGAAAGCGAATGCCCGGATAGATATTGTTGAGGAAAGAGGAGTCGTATGTAGCGTCGACATTGGCAATCTTGAGGTTTCTGCTGGTCAGGATGTCCAGAAATCCATCAGGGCGGTATGACTTGTAGCCGTCAACCACGCTGTCAATCGCGCCGATCTTCAGCGAATTGGCGTAGCCGCTGCTGCTGTCAGAACCGCCGCGGTCCCGTGCCACACCTACGCGTATACCATAGTCAATCACATCCAGTATGCGGATGTTGCGGTTCTCGAGGCCGGTATGCGCCGGATCGTAGTTCAGATATATCAGGTGAGGCGGCGCAAACCATTTGTCAACACCTCCGACATTTCCACCCTGATCATCCTGCAGATCGCCGTAGCGATGGGCGCGTATGTGCTCAAACGTCGCGTTCTGGAACTGCCCTTGCCAGCCCATGTAATAGCCGTCGAGATCGATGTTCGAAAACGTAATATTGCTGGGAATGGAGTAATGCTCCGAGGTCCAGAGCATCTGGTGGTTATAGCTTCCGTTGCTGTTGCCGCCTAGGATCGATGAAAACACCATCGGAATAAACTGACTTCCTTTTGCATTGGAAGCGACGAACGCCTTGAAATTATCTACGACTACATCCTTCGTGCTGCCCACAAGAAAAAATATTGCCGAGGTATTGGTTACTCCCCCCCAGGGCGTTGCCTGCGCAAAGTGGACCGCTCTGTTCGTGGACAGCCATGAGGTCAATGTGCGGTCGTTGAACTGCGAGGATGGCTGATAGCCCTTATTCTGAACGAGCGTGCCGTTATCGTAATAGCCTGCCACGGTCTTATTAACTGGCTCCTGCCCTGTGTACTGAATCCGCCAGCCCAGCAGCCGGATATGTACGCTGTTGGCAATCACAAATGCAGGAACCTGGACATTGTCCACCTTAAAAAGACCGTTTGTGGTGAACTGCACGGTTGTTCCGCTGTCAATAAAAATAGGATGGCGAATGTCCATGCCGACATGGATGAAGACCGGGCAATCAATGACCAGGGTGAAAGCGTCATTTTTTGCAGCCGCAAACGCGGCAATTACGCCGGCATCATCATCGGTTTTGCCGTCGCAATGAGTCCAGTTGCGTATAGAACGGCTTGGGGCCATTGCAGGCTGAGCGTCTGCAATAGCAGCCGCAAAATAAAAGAGGAGCGTAAGAATAAAAAATGAAAAAAGCCGTCGCCTATTCAAGATTGAAAATCTCCTTAATCGGGAGTTTAGTCCACTTAAGACGAGAGTGAGTCGTAGACTCTAAGCTGCATGAACAGCAAAGCTCATGCCAATAACAAAATTTCCTTTGTTCAGAGCACACGTCTGAAGTACAGTTATCCGTCTGTAAAACTCTTTTTGCCTTGGGAATCTTTGATGAGACCTGTTGGCTGTCGGGCGCGTGGCTTTACAACTGTTTGAAGCGCATAGTAGGGGTGGCGAGCGCGTTTCGTAACAATGCGATTCAGTGCTGAATCAATGCATGAATTTTGGCTACACCGATTTCAACCGGTGGCCTCTCGGACTGTAACCTCGGGCATCGTGCAGAATGTTACTTTTCACGGCAATCCTATTTGCATATTTCATTGATCAAACGTCGGCAAATCATTCATATACGAGGACTGCTTTATGATTGCGATGAGAGGAACAGTTGCCTATCTGGAGGACAGCCGAAGTGCACCAGAACGAATTTGTAGCAGCTCATTTCAACGAGCACAAAGAAGTAATTGTTAAAAGCTTTGAAGCTTTGCAGGAAAAGATTGAGGTTACAGGCGAAATTTTGACAACAGCTCTGACTCAAGGCAGAAAAATAATTGCCTTCGGCAATGGGGGCAGCGCAACTCAGGCCTCACATCTCGTAGGAGAGCTGATTGGCCGTTTTCTTGGAAATCGCCGTCCTCTGCCTGCCATTGCGCTCGCGGCTGACCCAGGTGTTGTGACATGCATCTCGAATGATTTCGGATACAACATACTCTTTGAGCGCCAATGCCAGGCCCTTGCAACTGTCGGAGATGTAGCGATCGGATTTACGACGAGCGGACGATCCGAAAATGTACGACTTGGCCTTGCTGCAGCCCATGAGAAAGGCGCAGTGACAATTGCATTAGTTGGTGAGTCTCCTGTGCAGGAGGGATTCGCTGATCACGTTCTGCAGGTTCCAAGCAAGACAACAGCATATATACAGGAAGTTCATTTGATGGTTCTTCACATCTGGTGCCACTATATCGAGGCACAATTCAAATAGGCCACCCAGAGCAGGTCGATTACAACCTCTTGTTCCGCTGGTTTGTGGGCCTTGGGATGGACGATACGGTGTGGAACCGCATCACGGTGGGGGCGGACAAGGCTTACGACACGAAGGATTTTCGTCAGTACGGTGCGGGAGTTGAACGTGACACCGCACGTTACGAAAAAGGAAAAGGGCAGCGCCGGCAATCTGGACCGCAGCACCAGCGGTAATTACTGCGCAGCCATCACGGCGCGACGCTTTGCCTTCAGTGTGTTTTCCAGCGATTCCGACGCAAAGGATTCTATCGTCGAGCGCAGCAGCGCTCCCATGCCGAATGGGATGGAGCGTGCCAGCGTAACCACTTCGCACTCGATGTAAACGCCGCCATCGCGCTGCTCAACCCGCCAGTAAGAGTTCATCGCCCACAGAAACCCCATGCCACCGCCCTGCGGCAGCACCTGCTCGTCAGGCTGGCCGGCATTCCGCACTTCACGCACGCTTTCGGAGCGCGACCGCACCGTATAACGGTCATTCGCTACAGGCGAAAAATCGATGTCATGAACCGTATCCAGCACCACCGTCACAACTTTGTGCTTCTTCAGCCGGTAAAAGACCCGAAAATGATTGCCATCATGCGAAAGCAGGCGTGCCTGGACAATCTCCGGCGCATAATATCGGGAATAATTCGCGTAATCCTGGTCAATTTTGAGCACCTGATCGAGCGTCACATGCGGCAGAAATGCCCCGCCAATCCAGTCTTCAATGGTTCCATTTTCAATCTGTGGAGCATGAATCTGCTGGACGGATACCCCTCCCTTGAGCACAGCTTCGCGCCGCTGCGGGTCCTGGTCGATCCACAGAAAACCGTCGCGCGAAGCATTTTGAGCATCTACTCGCTTCTCAACTGCAGAAATGTAGTTTTGAAATGCGGTTCTGGCCTGCGCCGGCTCCTCACCATGAACAGAAACAGCAAGGGCAAGCAGCAGCGTAAGCGTAGCCGTCCAGTATCGTTTCACCACAGATAAGAATTTTATTGTGGCGCACTGGTCAATGGATATAAGCCGTTGTTCTGGTAACTGCAGTTTGCATTCTTAGCAGGAGTCCAGACTTCGCCACCCACATACGTCACCTGCTCCAGCGTGACACGAACCAGCCCATAAGCAGAAACATTCAGCGGCAGAACTTCTCCGGAACGGCCCGTAAGAGTCATATCACGCCCGAGCGTCACTGCATCGAGGTCATAAATGCTTCTCTTCGCTCTCAGCTCAACGCGAACTGAAATCGACTCAATCTGTTTCCCGCTCAGGTTCCTGTAATTGAATTCCAGGCTGCTCTCCGGCGCAGGCTCCAGCTTCACCGGCATGTATCTCGCATTCTGCTTAAAGACAACATTGGTAAAAGCCACGGGGCAGCCGGTCTGCAGGTTCAGATCGCCCAAATTTTGAATCGGACCGGGAGGCAGCACTTTTACGCCTGGAATCGGGCTTTCCGCCGGCTTACTGGTTGAGTTGTTCTGGGCCCACGCGCTGATCGCCGCCAGAGTAATGATGACAAGAGTTACAAGCTTCATAGAGCTACGTCCTCTCTCACATGCGCGCAAGCTTAACACAAATTGGATGCCTTGATCCCCGCCAAATGCCGTAATCTGCTCAAATGAAAGTGCATCGTGCTACGCTCCGGGAAGTTGACGATGCGTATCGCATCGTTTCGGACTATTACGACGAAATCGGCGTCGTCGCTCGCGATGATCGCGCCGCCTTCGAGCAGCAATATTTTGTCGACGGAGCCGGCGTTTGGCTGGCATCCGAACATGGCGCGATCATCGGCTGCATCGCATTGCGCAAGCTGGCAAATCCCGCAAAATCCGGTGAGATCAAGCGCCTCTATGTGCGCGTCGAGCACCGTGGAAAGGGCATCGCCGAAGCTCTGCTTCAGGCGCTTGAGGAATACGCGACGGAGCAAGGCTATGCGTCACTCTACCTTGACTCCAAGAAAGACCTGATGCCGGCCATCCGTTTTTATCGCCGCCACGGTTACTCGCTCTGTGAACGATACAATGACAATCCGCAGGCGACGATCTTCATGCGCAAGCTGCTCCCCACCAATAAGGCGAGCGTGGCGACACTACTTGGAGTTGGAGCACGTTCCAGGACTTAAAATATTTTCCCTGGGCGTAAGACCGGACATTGTCGTCATTCTGAGCCGTCTCGGGGATCCCGACACGTGATTTTTGCGTGTTGGGGTGGGCAGGCGAAGAATCCCAGCCTGGCTTGTGATTCTTTCCTTCCTTCGGTCGTCAGGAATGACGGCACTTTACACTTAAAAATCCCTAATAGATACTGCCGTTCTGCTGTGTCGAGCGAATCTGCCCGCCATCCACGCGTAGCTGATAATCCACCGAATCGCCGCGCCATATCGACACGTCGAACTTTCCGCCCGTCGAAACCTTCTTAACGGAAAAATGGGCCGAAGTTAACGGCATTCCTTCCGCCAAAACCGGGGCCTTCTCCGTCGACGAAAGAAAATAGACGGCCCCCCGACCCACCACAACGCCCTTCCCATCCGGCTCCATCAGGAAAGCCGTCTGCTCATCCACGCCCATCCCTTTCACCAGATGCGCCGAACCGGACGCTAGAATACGCGCCATAAAAACCAGCAACCGTCCCATGCGGTCGCGTGTGTTGAAATGCGTATCCGTAATGGTGTCTTTCAGCGCCGGATCATCGAGAAATCCATGCGCGATCACCACCTGGTGATAAAACGGATTGCCAAGCGCAAGCTTCGAAGTCAGGTCAGGGCCTTCCGGCGGATCATTCTGCGCCGAGTAGATATATTCTCCCTGCACCGCCAGCCCGGCGCTGGTGCCGCCAATCGGAACACCTTTTGCAATTGCGGCATTCAACAGCCTCTGCACCGGAGTGTCGCGCCAGACGTTGATGTAATTGGCCTGATCGCCCCCGGAAATAAAAATCGCTTCCGCCTTGCTGATCGTCTCTGCCGCAAACGGATCTTCCGCTGCGGCTTTGTTTGGGATCACCAGCGTGGCTACCGAATTTGCATGGCAAAGGCCCTGGATATAAGGGTTGTAAGCGTCTGTACCGGTCGCCCGCAGGACCAGAAAATCGCCGCCCCCTGATCGCTTGCACATCCAGAGAAACGCAGCATCCAGGTCCTTGCCGCCCCCGATAAGCGCAAAACCAGGTTCAGTTTTCCTGCTCACATCCGCTGGATTGCCGATACGAAAGTAGCGATAAGGCGTGGCGGTCTGTGCCTCTGTGAAATGAAAAGCCGCAAACAGAATGATGAAAACAGCGGCCGCAAGAGCAATTTTTCTCATACACCTCGAGTAAAGAAGCGTTGGAATTCTGAAACGACTATACAGACATACGTGAGCTTGCAG
>Ga0209581_1001765_pt1 | contig 23584 bp, 21 predicted proteins | sample Coa_R2_FD_187160 | JGI IMG/M metagenome (GOLD analysis project Ga0209581, IMG submission 187160) | Surface soil microbial communities from Centralia Pennsylvania, which are recovering from an underground coalmine fire - Coalmine... | ecosystem: Environmental > Terrestrial > Soil > Unclassified ...
CTCGTCGGCCGGCTGCGGCGGATAGTGCAGGAAGCGCAGATTGGCGTGCGCCTCGTCGGCGAAGAACGGCGCGAAGAAATCCGGCGGCATCTCGAGCGCGACCGCAAAGACCGGCAGCATGCGGTCGCACATTGCGCCCAGCGCCGCGAAATACGCCATCATGTCCTCGCGCAGCCCGGGCATGCCCTCGGGCCATTGGTTGCGGCCGCGCAGCGGGATGCCGGCAACGACGTCGGGATGGTCGGGGCCGCGGTCATGGCTGACGAAGAAGCTTTCGTTGCGGTTCGGCCGGGTTGCCTTGTGCACGGTCGAGGCGCCCTGGACCGAGGCGTCGAGCGGCAGATAGCCGATATTGTTCTCGTTCAGCCGCAGCTTCAGCTTGGTTTCGAGCGGCAGGGCGTGAAACCGCCGCGAGGCGGCAAAGGCGCGCTCGATCACCGCTTCCGGCACGCCGTGGCCGGCGGCATAGAAAAAGCCGATCTCTTCGCAGGCGCGGCGGGTTTCGGCGGCGGTGCGCGCGAGGGCGCCGGGCTCGCCGGCAAAATACGGTGCGAAATCGATGACGGGGATTTGTGCCGCCGCGGCGGCGTAATCCTTGACCCCGTGCTCCTGAAACAGGTTCATCGCTCCCTCCGCCGTGGTCCGCCAGTATAGCGGGCCGGGGCCGGGCGAGGGAGCGGGTTCGGATCAGGCCGCGACGACCTGGTGGTACTGGCGCAGTTTTTCGAGGCGGGCGGCCTCGCGGGCGGCGCTGTAGTCGCGCAGCGCGGCGCGGTCGGCATCGGCGACGGTGGCATGGGTCGGCACGACGCAGGCGGTGGGGCAGCGGGTTACCCCCTTCTTGCGGAGGAATTCGGCGATTTGCCGTTCGTACTCGGCGTTGGACATCGGGGGCTCTCTCCTTGCGGCTGTGCGCCACCATCGTCTTAACCCCGAATTGGTTAACAACGCGTTGCGCCGGATTTCCGAAAAAATCGCCGCCTGCCCGCCTCCCTGCCATGGTGGCGCGGCGACGGAATTCAACGTTATAATCTCCGGCGTCCGCGTATCTGGGGGTGGGCCTTGCCCAATCCTGAGTTCATCGTCCGCTTCTGGGGTGTGCGCGGAAGTATCGCCGCACCGGGGCCGCACACTGCCCGTTACGGCGGCAACACCTCCTGCGTCGAGATGCGCTGCGGCGGCCGCCTCCTGGTGTTCGACGCCGGTTCGGGGATTCGCCTGCTCGGCCAGCACTTGCAGCAGGAAGGCCACCCGGCCGACCTCGACCTGCTGTTCAGCCACTCGCATCTCGACCACATCGTCGGGCTGCCGTTTTTCGCCCCGTGCTACGACGCGCGCAGCCGGCTGCGCATCTGGGCCGGCCACCTGAAGCCGCCGAGCGGCATCGAATCGGTGCTGTCGAAGATGATGGCGGCGCCGCTGTTCCCGGTGCCGATCGGCATTCTCGCCGCCAAGCTCACCTTCAACGATTTCACGGCCGGCGACACGCTGACCCCGCATCCCGGCATCGACATCCGCACCGCCCCGCTCAACCACCCCAACGGCGCCACCGGCTACCGCGTCGAACACGGCGGCAAGAGCGTCGCCTACATCACCGATACCGAGCACCAGCCGGCGCGGCGCGACCGCAACGTGATGCGGCTCGTCGAGCGCGCCGACCTGATGATTTACGATTCCACCTATACCGACGACGAATACCCCGCGCACCGCGACTGGGGCCACTCGACCTGGCAGGAAGGCGTGCGCATCGCCGATGCCGCCAAGGTCGGCCGGCTCGTCATCTTCCACCACGATCCCGACCATGACGACGCGTTCATGGACGGCATCGCCGCCGCCGCCGCGGCACGCCGGCCGGGCACGGTGGTCGCCAGCGAAGGGCTCGTGCTCGAACCCTGACGGGACGCTCTTTAACGTCTTCTAAAGACCGCCTCCCTAGGCTTGCCCGCATATTTCGGGCCTGTGGGAGTTGCCGCACGCCATGCGCCACGCCGCCCAACGGCTGCGCTCGATCCTCTCCGCTTCGGTGGGGGCGGCGGCGGTCGAGTTCGCGCTGGTCAGCGGCATTCTCCTTACGCTGCTCGTCAACCTGATCGATTTCAGCTTTCTGATCTGGGCTCAGATGCAGGTCGATTACGCCGCGGAAAGCGGCGCCCAGGCGGCCTACAACACCTGCTCCGGCGGCACGATGCCGGCGACGACGCATTGCGCAACGCTCAACACCGCGGTGACCGCGGCGATCCACGGCACCTCGCTCGGCACGTCGGTCTCGCTCGCCTCGGGATCGCCGAGCGAGACCTACTACTGCGTCTCCGGCACCACGCTGCAATCGGTCGGCACCGCCGCCTCGCCGCCCAGCCCGTTCAACTGCTCGGCCGCCGGCAATGCCTCCGCCACCCCGGGCGATTACATCCGGGTGGCGGTCAACTACAGCTTCACCCCGCTGTTCGGCGGGGTCAGCCTGGCGCCGAGCCGAACCCTGACCGCCTCCGGCCTGCAACGGCTGCAATGACGATACGGCTGCGCATCCCCGCCGTCGTCGCGTGCCGGCGCGGCGCCTCGACTATCGAGCTGGCGATCTCGCTGACCGCGCTGATCGGGTTTCTCTTCGGCATCATCAATATCGGCCTGGTGCTGTGGACCTTCGGCAGCCTCTATTACGCCGCCGAAGCCGCGGCGCGCTGCGCCTCGGTCGACAGCACGTCCTGCGGCAATGCCACCGCCATCCAGAACTACGCGCTGGCCCAGTATTACGGCCAGTCGCTCGGCGGGACCAACCCGTTCAGCTACAGCGCCAGCGGCTGCGGCCACACCGTCACCGCCCGCTACACCTATTCGCTGTCGATCCCGCTTTACGGCAGCTACACCCTGCCGCTCTCGGCGGCCGCCTGCTTTCCCTGACTCTCAGTGGTAGGGGTCGGCCGCGTCGCGCAGCCCGTCGCCGAAAAAGTTGAAGGCCAGCACGGTAACGATCACCGGCACCACCGGCAGCATCAGCCACGGGTAGAGCGCGACGACCGAGATGTTCTGCGCCTCGTTCAGCAGCACGCCCCAGCTGGTGATCGGCGGCCGCAGGCCGAGCCCGAGGAACGACAGCGCGGTCTCGCCGAGGATCATGCTCGGCACGACCAGCGTCGCCGAGGCGATCAGATGGCTCATAAAGCTCGGCAGCAGGTGGCGGCCGATGATTCGCGCCGGGGTCGCGCCCATCAATACCGCGGCGGTGCAGAAATCCTCCTCGCGCAGGCTGAGCAGCTTGGAGCGCACGGCGCGGGCGAGATGCGTCCACTCGATCATGCCGAGGATGATGGTGATGCCGAAATAGACGAGCAGCGGGCTCCAGGTCACCGGCAGGATCGCCGACAGCGCCATCCACAGCGGCAGGTGCGGAAAGCTCTGCACCACCTCGATGCCGCGCTGGATCAGGATGTCGGTCCAGCCGCCGTAATAACCGGCGATGCCGCCGATCAGGATGCCGAGGGTGAAGCTGACGGCGACGCCGATCAGCCCGACGGTCAGCGAGATGCGGGCGCCGTAGATGATGCGCGAGAGCATGTCGCGGCCGAGCCGGTCGGTGCCGAGCAGGAAGAGCTGGCCGCCGGCGGGCGGGCAGACCAGGTGGAAATCGCCGGGAAAGAGACCCCAGAAGCGATAGCCGTCGCCATGGCAGAAAAAACGGATCGGCTGCGGCCGCGTCTCGTCGGGGGTGTAGACCCGGCGCAGATTGGTCATGTCGAGCCGGTAGTTGTAGGCGTAGACAAAGGGCGCGACGAGGCGTCCGCGCTCGACGAAATGGACACTCTGCGGCGGCGCATAGATGAAATCGCTGTTGCGGCTGTCCAGCCCGTAAGGCGCCAGCACCTCGCAGAACAGGATCATCACATAGAGTGCCAGCAGCACCATGCCGGCGGCGACGGCGACGCGGTGCCGGCGCAGCCGCCACCAGATCATCTGCCATTGCGAGGCACGGTAGAACCGCTCCTGCGCCGGGGTCATCGCCTCGACCGAATACGGGTCGAACGGCGCCGGCGAGACGTAATGCGGCAGCCGCTCGCCCGATTGCAGGTCGAGCTCGCTCATTGCTGGCGCCCCGCTTGCAGGCGGATGCGCGGATCGAGCGCGGCGAGCGCGATGTCGGACAGGAACACGCCGATCACCGTCAGGAACGCCATGAACATCAGGAACGAGCCGGCGAGATACATGTCCTGGCTGCGCAGCGCGTCGAGCAGCATCGGTCCGGTGGTCGGCAGCGACATCACCACCGAGACGATCGCCGCGCCGGAAATGACGTGCGGCAGCAGCGAGCCGATATCCGAGACGAACGGGTTGAGCGCCATGCGCAGCGGGTATTTGAACAGCGCCTTCAGCGGGTGAAGCCCCTTGGCGCGGGCGGTGACGACGTACTGCTTCTGCAATTCGTCGAGCAGGTTGGCGCGCAGCCGGCGGATCATGCTGGCGGTGCCGGCGGTGCCGATGACGATGACCGGGATCCACAGATGCGCGAACACCGACCACGCCTTCGCCCACGACCACGGCTTGCCGACATATTGCGGGTCCATCAGCCCGCCGACCGAGATGCCGAACCAGACATGGGCGAGATAGACGAGCACCAGCGCAAACAGGAAGCTCGGCGTCGCCAGCCCGAGAAAGCCGAGGAAGGTCAACAGGTAGTCGCTCAGGCTGTACTGGTGCGTCGCCGAGTAGACGCCGATCGGGAAGGCGACGACATAGGTGAACACGATCGTCGTGAACGAGACCAGGAAGGTCAGGAACAGCCGGTCGCCGACCACCTTGGTCACCGGCAGGTCATAGGCGAAGGAATAGCCCATGTCGCCGCGCAGCAGCCCGCCGGCCCAGTAGAGGTATTGCTGCCACAGCGGCAGGTCGAAGCCGTATTGCGCCTTGAGAAAGGCGATCTTGGCCAGGTTGGCGCCTTCGCCCTGGCTCTGGAGCTGGGCGATGTAGGTGGTGAAGTAGTCGCCCGGCGGCAGGTGGATGATGACGAAGATGACGATGCTGATGGCGATCAGCGTCGGCACCATGATCAGGATGCGGCGCACCAGATAGCCGAGCATCGCCGCCGCCTCAGCGCCCCGGCGCGGCCAGCGAGGCCGAGGCGCCGCCCTGCGTGTCGAACCAGAACCCGTCCGGCTTGTAGATGCCGAAATGCGAGCCGGGGTCCCAGTTGTAGATGCCGTGCTCGGGCACGTTGCGCAGCCGGTCGTTGACCACCACGGGCTGCAGCACGCCGGCGACCGTGCCGATCGAGAACACCTCGTCGGCATAGATTTTCAGCATGTTGTGCCAGATCGTCGCCTGGTCGGCCGCGTTCTCCGCCGACAGCCAGGAGCCGTACAGCCGCTTCAATTCCACCGCCGCCGGCAGGTCGGGCGGCTCGCCGGACTTGCCCTTGGTCTCCATGTATTCGCCCCATTTCGGCCATTCGAGCTGCTGCTGGCTGGTCGGCGCGAACTGGCTCGGCGGCATGCCCGCGGTGGCCAGGCCCTCCTCGATGCCGTTGTCGAGCGACATCATCGCCTCGCCGGAAAATACCCGGCGGCGGAACAGCGTCAGCTGCTCGGGCTTGGAAAACAGCCGGATGCCGACCTTGCGCCAGGAGTCGCGGATCAGCTCGAGCATGTCGGATTTCTCGCTCGATTCGCCGGAATCCTCGACGATGATGTCGAGCGGCCGCCCGTCGGGCAACAGGCGGATTCCGCTCGAATCGCGCTTCGTCAGCCCGATCTGGTTGAGCAGGTGGTCGGCCTCGGCCGGGTCGTACTGGGCGTAGGCGTTGCGGTATTCCGGGCGGAACAGCGGGCTTTGCGGCAGCACCGTGTTCTGTCCCTCGATGGCCAGCCCGAAATAGATCACCTGGTTGATCTCGTGGCGGTCGATCGCCAGCGACAGGGCGCGGCGGAAGCGCACGTCGCGGAACAGCGCGCGCCAGGTCGGGTCGTTGACGTTGAGATTGGGATAGAGCGCGAACTGGCTGCCCGGCCCGGTGCGCCACAGCCAGACGTGGTAGCCGTTCTCGGCCTCGCCGGCCTTGAGGAAGGTGTAGTCGTCGAAGCGCAGATAGCGCGCCTGCAGGTCGCTTTCGCCGGCGCCGGTCTTGGCCGGGATGATCTTGCTGTCGGCGATCGACAGGATGACCCGGTCGATATAGGGAAGCTGGTGCCCGGCGCCGTCGACCCGGTAGTAGTAGGGGTTGCGCTCGAAGACGATGCGGTCGGCCGGCAGCGGCGTCTTCAGCACCCAGGGTTCGAGGGTCGGCAGGTCGGGATTGTCGTTGTGGTACATCCCGCCGAGCTTGGTGTGCAGCGAGGCCCAGTTCCGCACCTTCATCTTCTTGACCAGGGCGGCGAGCTTTTCCGGGTTGGCGTAGTTCTTGTGGAACTGCTTCAGATAATGGGCCGGAGCATAGATGAACAGGGGGTACGAGCCGCCCGCCAGCGACGGCAGGAACAGCGGGTTCGGGTGCGCCCAGCTATAGCGCACGGTGGTCGGATCGATGACCTCGAATTTCGGCTCCTCACCGTTGGGGATCAGGGCCGGGGGCAGCCCGCCCGGCGACAGCTCCGGGTTTTTCGCGATGTCTTCGAACCAATAGCGGAAATCCTCGGCGGTGAACGGCTTGCCGTCGGACCATTTGTGGCCGGGGCGCAGGTGCAGGGTGAAGACGCGGTCCTCATCGATGTCGATCGCCTCCAGCATGTCGGGCACGATCGCCAGCGCCGGGGTATAGGCGACCAGCCGGGCGTAGCCGTAGACGACCATCAGGCGGGTGTCTTTCGGGCTCGCCATCAGCATGCGCAGATCGCCGCCCGGGCGGCCGATGGTTTCCAGTTCGGCCAGCGCCGGCTCCTTCGGGATGCGCTGGGTGACCGGGGGCAGGGTGCCGTTCGCCACCGCCGCCGCCCAGTAGGGCGTCTCCTGCAGCACCGCATGGGCCGGGACCGGAAGCCACGCGACGACCGCGGCGCAGACGAGGAGAAGCCGGCGCATCGTCATCCTCCTCCGGCCGCAGCCAGCCCGGCATGCCAGTCGACGGCGCGCTCCGGCGCGACCGCCGCATCGACAAAATGTCCCGGTGCGACCTCGACCAGCCGCGGCGGGGAGCCCGGCACCCGGCGGAACGGCTCGGGCCAGGCCGCCGGGTCGCTCGCCTTGTCCTCCATCAGCTTGCGGAAGTCGAGCCGGTGCGCCGGGTCGGGCGTCGGCACCGCGGCGAGCAGGGCCTGGGTATAGGGATGCACCGGATCGCGGAACAGCACGCCGCGATCGGCGATCTCGACGATGCGCCCGGCGCACATCACCGCGATGCGGTCGGCGATGTAATCGACCACCGCGAGGTTGTGCGAGATGAACAGGTAGGTGAGGCCGAGTTTTTCCTTGAGGTCGATCAGCAGGTTGAGAATCTGCGCCTGGATCGACACGTCGAGCGCGGAGACCGGCTCGTCGCAGATCACCAGGTCCGGGCGCAGGGCGAGCGCCCGGGCGATGCCGATGCGCTGGCGCTGGCCGCCGGAAAAGCTGTGCGGATAGCGGCGCAGGTGGCGCCGGTCGAGCCCGACCAGGGTGACCAGTTCGCCGACCATGTCGCGACGCGAGCGGGCGTCGCCGATGCCGTGGATGACGAGCGGCTCGGCGATGATGTCGAACACCGTCATGCGCGGGTTCAGCGAGCCGAACGGGTCCTGGAAGATGAACTGCACCTTGCGGCGAAACCGCTTCAATTCCTCGCCCTGCAAGGCCAGCACGTCGGTCTCGACGCCGTGGTCGTTGAAGGTGACGCTGCCTTCGTCGGGGGTCTCGGCGCGCAGCAGCAGCTTGCTCAGGGTCGTCTTGCCGCAGCCGCTTTCGCCGACGAGGCCGAGGCATTCGCCGCGGGTGATGCTGAGGCTGATGCCGTCGACCGCGACCACCCGGCCGGCCGAGCCGGTGGTGAACATGCCGCCCTTGCGCAAAGCAAAGGTCTTGCGCAGGTTGCGGCATTCGAGCAGGCACGGGCTGGCGTCCTCCGGCCAGTCCGGCTTTTCCGCCATCAGGTGCGGCGCCTCGCCGGGCGGGATGTCGCGGATCGGCACCAGCCGTTCGCCCGGCGCCATGTCGAAGCGCGGCACCGCGCGCAGCAGCGCCTTCAGATAGGGATGCTCGGCCCGCCGGAAGATGTCGTCGAGCGTGCCGCTTTCCATCACCTCGCCGTGGTACATGACGACGATTTCCTCGGCGACGTTGGCGACGACGCCGAGATCGTGGGTGATCAGCAGCACCGCCATGCCGAGCTCGGCCTGGAGTTCGACAATGAGCCGCAGAATCTGCGCCTGGATGGTCACGTCGAGCGCGGTGGTCGGCTCGTCGGCGATCAGCAGGGCCGGGCGGCAGACCAGCGCCATCGCGATCATGGCGCGCTGGCGCAGTCCGCCCGACAGCTCGAACGGATAGCTGCGCCAGGCGCGCTTGGGATCGGGGAAGCCGACCAGGCGCAGCATGTCCTGGGTCAATTCCCTGGCCTCGGCGGCGCCGACCTCGCGGTGCAGGCGCAGCGCCTCGCCGACCTGGTTGCCGATCGTGTGCAGCGGCGACAGCGAGCTCATCGGCTCCTGGAAGATGATCGAGATGCTGCCGCCGCGCAGCGCGCGGAGCTGCGGCCCGTCGGCCGGGAGCTGCGCCAGATCGACCGGCACGCCGTCGCCGCGCGGGTCGCGGAACAGGATTTCGCCGCCGGTGATCTCGCCGTTGCGCGGCAGGATGCGCAGGATCGACTGGCTCACCACCGACTTGCCGGAGCCCGACTCGCCGACCAGCGCCACGGTCGAGGCCGGCCGCATGCGGAACGAGATGCCCTTGACCGCCTCGATATAGCCGCCCGGCGTCGCAAAGCGGACGTGCAGGTCGCGGATGCGGAGAAGATCGTTCACCGCGAAGTCCCGAATTCCGTCAGCCGGATGCCGAGCGCCTGCAGATTGGTCTGCGTCGCCTCGTTGAGCTCGAGCCCGTGGGCATGCGCGACCTCGGCCGCGCGCCGCACCACCGCGTCGAACCCCTCGATCCGGCTGTCGAGGCGGACGCGGCTGCGCCCGGCGCCGAGTTCGAGCTGCATCCACCCCGCCTTGCGGTCGCGCCGGGTCGAGTAGTAGCCGAGCTTCATGCGATCGAGCGCGTCCCAGGCGATCGCGGCGCGCCACAGCCCGGCGGTGCGCACCCCCTCTTCGCTCATCTCGATGCGGGTCAGGTGGCGCAGGATCGTGCGCAGCAGAAACACGCCGAAGATCACGCTCAGCCCGGCGAGAATCACCCCCGGCACGGTGCCGACCGGCCCGGAGAACAGGAGGAACAGGCACGGCACCAGCCCGGCGGCGGCGCGCAGATAGTCGCCGAGCATCGCGCCGGCCGGATAGGCGTGGCGGCTGGCGCCGGCGGCGGCGCCGTCGAGATGGCCGGCGGGGGCGGTGGTCACGGCAGCAGTTCCGCGACGCCCGCCCAGCGCGCCGCCGGGTGCGCCGCCACCGTCTCGCCGAGCCGCGCGAGGAAGGCCGCGCCGGCGTCGTCGAGCACGAGGTGATGCGTCAGGATGCCGGTCGCCCCGCCGCCGGCGCGGTGCGCCGCCAGCGCGGCGACGAGGCGGGAGAGCGCCGCCGCCTCGCCGACAAAGCCGCGCCCGCCATGCCAGTCGACGAGGTCGAGATCGACGTCGAGCGGGCCGCAGCCCCGGCGCGAGGCGATGCGCGACAGGCCGGCGAAGCCGGCCGCGGCGAGCAGCGGCTCGAATTCCTCGGCAAAGCGGTTCCATGGCGGCACGAACACCGGCACCGCCCGGCTCCCGAACAATGCGGCGATCCGCGCCTGGGCTGCGGCGAGCTCGCGGGCGACCGCACCGGGCGCGCGACCGGCCGGGTACTCGCTCTTCCGCCCGTCGCCGTGGTTGACGTGGCGCCAGCCGTGCGGCAGCACGCTGACCTGCGGCAGCGCCGCGAGCGCCACGGCAAGCCCGTCTCGCGCCTCGCCCGGGATCACCGCGAGGGCCAGCGGCGCGGCGCCGGAAACATCGATAAGGCGCTGCAATTGCGGCGTCATCGCCACCGCATCGTCGTCGCGCCACCACAGGCGGGCGACGCGTCCGGCCTCCCCCCAGCGATCGAGTTCATCCACCAGATCGCCCCATCCCCCCGGTGCAGTCGCGTCGGCCCACGAGACAGGCTTCATCCCTCATCATATCGTGTTGCGATCGATCCCCAAACCCTCGCTGCGCCACTGTTCTCCGGCGAGCAGCCGGGCGACGATCCGGGCGGTGCGGGCCGCCCCCCCGGTATCGACCGCGAGCGGCGGCGGGCGCCGCCCGTCGACCCGCTCGATCGCGGCGGCAAGCGCCTGCGGCGACAACGCCGCCTCGGGCACCACCTCGACCGCGCCGCGCGCCGCCAGACACGCCGCGCGGATCGCCTGCTCGGTCTCGCGCGCGGCGGCGAACGGCACCACCACCGCGGGTACCCGCGCCGCGATCAGGTCCAGCGCGGTGTTGTAGCCGAGCTGGCTTACCGATACGCGACACTGCCGCAGCAGTTGCGTGAAGTCGCGGCGAAAGCGCTCGACCGCGACGCCCTCGGGCGCGGCCGCGGCGAGCGCGGCGAACTCGGCCTCGGGCAGATCGGCGCCGGCGAGCAGGCGCCACGGCGCCGCCGCCAGACAGCCCTGCCGGCGCGCCGCGATCGCCGCCTGCATCAGCGCCGCGCCGGCCCGGCCGCCGCCCGCGGAGACCAGCACCTCGCCGCGCGGCACGGCGCTCTCCGGCGGCGCCGGAGCGGCGACGTAGCCGGTATAGGCGAGGCGGCCGGCGAGTTCCGGCGCGGCGGGAAAGCTCGCCTCGAACGGCACCAGGCGCGGATCGCCGTGCACCAGCACCGCGGCGAATTCGGTGCGCACCCGGGCGACGATCTCGGCGCGGCGGGCGGGGTCGCCGCGGTCGACGACGATGTCGCGCACCGAGCACAACACCGGCACCCGGGCGGCGGCGATCAGCGGGTCGAGCTCGAAGCGGAAGGCGCGGCGGGCGAAGGGAAAGCCTTCGAGCATGACCGCGTCGGGCCGGGTCTCGGTTAGCAGCGCCAGCAGCGCCTCGCGCCGCGCCGTCCTCACCGCGTCGCCGAGCGGCCGTCCCGCCGCGTCGAACAGCGCAAAGCCGGCGTCGTGCGCGGTGACCGGCGGCAGCTGCACGACCCGCACCCCGGCCGGCGCGGCCAAAGCGGCAACCGGCCTGCCGCCCGAGGCCAGCGTCACCGCAAAGCCGGTGCCGGCGAGCGCCTCGGCGATGCGGTAGCTGCGCTCGACATGGCCGATGCCGAGCAAATGCTGCACCCAGAACAGGATGCGCCGGGTCACGCCAGCGCCAGGTTGAGCCGCTCGACCGCGGGACGTCCGTCGCGGTCGAGGCGGAACAGCTGCGCCGCCGGCCAGCGCAATCGGGCCGGCGGCTTGCCGCGCATGTCCCAGCCGGTCGCCAGAGAGAAGACGGCGCGGATCACGCCGTTATGGGTGATCGCCGCGGTCGGCCGCCCGGCCGCGGCGATCTCGGCGAGCAGCGGCGCCAGGCGCGCCTGCACGTCGCGCGGGCTTTCGCCGCCGGGCGGGCGGAAATCGAGGCCCTGCGCCTCCCGCGCCGCCATCTCCGGGCCGAGCCGGGCGCGCAATCCGGCCAAGGTTGCGCCCTCCCACTCGCCCCAGTCCATCTCGACGAGACGCGGCTCGATCGCGATCTCGGCGATGCCCAGCCAGGCTGCGGTCTCGACCGCGCGGCGCAGCGGGCTGGAAAGGACGCGGAACCCGGCGAGCGCCTCGGGCAGGCGCAGCTCGGGCGCGGCGGCGGGATCGATCGGCGGGTCGGCCCGGCCTTGCAGCCGGCGCTCGCGGTTCCACGCGGTCGGCAGGTGGCGGATCAGCGCCAGCCCGGTCATGCCGCGCGCGCCATCTGCAGCCGCGCGATCAGCACCGTCAGCATCGCCGCGGCGACCGGCAGGTCGTGCTCGCGCCGCACCCGGCGCCACGCCGCCGCGCCCAGCGCCCGACGCCGCGCCGGGTCGGCGATCAGCGTGCGCACGGCCGCGGCAAACGCGGCCTCGTCGCCGGGCGGGGTCAGCAGCCCGGTCTCCCCGGCGGCGACGATGCCGGGGACCCCGCCGCCGGCCCCCGCGACCACCGGCACGCCGCTCGCCTGCGCTTCGAGCAGCGCCATGCCGAAGGCCTCGTTGACCGCCGGCCAGACGCAGAGATCGGCGGTGCGCAACAGGGCCGCGACCGTCGCGGCAGCGAGCGCGCCATGCCATCGGACCCGCTCGCCGAGCGCCGCCAGGGCGGCCGCGACCTCGCCGCGCGCCGGCCCGTCGCCGACCACGTCGAGGGTCCACGGCAGGTCGTCGAGGCGCGCCAGCGCGCGGCCGAGCATCCGGTAGGAGGCGAGCTTGTCGCCGGGCCGCATCATCGCCACCGCGATCAGCCGCGCCGGGCCGCCGCCGCGCGGCCGCGCCGGGCGGTAGTCGCGGGCGTCGAGGAACGGCGCCAGGGGGAGCCAGCGGCGCGGCTCGGCGAGGGCGGGCAGCACCCCGTCGCGGTCGGCCGGGTTGAGCCCGATCACCGCATCGGCGCGGCGCAGCGCCTGCTCGACCGCGCGATGCGGCTCGGCCCACGGCCCCGTCGCGCGCTTCGCCGCAAGCGAGGCCTCGGCGACGATATACGGGATGCCGAGCGCGTCGCACAGCGCCGGGCCGATGCGGTCCGGCGCCTTGTAATAGAGGTGGTAGGTGAACCACGCCGCCGGCGCCTCCGCGGGGGCGCGGCGCCACCGCGCGGCGAGGCGTGCGGCGGCGGCGGCGCCGCGCCGAGCCGCCGCCTGCTGCCGGCGCGGGTCGCCGTCGCCGTCGTAGCTGCGCAGCCGCGAGGCGACGAACGGGCGGTGCCCGGCGGCGCGCAGGGCGGCGAGAAACAATTGCGCGACCCGGCGGTCGCCCGATGGCACCGGGTGGTCGGGCGGCTTCAGCGGCGCGTAGAACGCGATCCGCGCCATCGTGCCGCCGTCACGCCGCGGCGTCCCGCCGCGGCAGCGGCGCAAGCCCGAACCGCGCCGCCAGCATGTCGATCCCCGCCGCCATGTCGAACTCGCGCCGCACCCGCGCCTCGCCCGCCCGGCCCAGCCGCGCCCGCCGCGCCGGATCGGCGATCAGCGCGGCGAGCGCCCGCGCCAGGGCGGCGGGTTCGCCGGGCGGCACCAGCACGCCGGTCTCGCCGTCGACGATCAGCTCGGGAATGCCGGAGAGATCCGTGGCCAGGCACGCCAGGCCCTGGCTCTGCGCCTCGATCAGCACGTTGGGCAGGCCGTCGCGGTCGCCGTCCCTGGCCACCTTGGCGGCCAGCACGAACAGGTCGGCCTCGCGATAGGCGGCAAAGACCTCGGGCTGGGCCAGCGGGCCGCGCCACTCGATCCGCTCGGCGAGGCCGAGCCGCGCCGCCTGGTGCTTGAGCCGGCCGGCGAGCGCGCCGCCGCCGATATGGACCAGCCGCCAGTTGAGGCCGGGCGGCAGCAGGGCGAGCGCCGCCAGCAGGTCGTCGTATCCCTTCTTCGCCACCGCGCGGCCGACCGAGAGCAGCCGTACCGGCGCCGCCGCGTCGCTGCCGTCCGGCCCCGGCGGCCGCGCCGGCGCCGGCGGCAGGCGGTCGAGCGCCAGCCCGTGGTAGCACAGCGCCGCCTTGTCGCCGAGCCGCCGCCGTCCGGCGGCGGTGCAGGTCACCGCCCACTCGGCCGCGGCCAGTTTCTCCTCGATCTCCCAGTCAGGAATGGTCCAGATGTCCTTGGCGTGGGCCGAGACCGACCAGGGAAGGCCGCGCAGGATCGCCGCGTAGCGCGCGACCGAGGCGGGCGTGTGCAGGAAATGCGCGTGCAGATGGCGGATGTCGCCGGGCAGCTCGGCGGCCAGCACCAGCGCCTGGCCGAACCGGCGCACCCGGTTCGGCGTCGGATCGCGCCGCAGGTCGGCCAGCCAGGCACGCCGCGCCGCGCGGTAGCCGGCAAGGCGCCGGCTCGCCCGCCAGCCGCGCCACAGTCTGAGCGGCGCCTCGTAGAGATATTCCGGCAGGTAGAGCCGCGCGGCGCGGATGCGGCCGTGCACCGGATGGGTCTTGCGGTCGGTCGGATAGCGCAGCGAGACGATCAGGATGTCGAGGCCGCGCTCCTCGAGCGCGGCGATCTCCTGGGCGATGAAGGTTTCGCTGAGGCGCGGATAGCCCTTCAGCACAAAGGCGACGCGGCGGCTCATGCGTTGCGGCGCTGCCCGACGCGGAACCGCGCCGCCCGGTCGTGATCGAGCCACTTCGCCGCCAGCCGGCCGACATTGTCCATGCCGTCGAGCAGACCCGGCACCACGACCTCGGAGGGCCGCCCCTGCTGGGTGAGCTGCAAGAGGGCGCGCACCATCGTGCCGGGATCGCGCTCGTGCCGGTCGGGCAGCATCGCGACGAGGCCAAGCTCGGCGGCGCGCGCGGCGCGGATGAACTGCTCGCGGCGCGGCTCGGTGCGCGGCACGATCAGCGCCGGCTTGTCGAACGACAGGATTTCGCAAAACGTGTTGTAGCCGCCCATCGCGACGACGCCGCTGGCGCGCTTCATCAGCGTCTCGAGGCGCGCGTCGAAGGTGATCGCCCGCACCTTGGGCAGCCGCGCCGCGCGCGCGGCAAAGGCGGCCTGGCGGTCGGGCAGCATGAACGGCCCGAACACGAACAGCGCCGGCAGCAGACTGCCGGGATCGTTCTCGTAGGCGGCCAGCACCCAGTCGATCAGACCGTCGCCGTCGCCCCCTCCGCCGGCGGTGACCAGCAGGAAATCGCCGTCGATCAGGCCCGCGGTCTCGCCGTTCGGCACCGGGGCGGGGGCGTTGCGCCGCAGGTAGCCGGTATAGACCATGCGCCGGCGCACGCTCGCCGGCAGGTCGAGCCCGTCGAGCGGGTCGCAGATCTGCGGCAGGCCGTAGACCCAGATCTCGTCGTAATATTCGCTCAGCGCCGGGATCGCGTTCTTGCGCTCCCATTCGCTCTCCAGCGCCGACGGCTCGTCCATTACATCGCGCAGCCCGAGAACCAGCGGCGTGCCGCGCGCCCGCAGCAGGTCGAGCGCCGGGGTCATCTCGCCCCTCAGGCCCAGCGGCTCCTTGTCGACGATCATGATGTCGGGATCGAAGATGTCGGCGGTGTAGCGGATGATCGAGGAGCGCATCGCCAGCGTCTCCTCGATGTCGATGTGCAGGTTGAGCGAGACATATTCCCCGTTGCGCAGCTTGATGACGCCGGGAATGCGCACAAAATCAACACGCGAACGAAAATCGAAGCTGCCGATGATCGGCGATCCCGATAGGATCAGCACCGACAGCGAGGGGTCGGCGTCGACCAGGGAATGCGCGATCGCACGGCATCGGCGGAGATGGCCGAGACCAAAGGTATCATGGCTGTAGATGAGCGCGCGTTTATGGTCGCGGCGGCCGGCCACGCAATGCCTCCCTTTGCTGTCGGCCGGGCGAACTAATACATCAGCAACTGGGACCGGCGAAATGATCTTTTCGGAGAAAGGTGGGCGATGAAGGGGTTGGCGGCGGTGATTGCCCCGGCCGAGGCGCGGCCGCTGGTGCGCCAGGCGGCGCGCTGGCTGCCGCGGCTCGGCTTGAAGCGCGGCGCCGAACCCCGACCGGCGGAGCAGCCGCCGCGCCGCGACGACCGGGACCTCGAGCCGACCATCTACCGCTTCATCCTGCGCCACAGCCTGCGCCAGCAGATCGCCTTGCTGATCCTGACGCTGGTGTCGTTCCCGTTCCTCTACTACTCGCTCGACCTGCCCAAGACGATCACCAACCGGGCGATTCACGGCGAGCATTTCCCGCAATCGTTTCTCGGGATCGAGCTCGACCAGATCCCCTACCTGATGGTGCTGTGCGGGCTGTTCCTGCTGCTGGTGCTGATCAACGGCGCCTTCAAGTATTACATCAACACCTTCAAGGGCCAGCTCGGCGAGCGCATGCTGCGGCGCTTCCGCTATGCCCTCTATCTGCGCCTGCTGCGTTTTCCCAGCACCTATTTCCAGAAGACTTCGTCGGCCCAGATCATCCCGATGATCACGGTCGAATGCGAGCAGCTCGGCGGCTTCATCGGCGACGCCTTCGTGCTGCCGCTGTTCCAGGGCGGGCAGCTCCTGACCATCATCTTTTTCATGTTCATGCAGGACCCGCTGCTCGGCGCCGCGGCGATCGCGCTTTATCCGGTCCAGGGCTACATCATCCCGCGCCTGCAGAAAAAGACCAATGCCCTGGCCAAGCGCCGGGTCCGCACGATGCGCCAGGTCGCCGACCGGGTGCAGGAGACCGCCGCCGGCATCACCGAGGTTCAGGCCAACGATACGGTCAAGTTGCAGCTGACCGATTTTGCCCACATCCTCGGCGTCATCTACGACATCCGCTTCCAGATCTACCGGCGCAAGTTTTTCACGAAATTTCTCAACAACCTGATCGGCCAGATCACCCCGTTCTTCTTCTATTCGATCGGCGGCTATCTGGTGATCAAGGGCACCCTGTCGATCGGCGCGCTGCTTGCGGTGCTCGCCGCCTACAAGGACCTGGCCTCGCCGTGGAAGGAGCTGCTCGATTTCTACCAGAGCAAGGAGAACACGCGGATCACCTACGACCAGATCGTCGAGCAGTTCCAGCCCGCCGGCATGACCGATGCCGGGCTGCTGCTCGACGAGCCGGAGACGATCGAGCCGTTCACCGGCGAGGTGCAGGTCGCCAACCTGTCGCTGTCCGGCGACGACAAGAGCCGGCTGCTCGACGCGGTCAGCTTCACCATCCGGCTCGACGAGCATGTCGCGGTGATCGGCCAGAGCGGCAGCGGCAAGGCCGAGCTGGCGCTGGCGCTGGCGCGGCTGGTGCGGCCGTCGAGCGGGCGCATCGTCATCGGCGGGGTCGACATCGCCAATCTGCCGGTCGCCACGATCGGCCGGCGCATCTCCTATGTCGGCCCGACCCCCTACCTGTTCACCGGCACCTTGCGCGACAATTTGCTGCTCGGGCTGCGCCACGTCCCGGTGCGCGAGGCCGAGTACGACGATGCCACCGCCAAGCGCCGGCTGCGCCAGCTCGAGGAGGCGCGGCGCTCCGGCAATATCGATTTCGACCTGCACGCCGACTGGATCGACTACAAGAGCGCCGGCGTCGCCGATGCCGAGGAGCTGGCGGTGCGCATCGCCGAGGTGCTGGCGCGGCTCGATTTCCAGGACGACGTCTACAATTTCGGCCTGCGCGGCCGGCTCGATCCGGCGGCGCAGCCGGAGTTGGCCGAGCGCTTTCTCGCCGCCCGCGCCGCCCTCGCCGAGCGGCTGGTCGCCGACGGCATCACCAACCTGGTCGAAACCTTCCATCCCGACCGCTACAACTCGAATGCGACGGTGGCGGAGAACGTGCTGTTCGGCACGCCGATCGGCCCCGCCTTCGAGTTCGAGGCGCTGGCCGAAAACACCTATATGCGCCAGGTGCTCGACAAGGTCGGGCTGACCGAGGATTTCGTCGAGGTCGGCCGCCGCGTCGCCGCGACAATGCTGGAAATCTTCGCCGACCTGCCGCCGGATCACGAGTTCTTCGAGCAGTACAGCTTTATCGGCGCCGGCGACCTGCCCGAGTTCAAGACCATCCTCGCCGCGATCGACGGCGGCGGCATCGCCGAGCTCGGCCCGGCCCAGCGGCAGAAGCTGCTGTCGCTGCCGTTCAAGCTGATCGCCGCCCGCCATCGCCTCGACGTGCTCGACGAGGCGATGCAGCAGCGCCTGCTGGAGGCGCGCCGGGTGTTCCGCGAAGAGCTGCCGGAGGCGATGCGCGGCGAGATCGCCTTCTTTGACCCGGCACAGTACAACGCCGCCGCCTCGCTGCAGGACAACATCCTGTTCGGCAGGATCGCCTACGGCGAGGCCGACGCGGTCAAGCGCATTCCCGAGGTGCTGAGCGAGGTGCTCGATTCGCTGTCGCTGCGCCCGTCGGTGATCAGCGTCGGCCTCGACTATCATGTCGGCACCGCGGGCTCGCGCCTGTCGCTGGCCCAGCGCCAGCGCGCCGCGATCGCGCGCGCCGTGCTGAAGCGGCCCGATCTGTTGATCCTGAGCGAGGCGACTTCGGCGCTCGACGGCCCGGCTCAGGCCAAGGTGCTGCAAGGGGTGCGCGAGGAGATGGCCGGGCGCGGGCTGGTCTGGGTCTTGCACCGCGCCAGCCTCGCGCGCAATTTCGACCGGGTGCTGGTAATGAGCAACGGTAAGCTGGAGGAGCAGGGACGCTTTTCCGATCTCGACCGCAAGGATTCGCTGACCACCTTGCTGATGGCGGCGGAATGACGCGACGCCGGCGGCGCCGCGGGGACCAGGGAGGGAACAGGTGAGCCTGCAGCAGGAATATGAGCTGCTTCGCGGCGTGCCTTACTTCGCCGAGATCGAGCCGGCGAAACTGAAATTGCTCGCCTTCATGAGCGAGCGCGTCGGGTTCGACGACGGCAAGATCGTGTTCAAGCAGGGCGACCCCGGCGACGCGGCCTATCTGATCATCGACGGCAAGGCCGACATCCTGCTCGAAGACCCGGTCGCCGGGCCGCTGAAGGTGGCCACCCTCGGCGCCAACGACTTTGTCGGCGAAATGGCGATCCTGTGCAACGCGCCGCGCAACGCCACGGTCAAGGCCAACGGCCGCCTCGTCATGCTGCGCATCGCCAAGGAGCCGTTCATGCGCATGGTGCGCGAATTCCCCAACATGGCGGTGTCGATCATGCTCGAGCTGGCGCACCGGCTCGAAGCCAACAACAACCAGCTGCGCAGCGCCATCGCCGAGGTGCGGCGCCTGCGCGAAGCCGCGGCGGCGCATTGACCGGGGCCGCGCGCCGCGGATGAGCCGGCTCGACAGCTTCATCCGCCGCGTCATCGCCCAGCGCGACTGCCTCAACCATGCCGCCCGCCTGATCGGCGATCTCGACGGCGCGGTGCTCGAACTGGGGCTCGGCAACGGCCGCACCTACGACCATCTGCGCGAATTGTTTCCCCGCCGCCCGATCTATGTCTGCGAGCGCCGCGTCGCCGCCCATCCCGCCTGCGTGCCGCCGGCCGAGATGCTGCTGCTCGGCGACATGCGCGAAACCCTGCCGGCGGCCCGCGCCCGGCTCGGCGGCCGGGTGGCGCTCGCCCATTTCGATGCCGGCACCGGCGACCACGCCGCCAACCGCGCCCTTGCCGCCGAGCTGCTGCCGCTGATCCTGCCGCTGCTGTGCCCGGGGGCGATCCTCGTCAGCGACCCGGAACTGGCCGCGCCGGAGCTTGCCGCACTGCCCCTGCCCGACGGCGTCGCGCCGGGCCGCTACCACCTCTACCGGCGGGTCACAGGCTGAATTCGACCATGACCGGGACGTGGTCCGAGGCCTTGTCCCAGCCGCGCATCTCGCGAAAGACGCGGGCGCCGGCCAGCGCGCCGACCAGCGGCGGCGTCACCCAGACATGGTCGAGCCGGCGACCGCGATCGGAGGCCGACCAGTCGCGGTTGCGGTAGCTCCACCACGTATAAAGGCGCTGCTCCGGCGGCACGAAATGGCGGACCGCATCGACGAAGCCGCCCGCCTTCTGCAAGGCGCCGAGCTTGTCGACCTCGATCGGGGTATGGCTGACCACGCTCAGGAGCTGCTTGTGCGACCACACGTCGGTTTCCAGCGGCGCGATGTTGAGGTCGCCGACCGCGATCGCCCGCTTGCCGTTGTTGCGGCCGCCGAACCACGCGGTCAGCTCGTCGAGAAACTGCAGCTTGTGGGCGAATTTCGGGTTGGCCTCCGGGTCGGGAATGTCGCCGCCCGCCGGCACGTAGATGTTGTGCAGCTCGACCCCGCCGGGCAGCTCGACGATGACGTGACGGCAATCCTCGCGCGCGCACCAGCTCTGCCGCGTCGCCGCCGCAAACGGCCCGCGCGACAGGATCGCGACGCCGTTGTAGCCCTTCATCCCGTGGATGTGGATGTGGCGGTAGCCGAGCGCCTCGAACGGCTCGCGCGGAAACAGCTCGTCGGGGGTCTTGGTCTCCTGCAGGCACAGGATGTCGGGCTGCACCTCGGCAAGGAGCCGGGCGACGTTGTCGGTCCGCAGGCGGACGGAATTGATGTTCCAGGTAACCAGGCGAAGGGGCACGGCGGGCTCGCGTAGGTTGGGCGCGGCACGCTAGCACAAAACCTCGGCGCATAAACAACGACGCCCGGTCGGGGGGAGACCGGGCGTCTACTTGTCAGAAGCGTTTGGGGGAATCCGGCCCCGCAGGGGAAACGAGGTCCGGTTTTTCAAGAGAGTTGTCCACTCTCTCCGCTTCTGCTGTGGAACATGGGGATAACCCGGCGCGGACGAAACTGCATTTCGTGCATGCGGCAGCGGCAAAAACGCATGGAACTATTCGGAGTTACCTCAAGCGGCTTGCCGCGCCGGCAGGCCCGCGGCCGCCGCGTGACAGGCGCGGGAAAACGCGGCAAATAGTTCGCGGGCAAAGCTATTGTCAAGCGGCTTGTACTCGGGATGCCACTGCACCCCGACGACGAACCGCGCCTCGGGCAGGCTCACCGCCTCGATCAAGCCGTCCGGCGCGACCGCCTCGATGCGCAGCCCCGGCGCCGGCACGTCGATACCCTGGCCGTGCAGCGAATTGACCATGATCGCGGTGGCGCCGGCGAGCCGGGCGAGCAGCCCGTCCGGCGCGAGGACGACGCTGTGCGCCGGGCCGTAGCGCGCATCCGTCGGCATCGGCCCATGCGGCGAGCGGTGGTTGAGCGCGCCGGGCCGCTCGTGCACGCGCTGGTGCAGGGTGCCGCCAAGCGCCACGTTCAGCTCCTGGATGCCGCGGCAGATCGCCAGGATCGGCAGGTCGCGGCGCACCGCCTCGCGGATCAGCGGCAGCGTGGTGGCGTCGCGCTCGGGGTCGTGCAGCACGCCGTCGAGCGCCGGCGCGCCGTAATGGCCGGGCTCGACATTCGACGGGCTGCCGGTCAGGACCAGCCCGTCGAGCCGGTCGAGCAGCGCGGCGACATCGAGTTGGGCGCCGATCGCCGGGATGATCACCGGGACGCAGCCGGCGGCCTCGACGACCGCGCGGGCGTAGCGGTCGGCGGCGGTGTGAAACGGGCGTTCGTGCAGGGTGCGGACGCAGGCCGGGAGCCCGACCAGCGGAACGGTGCGACCGGTCATCAGGCGCGGCTCGGTTCAGTTTTCTCTGTGATATCCGGCATTAGGGTCGCGATATTGAAACAGGTTGGGGTCGAGCGCCATACCGTATTGCAGGTCCGAAAGGGTGACCGTCGTCGTCTTGCCCTGCTGGTCCACCACCGTCCATTGCCGCAGCGTCAGCGGATCGTCGCTGAAGAACATTGTCAGCGAGCCGTCGTCGGGCGCCGCGCTCTGCACCACCCGGATCCGGATGATGTGGTTGAGGTGCGAAAACTGGGTAACGATGACGTCCGCACCGAAGTCGATCGGCTCGCGCAGGAAAAACCACGCCGGGGTGGATTTCAGTCCAACCTTGGAAACCTGCTGTAATTCCTTGTCCCAGTAATAGACATAGAAAGAATCGGCCAGCAGGGTGATCGGGTTCGGCGGATCGTATTCAAAGCGCATCTTGCCGGGCCGGGCGACCCACATGCGTCCGGTGCTGTGCGCACCGGTGCCGGTGATTTGGCTGAACCGGGCGGTCATCGTGCGGATGCCGTTGAGGTAGGCGGCGACGCGGGTCAGGTCGAGGGTATCCTGCGGGCTGAGCGGCGCCGGCGCCGGCGCCGCCGCGCGCGCCGGCGCGGCGGTCAGCAAAGCCAGCATTGCACAGAGCGCGCAGCAGGCTTGCAGCACTGCCAAAGCCCGGGCGGGCAACCCGAAGGCCGGGGGGATCGACCCTGAAAGGCGCATCTTTCTTCCTCGCGCGGCGAATCTGCGGCTGATGTGGCGATGCGGCGGCGCCGTCAAAGGCGCCCGATTGCCGCAACGCTAGCGCGGCGGCGGCGCCAGCACCTCGCGCTTGCCGACGTGGTTGGCCTGGCTGACCACGCCTTCGGCCTCCATCCGCTCGATGATCCGGGCGGCGCGGTTGTAGCCGATCTGGAGGTGGCGCTGGACAAAGCTGGTCGAGGCCTTGCGCTCGCGGCAGACCAGCGCCACCGCCTGGTCGTAGAGCCCGTCGCCGCTGCCGCCGTCGTCGTCGCCGAGCGCGCTCTCGCCGCCGCCGCCGTCGTCCTCGGTGATCTCGTCGATGTAGTCGGGGGCGCCGCGCAGTTTGAGGAACGAGACGATGCGCTCGACCTCGTCGTCGGAGACGAACGGGCCGTGCACCCGCGTCACCCGGCCGCCGCCGGCCATGTACAGCATGTCGCCGCGGCCGAGCAACTGCTCGGCGCCGCCCTCGCCGAGGATCGTCCGGCTGTCGATCTTCGAGGTCACCTGAAAGCTGACCCGGGTCGGGAAATTGGCCTTGATCGTGCCGGTGATGACGTCGACCGAGGGCCGCTGCGTCGCCATGATGATGTGGATGCCGGCGGCGCGCGCCATCTGCGCCAGGCGCTGGATCGCCGCCTCGATCTCCTTGCCGGCAACCAGCATCAGATCGGCCATCTCGTCGACGACGACGACGATGAACGGCAATTCGACGGCGTCGAACGGCTGCTCCTCGAAGATCGGCGCGCCGGTCTCGGCGTCGAACCCGGTCTGCACCCGCCGCACCAGCGTTTCGCCCTTGGCCTGGGCCTCGCGCAGGCGGGCGTTGAACCCTTCGATGTTCCTGACCCCGAGCTTCGACATCTTGTGATAGCGCGATTCCATCTCGCGCACCGTCCATTTCAGCGCAAGGATCGCCTTGCGCGGGTCGGTGACGACCGGGGCGAGCAGGTGCGGGATGCCGTCATAGACCGACAGTTCCAGCATCTTCGGGTCGACCATGATGAATTTGCAGCGGTCGGGCGGCATCCGGTAGAGGATCGACAGGATCATCGTGTTGATGCCGACCGACTTGCCCGAGCCGGTGGTGCCGGCGATCAGCAGATGCGGCATGCGCGCCAGGTCGGCGATGACCGGCTCGCCGCCGATATCCTTGCCGAGCGCCAGGGCGAGCTTGCCCGGGTGCTGCTCGTAGGCCGGCGAGTCGAGCAATTCGCGCAGCAGGACGGTCTCGGCGCGCTGGTTCGGCAATTCGATGCCGATGACGTTGCGCCCCGGCACGACCGCGACGCGCACCGAAATCGCGCTCATCGAGCGGGCGATGTCGTCGGCCAGGCCGATGACGCGCGACGCCTTGATCCCCGGCGCCGGCTCCAGCTCGTAGAGGGTGACCACCGGGCCGGGGCGGACCTGGACGATCTGGCCGCGCACGCCGAAATCCTCGAGCACCGCCTCGAGCAGGCGCGCGTTCTTGGCGAGCGCCTCTTCGTCGACCGCCTCCTTGCGCTGCGGCGGCGGTTTGGCCAGCAGGTCGAGCTCGGGCAGCACCGGCTCGTCGTCGTCAAAGGCGAGGCCGGGCTGGCGCTC
>Ga0209581_1001766_pt1 | contig 23578 bp, 18 predicted proteins | sample Coa_R2_FD_187160 | JGI IMG/M metagenome (GOLD analysis project Ga0209581, IMG submission 187160) | Surface soil microbial communities from Centralia Pennsylvania, which are recovering from an underground coalmine fire - Coalmine... | ecosystem: Environmental > Terrestrial > Soil > Unclassified ...
CTCGCCGATGGCGGCATCCTGCTCGCCGCCGTCCAGCGCCAGCGTGCCGGACGCGATGCGCAACAGCCCGGCGATCATGCGCAGCAGCGACGATTTGCCGGCGCCGTTGCGGCCGGTGACCATCAGCGCCTCGCCCGACTTTACGGCGAAGCTCAGGCCGCGGAACACGTCCCGTCCGCCCCTGACGCAGGCGAGGTTTTCGGCCGTGAGTTGCATCAGGCCGGCCGTTTCCCCGGTCCGGACCCTGAAAACCCCGAATTTCCGCGCATCTTTGGCAATAACCCGGTAAAAGTGGCGTTGGCGACGAAAAGACCTTATAAGCCCGCACCGGCGGTGTGACGAAAAGGATTTCGGGCGTAAGCCACGCCGCCTAAAAGACCTCCGTCTTTTCAGATATTTACGCCCATACCCGCCGATCTCCCCGCGCCGGGAAATGGAACAGCCGACCATGCCTTCGCTCGACAGTTTTCGTTGCTGCAAAACGCTTAAAGCCGGCAGCAGGACCTACGCCTATTACAGTCTTCCCACCGCCGAACGGAACGGCCTCAAAGGCATCTCGCGCCTGCCATTCTCCATGAAGGTTCTGCTCGAGAACCTCCTGCGCAACGAAGACGGCCGCACCGTCACCAAAGAGGACATCAAGGCGGTCGCCGAGTGGCTGAAGACCAAATCGTCCGACCGCGAGATCGCGTTCCGCCCGGCGCGCGTGCTGATGCAGGATTTCACCGGCGTCCCGGCGGTGGTTGATCTCGCCGCCATGCGCGACGCCATGGAGCAGCTCGGCGGCGATCCCAAGAAGATCAATCCCCAGGTGCCGGTCGATCTCGTCATCGACCATTCCGTCGCCGTCACCTTCTTCGGCAACAACCAGGCCTTCAAGAAGAACGTCGAGGAGGAATACCGGCAGAACCAGGAGCGCTACAAGTTCCTCAAGTGGGCGCAGCGCTCGTTCGACAATTTCAGCGTGGTGCCGCCCGGCACCGGCATCTGCCATCAGGTCAATCTCGAATATCTGTCGCGCGTCGTCTGGTCGAAGAAGGACAAGGTCAAGGCCGACGGCAAGGAGCAGACGCTCGACGTCGCCTATCCGGACACCGTGGTCGGCACCGACTCCCACACCACCATGGTCAACGGCCTGTCGGTGCTGGGCTGGGGCGTCGGCGGCATCGAGGCGGAAGCCGCCATGCTCGGCCAGCCGCTGTCGATGGTGCTGCCCGAGGTGATCGGCTTCAAGCTCACCGGCCGCATGAAGGAGGGCGTCACCGCCACCGATCTGGTGCTGACCGCGACCGAAATGCTGCGCAAGCGCGGCGTGGTCGGCAAGTTCGTCGAGTTCTTCGGCCCCGGCCTCACGCATCTGACCATCGCCGACCGTGCCACCCTCGGCAACATGGCGCCGGAATACGGCGCCACCTGCGGCTTCTCGCCGATCGACGACGACACCATCAAGTACCTCAAGGACACCGGCCGTCCGGCCGACGTCGTCGCGCTGGTCGCCGCCTACGCCAAGGCGCAGGGCATGTATCGCGTCAAGACCACGCCCGATCCGATGTTCACCGACATTCTCAAGCTCGATCTGTCGACGGTCGAGCCCTCGCTCGCCGGGCCGAAGCGCCCGCAGGACCGCATCGCGCTCAAGGACGTCAAGACGGGCTTTGCCGCGGCGATGGACAAGGAGTTCAACAAAGCCGCGGAGATGAAGAAGCGCGTCAATGTCGAGGGCAAGAATTACGACCTCGGCCATGGCGACGTGGTGATCGCGGCGATTACCTCCTGCACCAATACCTCCAATCCCAACGTCATGATCGGCGCCGGCCTCTTGGCGCGCAAGGCGGCGGCCAAGGGGCTGACCGCCAAGCCCTGGGTCAAGACCTCGCTGGCGCCCGGCTCGCAGGTGGTCGGCGAATATCTCGAGCAGTCCGGGCTGCAGAAGGACCTCGACAAGCTCGGCTTCAACCTCGTCGGCTTCGGCTGCACCACCTGCATCGGCAATTCCGGGCCGCTGCCGGAGGAGATTTCCGACACCATCAACAAGAACGATCTGGTCGCCGCCGCGGTCTTGTCCGGCAACCGCAACTTCGAGGGCCGCGTCAACGCCGACGTGCGCGCCAATTACCTCGCCTCGCCGCCGCTGGTGGTCGCCTATTCGATCGCCGGCTCCATGCAGGTCGATATCGCCCGGGAGCCGCTCGGCACCGACCAGAAGGGCAAGAAGGTGTTCCTCAAGGACATCTGGCCGTCGAACAAGGAGATCGGCAGCTTCGTCGCCAAGAACGTCACCCGGCAGATCTTCGCCAAGAAATACGCCGACGTGTTCAAGGGCGATGCCAACTGGCGCAAGATCGCGGTCAAGGGCGGGCTGACCTACGAGTGGGACGACCGCTCGACCTATGTGCAGAACCCGCCTTACTTCGAGGGCATGGAAAAGCGCCAGCGTCCGCTCGAGGACATCGTCGACGCCCGCGTGCTGGCGCTTTTGCTCGACTCCATCACCACCGACCACATCTCGCCGGCGGGCTCGATCAAGGAAGCAAGCCCGGCCGGCGAATATCTGCGCGACCATCAGGTGCGGCCGAAGGACTTCAACCAGTATGGCACCCGCCGCGGCAATCATCAGGTGATGATGCGCGGCACCTTCGCCAATATCCGGCTCAAGAACCAGATGGTGCCCGGCGTCGAGGGCGGCTTCACCATCCACTATCCCGACAAGAAGCGCATGACGATGTACGACGCGGCGATGAAATACAAAGAGGACGGCGTCCCTCTCGTCATCTTCGCCGGCAAGGAATACGGCACCGGCTCCTCGCGCGACTGGGCCGCCAAGGGCACGGTGCTGCTCGGCGTGCGGGCGGTGATCTGCCAGTCGTTCGAGCGCATCCACCGCTCCAACCTGATCGGTATGGGCGTGATGCCGCTGGTCTTCGAAGAGGGCACGTCCTGGCAGTCGCTCGGCCTGAAGGGCGACGAGCAGGTTACCATCCGCGGCCTGCACGGCGAGCTCAAGCCGCGGCAGCGGCTGATCGCCGAAATCGTCTCCGGCAACGGCACGCTCAAGCGCGTGCCGCTGATTTGCCGCATCGACACCCTGGACGAGCTCGATTACTTCAAGAACGGCGGCATTCTGCAATACGTGCTGCGGCAGCTTGCGAGCTGACCCGGCCGCTCACCGCGAAGTGAGTGGCGGGTGATCGGCGGGAGCGCCTAAGCTTGCCGCGTCGGGTGCGGGGAGTTGTGGAAGGCAACCATGAGCTACCGCCACTTCGCCTTGGCCGCTGCATTTGCCGGAGCGTTCGGCGCGCAGGCCTTCGCCGGCGACACCCGCGCCGTCATAGAACTGTTCACCAGCCAGGGCTGCTCGTCCTGCCCGCCGGCCGACAAGCTGCTGGGCGATCTGGCGCGCGATCCCTCGCTGGTGACCATGAGCCTGCCGGTCGATTACTGGGACTATCTCGGCTGGAAGGACACGCTGGCTTTGCACGGCCATTCGCTGCGCGAGCGCGCCTATGCCAATGCGCGCGGCGACGGCCAGGTCTATACGCCGCAGGTCGTGGTCAACGGCATCGTCCACGTGCTCGGCAGCGACCGCGTCGCGATCGAAAAGGCGATCGCCGAGACGCGGCGCGATGCCGCGCCGCTTGCGCTGCCGGTTACGATCACGGTGGCGGACGGGACGGTCACGGTGCAGGTGCCGGCCGCGGCCGACAGCCATACCAGCGGCGAAGTCTGGCTCTGTCCCATCACCGCCAAGGCGCAGATCGCGATTGCGCGCGGCGAGAACCACGGTCGGACCTTGCGCTATTACAACGTGGTACGGCGCTGGCTGAAGCTCGGCGATTGGCAGGGGCAGGCGCAGACCTTCACCCTGCCGGTCAGCCAGATCCCCGATGCCGACTTTGCCCTCGCGGACGTCGACCATGTCGCCGTCGTGGTGCAGAGCGGCGTGGCCGCCAGGCCCGGCCTGATGCTGGGCGCCGCCACGGCAAGTCTGCACTGAACTGAGCTCAACCCGTCATCCTGAGGTGCGCGCCGAAGGCGCGCCTCGAAGGATGAACGGCCACGCATTTGCCGCCGCCATCCTTCGAGGCTCGCGCGCAAACGCGCTCGCACTCAGGATGACGGCTCCAGCAAAAAAAATCGGGCCGGAAACACCGGCCCAGAGGGTAATCAGGGGATTGAACCGTACGCGGAACTCAATCGGCCCGGCCGGCTGAGCCCCGGGGGGCTGGGGGGCTGAGGAATCCGGAACTCGAACCGGACCGGGCCTTTGAGGCAACGCTGGCCTTATCGCCCCCCAGCATGTCCGGCGATTGACCGAAATTGGGCGTTATTGTGGGGCGGTTTAACGAGTTCGTGATCGGCAGCGCGGGTTTTTACCGGGTTTTCCCGCGTTTCCTGGGTACGGCGGACCTCTTGCCGTCGCCGCCTCGTGGCGCGATCATGACAACAACAAAGGAGGCGCCGTATGACCTACGACTCCGGCGAAATCGAACCCAGCCAGTCCCCCGGGGGTGGGCTCCCGGCGCGAACCGCCCACACCCCGCTTACCCAAGTCACCTTTAGCCGCAAAGAACTCAAGCGCATCCTCGATCTTTACGGCCGCAAGGTCGCCGCCGGCGAATGGCGCGACTATGCCATCGACTTCCTGAAGGACCGCGCGGTGTTCTCCGTGTTCAGGCGGACCTCGGAAGTCCCGCTCTACCGCATCGAAAAAAATCCGAAACTGTCGCGCCGCCAGGGCGCCTATAGCGTGATCTCGGCGACCGGGCTGATCGTGCGCCGCGGCCATGAGCTCGACCGCGTCTTGTGTGCCATCGAGCCGGCCAGGCTCGCGGTGGTGAACTGACTCTTAGTTCGGCAGCGTCGAGGCGCCTGGACCGAGCGCCCGCTGCATCAGCGGCGTGTCGAGCCAGCGGCCGAACTTGAAGCCGATGCTCTTGAGGTTGCCCGCCGGCTCGAAGCCGCAGGCCTTGTGCAAGCCGATCGAGGCGGCTTGATCGGAATCGCCGATCACCGCGATCATCTGCCGGAAGCCGAGTGCCGTGCACTCCTCGATCAGCTTCAGAAGCAACGCCTTGCCGATGCCGCGGCGATGCATGTCGGGGGCGACATAGACCGAATCCTCGACGGTGAAGCGGTAGGCCGGGCGCGTGCGGTAGAGCGAGGCGTAGGCGTAGCCGGCAACGGCGCCGCCGATCTCGGCAACAAAATATGGAAACTTGCCGTCGAGCAGCGCCTGCATCCGCCGCGTCATTTCCGGTTCGTCCGGCGGCTCGAGCTCGAACGAGGCGGTGCCGTGGCGCACTGCGTGGGCGTAGATGCGGGTAATGGCGGGAATGTCCGCCAAGGTGGCGGTGCGGAGGGCGAGGCTCATGCGCCCCCAAGGCTAGCAAAACAAAACGCCCCGGCAACTAGGCCGGGGCGTTTGCTGGTTTCTGTGCTGGCGCTTGGCGGCGGTCGCCGCGCCGGCGCGTTAGCGCCGATCGCCCATGAAGCGCAGCAGGAACAGGAACAGGTTGATGAAGTCGAGATAGAGCGCGAGCGCGCCCATCACCGCCTTGCGTCCGGCGATGGTGCCGTCGTCGCTGACGTCATACATCTCCTTGATGCGCTGGGTGTCCCAGGCCGTCAGCCCGGCGAAGATCAGCACGCCGATGACCGAAATGGCGAAGTCGAGCCCGGTGCTCTTGAGGAAGATGTTGACGATCATGGCGAGGATCAGCCCGAACAGGCCCATCACCAGGAACGAGCCGATCGGCGACAGATCGCGCTGGGTCGAATAGCCGTAGAGGCTCAAGGCGCCGAACGAGGCCGCCGAGATGAAGAAGGTGCGGGTGATCGAGGCGCCGGTATAGGCCAGGAACACCGACGACAGCATCAGGCCGAGCAGTCCGGCATAGACCATGAACAACCCGAGCGCGGTCGACGGCTGCAGGCTGGAGATGCGGAAGCTCATGAAGAAGACGATGCCGAGGGTGCCGAGGAACAGCACGATCGCCAGCGGTCCGCTGAAGATCGCATGGCCGAACGGCGTCAACGCGGTGATGTGGCCGGCCGCGTCGGTGACGACCGCGGCGTTATAGGTGAGCCAGGCCACCACGCCGGTGAGCGCGACGCCGGCGGCCATGTAGTTGTAGACCCGGATCATGTAGGCGCGCAGGCCTGCATCGATCGCGGCAGCGCGGGCGCCGAAGCCGGCGCGGGCTGCGTAGTTGCGGTCAAAGTCCGACATCGAAGTTACCTCTCTTGTCCCCCTGGGAGTTGGTGCGGGGAATCTAGTGTGTGCGGAGGCTGGGCGCCAGATATGGCCCGATGATGACCGGCCTTATTGCCGATCGTTAATGACCGGGCGATGGCAGCCTAGGTAATTGGGCCTAGGTCGGCGCCAAAATAGCCTCGAAAACTAGAGGTTTCTCAATACCGGGGCCGGTTTTTGCCCAAGCGCGCGGAAGGTGCCGGCAAGGCCGAGGGCAACCGTAACCGCAACCGCGCCGGCGGCAGCGGCCAGGGCGGGCAGGGCCAGCCATTCGAAACGCAGATGCATGAGGTCGGCGACGATCAGCCAGCCGGCGAGCGAGCCGCTCAAGACGCCGAACAGCGCGGTGGCCGCGCCGAGCAGCAGGTACTCGATGGCGTAGGCGCCGATCAGCCGCGCCCGCGTCGCCCCCAGCGTCTTGAGGATGACGGCGTCGTAGACGCGATGGCGGTGGCCGGCGGCCAGCGCCCCGCCCAGCACCAGCGCCGCGGCGATGAGGGTGACGGCGCTGGCGCCGTCGACCGCCAGCACCAGGTTGGCGACCACCGATCCGATGGCCTCGAGCGCATCCTTGACGCGCAGCGTCGTCACCATCGGAAAGCTCTTGGCGGCGGCCGCGACCAATTTGCCCTCCTGCCCGGCATCGCCGCCGTTCGGATAGGTCAGCGTCGCAAGCCGCGAATGCGGCGCGCCGCGAAAGGCGTTGGGCGAGAACACCATGACGAAATTGATGCTCAGGCTCTGCCAGTCGACCAGCCGCATATTGGCGATGCGGGCGGTGATGTCGCGGCCGAGCACGTTGACGGTCACCTCGTCGCCGAGCTTGAGGCCGAGGCCGTCGGCGATCCGCTTCTCGAACGACACCAGCGGCGGGCCGCTGTAATCCGGCCGCCACCACGCGCCCTCGACCAGCCGCGAGCCTTTCGGCAGCTCGTCCGCATAGGTGATGCCGCGGTCGCTTTGCAGCACCCAGGCCGCGTCGTCGCTCGGCTTGATCTTGTCCGCCGCGATGCCGTGCGCCGCGATGATGCGGCCGCGCAGCATCGGCACCTCTTCCAGCCTGGCGCCGGGCGCCTGGGCGCGCAGGAAATCGTCGAACTGCGGGGCCTGTTCCGAGGGGATATCGAGGAAGTAGAACGACGGCGCCTTGGCCGGCAGCTCTGCCGAGAACTGCCGGCGCAGGTTGCCGTCGATCTCGATCACCGTCACCAAAAGCGCGATGCCGAGGCCGAGCGAGAGCACGATGGTCGGCGTCAGCGCGCCGGGGCGGTGAATATTGGCGACCGCCATGCGCAAGGCGGTCGACCGCGCGCGGGGAACGCGGCGCGCGACGGCCATCAGCGGCGCCGCCACCAGCCGCAGCAGCGCGAAAACGGCGGCCGCGGTCGCGATGTAGATCATGGCGACGCGGCGGTCATAGGCGAGGACCACGGCAAGCACCGTCAAGGCGAGGATCGCGGCAATCGTCAGCGCGATATAGCGCATGCGCGGCCAGCGCGGCTGCGGCGCCACGGCGTCACGGAACAGCGCGCCGACGGCAACGTCGTGGGCGCGGCCGAGCGGCCATAAGGCGAAGGCGAGCGCGGTGAGCAGGCCGTAGACCAGCGCCAGCGCAAGCTCCCCGGCATGGATCGAGGGTTCGATCGGCAGCGGGATGAGCCTGCCGAAGGTCCAGTGCACGATGAAGGGCAGCGCGGCGCCGAGCACCATGCCGATCAGGCCGCCGGCCGCGGCGATGAGCAGCACCTGCGTGAGATAGATGCCGAAGACGCGTCCTCCGCTCGCGCCCAGCGCCTTCATGGTGGCGATCGCATCGCGCCGGCGATCGATGTGGCCCTTCACGGCATTGCCGACGCCGACGCCGCCGACCAGCAGCGCGGTCAGGCCGACGATGGTGAGGAACTGCGTGAAGCGGTCGACCTCGCGCTCGAGCCGCGGCGTCGCTTTCGAGCGTGTGCGGATGTCCCAGCCGGCCTGCGGGAACTGTTCGCGGGCCCGCGCCGAGACATTTTGCGCGGCCTGGTCGGCGGCATCATCGGCCGGCAGCCGCAGCCGGTAATACCAGTGCACGACGCTGCCCGGCTGGATGAGGCCGGTGGCGCGCAATCCGGCCTGGCTGATCAGCAGCCGGGGGCCGAAGCCGATGCCGCCGGCAAGCTTGTCGGGCTCGGTCCTGACGGCGGCGCGAATCTCGAAGCTGGCGCGGCCGATGGTGAGCCGCGCGCCGGGCTTGACGTTGAGCCGGGTCAGCAGCGTCGCATCGGCGGCGGCGCCAAAGCTGCCGTCGCGCTCGGCCAGGGCGGCATCGAGCGTCAGCGGCGGGTCGAGCACGACGCTGCCGAACAGCGGATAGGCGCCGTCGACCGCCTTCATTTCGACGAGCGCGGCATCGCTGTCCTGCGCGCGCGCCATGGCGCGCATGGTGGCGATGCTCGACACCGCGCCGCGCGCGCGCAGGAAGTTCAGTTCCTGCGGCGACGCCTCGCGCTGGACCAGCTCGAACGACAGATCGCCGCCGAGGATCACCTGGCCCTGGCGCGCCAGGCCCGAGGCCAGGCTTGCGGCGGTCGAGCCGACGCCGGCAATGGCCATGCTGCCGAGCGCGATGCAGGCGATGAAGACATAGAAGCCGCGCAAGCCGCCGCGGAGTTCGCGCAAGGCGTAGCGCAGGGGCAGGACTGTTGCGGTTCGTTCCTGCTTCATCGCGACGTGTTTCCGGTGTCATTCCGGGCCGCGCCGAAGGCGCGGGCCCGGAATCCAGCGCGGAATGACAGGCTGAGAGTCATGGCTTGCTCATCCCGTCGATCCGCCCCGAGCGCAGCCGCACCACGCGCGCGCAGCGCTGCGCCAGCGCCGGGTCATGGGTCACCAGCACCAGGGTCGAGCCCCGCCTGGCGTGCCCGGCAAACAAGAGCTCGATGATCTGCTTGCCGGTATCCTCGTCGAGATTGCCGGTCGGCTCGTCGGCCACCAGAATTGCCGGGCTGGGGGCGAGCGCCCGCGCCACCGCCACGCGCTGCTGCTCGCCGCCGGACAATTCGGCAGGATAGTGCTGCAGGCGGTCGGCAAGCCCCATGGCGGCCAGTTCCTCGCGCGCGCGGTCTTGTGCCTCGGCGATGCCGGCCAATTCCAGCGGCACCGCGACATTCTCCAGCGCGGTCATGGTCGGGATCAGGTGAAACGACTGGAACACGATGCCGACCTGGCGGCCGCGAAAGCGCGCCAGCGCGTCTTCGTCGAGCCGGTTGAGATCCTCGCCGGCGACCGTCACAGTGCCTGCATCCGGACGCTCGAGACCGGCCATCACCATCAGCAGCGTGGACTTGCCGGAGCCGGACGGACCCACTAAGCCGACGGCCTCGCCGGCGCCTATATTGAGATCGATATCTTTGAGAATATGGACGCGGGCAGCACCTTGCCCGAGCGAGAGATTGACCCCGGCAAGCGCGATTGCCGGCCCCGCCTGGGAGTTTTTGCCCATGTCATTTCACCGTTCCGCATCCTCATATGGGAACCGCGGTGGCCGCGTCCAGCGTCTTGCCGCGTGCATGGCGCTGATTGTCGCCGTCGTTCTGGCGCCGGCGGTGCGCGCCGCCGGCCAGGACGTCAAGATCGTCGCGCTCGGCGACTCGTTGACCGCTGGCTTCGGCCTGCCGGCGGATGAGGCGTTTCCGGCCAAGCTTGCGCGCGCGCTGCAGAAGAAGGGCTATGCCGTCAGTATCGCCAATGCCGGGGTCAGCGGCGATACCTCGAGCGGCGGGCTGGCGCGGCTCGACTGGTCGGTGCCGGAAGGAACCCAGGCCGTCATCCTCGAACTCGGCGCCAATGACATGTTGCGCGGTGTCGATCCGTCGGTGACCAAGGCCGCGCTCGGCCAGATTCTTGATCGGCTGGCGGCCCGTCATATTGCCGTCTTGCTTGCCGGCATGAAGGCGGTGGAGAACTTCGGGCCGGATTATGCCCGCGCCTTCGAGGCGATCTATCCGGCGCTTGCCTCGACTCATCGGGTCGTCTTTTATCCGTTCTTCCTCGCCGGCGTGGCCACCGATCCGAAGCTCAATCAAGGCGATGGCCTGCACCCCAACGCCGCCGGCGTGGACATCATCGTGGCGCGTATCATGCCGCAGGTTGAGACGCTGATCGCCCGGGCCCGCAGTGCGCGCGCGGCCCGCCAATAACAAAAGTAACGACCATGCCGCGTCTCTTTACCGGCGTCGAAATCCCCAGCGATATCGGTCAGGCGCTGTCGAGTCTGCGCGGCGGCTTGCCGGGTGCGCGCTGGATCGACCCGGAGAATTATCACCTGACTCTGCGCTTCATCGGCGACGTCGACGACATGGTCGCCCATGAAGTCGCCTCCCTGCTCGGGCGCGTCAAGCGCGGCGCGTTCGAGCTGCACATGGAGGGCCTGATGTCGTTCGGCGGGCGCAAGCCGCGCGCGGTGGTCGCCAATGTCGCGCCGGCGCCGGCGCTGTTCGAGGTGCAGGCCGAGCACGAGCGCCTGATGCAGCGCATCGGGCTGGAACCGGAGGGCCGCAAGTACATCCCGCATGTGACGCTGGCGCGCCTGCGCGAAGCCTCCAGCCACGACGTCGCGGAGTATTTGGCGGCGCGCGGCTATTTCCGCACCTCGCCGTTCAAGGTGTCGCGGTTCGTGCTGTTCTCCTCGCGCGCCTCGGTCGGCGGCGGGCCTTATGTAGTGGAGGCGAGCTATCCGCTGAGCAACTGAGCTGCTGAGCCGCGCCAATTCTCTGCCGTCATCGCCCGCGAAAACGGACGATCCAGTAATCACTGCCGTATCCTGGGATACTGGATGCCCCGCTTTCGCGGGGCATGACAGCGGAGTTAAAGGCGCTACGCCGCCCGGAACAGCCGCGATTGCGCGTCGAGGATCGAGCTGGCCACGCCATGGGCATCCGCCATCGCCTCGCGCATCAGCGACAAGAAGGTGGAGCGCGGCGGGTCGACATCGCCGACCACGCTGCCGAAATCGAAGTGCAGGTCGGCCTCGAACTTGCGCGCCAAAAGCTGCATCCGCTTGTTGTCGGCAAGGCAATGCATGTGCAGCGATTTGATGCCGCGGTTGCGCGCCGACAGCAGCGTGCGCTCGAGCAGCGCGCTGCCGACGCCCTGGCTCTGCCAGGGCTGCTCGATGCTGAAGGCGGCCTCGCCCTCGCGGGCAAAGCCGGCGCCGTAGGGCCGCAGTTCGGCGGCGCCGCGCAAGGTGCCGTCGACGAAAAAGCCGTGCACGACCACGCCGAGGTCGCGGGCGCTGGCGGCATGGCGGGCGATGAACTCGTCGGAGACCGCGCCGGAAAACCGCCGGGCACGGCTTTCGCGATCAAGGCGCAATAAATGGTCGCGGTAGGCCTCGGTTTCCCCCAGCCACAATTTGCGGATGGCGCCGCCTTCGGGCAAAGGCTCTTGCATGGTCGGTCTCCTCAACAGATCTCGCCCGCCTGGTCCGCGTTTCCTCATGGGCAATTCGCTTCGAATCGCCTCCGGCACTGTATATGGTGCATTGCAGCAAAATAACGACAGGGGCTGCCGGGCCGGCATGGCCCGTTTCCGGAAACTGCATGGCTGACAAAGACTTACCGCGAGCCTTTGGCGCAGCATAACCGCCATGCCGGAAACCTTTGCCACCCGTTATGCGGCGCTGGTCGCCGCCGGAGAAATCGAGGCCGATCCCGGGCAGGCCCTGCTCACCGGCCATCTGGCCGATCTTGCGCTGCGGCTCGACCGGCACCGGCTGGCGCGGAAATCGTCCTCGCTGGGCTGGATGTTCGGCCGCCGCGAGGCCGCGGCGGCTCCGCTCAGGGGCCTCTACATTTTTGGCGAGGTCGGCCGCGGCAAGACCATGCTGATGGACCTGTTCTTCGCCACCAGCCCGGTACAGCGCAAGCGCCGCGCCCATTTCCACGAATTCATGGCCGACGTGCACGAGCGGGTGCACGTCTTCCGGCAGGAAAGCAAAACCGAGGGCAGGAATGGCGAGGCGGACGATCCGATCCGTCGCGCCGCCGCGGCGATCGCCGAGGAGAGCTGGCTACTGTGCTTCGACGAATTCCATGTCACCGACATCGCCGACGCCATGATCCTGGCGCGGCTATTCACGCGGCTGTTCGAGCTCGGCGTCGTCATGGTTGCTACCTCGAACCTGCCGCCGCAGGACCTCTACAAGGACGGGCTCAACCGCGCGCTGTTCCTGCCCTTTGTGACGCTGCTGCAAAAGCATTGCGAGATCGTGCGGCTCGACGCGCGGGCCGATTTCCGCCTGGAGAAGCTCACCGGCATGCCGGTCTGGTATGTGCCGTCCGACGCCAAGGCAAAGGCGTCGCTCGATGAGGCCTGGCGTCGGCTGGCGGGCGGTCATGCCGGGACGCCGCACGAGCTGATGGTGAAGGGCCATGCCGTGCGCGTGCCGCAGGCGGCGATGGGTGTTGCCCGCTTCTCGTTCGACGACCTGTGCAACAAGCCGCTCGCCGCCTCCGACTACGTCAAGATCGCGCATGAATTCCACACGCTGATCGTCGACGGCATCCCGGTGATGGACTATGCGCGCCGCAACGAGGCCAAGCGCTTCATCATCCTGATCGACACGCTTTACGACAACGCGGTCAAGCTCCTGGCCTCGGCGGCGGCGCAGCCGGACGCGCTCTACACCGGCGAGCAGGGCTTCGAGGTCCAGGAATTCAAGCGCACCGCCTCGCGCCTTATGGAGATGCGGTCGCAGTCCTATCTCGGCCTGCCGCACGGCCCACGCACTGGGCTGGACATTGAGCCGGGCAAGATCATCGAGACCTGAGCGGCAAAGAACCCACTGGACTCGTTGCGCCGGCAGTGCTGGTATAATGTATACACGGGCCTGGTCTCGAGCGGCGGTCACTTGCCGCAACGCACCAGAGTGTTTAACCACGCCCCGGCCGCGTCCTGCGGCCGGTCCTCAAGAAGAGTTTTCTCATCATGGCGCGTAACAAGATTGCGTTGATCGGCGCCGGCCAGATCGGCGGCACGCTTGCTCATCTCATCGGTCTCAAGCAGCTCGGCGACGTCGTGTTGTTCGACGTCATGGAGGGCATTCCCCAGGGCAAGGCGCTCGACATCGCCGAATCCTCCCCGGTCAATGATTTCGACGCCCGCTATGTCGGCACCAACAGCTACGACGCCATCGAAGGCGCCGACGTCTGCATCGTCACCGCCGGCGTGCCGCGCAAGCCGGGCATGAGCCGCGACGATCTGCTCGACATCAATCTCAAGGTGATGGAGCAGGTCGGCTCCGGCATCAAGAAATACGCGCCCAACGCCTTCGTCATCTGCATCACCAATCCGCTCGACGCCATGGTCTGGGCGCTGCAGAAATGCTGCGGGCTTCCCCAGCAAAGAGTGGTCGGCATGGCCGGCGTGCTCGACTCGGCGCGGTTCCGTTATTTCCTCGCCGACGAGTTCAACGTCTCGGTGGAAGACGTCACCGCCTTCGTGCTCGGCGGCCACGGCGACACCATGGTGCCGCTGACGCGCTATTCGGCGGTCGCCGGCATCCCGGTGCCCGATCTCGTCAAGATGGGCTGGACCACGCAGGCGCGCATCGACGAGATCGTCAAGCGCACCGCCAATGGCGGCGCCGAGATCGTCAACCTGCTCAAGACCGGCTCGGCCTTCTACGCGCCGGCCGCGTCCGCCATCGCCATGGCCGAGAGCTATCTGCTCGACAAGAAGCGCGTGCTGCCCTGCGCCGCCTGGCTCAACGGCGAATACGGCGTCAAGGACCTCTATGTCGGCGTGCCGGTGGTGATCGGCGCCAAGGGCGTCGAGCGCATCGTCGAGATCGACCTGTCGGGCGCCGAGCGCGCCGCCTTCGAGAATTCGGCCAAGGCGGTGCAGACTCTGGTCGAAGCCTGCAAGAAGATCGCGCCGCAACTCGCTTAGCTGGAACGGTCGAATGAACATCCACGAATACCAAGCCAAAGCCGTGCTGCGCGAATTCGGCGTGCCGGTGCCGCGCGGCGAGCCGGCGTTCTCCGTCGACGAGGCGGTGGCCGGCGCCAAGAAACTTGGCGGCCCGGTCTGGGTGGTGAAGGCGCAGATCCACGCCGGCGGCCGCGGCAAGGCCGGCGGCGTCAAGGTCGTCAAATCGATCGACGACGTGAAGAAGGAATCATCGCGCATCCTCGGTTCGACTTTGGTCACGCACCAGACCGGCCCGCACGGCAGACAAGTCAACCGCCTCTACATCGAGGAAGGCTCGGCCATCGACCGCGAATTCTATCTCTCGGCGCTGATCGATCGCGAGACCTCGCGCGTCGCCTTCGTGGTGTCGACCGAAGGCGGCATGGACATCGAGGACGTCGCGCACAAGACGCCGGAAAAGATCCTCACCTTCTCGGTCGATCCGGCGACCGGCATCATGCCGCATCACGGCCGCCGCGTGGCCCAGGCGCTGAAATTGACCGGCGATCTCGCCAAGCAGATCGAAAGCCTGCTGCCCAGGCTCTACGCCGCCTTCACCACCAAGGACATGAGCCTCTTGGAAATCAATCCGTTGGTGGTCACCAAGGACGGCAAAATCATCTGCCTCGACGCCAAAGTCGGCTTCGACGGCAACGCGCTCTATCGCCATCCCGACATCCAGGCGCTGCGTGATCTCACCGAAGAGGACGAGAAGGAAGTCGAGGCCTCGAAATACGACCTCAACTACATCGCGCTCGACGGCTCGATCGGCTGCATGGTCAACGGCGCCGGCCTCGCCATGGCGTCGATGGACATCATCAAGCTCTACGGCATGACGCCGGCGAACTTCCTCGACGTCGGCGGCAGCGCCACCAAGGAGAAGGTGACGGCGGCGTTCAAGATCATCACCTCGGACCCGAACGTGAAAGGCATCCTGGTCAACATCTTCGGCGGCATCATGAAGTGCGACGTCATCGCCGAGGGCGTGGTGGCGGCGGTCAAGGAGGTCGGCCTCAAGGTGCCGCTCGTCGTGCGGCTCGAAGGCACCAATGTCGATCTCGGCAAGAAGATCATCAAGGAGTCGGGCCTCAACGTCACGTCGGGCGACGACCTCGACGACGCCGCGCAGAAGATCGTCGCCGCCGTGAAGAAGGCCGCCTGATGTCCATCCTCATCGACAAGAACACCAAGGTCATCTGCCAGGGCTTCACCGGCAAGAACGGCACCTTCCATTCGCAGGCGGCGCTCGACTACGGCACCAAGATGGTCGGCGGCACCTCGCCCGGCAAAGGCGGCTCCAGCCACCTCAATCTGCCGGTGTTCGACACCGTCGCCGAAGCGAAGGAAAAAACCGGCTGCGACGCCTCCGTCATCTACGTGCCGCCGCCCGGCGCGGCCGACGCCATCTGCGAGGCGATCCAGGCCGAGATCCCGCTCATCGTCTGCATCACGGAAGGGATCCCCGTGATGGACATGGTCAAGGTGAAGCGTTCGCTGTCGGGCTCGAAATCGCGGCTGATCGGGCCGAACTGCCCCGGCGTCATGACCGCGGGCGAATGCAAGATCGGCATCATGCCGGGCAACATCTTCAAGCCCGGCTCGGTCGGCATCGTGTCGCGCTCCGGCACGCTGACCTATGAGGCGGTGTTCCAGACCAGCCGCGAGGGCCTGGGTCAGACCACCGCGGTCGGCATCGGCGGCGATCCGGTCAAGGGCACCGAATTTATCGACATGCTGGAGATGTTCCTCGCCGACGATAAGACCAAGTCGATCGTCATGATCGGCGAGATCGGCGGCTCGGCCGAGGAAGATGCCGCCCAGTTCCTCAAAGACGAAGCCAAACGCGGCCGCAAGAAGCCGATGGTCGGCTTCATCGCCGGCCGCACCGCGCCGCCGGGCCGTCGCATGGGGCACGCCGGGGCCATCATTTCCGGCGGCAAGGGCGATGCCGAATCCAAGATCGCCGCCATGGAATCGGCCGGCATCAAGGTGTCGCCGTCGCCCGCCCGAATCGGCAAAACACTGGTAGAAGTGCTGAAATCGTGATTCAGCGCTTAGGTCTTTTGTAGACTTACGGACGTCATAAATAGCGTTACAACGACATCGCCGGGCGGGGTGGGCCAATTTGGGCCTGCCGCCGCAGCCGCAGGGCTTCCCAGGTCCCGCAAGGATAGAAACCTCATGTCCCGCCAGGACGCCAACGCCGTCTTTGCCCGCACTTCATTCCTGTACGGCGGCAACGCCGCCTACATCGAAGACCTCTACGCCCGCTACGAGAACGACCCGAACGCGGTCGATGCCGAGTGGCGCGCCTTCTTCCAGGGTCTGAAGGACAGCCCCGCCGACGTCGCCAGGAGCGCGCGCGGCGCCTCGTGGAAAAGGCCGAATTGGCCGGTTCGCCCGGACGGCGACCTGGTCGCCGCGCTCGACGGCCAATGGGCCGAGACCGAGAAGAAGCTTGGCGAGAGGATTTCCGCCAAGGCCCAGGCAAAAGGCGTCGCGCTCACCTCCGCCGACGTCATGCAGGCGACGCGCGATTCGATCCACGCGCTGATGCTGATCCGCGCCTACCGCATGCGCGGCCATTTCCACGCCAAGCTCGATCCGCTCGGCATCCAGCAGGAGCCGGATGAGGCTGAGCTCGATCCGAAATCCTACGGCTTCACCGAGGCCGATCTCGACCGCCGCATCTTCCTCGACAAGGTGCTCGGGCTTGAATTTGCGTCGATGCGCGAGATCGTCGCCATCCTGCGCCGCACCTATTGCCAGACGCTCGGCATCGAATTCATGCACATCTCGAACGCCGCGCAGAAGTCGTGGATCCAGGAGCGCATCGAAGGCCGCGACAAGGAGATTCAGTTCACCCGCGAGGGCAAACGCGCCATCCTCAACAAGCTGGTCGAGGCCGAAGGCTTCGAGAAATTCCTCGACGTCAAGTACACCGGCACCAAGCGCTTCGGGCTCGACGGCGCCGAGTCGCTGATCCCGGCGCTGGAGCAGATCATCAAGCGCGGCGGCAATCTCGGCGTCAAGGAAATCTGCATCGGCATGCCGCACCGCGGCCGGCTCAACGTGCTGACGCAGGTGATGGGCAAGCCGCACCGCGCGCTGTTCCACGAGTTCAAGGGCGGCTCGGCGACGCCGGACGAGATCGAGGGCTCGGGCGACGTGAAGTACCACCTCGGCGCCTCGTCCGACCGCGAGTTCGACAACAACAGGGTGCACCTGTCGCTCACCGCCAACCCCTCGCATCTGGAAATCGTCGATCCGGTGACGCTCGGCAAGGTGCGCGCCAAGCAGGATCAGCACCACGCCACGCCGGAAGAGCGGCGCATGGTGCTGCCGCTGCTGATGCACGGCGACGCCGCCTTCGCCGGGCAGGGCGTGGTGGCGGAATGCTTCGGCCTTTCCGACCTCAAGGGCTACCGCACCGGCGGCTCGATCCATTTCATCGTCAACAACCAGATCGGCTTCACCACCTACCCGCGCTACTCGCGGTCCTCGCCCTATCCCTCCGACGTCGCCAAGATGATCGAGGCGCTGATCTTCCACGTCAACGGCGACGATCCTGAGGCGGTGGTGTTCGCCGCCAAGGTCGCGACCGAATACCGCCAGCAATTCCAGCGGCCGGTGGTGATCGACATGTGGTGCTACCGCCGCTTCGGCCACAACGAGGGCGACGAGCCCTCGTTCACCCAGCCGCTGATGTACCAGAAGATCCGTTCGCATCCGACGACGCAGGAGCTCTACGCCAGGAAACTGACGGCTGAAGGCGTCGTCACCGAGGGCGAAGTCGAGAAGATGAAGGCCGACTGGCGCGCGCGGCTCGACGCCGAGTATGAGGCGGCGCAGGGCTACAAGCCGAACAAGGCCGACTGGCTCGACGGCCGCTGGTCGGGCCTGAAGGCGGCGCGCGACGCCGACGATCCGCGCCGCGGCAATACCGGCGTCGACGCGAACGTGCTGCGCGATATCGGCAAGAAGATCACGACGGTGCCGGACGGCTTCAACGTGCACAAGACCATCCAGCGCTTCCTCGATCACCGCGCCAAGACGATCGAGGACGGCGCCGGCATCGACTGGGCGACGGCGGAGGCGCTGGCCTTCGGCTCGCTGCTCAAGGAAGGCCACCCGGTCCGCCTGTCCGGCCAGGATTCCGAGCGCGGCACCTTCTCGCAGCGCCATTCGGTGCTGTTCGACCAGAAGACCGAGGAGCGCCATACCCCGCTCAACCACCTCGGCGGCAGCCAGGCGCGCTACGAAGTGCTCAATTCGATGCTGTCGGAGGAGGCCGTGCTCGGCTTCGAGTACGGCTATTCGACCGCCGAGCCGAACGCGCTGACGCTGTGGGAGGCGCAATTCGGCGACTTCGCCAACGGCGCGCAGGTCGTGTTCGACCAGTTCATCTCGTCGGGCGAGCGCAAATGGCTGCGCATGTCGGGCCTCGTCTGCCTGTTGCCGCACGGCTACGAGGGCCAGGGGCCGGAACATTCCTCGGCGCGGCTCGAGCGCTATCTGCAGATGTGCGCCGAAGACAACATGCAGGTGGCGAACTGCACGACGCCCGCCAACTACTTCCACATCCTGCGGCGCCAGTTGAAGCGCGAGATCAGGAAGCCGCTGATCCTGATGACGCCGAAGTCGCTGTTGCGCCACAAGCGCGCGGTGTCGCGGCTCGACGAGATGACCAACGGCACCTCGTTCCATCGCCTGCTGTGGGACGACGCGCAGTACCCCCACCCAATCCCTTCCCCGCACGCGGGGGAAGGCAGGGAGGGGGCCATCAAGCTGGCGGCCGACGACAAGATCCGCCGCGTCATCATGTGCACCGGCAAGGTCTATTACGACCTCTACGAGGAGCGCGAGAAACGCGGCATCGACGACATCTACCTGCTGCGCATCGAGCAGCTCTATCCGTTCCCGACCAAGGCGCTGGTCGCCGAGCTCGCGCGCTTCAAGCAGGCCGAAATGGTGTGGTGCCAGGAAGAGCCGCGCAACATGGGCGCCTGGTTCTTCGTCGATACCTTCCTGCAATGGATCCTGAACCAGATCGGCGCCAAGCACCGGCACCTGCGCTATGCCGGCCGGCCGGCCTCGGCCTCGACCGCGGTCGGGCAGATGTCGAAGCATCTGGCGCAGCTGAAGCAGTTGCTCGACGAGGCGTTGGGCTGAGTAGTTTTTTTCTGTCATGGCCGGGCTTGTCCCGGCCATCCCGATGAGGGATGCAAAAGCGTTGCCTTACGGGATGCCCGGCACAAGGCCGGGCATGACAACTGAGAGACAAGAGAGCGTCATGACCGACATCCGCGTGCCCGCGCTGGGCGAATCCGTCACCGAGGCGACCGTCGGCAAGTGGTTCAAGCAGCCGGGCGAGGCCGTCGCGGTCGACGAGCCGCTGGTCGAGCTCGAGACCGACAAGGTGACGCTGGAGGTGCCGGCGCCCGCCGCCGGCGTCTTGTCCGACGTCGCGGTGAAGGAAGGCGCAACCGTTGCGGTCGGCGCCCTGCTCGGCCAGATCAAGGACGGCGCCGGCGCCGCGCCGAAGCCGGCTGCGCCCGCCGCCAAGCCGGCCGAAGCGGCAAAGCCCGCGCCCCCGGCCGCGCCGGCGGCCAGGACCGAGATGCCGATGCCGCCTGCGGTGCGCAAGATGGCGGCGGAAAGCGGCATGGACGTGTCGCAGGTTCAGGGCAGCGGCGTGCGCGGCCAGGTCACCAAAGGCGACATGATGGCGGCGATCGAGCGCGCCGCCGCGGCGCCGACGCCCATGCCGTCGCCGGCGCCGCTGCAGATGCGGGCGCCGTCGCCGCCGGACGACGCCGCCCGCGAAGAGCGCGTGCACATGACGCGGCTGCGCCAGACCATCGCGCGGCGCCTCAAGGACGCGCAGAACACCGCCGCCATGCTGACGACCTTCAACGAGGTCGACATGAGCGCGGTGATGGCCTTGCGCAACCAGTACAAGGAGCTGTTCGAGAAGAAGCACGGCGTCAAGCTCGGCTTCATGGGCTTCTTCGTGCGCGCCGCAATCCAGGCGCTCAAGGAAATCCCCGCCGTCAACGCCGAGATCGACGGCACCGACATCGTCTACAAGAACTACTATCACATCGGCATCGCGGTCGGCACCGAGAAGGGCCTCGTTGTGCCGGTGGTGCGCGACGCGCAAACGATGTCGCTCGCGGAGATCGAGAAGGCCATTGCCGACTTCGGCCGCCGCGCCCGCGACGGCGCGCTCAAGATCGAGGAGATGCAGGGCGGCACCTTCACCATCACCAACGGCGGCGTCTACGGCTCGCTGATGTCGACGCCGATCCTGAACGCGCCGCAGTCCGGCATCCTCGGCATGCACAAGATCCAGGAGCGGCCGGTCGTCGTCGCCGGCAAGATCGAGGCGCGGCCGATGATGTATCTGGCGCTGTCCTACGACCACCGCATCGTCGACGGCCGCGAGGCGGTCACCTTTCTGGTGCGGGTGAAGGAAGGCCTGGAGGATCCGGCGCGGATGGTGCTGGATTTATAGTTCTTCATCCCTCCCCTGAAAGGGGAGGGTCCGGCGCGTAGCGCCGGGGGTGGGGTCATCTCTCCACATCGACGACCCCCACCCGCTCGCCGCTTTCGCGGCTCGCCGCCCTCCCCCTTGCAGGGGGAGGGATAAGAAAGCGGAGCGTTTCTATATGTCCTACGACCTCATCGTCATCGGTACCGGCCCCGGCGGCTATGTCTGCGCCATCCGCGCGGCGCAACTGGGCTTGAAGACCGCGGTCGTCGAGAAGCGCGCCACGTTCGGCGGCACCTGCCTCAACATCGGCTGCATCCCGTCGAAGGCCTTGTTGCACGCCTCCGAGCTGTTCGAGGAAGCCGGGCACAGCTTCAGCAAGATGGGCATCGGCGTCGCGCCCAAGCTCGATCTGAAAGGCCTGATGGCGTTCAAGGATCAGGGTGTCGACGGCAACGTCAAAGGCGTCGAGTTTCTGCTGAAAAAGAACAAGGTCGACACCTTCATCGGCAGCGGCCGCATCGCCGCGCCGGGCAAGGTCGAGGTCAAGGGCAATGACGGCAAGACGCAAGTTCTCGACGCCAAGTCGATCGTGATCGCCACCGGCTCCGACGTGGCGCGGCTCAAGGGCATCGACATCGACGAAAAGCGCATCGTGTCGTCGACCGGCGCGCTGTCGCTCCCCGAGGTGCCGAAGCATCTGCTGGTCGTCGGCGCCGGCGTCATCGGCCTCGAGCTCGGCTCGGTGTGGCGGCGGCTCGGCGCGCAGGTGACCGTGGTGGAATTCCTCGACGGCGTGCTGCCCGGCATGGACGGCGAGGTGCGCCGCCAGGCGCAGCGCCTGCTCGAGCGCCAGGGCATGACCTTCAAGCTGTCGTCCAAGGTCACCGCAGTCGACAAGTCCGGCGCGCGTTTGAAGGCGACCGTCGAGCCGGCCAAAGGCGGTGCGGCGGAAATGATCGAGGCCGACGTCGTGCTGGTCGCCATCGGGCGCGTGCCCTACACCGAGGGGCTCGGCCTGAAGGAAATCGGTGTGACGATGGACGAGCGCGGCCGCGTCGTCGTCGATCATTATTACGCAACAAACGTGCCCGGCATCTGGGCGATCGGCGACGTCATCGCCGGGCCGATGCTGGCGCACAAGGCCGAGGACGAAGGCGTTGCGGTCGCCGAAATCCTGGTCGGGCAGGCCGGCCACGTCAACTACGACGCCATTCCGAACGTGGTCTACACCTATCCGGAGATCGCGACCGTCGGCAAAAGCGAGGAAGAGCTCAAGGCGGCCGGCATCGCCTACACCGCCGGCAAGTTCCCGATGACGGCCAACGGCCGCGCCAAGGTCAACATGACCAGCGAAGGCTTCATCAAGATTCTGGCCGACGCCAAGACCGACCGCGTGCTCGGCGTGCATATGATCTGCGCCGACGCCGGCAACATGATCGCGGAAGCGGTGCTCGCCATGGAGTTCGGCGCTTCCGCCGAGGACATCGCCCGCACCTGCCACGCGCATCCGACGCTCAGCGAAGCGGTGAAGGAAGCCGCCATGGCGGTGGGCAAGCGCGCCATTCATATGTAGCATCTGTCATGGCCGGGCTTGTCCCGGCCATCTCGCTTAGGGAGGCAATGCGTCCCTGATCGGGATCGCCGGGACAAGCCCGGCGATGACAAGAAGAATATACGAGGAGTGAAATGGCCAAAGGACACAAGGACAAAGTCGCCGTCATCACAGGTGCGGCGGGCGGCATTGGGCAGGCGTTTGCAAAACGACTGGCCGAAGACGGCGTGCATGTCGCGATCGTCGACATGGGCGACGGCGCGGCCACGGTGAAGATGGTCGAGGCCGCCGGGCGTCAGGCCATCGCCGTCAAGTGCGACGTGTCATCGGAAGCCTCCGTTGCCGCCATGGCCAGGGAGGTCGGCAAGAAATTCCAGAACGTCGATATTGTCGTCAACTGCGCCGGCATTTTCCCGCAGAAGGACTTCCCCGAGATGACCTTCGCCGACTGGCGTCAGGTGCTGTCGATCAACCTCGACGGCACGTTCCTGGTCACCGCCGCGTTCACGCCCGGCATGATCGCGCGCAAATGGGGCCGCGTCGTCAACATGGCCTCGTCCACCCTCGGCTCGGTGGTCACCGGCTTTGCCCATTACGTCGCCAGCAAGGGCGGCGTCGTCGGCTTCACCCGCGCGCTGGCCACCGATCTTGCGCCCTACGGCATCACCGTGAACGCCATTGCGCCGGGGCTGACGCGCTCGCCCGGCACCGTGGTGCGGGCGCCGCGGCCCGGCTTCAGGACCATGGAGGACGAGTTCAACGCGGTGGCGCAGATGCAGGCGATCAAGCGCGTCGAAGTGCCCGAGGACCTGGTCGGCGCAGTGTCGTTTTTGACCAGCGACGATGCGGCCTTCATGACCGGGCAGACGCTCAACGTCGACGGCGGCCGCGTGCGGTCGTAATCCCTCCCCGCGCCCGCTGCGCGCCCCTCGCCATGAGGACACTGAACGGGCGGTGCCGCCTGTCTAGGCCAGATGCACCGCGTGCGGCGCCCACAGCCCGAGCGCCATGAAGCCGAGGCCAAAAATGCCGACGAGGCCGGACAGCCAGCCGAGCGCGACCATGCCGGTGATCACTTCGGCGGACGCGAGCACGATGCCGATCTGGAACGCGGCGGAAGCGAATTCGTACTGGTGATAGCGCGCCAGCGCCAGTTCGCGTTTTTCCTCGGCCTCCTTGGCGCGTTCGGCGAGCTGCTTGCGGCCTTCGCCCGTCTCCGGTTCGTCGTTGTAGCGCGCCGCGGTCTTCTTCCAGCCTTCGGCGGCCTTGAGCAGCCGCGCTTTGGAGTCCGCATCCGTCGTGCGGTCGGCCTCGATCTGCGCCTGTT
>Ga0209581_1001767_pt1 | contig 23552 bp, 19 predicted proteins | sample Coa_R2_FD_187160 | JGI IMG/M metagenome (GOLD analysis project Ga0209581, IMG submission 187160) | Surface soil microbial communities from Centralia Pennsylvania, which are recovering from an underground coalmine fire - Coalmine... | ecosystem: Environmental > Terrestrial > Soil > Unclassified ...
AACGGCCGGCCCACGAAGGCCAAAGAACAGCTCGCCGTCTACCAGCGGCTCGTGGAGATGGACAAACTGGTGCGCCGCGAGGAAAGTGCATTATCCAATGCGAGGAAAGCCAGGGCAGGCCGATCCGGAGTCACCCCTCCCGGCCCTGACCCTTGACTGTAGGGGCGTTCCGTATGAGGACAAGGCTCCCTTATATACGTTCATTTCCATCAGCTTGGTGCTAGGAACGGAACCTAGGCCGGGCTTTTTTGAGTTTTGGAATCCTTGATGCGCCGCTTCCTGCCTCGGACGAGGTCTTTTGAAACGATTCGTTACCGCCAACCAGAGACCACAACTAGGGCGCTATCCATCTCTATGTATCCGGTTTTGCAACCGATTCTAGGCATTTATTTACATCTGCCGAGTTTTTGATGCACTGGCGGTGAGGCAGAGGATGGAGCGGACGGATCAGGCGCAGGGTTTAGCCCGGAAGGGCAGGCGGGTCTAATTGCGGTACTTGTCGAAGTGCCTTGCCCGGGAGATTTCTTTGTGATTCAATGACCGTGGCAAAGGAGTTTGCCTTCCCGGTTTATTTCGGAATAAAACGCCACTCGCCGAGTGGCTGATAACTCCTCCCAATCAATGCGCAAGGGATGTGACGCGTGAGTGTGTGCATGGGAGGAGCGAAGACAAACTGTAGCCAGCCGCAAGGGACGGGGCCATTCGTTTATCTCCTCTCTTCGATCTCATCTGTTGCCTGCGGACCGCGAATGTCTCTTGCCCGGAGAGCCGGCCTGCATTCCCTCCTCAATGCCGCGATGACGCGGGATGGTTCCCGGAAGCGGGGCGGAGGAAGGGCCGGATGAAGCAGACAGTCGCGTTCAATCTGATCCAGATTCTGTTCGTGCTGGTTTTCGCGCCCCTCTATGCGGGAGTACTCTCCCGTTTGAAGGAGATGGTGCAAAGCAAACGAGGACCCAGCATTTTTCAGCCGTACCGCGACCTCTGGAAGCTGTTTCACAAGGACGAAGTCGTATCTTCCGAGGCCACCTGGATCTTTCGGGTCACCCCGTATCTTGTCTTTGTCAGCCCTATATTCGTGACGGTATTGATTCCGGTGCTGACGGATTATCCGCTGGCGTTTGCGTTCATGGGGGACATGCTGGCCGGCGGGTTTTTCCTGGGGCTCGGAGGTTTCTTCGCGTCTCTGGCGGCGGTGGACACAGGGAACCCCTACGGCCCGATGGGCGCCAGCCGGACACGGATGGTCGGATTCCTGGCCGAGCCAGTGTTCATGATCGTTTTCTTCACCGTGTCTTTCGTTGCGCAGTCCACGATTCCCTACATCGTGCAGCAAAGGTGGATCGAGAATGCCGGAGTTTTCTTTTCGCCCGCGCATGTATTGCTGCTCGTTGCGTTCCTGATGTTGATTCTTGCCGAAGGGGGCCGGATTCCCGTGGACAATCCCTCCGGGCATTTCGAACTGGCGATGATCGACGAATCCAAGGGACTGGAGTTTTCGGGTCGCGGCGCGGCACTTATGAAGTGGGGCGGGCAGATGAAGTTTCTTGTGCTGGCTTGCATTTTCCTGAACGTTCTCCTGGCTCCCTGGGGACTTGCTCACGGCCGGGATCTCCGTGCGGTACTGACAGCGATCCCGCTTATTCTGGTCAAGATTCTGTGTCTCGCGGTGTTGCTGGTTGTCATTGAATCCTCTTTGTCGAAACTGCGGCTCTTCCGGATCAGCGAGTTCCTTGGAGCGGCTTTTATCGCCTCGGTAAGCGCGATGATTGTGAGCATTTTCGTTGGCTGGTAGGAACCGGAGAACCATGCACGCTATTTCCATGTCGGTAGCGGGGGCGCTTAACACTCTGAGCGCCGGGCTGATTCTGATCTGCGCTTTCGCCATGGTGGGGACGCGGCAGGTGCGCGGGGTAGTGCGCTTCTTCGTGACGCAGTCGCTGCTGCTTTCCGCTTCCTCGTTTCTTTTGGCTTCCGGCGAGCGCTCTGTTCACCTTTGGGCGCTTGGCGTGATCACGGTGTGCGCGAAGGTCATTGCGATTCCCTGGGTATTGCGGCGCACGCTGGCGCGCGATTTGTACGTACGGCGGGAGATCGAGCAAGCGGTGAATATTCCCGCATCGTTGTTGATCTCGCTGTTCCTGGCCATCGCGGCGGAATTGCTGGTCGGGCCCGTGGCCGCAGAGAGCAGCGACCCAGTGATTGCCGTCAATCTTCCAATTGGATTGGCGTGCGTGCTCATCGGAGCCTACTCGCTGATGGCGAGGAGGGAAGCGATTCCCCAACTGATTGGCATTCTGGCCATGGAGAACGGAGTGTTTCTTGCGGGTATCGCCATCGCGGCCGAACTCCCTCTGATCGCAGAACTGGCGGTCGCCTTTAACGTGATCTTGATCGCAGTGATCATCGGGCTGCTCACTCGAAACATCAAGCTGACGATTGGAACGACAGAAGCGGGTGCCCTGACCGGACTGAAGGAGGAGCCTACACCATGGCGCTGACAGCGGTGGTCGTTCTGCCTCTTTTGGCTGCCTTACTCTGCTGGATACCGATGTTTCGAAAGGCGGCTTGGGTTATCAGTGTCGTTTGCCTGTGTGCGGATTTTGTTCTTGCCATTGTTGTTGCCGGTGAGGTCGTTGCGAGGGCGCACGTCACCGGAATCCCAGGCTGGCTCGAGGCAGATGGGTTGTCGGCGCTGATGGTTCTTCTGGTGAGCTTTGTGTGCGCATTGGCGGCCGTCTTTGCGGGGGATTACATGCGCCACGATGAGGAACATGTCGACCGCCTCTGGTGGTTTTATTGCAACTACAACCTGCTCGCCTTTGCACTGATTGTTGTGCCTGCATTGGCGGATCCGAATCTGGTTTGGGTAGGCGTTGAGCTCATCACTTTGTTCGCGATCCTGCTGGTCGGCTTTGAAACGACCTCGAGGGCGTTGGAGGCAGCCTGGAAATATTCCGTCCTCACCATGATGGGTGCTCCGATCTCGTTGCTCGGCTTTCTGGTCCTCTACTGGGGTTACCATTCGACGGGCGCGAGCGCACCGGAGACGTGGACGTCGCTGCTCGCACACAGTAGGACGATGTCTCCCGAGCTCTTGAGGCTCTCCTTTTTGCTGGTGTTTGTCGGGTTTGGCTCGAAGATCGGGTTTGCGCCCATGCACACATGGTTGCCGGACGCGCACAGCCAAGCGCCTTCGCCTGTGTGTGCGGTGCTTTCCGGAGTGAAGACTTCCGTGCCGCTTTATGCGGTTTTGCGATTTCTTTCCATCGTGTTGGCGTCACCCACGGCACGCATGGGTCGTTGGATGATTGTCATGGGACTGATCTCCGTAGCCATTGCGGCATTTCTCCTGCTGCAGGTTCGGGAGTACAAGCGAATGTTTGCGTATTCGACGGTGGAACACATGGGCATCGTTTTGACAGCGGCTGGATTTGCGACGCAGAGTTCGGATTTCGGAGCAGTTTCGCAAATGTTGAATCACTCCATTACCAAGTCGCTGTGCTTCTATGTAGCAGGAACGATATTGGTCACCCTGACGACTCGTGAGATCAAATCCGTTCGAGGGCTGATCCGGGTTTCTCCTTTTTCGGGTGCGGCATTGCTGTTATGCGCGCTGGCGATTGCCGGAGCGCCGCCGTTTCCGATTTTTCTAAGCGAATTTGCCATTCTTGGCTCCGGACTCCGCGCGGGCCATCCGGTGGCGGTGGGCATCCTTGGCGCACTGATCGTCATCGCGTTTATCGGAATCATGATGCACGTGAATCGCATGGTTTTTGGCGTCCCGGACCCGAAACCCATGGTCCCGAAGGCGAGGCCGCCTCTAACCTGCCGGGTGAGCGTACTAGCGGCCGCGCTGCCCGTTGTTGTCCTGGGTGTGTACATACCGGGCGCTTTGCATTCACTGCTGTCGCTGGCGGCGCAGCAATTGGGAGGCCGTTGAGATATGTCCGTAACAACTTCTGCAGAGGCTTCCGCGGAGCGTGTGGATCTGGGCCTCTTGGCAGTCGGCCTCGAAGAGCGTTTCGCATTGAGCGTGTCGCTGGCGCGAGGGGAAGGCGGGATTGCGCTCTCTATCACCTTGCGGGAAGCGAGTCGGCTTCCGGCTCTCGGCAAGTTCCTTTTCTGGGAGGCCGGGTGCTCTTGGGGCGGTTTGATCGTTGAAGAACTTGAGGCTCACTGGCGGCTTTCTTACGTTTTTCTCGCGCCCGGTTCAGGTTGGGTCGAAGTTCTCTTGGAAATTCCTGGGAACGCACATTCCGTCCCGAGCATAAGCGCGGAGGTTCACGCAGCCGATTGGCATGAGCGTGAAGTAGAGGATTTATTCGGCTTGTCCTTTGAGGGCCACCCGCGTTTGGGAGACTTTATTCTTCACGACCAGCTCTGGCCGGAGGGCGTGGCACCTCATCGCAAGCCGCACCGTAAAGCAGTGGACGCACAACAAGCGCAGTTGAGACACCGTCCCAATCCGGACTGGCAGCCGCTGCTCGTGGTGAAGGATCCCGGATCGTTCGCCATGCCTGTCGGGCCCGTGTACGAAGGTGGAACGGGAGAGTCGCTTCATTTCCTTCTGGAGACCGTGGGTGAAGATGTCGTCCGGGCCGCGCCCCGGTTGTTCTACAAGTTCCGCGCCGTGGAGAAAATTGCCGAAGAGCGGGGCGTCATGGAGGGGCTTCTGCTCGCGGAGCGGTTCGCGGCCACGTCGGCGTTTGCGCATTCGATGGGATTCTCGATGGCGGTTGAGCGGGCGTGGAACCTAGAGGTGCCGGAACGGGGACAGAGACTGCGGGTGGCGCTGGCCGAACTCGAGCGGTTGCGACATCACGCAGGGACGATTGCGGACATCTGCGGATCGACGGCCCTCGAGGTGGCGGCTTCGCAAGCTGGGATCATCGAAGAGGAACTTCTGCGGGCTTCCTGCGGCCTCACGGGACACAGGTACTTCTTTGGATTGAACACGCCGGGAGGCTTGACGCGCGATTTCGATGGAGCGGGCCTAAAAGAATTGCAGAAGTCGGTGAGTAAGGCTGCGAGGAGCCTCCATCGGCTCGAAGAGCGCTTGTACTTCACGAGCAGTTTTCTCGACCGTGTCGAGGATGCCGGCGTCGTGACTCCGGAAAAGGCTCGGGACTTGAATCTGCTGGGTCCCGTCGGGCGCGCATCGGGGCAGGGCCATGACTTGCGGCGTGACTGCGCGTACGGTGGCTATGAGAACTACGATTTCGCGGTGCCACGCGAAAAGGAAGGGGATGGCTATGCCCGTCTTCGCGTGCTTTTCGAGGAGGCCTACCAGTCGGCGGGTCTAATCGGCCAGGCGCTAGAGCACCTCGAACCAGGAGCGGTCTGCGGACCCCTGCGCGCCGGCGGATCGGGGGTGGCGTTGGGCTGGGTGGAAGCACCAATTGGAGCGGCACTGCATTGGGTGCGGCTCGGCGATTCCGGGCGAATCGAGCGCTACCGTTTAATTACTCCGTCCTTCAACAACTGGCTGGGTTTCCACGTGGCGGTGGAGGATTTTGCATTTCAGGATTTTCCAATCATTTTGGCCACGTTCGGACTTTCGGCAACCGAATGTGACCGGTAAAACCTGGAGATTCGCATGAGCTTTTGGTTCTGGCACGGATTGCGGAATGGCATTCGAACCACTGGCTACCCGCGCGTGCCTGAAACCGCGACGGGCGTATCCCCTGGCCGGCCCCTCGCGACGGAATTTGCCTCCGCGGGCGAGGCAGCGACCGCGACTGCGGTCTGCCCCACGGGCGCCATCGTGGCAGATGGCAAGACCGCAGCTGTGGTCTTGGGAAAGTGCGTCCACTGCCAGCGTTGTCGCTTTGGACTTCAGCAGCCGGTTGCCTGGGGCGAAGATTACGAATGGACAACAGCCGGAAGCAGGGGAGATGGGTTTGAGCCGCTGCCCGTGGCGTACCGTCGCTCAACGCACATCATGGTCGTGGATGCCGCGGACTGCGGAGCCTGTCTTCGAGAAGTAAAGCAGCTGAACAATCCTTTTTACAACATGCACCGCCTTGGACTGTTTTTGACGGCAACGCCACGCGCCGCCGATGTACTTCTGGTCGTCGGCCCGGTGAGCGAAAATATGCGCGGGCCTTTGGTCAAGACCTACGAAGCGATGCCGGCGCCCAAGAAAGTGATCGCCGTGGGAACATGCGCGATTACCGGGGGTGTGTTCGGGCGAACCTTCGTGTCCGCCGGAGGAGTTGCTTCGGTGTTGCCGGTGGACCTGGAGGTCCCGGGTGAACCGCCTCCCCCTCTTGCCATCCTGCACGGTCTGCTGGTTGCTATGGGAAGAAAACCGGTGGCGCCGCGAGAATCGTACCCGACGGAAAGGACTGCATGAGCGCAAGAGATTGGACCAACGGAGCGCTGGCGCTATTTTTCCTGCTGTCCCTGTCGGGGCTTGTGCTCAGCAAGGCCTTACGCGGCAGCCATTCCCGCCGCGCACTTGTGGCCTTCAGCTGCGTGTGCTCCGTTCTCATGATGTTGGCGGCGGGCGCGGCACTGTTTTCGGGGCAGGGCGTTGAGGTCAGCTTGTGGAAGATTGCCGGGGTGGGGACGCTGACGCTGCGGCTTGACATGCTTTCGTCAATATTTGTGTTCACTGCCGGCCTGGTGTACCTGCCGGCTTCGCTCTATGCCGGAAATCTTGCACAATGGCGCCTGTACGGCCACTATCCCTTGCGAAACTACGGGGTGCTCCACTTCGGGTTGATGATCTCGGTGGTGGTGCTTCTCTTGGCGGGTGACACGCTGACCTTTCTCATCGCCTGGGAGTGCATGTCGATTCTCTGCTATTTGCTTGTGAACTACGAGCAGAGCCACAGGAGTGACACGCGGGCCGGATACATCCTGCTGGCCATGGGAGAAGCAGGCTTTCTAGCCGTCGTACTAGCATTTCTGATCGTCGGACACGGCGCGACGGGCTGGTCGTTCGAGGCTTTGGCTGCCGCTTCGAAGCAACTTTCCAGCAAGGCTGCCTGGGGTGTCTTTCTCCTGGGATTTTTTGGATTCGGAGTGAAAGCAGGACTCGTTCCGGTGAACTTCTGGTTGCCGCGAAGTTACACAGCAGCGCCTTCAATCTTTGTTCCCGTACTGGCAGGGGTAACGCTAAACCTTGGGTTGTATGGAATTCTGCGGCTGAATGGTGACCTGGTTCCGGCGCAGAGCCCGGCCATGGGGATGGTGGCGCTGATTGTCGGGAGTGCGACCGCACTGGTTGGCATTCTCTATGCCACAACGGAAAGCGACCTGAAAACCATGCTCGCCCACAGCTCCATCGAGAATTCCGGAATTATTGTAGCGGGAGTGGGGGCATCTTTGGTCTTCCGTGCTTCGGGGGCCCTTGTGCCCGCAGCGATCGCGATGGTCGCGGCGCTGTACCACATGGTGAATCACTCGGTTTACAAGACTTTACTTTTCCAGGGAGCCGGAGACATCGAAGCCACGGCTGGGACGCGGGATATGGACCGCCTCGGAGGGCTCGCGCGTCTTCTGCCGGTTCTCTCGGTGATCTTTCTTGTGGGTTGTCTTTCCATTGCTGCGGTCCCGCCGTTCAACGGTTTTGTGAGCGAGTGGCTCACGCTGCAATCGCTGTTACGCAGCGCAGTCCTCGCGTCGCCTGGGGAAAGAATCTTGTTCGCACTGTGCGGAGCGGCCCTTGCGCTCACGGCAGCCCTCGCAGTGACCTGTTTTGTCAAAGTCTATGCGATGAGTTTTCTGGGCATCCGGCGCGGCCAGTGGCAGCCGCACACGAGCGCATCGGGGGGCCAAGCACGGTTTGGGTTGGCCTATTTGGCGATCGCTTGTCTTCTGCTGGGGGTGCTGCCTACGTACATTATTCCCGTGTTGAACCGGGCGGTGGAGCCACTTGCCGGGGCAAGCGCAGTGGAGTCGCTAGTGCCTCCCTTCTTCACCGCGACGGCGGCGAACCAAGAGCTGCCGCCTGCGTTTTTAGAAGACTTTCATAACCTGGGAGCACAAAGCGGTCGCCGCTGGATGCCCGGCAGAGGCCTGGTGCTGCTCGTGCGTGGATCCGAGCGGAACCCCGTCGTATTCGCGGCGTCACCGGCGTATAGCCTGATTGCCCTGGCCCTTTTTTTGACCGTTGCGTGGATAGCAGTACGCCGGGGAACCCGGAAGCGCAAGGTTGCGCGAAAAGAATTGTGGGCAGGGGGAATTCCTCGCCTGCTGCCACAGATGACCTATACCGCGACAGGATTTTCCAATCCTGTACGCGTGGTCTTTCAGGCAGTGTTCCGCCCGAATATTGTGGAAGACACGAGGGAAACGGTAGCGGTCCATTTCCGCACCGCGATTCACAGGAAAAGGGAGGAAACGCACCTGGTGGACCGGCTGGTCTTCCACCCAGTGGGAGACGCCGTGAGTTGGTTCGCACGACTGCTGGCTCGAATGCACCATGGGCGGTTGAACGCTTACGTTGCCTATTCTCTGGGATTCCTGCTGATTCTCCTGCTCCTGTACCGGCTGTCCTGACTGGCTGCACAGTCGGCCAGTTGCCTGATTGGCGCGCACAGTTGACTTTCGCTCCGCGCGGAATACTATGGTGGATGAAGGCCAAGGAGTTCGGCCTCAACCGCTGTCCTGCCAATTGCCGGGACAGATGATGACTCCTGACAAGGATTCTTGTCACGGAGTCATGTCCAACCGGCAGGAATCCCGACAAAGAAAACGCGTGGCGAGATCTGCATGATGCGAAAGCTGACTGGCAGCGCAACGAGGTTTTTGAACAGAACTGCTGTCCGGAATACGAGGTGCGAGCCAGATGAATACGATGGTCGCGGATAACCAAGCAAAGACTGGGAGCCAGGACGAGAACCGGCTCGAAATGGCCGTGCTTGCAAGCGTGATCAGCGACCGCTCCCTGTTCTTGCGGGCTTTGGATGAGGGTTTCGATTCTTCGCTCTTCCGCTCTCCGGCAGCAAGGCTAGTGACGTCACTGTTGATGGAGATGAGAGACGAAGGAATACAAGGAGTTGACTTGCTGATGTTGCGAAGCAAGCTGCAGGAGCGAGGCCAACTGTCGCCGCAAGTATTGCAATACCTGGAGGCAATGTCCCGCATTGCGCCCCAGCCAGCCGAACGCCTCAGTTCCTATGTTGATTTTCTGCGAGAGAGAGCGGGCCGGCAGCTGATCGGTACGCTGGCGCGAGAGATGGAGGCTTTTGCGCGGAGCGTTGACGCGGGACCGGGCCGTACGTTCGGATTTGCCGAGGATTGCATTCAAAGACTGATGAAACTCCAGCAGTCGCGGGTGCGAAAACGGCTGGTACCGCTCAATGAATCGGTGCGCGAAGCGATGACCGAACAGAACACGGAGAGTCGCGAGGCGAAAACTGTTTTGGGATATTCTCTGGTGCCCTTTGCGCGTTTGGGACAGGCGCTCTCCGGATTGCGCAGAGGATTCTATTATGGGCTGGCGGGTGCTCCGCGACGGGGGAAAACGAATTTTGCGTTGCACCTCGCTTCTCAACTGGCTGCCAACCATCAGATTCCAGTTCTCTTCTATTCCTGGGAACAGACGCGACGTGTTTTGAGCGCTCGGTTGATTGGCAAGGAGTCGGGGGTAAACCCGGCCGAGATGTTGACTGGCAAAGTGGACGGCGATAGCGCAACACTCGACCGTTTGGCGAAAGGGCTGGCGGGAGTACAAAGGTATGGGCGCTCCCTGTTTTTGTTGGAGGGGTCGCGGCAGGACACGGTGGAGCGAATTCGGGCAACCGCATACAACGTAATGCACGATTTCCGGACGGACCGGGTGGCGATCTTTCTCGACTACCTGCAGAAGGTGCCATTGCAGACTCCGGTAGCCGACCCTCGGGCCCGCGTGGATGAGATTTCAACGGGGCTCGCGGACCTGAGCCTGGAATTGGATTGCCCGGTGGTGGTGATTTCCGCGATCGACAAAGAAGGGTGTCGGCTCGACGATGAACCGGCAGGAGATGCGGAGCTCGACGAATTGCTCGACCGGCCGCGCCCTTCGATGCACCACTGCACCGGCGGGGGAGACATCGAGTACGACCTCGACGTAGCCATGGTGCTGTCGAAGGACTGGGCGGGAACGCAGCAGCTAGCGGAACTGCTGCAGACGCGAGTCGCGGCGGGCCAGGCATCGGTTCCGAAAATCGACTTGCTGAATTTGCATATTGACAAGAACCGCGACGCTCCGCAGGAAGTGAGCCAGGCGATCCAGTACGCGTTCTTCATTCACGAGAACCGCTTTGTGGAAGTGGATTTCAAGCGGGACGCGGAGAGGCAAGCGGACTTCCGGGGCTTCGCGCGGGCGCAGGAGATTTTTGAGTTTCTGGTGGCGCACGGGCAGCTACGGTTGCCGTTGGCTCCCGCGCAGCGCTAGGGGCAAGAGAAGACAACGATGAAAATCGTAATCACTTCCGATCTGCATGGGAATGCAGAGGCGCTGGGGGTCATTCCCTCCGATTACGACCAACTCTGGGTCCTTGGAGACCTCGTGAACTACGGGCCGAATCCGAGGGAGGTGGTAGAGTTCGTGCGCGACCAGGCCTCGCGGGCAGTGCGCGGCAATCACGACCACGCCGTCGCTTGCGGAGAAGATCCTCGCTGCCACGGGCGCTTTCGCGAACTGGCGGAAGCTACGGGACGATTTACGGAAAATCACCTAAGACCCGCGGACCACGAGTATTTAGGCGGGTTACCGCTGCAACTCGAGCTGCAGGTTGACCAGACGCGGTTCTGGCTCTGCCACGCAGTGCCCTCCGATCCCTTGTTTGGATACGCGCCCGGGGACTCGCCACGGTGGCGGGAAGAGTGTGAGCGGCTTCCGGCCGACATCCTTTTGGTCGGCCATACGCACACGCCTTTCCTGAAGAAATTCGGCCACTGTCTTGTGGTCAATCCCGGAAGCCTCGGCCAGCCGAACAATCGGAGTGGCCTGGCGTGCTACGCAGTATGGCAGGACGGCCATGTAAGTCTCCGTCAAACTGCCTATTCTGTGGAGACCACAGTGGAGAAAGTGGACGCGATGCCTATGGAGCCGGATGTACGAAGGGACCTTGTTACGTTGCTGCGGACGGGACATCTCCCGGAGTCAGCGCTTGAGGTGAAAAATTCTGTTTCGGCGGGAAGAAAGCCGGTGATTCGTTAGGGAGAGGAAAGCCGCATGGCCGAAGGGCTGAGCGAGAAAATGGGCAATGGGGACGGCGCTGGCCAAAAGGCAGGGATTCCAAAGATCCTCGTCATTTCGGACATTCATGGGAATTTCGAAGCGCTCAAGGCGCTACCCGAAGACTACGACGAACTTTGGGTCCTCGGGGATCTTGTCAACTACGGGCCGCAGCCAGCTGAAGTGATCGATTTTGTCCGCAAGAGGGCAGCCCTCGTAGTGCGCGGCAATCACGACGACGCCGTGGCGTTCGACCGGGACCCGCGATGCTCGCCTGCTTTCCGGCGAGCCGCGGAGGAAACGCGTAAGTACACTGCTTCCATCCTGAGCCTGGATGACAAGGCCTATCTTGCCGAGTTGCCGTATTACCGCTGGGTGCGGCGAGGAAGGTGGACCTTCTATGTTTGTCACGCTGCCCCGTCGGACCCGCTGCATGTCTATCACTCTCCTGACGCGCAGGCTTGGGGTGTGGAAGCCTCGATGGCAGGAACCGACTTCGTGTTCGTGGGGCACACGCACATCCAGTTCACTTCTCCGGTGGGAGACCAACTGATCGTCAATCCCGGAAGTGCGGGCCAGCCGAAAACCGGAGGCCCTTCGGCAAAGTACGCCGTGTGGAGTAGCGGGTCGGTGGTTCTGGGCAGCTGCAGCTATCCGGTGGCAAGAACGGCGGCGCGCATACGGAGCATGCCGGTATCGGAAGAGACCAAAGAGTTTCTCATCCGGGTGCTCGAGACCGGAACAGTTCCTAAATCCGCAGGTGAGAGGGTTCATGTCAAAGATCAAAGAGCTTGACGCAGTGGAGATTCTGGATTCCCGAGGGAATCCCACGATTCAAGTCACGGCAGTTCTGGAGAGTGGTTCAGTCGGCGTGGCGAAGATTCCTTCGGGAGCGTCCACGGGGAAACGCGAGGCTGTGGAACTGCGCGATGGGGACAAGCGCCGGTACAACGGAAAAGGTGTTCTCAAGGCAGTGGCGAACGTACGGGAAGTCATTGCCCCAGCGCTTCGCGGCCAGGATTTTGTGGAACAAGGAATACTCGACAAGGTCCTGATCGGGATCGACGGCACGCCCAACAAGGCGAAGCTGGGCGCCAACGCCATCCTGGGTGTCTCTCTCGCTTTCGCTCGGGCGCGGGCGAATAAGCGAGGCTTGCCTCTGTACGAACACCTGGAGAAGCGCGAACGGTACATCCTGCCGCTTCCCCAGATGAATGTCCTGAATGGAGGAAAGCACGCGGACAATAACGTCGACTTTCAGGAATTCATGATCGTGCCGGTTGGAGCACCGTCGTTCGCCGAGGCGGTGCGCGCTGGCGCGGAAACCTTCCAGGCCTTAAAGGGGCTGCTGCAAAAATCGGGCTACTCAACCTCAGTGGGGGATGAAGGAGGTTTCGCGCCCAGGTTGCGGTCGAACGAGGAGGCCATGGAACTGCTCCTCGATGCGATCCAAAAGGCGGGCTACAAACCGGGGTCCGAGGTTGCCATTCACCTGGACCCGGCGGCGAGCGAGTTTTACGAGGATGGCTTCTACGTGTTCCGGAAGTCGACGCGGGAGCGCAGAACTTCCGAGGAAATGATCGCCCTCTGGGCGGAATGGCTCGAGAAATACCCGGCCATCCTGTCGCTCGAAGACGGTTTGGCCGAAGACGACTGGGACGGCTGGGCCAAGCTTACTGCGCAGCTGGGGAACAAGGTTCAGCTGGTTGGGGATGATATTTTCGTAACCAACACGAACATCTTCCGCGAGGGGATCGCAAAGAAAGTCGCCAACTCGATTCTGATCAAACTCAATCAGATCGGAACCTTGACCGAGACGCTTGCGTGCATCGATCTGGCGAAGGAGCACAACTACACCTGTGTGATCTCCCATCGCTCGGGTGAGACGGACGACACCACAATCGCCGACCTGGCGGTGGCGACGGGGGTAGGACAGATCAAGACTGGCTCCGTCTGCCGCGGGGAGCGCGTGGCGAAGTACAACCGGCTGATTGAGATCGAGAAGGAATTGGGAAGAAGCGCGGTGTACGCGGGACGTTCGGCCTATCATCACCCGGCCGCGCGGGCGCAGGTTTCCTGAAAGGATCGATTCATGGGCGCCACCCATCTCCCCGGACTCGGCAGCGACTACACGGATGACGACATCCGCTCCTTCGTTGGTGACCTGGAGTCTCTGCCGAGTGGGGATCTGACGGTTTCGCTGTTGGTGGGTTGTGGCGCGCGCGCCATTGGCCCGCTGCGGGAATACCTGGTCTTCGGACAACCGCGCGGCATTTTTCAGCCCAGGCAAAGGGCGGTCGAGGCACTCGCGCAGCTCGGAGCGAAGGACGTGCTTGTCGAATACCTCTCCTTGAGACGGGACATTCCTGATCTTGCGGTTCGGTTTGGGGAGGAGGCGGTCGAGAACACAGCGGCGCGCGCGCTGGCGCAATGGCCAACTGAGGAAGTGTATGTGTTCCTACGGCGTTTGGCCGGTGAGCGGATGCTGTCAGGAGTGATCGAAACGCTCGGCGAGTTCGAACGGCCGGAAACCGCAGACATTTTCATCCGGGCGCTCGGCGACGACGTGTGCCGTCCTGTGGCAGAGGAGGCGCTGCGGCGGATTTCGGAACGGGCGAAGCCGGCGCTGCTGCATGCAGCGCGGCGCGCCGATGCGGAGCGACCGGAAAAGCCATCCGAGCGCCAGAGGCGGCGTTCGGTGTTGCGGGTCCTTTCGGAATTGCCATTAACGTCAGAGGACTGGGATGCACTGCGACCGTTACTGGAAGATGCCCAGGAGGACATTGCGGTTTTGGCTGCGGAGATCGCGGTGGACCGGGCTCCCCTGGACGAAAAGCGTAGTGCAGCGCGATTTTTGATTCATTCTCTCGCGAGGGTGCCCTGGGATTCGCAGATTCGCGTCCAGGACTGCCTGCTGAGAAATTACCCGGCCGTCCGCGAGGAGGTCGAGGAGGCCATGTTGGAACGTCAGCGGGTTGTGAAGGGCGAGCTGCGAACCGACTCGACGCTTCGCATTCTCGAGCGCCTTCGTTCGCGTGCGGAGAATCGCGTTCCAGGAAAGAAGAAGCCCTATGGCCACTGAAGAGATTCTTCCCATCGAAGAGAGACCAGACAAGGAAAAGGGCGTACGCGATGCTCTGGCGGAGTACGAGCGACACAAACACAGCTTGGCGCAGATTTTTCGAGAAATGCACGCGGCGGTCTATCGCAGCAGGAACGATGCGCTGGACCGGGAGATTTCGGAGCTGACCAAGAAGCTGGCTGAAGACCGTTTCTACTTGACGGTCGTCGGTCAGTTCAACCGGGGCAAGAGTACGCTGATGAACGCGGTTCTGGGAAAGGACTATCTGCCCTCTGGGATTGTTCCGGTCACTTCAGCGATCACGGCGGTCAGCTACGGCAGCCGGGAGCGGGTGCTGCTGCGCGTCGCTGGAAGCAATCTGACGAACGAGATCGGGATTCGCGAACTGGCGGACTTCGTGACCGAGCGAATGAATCCCGGAAATCGCAACCGGATCGAGATGGCGGAGGTACAGGTTCCCGTGGAGATTCTGCAGCGCGGGTTTTTCTTTGTGGACACGCCAGGTCTCGGTTCGGCGGTACACGAAAATACCACGACGACGCTAAATTTCCTGCCGAGCGCGGACGCTATCATCTTCGTCACCAGCTGCGATGCGCCGCTCACGGCCGGAGAACTGGGTTATCTGCGACAGTGTCGTTCCGCGGTGAGGCAGTTGTTTCTGGTCGTAAATAAGATGGATCTCGTGTCGGGCGCTGACCGCGAAAGCCTGATTGCCTTCGTGAAGTCGAAGGCGCTGGAGGAATTGGACGACGCGGGAGTGTGCGTCTATGGGGTATCTGCGCGATGTGCCCTGGAGGCCAGGACCAGTTCTGACGCCGCAAAGCTCGCGGAGAGCGGTTTGCCGGAACTCGAAGCCGATCTCGTGACCTATATCACTTCGCAAAAGCGGACGGACTTGCTGTTGCAGGCGTGCGATCGTGCGACCGAGCTTCTGGCAAGGAGCCGGATCGAGCCGCGCGGAGAATTGCTCGGCCGGCTTGTACGTTTGCACACCGCAATCAAACGCGAAATGAGTGGGACGTCGGGCGGCCCAAGCCGCTTCGTTCGGTCGCGCGCGGAATCTCGAACTTCTGTGCTGCGCGTTGCGTGCGCGGTTTGCGACTGTATCGTGGACGGAGTCTTCGATTTTCTGCGGCACTATCAATACGACCTTTATGTATCGGCGGAAGTGCAGCAAGCGCACGCGGAAGCGGGGGGATTTTGTCCCATGCACACATGGCAGTACGCGAATTTGGCTTCACCGCAAGGGATCTGTAGCGCGTATCCGCAGGTGATGTTCCGGTTCAGCGAGGATCTCCTGCGCCTGGCGGAAGGGGAAGCGCCGAAACACGGGAGGAGCGGCGTGCTCGGCCCGCCGCTACCAGCAGACGAAACCTGTCCGGCCTGCCAAAAGGCACGGGAAGCGGAGCGGGAAGCTGTGGGGCAACTGGTGGAACGCCTGGAGGCCGGGGAAAACGGAAGCGGAACAGAGAAATGCTTGTGCCTTACCCATCTAGAAGCAGTACTTCTCGCGGTACACAAAAGTTCGGTTGGTAGAGATCTGCTCTTGCGTGAGAGTGAAGCGTTCCGAAGGGTAGGGGAAAACCTCCAGCGGTATGCGCTGAAGCACGAAGGGCGCCGCAGCGACCTGATCACGGAGGAAGAATGGCAAGCTCCCAAGCAGGCGCTGACGCTGGTCACCGGGCATCGCAATGTGCAACCGCGGTTTGGGAGGGTGTCATGACGTTGTGGGTCGAAAGCGAGGCCGCTCCTTGACGGCAGGAAGAGGGTCCTGTACATTTTAGGTGTTGGGTGTTGGAGTTCACCCTTAACCGCCCTTCGGGCAGATGACTCCTACCAGGTTTTCCTGCGTGGGGCCGTTTGCGCAAGAGTAAGTTCCCACCGCCTGAAAATCCTGGAAGTCAATCACGAATGGAGTGACCGTCGAGCATCTGCCGACATGAGGTCGCTCGAACTGTGGGGCGGCATGACTCCAGAAGACTACGACTCTCCCGCGAGCCTGAACGAGCATCAGGCGCGGCGTCTCAGTGTCACCTGCCAGTACATCGACAAAGTTATCGGCGAGATTGAGGAAGTTCTCAACGCCGCTGCATCGAAAGCGGCTTTCCCGAAATACATCAAAGACATCACGCCGGCGCAGCGCCGGACGCTCGAGGACTACTTCGCACGGATTCGAGCGCAGCTCACGCGGGTGCTCGACGGCCAGGGCATTCCGCGCCCTGAACCCTCGATTCCGGCAAGCCGGGCGGTCTACACTTCGCTGACGGCCATCGATATCGCCGTAGAAGAACTCCGGCCGCACTACATGCGCGGGTACGGCGACGTGCCTCCCGAACTGGTGACGGAACTCGAAGGAATCAGCGGCGAGCTGCGCGGCCTCGTAGCACGAGTGAACCAGTATCTGCTGCAGGGCGCCGGAGCCGACTTGAAAAAGCGGCTGGAGCGGCTGGAGCAGACGTCGGAGGAATTGCACCTCTTGGCTACCATCGAGAAAGTGGTTACCGAGCGTGGGCTCGTGGAGTTCCGCGCTTCGCTCGCAGGGATTCTCGACCGACTCGAGGACCAGAGTCTGGAGGTTGCGGTGTTCGGACGCGTGAGCGCCGGAAAATCCTCGCTGCTGAACGCAATCCTGGGAGAGGATATCTTGCCAGTAGGCGTCACGCCGATCACGGCAGTGCCGACACGCATCCGCTATGGAGCACCACCGCGTCTGACGGTGGCGTTCGCAGAACGGGCCGTACAAACGTTTGAGGTGAACCGGCTGATCGAGTTCGCCAGCGAGAAAGCCAATCCGCACAATCAGAAGCGTGTCACGCGGATCGTGGTGGACCTGCCGTCACCTCGTCTGGGTGAAGGGGTAACGCTCGTGGACACTCCGGGACTTGGTTCGCTGGCGACGACGGGAGCGTCGGAAACACTCGCCTATCTGCCGAAGTGCGACTTGGGTGTGGTGCTTGTCGATGTGGGATCGACCCTGACGCCGGAGGATCTCCGGACCATCGACACTCTGCGGGAAGCCGGCATTCCGGTGCAGGTTTTGCTGAGTAAAGCCGACCTGCTTGCCGACGCCGAAGCCGAACACATGGTTGCGTACGTAAAAGAACATGTCAGCCGGGAGTGCCAGATGGAGGTGCCGGTCTACGCGGTCAGCGCGTTGGCGGGGCACCGAGGTTTACTGGCGCATTGGTTCGAGTCGGAAATTCATCCTCTGTTCGCCAGAAGTAAGGAGCTGAAGTCGCTCTCCATCAAGCGCAAGGTGGGCGCACTGCGGGATTCGGTGGCGGCGGCGCTCACGTTGCGCCTGCGCCGGAGCCGAGGATTGGCCGGAAGCGATCCCGAAAGCCTGCGCGAGGTTGAAGCGCGGCTGCGGCGGGCGACCGGCCACATCACGGAAGCGCGCACGCAGATTGAGCGGGAAATCATGGTTCTCGAACGCGCCACAGGCTGGTTCCTCGAAAAGGCAAGCGATAGCCTCTGCGAGGCTTGGGAAAATGAGCCGGCGGATCAGGACCAGGAATTCGTCATTTTCGAGTCGATCCTGCGGAACGTGCATCAGGAGGCCAGGGTTCACCGTCAGCGGCTGGAGACGCTGGCGCGCGATCTGCACGGCGAGTTGAGTCACGCGGCCAAGGCGCTGCAACTGCCGCATGGACTTTCCGACGAGGAGTTTACTTCTGCGATCCGCGCCATGCCGGTATTCGATTTTGCCCCGCGGGAATTGCACTTGTGGCGCCCGCACTGGAGCCGCTTCCTCGGAAAGGCCGCAGCACGCGCCGCAGTTCGGCGCGCCGTGCGCTCGCGCCTTGAAAAGCCCTTGAGCGAGACGCTTGCCGTGTACTGCCATGTCTTCCGCGATTGGTGCAATTCCGTGCTGCAGCAACTGGAGCGGAAATTCTCGTCCTTTGCCGACGGGTACCGGGCGCAGGCCGAGCGCGCGCAGGCGGCGGGGAGGCTCGGGACTGCCGAAGAGAACGCTCTACTGATGGATCTTCAGAGTCTGGGCGGAACCAGTTGGGAAACAGAACCGAAAATGCCGGCTGTTGCAAGCGACTAAAGGATTCGCTAGCGGGAACACGCGATGCCAAGGACTGGAGGAAAGTTGAGGATCGATGGGCAAATACATCATGGTGGGACTCGGAGGATTTCTGGGGGCGATTGCGCGATTTTGGCTGGGCGGCTACGTCAGCACAAAGCTTGGCACACGATTCCCCTACGGCACTTTCCTGATCAATTGCACGGGCTCTTTCTTCATTGGGTTCGTCATCACGCTGCTTGCGGAGAGGACGCATTGGAGTCCGAACTGGCGCTATCTGATCCCTATCGGATTCATCGGGGCCTATACGACGTTCTCAACGTTCGAGTACGAGACGTTTCGTGTCATCCAGGACGGGGAGCTGTTGATTGCGCTTCTTAACGTAGTGCTGAGCGTGGTTGTGGGTTTCTTCGCGGTGTGGCTAGGCGTGATCGCGGGGAGGTTAAGCGCATGAATGGAGCAACACCAGTGAGAAAGCGGGAAATCTTGGAGGCAGTGGCGCGTGGCGCATGCCCAGTGTGCACGGTGCTGCGGCATCGCCAGACGCAGCTCATCGAGGGAAACGGGATTCCCAGCGCGGCGCACCTTTGCAATTTCCATGCATGGTCGCTTGCGCGTTCTGCGCCGGCATCTGCGGCAGCGGGAGTGTTTCTGCAAGCGCTTCATGCGCGGCAGGCCGGGGGCGAGCACGTTGAGGCGCATCGCTGCGATTTCTGCGAGCTGCTTAAGCAGGAAGAGGAGGGGAAGCTCGGGGAACTAGTCGAGAAATTGCGCGAGCCCGCTTTTCTCGATTGGATTCGCGTACATGGCACGCTCTGTCTGCGCCATGCCCACAAGATGTACGGGCGGCTGCCCGCTTCGGCCCAATCGGCGGTCGCGCACCTTCTCGCACGCACGGCGGGCGACCTGGAACAGGACCTGGAAGACTATGCCAGACACGCGCAGCAGGGAGAGCACGCGGGCGGCGGCGTTTTGGGGCGCGCGGCCGAATTTTTGGTATCGCAGCGGGGTATTCCGGGAGAGGAGACACCATGCTGAAAGCGGGGCCGGCAAAGAAAGTCGTCATTTATGTAGGGGAGGATCATCAATATCACGGAACGAGCACCTACGCGGCGATTCTTGATTTCCTGTTTTATCGAGGAGTGTCCGGGGCCAACGTCGTCCGGGGAATGGCGGGTTTCGGCGCGGACCATCACTTGCACAGCACGCGCATCCTCCGCCTGACAGAAAACCTGCCGGTGAAGATCGAATTCATCGAGGCTCCGGAGAAAGTCGAAGAACTTCTGCCGAAGCTGCACGAGATGGCCGGTACGGGGCTCATTGAGGTGCAGGACACCACCGTGGTCAAACCTGCGGAAGTAGCCAAGAAGGCGGAATACCGGGGTGAGCCGCATCCCCTCAAGAGCGAAGGCAAGGCCAAGCTCATGCGGATTTACGTCGGGGAAAGCGACAAATGGAAAGACAAACCACTCTACAAAGCGATCGTGGAAAGCCTGCGCGCCAACGACATCGCCGGGGTGACCGTGTACAAGGGCATCCTCGGATACGGGGCCAACAAGCGCATGCACAAGGGGTCAGCGCTTAGCCTCTCGCACGATTGTCCGGTGATGCTCTCCGTAATCGATACGGAAGAAAAGCTGAGGAAAATGACGCCGATTCTGGACGAAATGGTGCAGCAAGGGTTGGTCGTGCTGTCGAATGTGGACATTATCAAATACACGCACGACTACCTCGCCGAGGAGCGGCGAAAGGAGCAGCGGGCATGAAACTCGAAGGCAGAGCCAAGCTTCTCCGCATTCATTTCGGAGAAGATGACAAGTGGAAGGGAAAACCGCTGTACCGCGCCATCGTGGAGAAGTGCCGCGAGATGGACATCGCGGGTGCGACGGTCTACCGCGGCGTCGAGGGCTACGGGGCCAGCACGCTGATCCGGCGTTCGCACCTGCTTTCCATTTCTCACGACGCTCCGGTGATGGTGAGCGTCGTCGACTCCGAAGAAAAGATCCGCGAACTGATTCCCTTATTGGACGAGATGGTGGACGAAGGACTGATTGCGATGTCCGATGTGGAAGTGATCAAGTACGTGCACCAGGAGGGGTCCTGAGAAAGTGAACGATTCATGCTGGCGAGCGAATTCTATAGTCGGCTCACGATAGATTCCGGCAAGCGTGCGGCGGAATCGGCGCACTCGGCGTCTGCGGTGATCGGAAGGAGACACCCCTTATGAGCGCGACGCGCTCGACGCTTGCTATCGCGGCGGAAGGGGGAACTTTCCTCGGGAGGCAGAGCGAGGCGGCGCGCCTTCAAGACGCAATACGCAAGCGGGAAAGCCTGCTGGTCTGGGGAATCGCCGATTCGGGGAAGAGCACACTGGTAGCGCGCGTCATTTCCCAGCTACCGGAACGCATTGCGCGGCGGTGCGTGTGCGCCACCGGAAACGGGTGCCCGCAAGACATCCTTCGCAGCATTGCGCAGGGCTTTGCGGAGGACCCGCTGTTCAAGTCCAAGTTCCGCGCGGACACGGGGTATGGAGCTTCCTTCGAACAATGGGTAAAGCATCAAACGAGCTTGCGTTTACGCGGATTGCTCTACCGCGCTGCAGGCGCAGGTGAATATTGGATCTTTCTCGAGGACCTGGCGCCGGTAACCCACGTCCTTGCGAGGATCCTGAAGGAGCTGATGTGGAATCACAAGACTCCCATCTACGCGGTCGCACCGGGCTGGACTTACACCGAGTTGGGACACGCGGCGCAACTCTATTGGAACGACCGGCAGCGGCTGCATGTGGGGGGCTTGCCCGTCGCCGCAGCGAAAGAGCTGCTTGAATGGTCGATCCGACGCTACGGGCTGTCTCATCTCGATCTCGAGGGATTTCGAGAAGACATTCTGGAATTCAGCGGAATGCTTCCGGGAGCGATCGTGCGAATGTGCGCAGCGGCGGCGGACACGCACTACCACTTCGAAGGGCGGATCAAGACCAAGCTGCTGCATGTGGATTATTTGATGAACCATTGCCAGGCCATGCTCCAGACGGCAAGCCACAATCGGGAAGACACAAAGACGTGGTGAGGAGGGCGAAAAACGGGGCATGAACTTTCCTTCACAGAAAACGGTCGAGGCCATGGGCGCAGGAGGGGAGGGAGCTTCGAGAGACGTCCTCGATATGGCGGAGAGTCTCACGCGCCTGGCCGAGCTGGCCGGGGGACTTGGCTCCCAGCGAGTGGCAGAAGAGGCCACGAATCTCGCGCAGCGTTTGACCGAGGGGCGCTTTTACGTTGCCTGTATTGGGCAGTTCAAGCGCGGAAAGTCCACCCTGCTGAATGCGCTCGTGGAAGATCACATCCTGCCGACCGGAGTTGTTCCGATCACCACAGTTCCTACGGTGTTGCGCTTCGGGAACACGCGACGTGCCCGGATCCGTTTCCAGGGCGGCAATTGGACGGAAGTTGCGCCAGAAGAATTGACGCAGTACGTTTCGGAGGAACACAACCCGGAAAACACGAAAGGGGTAGTGAGTGTAGAGGTGTTTGTTCCCAGCCGACTTTTGGTTGACGGGATGTGCCTTGTGGACACTCCGGGCCTCGGGTCGGTCTTCACCGGGAACACGGCCGCGACACAAGCATTCGTTCCCCACATTGATGCGGCCATCATCGTCGTCGGCGCTGATCCCCCGATCGCGGGTGAAGAACTGGCGCTTGTGGAAGAAGTGGGAAAACAGGTCCGGCAGCTCATCGTGGTTCTCAACAAGGCTGACCGGACGTCGGAGGCCGAACGGCGTATCGCAGTGCCCTTTACTCGAAATGTGCTGGAGAAGCGGCTGGGGCGGTCGGTCGGTACGATATACGAAGTCAGCGCCTACGAGCGCTCGCAAAAGAGTGGGAAGGACTGGGACTGGAACGCCATGGTCGCCGCCCTGCTCAAACTTGTGAACGAATCCGGCCGAACTCTGGTACGCATTGCCGGTGAACGCGGTTTGCGCCGCCTTTCTGAGGAGCTATTAGCCGTGGCTTTGGAAGAGCGTGAGGCGCTGACGCGTCCGATCGAAGAATCGGAACGACGCATCGCCTCGATGCGGGAAACGATTGGGGAAGCAGAGCGTTCGTTGCGGGAGATCGGTTATCTCTTCACCGCGGAACAACACCGTCTTTCCGATCTTTTTCTCGCCAGACGCAGGGAGTTTCTCGAACAAATCCGGGAGGAGACTCACGCGGAAGTCCGGGAAGCCTTTGGCAGGGTAAGGCGCAGATATGGCCCGAGATTCCGTCGGGAGGCGATGCACGCGGCGCAAGAGGTCGCGGCACGGCGTGTACTTCCTTGGCTGACAAAGGAACAAGCCCGTGCCGAAGAGGAATATCGGAAGGTGGCCGAACGTTTCGTGAGCATCGGCAACGAATTCTTGCGAAAGCTCGCGGAATCGAGAGTTCCGGAACTCGCCAGGATGCCGAATGCCCTGGACTCGGAGAGGGGCTTCCGCGTGGCTTCGCGGTTCCAGTTCGAAGGGCTGATCCACATAGCCCAGCCGGCTTCGCCCCTGCGCTACCTTGCGGATATCTTCCTGGGGCTGTTCGGTGCCCGTTCCGTCATACAAAAAGATGCGATGACGTTCTTCGACTACCTTCTCGAGATGAATAGCACGCGCGTGCAGTCCGATGTGATGGAGCGAGTGCAGGAAAGCCGGGGTCAGCTGGAGGCAGAGATCCGCAAACTGCTGCACGAGGTTGCACGGATCGCAACCAGCGCGTTGGACCACGCACGAACGGCCAAGGCGGCGGGAACTGCGGCGGTCGAGGCCAAGCTCGCCGGGCTCCGCAAAGCGGAAGCCGAGATTCGACTCTTGCTATCAGGAATTACGGATGTCGGTGGAGCGAATGGAAACGCGCGAGGATAAGAAAGCACGGGCACTGCGCTTTGTGGTGCTCGTGGGCATAATGAGTTTTTTCGCGGACTTCACCTACGAGGGGTCACGCGGAATTCTTGGGCCGTACCTGGCGCTGTTAGGAGCCAGCGGAACCGCGGTCGGGATTGTAACGGGGCTGGGTGAGCTCGCCGGTTATGGATTGCGTCTTGTTTCCGGGCGCATCGCAGACCGCACGCATCAGTTCTGGCCCATCACGATTTTTGGCTACATCGTGCAGATGGCGGCCGTTCCCGCGCTGGCCTTGGCGCACAGCTGGACCGCAGCCGCCGCACTGCTGATTCTTGAGCGTGTGGGTAAAGCCACGCGCAACCCGCCGCGTGACGTGATGCTTTCGCACGCCGGC
>Ga0209581_1001768_pt1 | contig 23540 bp, 20 predicted proteins | sample Coa_R2_FD_187160 | JGI IMG/M metagenome (GOLD analysis project Ga0209581, IMG submission 187160) | Surface soil microbial communities from Centralia Pennsylvania, which are recovering from an underground coalmine fire - Coalmine... | ecosystem: Environmental > Terrestrial > Soil > Unclassified ...
ATCGAAGGAGGGACCAGCGTCAATACGATCGCCGCCGAGGCTTCGGCGCAGCTTGATATGCGCTCAATCGATGTCGAGGCCCTCAACGCGCTGGCGGAGCAGGTGCGGCAGGTGGTTGAGCAGCGGGCAGGGCAGGGCTTGCAGACCGAAATCGAGGTCCTGGGGGAGAGGCCGGCGGGTGCGCGCAGCCTGGATGATCCCCTGGTGAAGCTTGCCGGGGAGACACTGCGCTGGCTGGGCATCGAGCCCCGCTATGGCTCGTCGAGCACCGACGCCAATGTGCCCATCAGCCTGAACATTCCCGCCGTCTGCATCGGCGTTACGCGCGGCGAACGCGCCCATACGCTCCAGGAGTCTTTCCTGATCCCGCCTCTGCGCCAGGGACTGGCGCAGCTTGCCCGCCTTTGCATCGAGGCCAGTCAGATGCTGGGCGGGCAATAAAGCTCTTGCACTTCCTTAGCGGGTGTGCCTATTTCCTTGGGAAGGATCGATCGCGTCATGCCGTATCATGTACCGGTGCCGGGAGCGGGGCGATCTGCCCTTGTCGAGCAGATCAGGGCCAGGGGCCTCGCCGGCATTCTATTGACATCGCCGGAAAATGTGTACTATACCTCGGGGTTGCCCACGCTCCCTGGAAGTGGAAATCCTATTCTCTTCAGTCTCAGGAATCAACTGCCGTTCTTTGTCTATATCGGCGCGGATGGCAGAACGACGCTGCTCTGCTGGATCGGCGCAACGCTGGGCTTCTCTTTCGAGGTCGACGAGGTGCGCAGCTTCTTCAACCGGGAGAGTGCGCTCGATGAATTGCAGGAGTTCCTCGCGGCGACGCTCAAGCCGGGGGCAAAGCCTGGCGTGGAAAGCTCCTGCCCGCTGGATGTCCTGTCCAGGCTGCAAACGCTCGTTGAGCCATCAGCCATCACCATCATCGACGATCTCCTCCTGCAGCAGCGCTTGTGCAAGACAGAGACGGAACTGGCGCTGATGCGCCGGGCCACCGCGATCGTTGAACAGACGGTCGCTGAACTACGGGAGCAGATCGCGCCGGGCATCTCCCGCCTGGCGCTGATCAATACGGCCAAACGACTGCTGCTGGAGCATGGGGCGACCGGGATCGGGCACACGACGATCGCTTTCGGTACCTCGAATCCAGAGATCGCTTTCGATGAAGTGCTCGCAGCAGGGCAGGTGGTCACGCTTGATCTGGGTGCGGTGGTTGACGGCTATGTCTCGGACAATCGGCGTTTGCTCTACGCCGGGCCGGTCCCCGCTGACCTGCGCGAGCTTCATCGTACCATGTGCAGCATCGTCGAGCAGATTGGGCAGGCGCTTGTGCCCGGTACGCCTTTCGCCGATCTCTACAATCTGGCAACTGAGCTCTACGCCGCTCATGACCTGCCTCCCTATTTCATCAACGTCGGCCATAGCATTGGCCTGCAAACCGAGGAGACCTGGATCACTTTCGATAGTCCCTATACGGTGCAGGCAGGCATGGTGCTTAACATTGAGCTGTATACCGCCTATCACGATGGGTCCAATATCGGGGATGAAGAGACCTTCCTAGTCACTGAGAACGGACCTGTCAGGCTCACGCAAACCGATCCTGCTATCCAGAGTATTTGAAGGAGAAACACCATGAGCAGCAGGCAGGTCCGGGTCGGCATTGTCGGCACGGGCGGAATCGCCTATGTCCACGAAGCCGGCTATAGCGAGTGCGGCGATCTCGCCCAGATCGTCGCGGTCTGCGATGTCAATGAGCAGGTGGCGCGCGAGCGTGCGGCTCCTTATGAGGCGAGGGTCTATGGAGATTACCATGCGCTGGTCGCCGATGCCGGGATCGACCTGGTGGATGTCACCGTGCCCCACCGCTGGCACTATGAAATTGCCCTGGCCGCCCTGGAGCAGGGCAAGCATGTGCTGGTCGAGAAGCCGATGGCGATGACCTCGGAGCAGGCGCTGCACCTGATTCAGACCGCGCAGGCAAAGGGCGTGAAGTTTACGGTCGCGGAGAACACCCACTTTGTTGCCGCGTATCGCGAGGTAGAACGGCTGCTGACCGCCGGGACGGTGGGCGATATCCGCTTCGTCCGCACGTATATCGCGGGGAGCGAGGTGGCGCGCATTAAAAGCGAGTCGAGCTGGATCGGCAGCGTCGAGAATAAGGGGGTGATCCTCGATTCGGGCGTGCATTCGTTCTATTTGATGCGCTGGCTCTTTGGGGGCGTGCGCGACATTCAGGCCGCCGCCTACAAGATTCTGCCTGAAAGCCAGGTAGATGACAACACCATTGCCTTTGGACACCTGGCAAGCGGCGCGGTCTTTGAAACGACGCAGAGTTGCGTTGTTGAAGCGCCCTGGACCGAACGCCTGGAGGTTCATGGCAGCAAGGGATCGCTGATCGTCGATCACCTGGCAAATCCAACCCTCGTCCATTTCAAGGGAGCGGATGATGTCGAGGGGACACCGATAGAATCCGTTCCCTATGAGCCGCTGGCCTGGAAATATCTGTCGATGATCGAGGAGATCCAGGACTTTGTGCAGGCCATTCTTGAAGATCGCCCCCCGCTCATCGATCCTCTGTATGGCTATCACGCCATTCAGGTCGTTGAAGCGGCCTATCTGTCTATCGCCGAAGGCAGGGTTGTCTCCCTTTAATTTCCCTGATCGGCTGTTCCTCGTTCTGTATTTTCAGGAGAGAGATTTTCGTGGACCCTCTGATTATTACGACAACGCCCAATATCTGCTGGCTAGCCCCCGAGGTGCCCTATCCGCGCACGGTGGAGAAGATTATCACTGAAGCTGAGCTCTGCGAGCGGGCCGGGGCGAGTATCCTGCACACCCACGCTGAGGGGCAGTGGGCCGAGGTCATTCGCGGCGCACGCCGGCAGACCTCGCTGATCGTTCAGTGCGGGATGTCCAGCCTGCCTATCCCCGCGCGCATGGAGGTCTGGACCGAGCGCGCGGATATGATCTCGATGATCGTCAGCCACCATGACGAGGCTTTCACCGGGCTGGATGTCCATGTCCTGCATCCCCGCGAAGAACTGGAGGAGTATATGCAACTCTGCAAGCAGTACCGGGTGAAGCCGGAACTCGAAATCTGGCACGGCGGCTCGATCTGGAATATGCGCTATCTGATCGACAAGGGCTTGCTGCCGGCCCCCTATTTCACAACGCTCTTCTTCGGCTGGCCTGGCGGCTCCTGGTCCCCCCCGACGCTGGAGGAGTACCTGTATCGCCGCCGCCTGCTGCCGCCGGGGAGCGTGATCAATGTGAGCATCATGGGTCCCGAGCAGAAGACAATTCTGGCGGCGGCGATTCTGCAAGGCGACCATGTACGCGTTGGGACGGAGGACTATCCCTATCTCACCAATGGCAAGGTTGCAGCAGCCCATGAACTGGTCGCGGAAGTTGTTGAGCTGGCGCAGCATCTGGGACGGGCCATCGCCACGCCCGCCGAGGCCCGCAAAATCATTGGACTGGAGGGACGCAATGAGTGAGGTTCAGCCAACAAAACGTGTTGCCCTGCTCACAGGCGCAGCGCAGGGCATTGGCGAGGCAACGGCTCGTCTCTTCGCCGAACGTGGCTATGCCGTCGCCGCCCTCGATGTGCTCGACGAGGGCCGGCGCGTCTGCGACGAGATCAAGCAGGCTGGGGGCGACTGCCATTTCTATCGCTGCGATATCACCGACGAGGCCGGCGTGCAGGAGACGGTTGCGGCCGTACACGCGCGCTACGGACGTATCGATACGCTCTTAAATATCGCAGGCGTCGTGCTTGTCAAGCCGCTGGTCGAGACGAGTTGGGACGAGTTTCGCAGGCTGGTGGACGTGAATCTGGGTGGAACATTCCTGCTCTGCAAGCATGTACTGCCCATTATGCGCGCGCAGCAGGGAGGAAGCATTGTCATCATGGCCTCTGTCTCGGGCCACGTCGGACAGATCAACCACGCGCTGTACGGGGCCTCGAAAGGGGCGCTGCTCTCGTTCACGCGCGCACTCGCCTGGGAGGTGGCACAGGATCACATTCGCGTCAACTCGCTCAGTCCCGGCTCGGTCGATACCCCGATGCTGCGCTCCGATGTCGCCCTGGAGGCGCAACGCACCGGCCAGAGCTTCGCCCAGGTCAAACGTTCACGCGAGGAGGAGCAAGCCTTCAGTTGTTGGGCCGATCCGCGTGAGATTGCAGAGGCGGTCTACTTCCTGGCCAGCGACGCCGCCTCGTTTATCACCGGCAGCGACCTGCTGGTGGACTGCGGCTGGGTGGCGAAGTAGCGCGACCACCCAAAAAGGAGTTCTCAGGAAGAGATTTGTGCGCCTAAGGAAGAAATGGCTGGTAGCGCTGGTAATCGCCTTCGGCCCGTTCATGGCGATTCTCGACGACACTATTGTGAATGTCGCGCTTCCGCAGATGCAGGGCGCGTTCCAGGCCGATTTTCAGACCATCGCCTGGGTAGCGATGGCCTATCTGAACTCAGAAATGATGGCTGGCGCTAAATATATACATACCGGAGCCAATCTCGATGGACGTTGCCTGCTGCTCACGCTTCACTCCACGTATTCCCGCAGCAGACTCCAGAGCCACACCTCCTTCGGTGATTTGTCTGCCCAAGCGTGCGGGGATGACGACGGTCGCGGTCGCGGTCGGCGGGACGGTGACAGTGAGATGAAATCGCTCTCCATCAATCTGCCAGCTAGTGGCGATCTCGCCGTAGAGCGATTGATACGTGGCAGAGGCGAAGGTCAACCCTCCCCCCGGTTGTGGCCGGAACATGATATGCTGATACCCAGGAGCGCCTGGTGCAATGCCCGCAACGACCTGGTAGAGCCAGTTGCCGATCGCCCCATAGGCATAGTGATTCAAGGAGTGATGCGGGTTTCCCTCTTCGTCGATGCCATCCCAGGATTCCCAGATCGTCGTTGCGCCTCTTTTAACTGCATACAACCAGGAGGGCGGCGTTTCTTGCATGAGCAAGACATAGGCGAGATCGAGATGGCCGTTGTCCCCCAGCACCGGACAGAGATAGGGCGTGGAGAGAAAACCCGTCCCCAGGTGCGCGTCCGCGCTCTGCACCAGCTCCACCAGGCGCTGGATGGCAGCGGCACGAAGTGGCTCTGGCAGGAGATCAAAGGCCAGTGCCCGCACATAGGACGCCTGCCTATCTGGCCGCAATCGGCCATCGTTCTCCACAAACTCTGCAATATAGGCTTCTTTGATTCGCTGATGCAGAGCGGTGTATTCCCGCGCCTCGTCTTCTTTGCCGAGAATTCGGGCTATCTCGGCCAGCAAGCGAGCAGAATGAGCGAAGAAGGCGGTTGCGATATGCGGTGCGCTCAGGAGTTGGCGGGTCCTGGCGGTCCACTCGGTGTTCAGCATGCCCGGCAATGGGTCGTTCGGCTCGAGCCATTCTCCCCAATGGAAATTTGTGTCCCAGAGATAGCGCTCATAGGCCAGCGGCTCTCGTTCCAGGTAGCGGGGATCTGTATATCCTTCAGACGCGTACTTATTCTGCGCCTGCTGCCGTTCATATTCGACCCAGGCTTTCATGCTGGCATACTGTTCCTCCAGGATGCGCTGATCCCCAAAGCACCAGTACAGCGTCCAGGGAACGATGACCGCCGCATCGCCCCAGCCCGCTGCGCCATTGAGCCTGGTGATGGGATTCTCCGCGCGCGGCAATCCCCGTTCCGACGAGGGGACGATGTTGCCCACCATTCCATTTGCCTCCTGTTCGGCTGCCAGATCTCTCAGCCATTTGGTGAAGAAGCTCGCGGTCTGCATCAGAAAGGAGCCGGTGGCCGCGAAGATCTGAGCATCGCCCGTCCATCCTGCTCGCTCGCGGGTCGGGCAATCGGTCGGAATCTCTAGAAAATTACTCTTCTGGCTCCAGAGAATATTGTGGTGCAACTGATTGAGCAGGGGATCAGAGCACTGAAATGTTCCGGTTTCCGGGAGATCAGAATACAGAGCGATGCCGGTGAAGTTCTCGCGCGTGGGGACGCCTGGAAAACCCTCAACCTTGACATAGCGAAAGCCATGCGTGGTAAAAAAGGGAGTGTAGACTTCCTCCCCATCTCCCCTGAGGGTATAGCGCACTTCTTGCGCTGGCGGTGGGAGCAGAGATCCCAGGGCCAGGTGCTCCATAGTAAAGTTGCCATGCCTGTCCAATGTCTCGCCGTGATGCAGGCGGATGGTTGCCCCCGCCGGGCCACGTACCTTGAGCTGTACCACGCCGGCGAAGTTCTGTCCCATATCCACGACTGTTTCCCCCGCTGGCGTGGTCAGGATCTGAACAGGCACAAACCGCTCCTTGCGCCTCACCACAGGCCCAGTGGTCGCTACCAGGTTGTCCAGGGGATAGTCCGCGATCCGTACCCCCTGCCAGTTGCTGGCATCAAAGTTTGCCTGGTTCCAGCCAGGCATCTCCAGGCGAGCATCATAGCATTCGCCTTCTTTCAGGTCAGACGCGAGGATTGGTCCGGTCGAAGCTTTCCACTGCTGGCCAGAAGTGACCATCTGTTCGCTGCCGTCAGCAAAGAGTATATGCAACTGCAAGAGCAGGCCCAGGCGCTCCCCATAGACATTGCGATGAGAAAAGATCCCGACTTCGCCACGATACCAGCCATCACCGAGAATGACTCCGAGGGCATTCTCTCCGGCCCGGACCAGTTCCCCGACATCATAGACCTGATATTGCAAGCGATGAGGATAGCTGGTATATCCAGGAGTAAAATAGGCATCGCCGACCCGCTGGCCGTTGAGCGAGACATCATAGAGGCCATGAGCAGTCACATACAGGCGCGCGGAGACCACCTGCTTGCGCAGCGCAAAGGTTGTACGCAGGTAGGGACAGGGGTTGCTGGCGGCAGGATCTTCCTCCCAATCCGGCTCGATCCAGCGGGCCTGCCAGTCCGTTGCTTGCAGCAGCCCCATTTCCCACCAGCCAGGTTTGCTCCACGCCGAGGGACAATCACGCTCATCCCACACGCGTACTCGCCAGGTGTAACGCTGTCTGGAGCGCAGCGCCGGCCCACGATAGGGAATATGGAGGGATTGATGAGAGAGAACTTTTCCACTATCCCACAACTCACCCTGACCATCGCTCACCTGGATCTGGTAAGCAGACTGGCTTGCACCACGCTGGTCGGACGTGAGCTTCCAACTCAGGCGCGGCTCTTTGACATCAATCCCTAATGGATTGAGTTGATATTCACAGCACAGATCCTGAACGCGAAGAGACGACGTAGATGGCGTATTCATGCTTTCATACCTCCACCATCTCCCCTATCCTCTGACAGCGCCTGCCGCAATCCCCTTGATGAAGTAGCGCTGTAATATCAAGAACAGCACAATGAGCGGGAGCGAAGAGATGATCACCGAAGCGAAAATCAACGACCAGTTATTATTGAATTGTCCCACAAAGTTATAAATGGCTAGCGGCAGCGTTTGCATCCCGTCGCGCTGTAAGAAAATCATAGGTGACGCCAATGACATTTTCATCCAAAGGCATCGTATAGACCTTCCCGTCGGTATATGTCACCACTCTTTTAGCTCCAGCGGAGAGGCGAGCCACCCAGGGCTCATTGGAGAGATCCGCTAAGTAGTGGGCTTTTGCATACGGATAGAACTTTACACCGGGGTACACGCCAAAGAGATCAGGAGCATCACCGCCTGCCAGGCGCGCCTTCAAGACCGTTTCGTACTGATCCGAAGAATTGGAGGAAAACTGAACAGTAATGTTGGGATTCTCCGCATGGAATCGCTTGTTGATCTCAGCAACGACGGGTCCGGCATCTGTGCCGATCCAATGATAAAACTTCAGCGTCACTGGTTGCTGCCCACCAGTGCCTGTGGCAGAGGAACCACATGCCTCAAGCAACGATCCGGCTCCCAGCGCGGTTCCTGCGAGCACGGCTGACCTGGACAAGAAACGGCGACGGGTGAGCGGAGGCATGTCAAAAAGATGCGCCATGGAAAAACACCCTTTCTGCTATGAAAGCCGGTGACTGACAACTTTCTCCCTGCTGTGTGAGGGAAAGCCATATGCCTTCATGACTCTGACAGTAAGTATAGGGAGCCTCCTCTGGGGCCACAAGGCAGTAACTTTACGAAAAGGTTTGTCAATCTACGCTCTTTGCTTCCTCTCGTCTGCTTTGCCTCATACAGACGCAGGCACGGACCGCAAAATAGAGTACAATAGATCTCAGTGGCCTGGCCAATGGGGGTACATCGTTGACGGCGCGGTCTTAAGGAGATAACAAAGGGAACTCAACAATGAAGTCACAGAACCATGGCGTGTTTCTCTTCCGCACACAACTCTCACTCATCCTTTTGCCGGTGATTCTCTTCCCGATCGCCTTTATCGGATATGTGTCGTACCAAATCTCGTATCACGCGCTTCAGAATCGCTCGGCGGCGAATGTCAGCCAGATTGCCGGACTCGTCAATCAGAATCTGGATACGACGTTGCAACAGGCCATCCAACTGGCAAAAACGCCGCTTTATGATCCCATGATCCAGCAAATCGTCACCCGCTATGCGCAGCATCCCGAACTTGATTTTTACCATAGATCGCTGACAGATATCCAGTACACGGAGAATTTTTCCCTCAATATTCTCATTCACAACGCTAATATCGATTCGGTCGATATCTATACCGCGGGTTCAGCCGCTTTTCCTGAGAGCACGATCGATCTGCAACCGTTCGCCAACTGGACCTCTCTGCCCTGGTTTCAGGAACTCATGCATTCCTTCTCGGTGCGCACCCTATTTTTGCCGACCCATGTGGTGTCATCGGTGCAGGGGGACCGTCTGATCTTTTCTGTGGTCCAGGCTATTGTCAATGTCCAGACATTCCAGACCGTCGGCGCGATTGTGATCAATATTGACACCCAGAATGCCATTGAACAGACCATCACGGAAACCGAAAACCAGAGCGATACCACCTTTCTTATCTATGGGGCCAATCATCAGACAATCTACGTCACGCCTTTGCAGAGTAATGCGAATGACGCTCAATCGAGCGAGCTTGCACTTTCCCGTACAGTGCAACAAGCGCTCCGTCAACAGGCCGACCAGTTGACGTGGGACAACACCGATTATTTTCTCTCCAGCAATACTTCGCCCCTTTCCGGCTGGACAGTCGCGGCACTCGTCCCCAGCTCGAGTCTGATGCAGGATATCGAAGCAATCAAGCAGACAACGATGTTGATGATTTGTCTGACGCTCCTACTCGTCATGGGGGCTACGTTCCTGGTCATTCACCGCTTTAGCCAGCAGATTACGCAACTTCGTGCTCTGATGAGAGAGGTCGAGAGAGGCAATCTCGATGTGCGTTTCCGTGCTCAAGGCAGAGGGGAACTGCAATCGCTGGGAAAGAGCTTCAATCATATGGTCATACGCCTGAAGCAGCTCATTCAGGACAATTACGAGTCGCAATTGCAACGAAAAAAAGCAGAGCTGGCAGCCCTGCACAGCCAGCTTAATCCACATTTCCTCTATAACACGCTGGGCACCTTCCAGATGCTTGCCGTTACGGAAGGGCAGGAACACCTGGCAACCATGGCATATCGCTTGGGACAGCTCATGCGCTATTCGTTAGAGCCAGGAACACTGGTGGAGTTACAACAGGAGGTGGAGCATATCGAACACTTTTTGTCACTGATTCAAGAGCGGTATGAGGATCGTCTGGGGTATGTGATCCAGATACCGGAGGAATTGTTGACGTACCAGATACCGCGCTTCACTTTACAGCCGTTGATTGAAAATGCGATTTATCATGGAATTGACCCGAAAATCGAGGGAGGCCACATCGAGGTGACGGGCTGGCAGGAAGAACAACACCTGATAATCGAGATTTGCGACGATGGAATAGGCATGCCGGACGAGGAGCTTCAACGCTGGCAGTCAGCGCTCAAGTATAAGGCAAATCTTCTCACGCGCTCGCACCACATCGGCATTCTCAATGTCCAGGGACAAATTCAACGCATCTTCGGTCCTGAATATGGGCTTGCTCTGGCTGCAGGTCGCGCGGGAGAAGGGATCGTCATCACGATCCGCTTGCCTCTCTGTTCTCCAGAAGAGCCGGCGCTGGAAGGAGTTTCGTAATGGATCAAAGGCGAGAGCAGACATACCGAATACTAGTTGCAGATGATGAACGGATGATCCGCCAGGGATTGCAGGTTTTGATTACCCGGCATTATCGGGATGTCGCCGTTGTAGAGGCCAGTAACGGGCAGGAATGTTGGGATATCTTGAACACGACACCGCAGATTCAACTTGCCTTCGTTGACATTCGGATGCCAGAGCTCGATGGCCTCCAGATTTGTGAGAAGATCAAAACGGTGAGGTTGCCGGTGAAAGTGGTGATCATTTCCGGCTTTCGCGATTTTGACTATGCCCGCCAGGCGTTACGCTACGGCGTGGCCGATTACCTGCTCAAGCCTGTCAACCCTTCGGATGTACTCCGCCTGGTCCACGAAGCTGTCCTGATCCCTCCACTCACAGCAGAAGTCATTGAGAAACAAGAACGCTTGCTCATTGAGCAGGCGCGTACATGGATTCATGACCACCTGCATAAGGACATTACCCTGCTCGATCTCTCCCAACAGTTCCATTACTCTGTCAGTTATATCAGCATGCTGTTCAAAAAGGAGATTGGAACCGGGTTCCAGGAGTATCTGCTCGATTGCCGTATGCAACGAGCAAAGCACCTTCTGCAGGACCCGGCGCTGCGTATCTCTGAGATCGCTCAGCAGGTCGGCTACACCAATCCCAAAGCGTTTTCGATCGCTTTTCGCAAAGCGTGCGGCATTCCTCCCACAGAATACCGCGAACTGCGTGACAGAGAAACTACCCTTTCTCTTTATTTACACACGTAGCGTTTTGTATATCCCGTAGAAGGCGTGGACAGATCGCTACTGCGCCGGGAAGACCGCCAGGTTCTGGAAGGTGGCTATCGCGCCGGGCTGCACGTTGGCGACGTTGGAGACGAACAGCGCCATTGTGCCGCTTTTGTAGCTGTTGTCGGTGATTGTGGCTACCGTGGTCCCGTTGATGATCCAGGTCAGCTTGGGACCCTGCGCGATAATCGTCAGGTGGTTCATCTGGTCCTTGAGGTTGACCGCGTTGCTTGGCTGCTGCGATTGCGCGATGGACTGCACCTGTAGATTGCCATTAGCGTCCAAGCTCCCCTTATAGATATAGAAGTAGCCGTCGCCATAGACCTCGAAACGGTAGAAGAGGCCCAGCGGGTCGTTCTGCGCCGAGGCCCCGCGCACGTAGACGCCATAGCCATTCTTGGCATCGCCGCCGGTTAAGCCGGCATCGACGTCCAGGCGAAAATCTCCATAGGTTTTTCCGCCGGGGAACGGCTCCTGGTAAAGCTTGTTGTTATCGGATTCAAGCACCATCTTCCCGCCCGAGAGCGTGATTTTCGCTCCGGTAGGCGCGGTCAGATCCCAGTTCGCGCCGTTATTCTGAAAGGCATCGTGAAAGAGCGGGGTAACACTGGGCGTGACGATCGTCGGCCCGGTTGTGGTGTTCGTGGTGGCGGTGCGGGATTTGAAAATCTTGTACCCGGCAAAGGCACCGCCGCCGATGAGCGCCACCAGCAGCACGACAATGACGATGACGACCCCGGCACCGGGACCCTTTTTGCCTGTATCCTCGTCGTCGTCATCATCTCCCTTTTTCGCCCACGCCGGGCGGGCCTGCGGATTGTTCAGCGTTGCCCAGGGCGCAGGTTTGGTGTATCCATTTTGCCGGGTAGCATTGAAGAAGGAGCCATTTGCCGATTGAGCGGGGTTTTGCTGAAGGCCGGCAAAGGTGTTATTCAACGAGGACTGATTCGGCCCGAGGAAGCTGTTGCCTGGGGGAGAGCCAAAGAGGTTCTGCTGGAGTGGCTGGGAGGGTATGGGCTGTTGTCCCTGATCGGCAAAGAGGTTGTTTTGTGGCCATCCATCGGCCTGTCCCGGTGATCCCCAGGCGTTGCCAGATGCGCCGGGCCAGGCGCTGTTTCCCGTCTGCTGAAACTGCGATTGCGCGCCCCAGGACGGCCCGGACGTTCCCGGCCCGGAACCACCCTGTTGAAATGTGCCGAACTGCTGCCCCTGGGGCATTTCCCCCTGAGCATTGTGGAGGTTTTGAGGGTACTGAAATTGAGGAAGCGGATTATATGTGCCACACCGGGAGCACTGGCTCTCATTCATTGCCAGTGGTGTACCACATCGTATGCAAGGCCGGGCCGCTGCTCCGCCAAACGGATACATCGAAGACATACAAAAACCTCCAGTACATGGGACACTACAGCTATGCTAGTATCCCATATTTACGGCTTGCTTGTCTAGCAACTAGTAGATTCGGGAGGGAGGCAGGCACACTACCCCACCAGGCAGGCTGCTAGCTCCGCTGTCGCTCCCTCGCCTCCCGCAGCAGTTCGTGTAGCCGGCAGGGATGCAGCGGCATCTCGCGGATACGCAGGCCAAAGGGCGCGAGCGCATCGTCGAGCGCCGAGGCGAAGAGGGCAGGCACGGGAATCACGCCTGCCTCGCCTGCTCCCTTGACGCCTAACGGGCTGAGCGGCGAGGGCGTCTCTACATGGTCAACCAGAATGGGAGGAACCTCTGCCGCTGTCGGTAACAGGTAGTCCATAAAGCTGGCATTCATGAGCTGTCCCTCTGTATCATACACCAGGCGTTCAAAAAACGCGCCCCCGATCCCCTGAGCGACCCCACCGTGAACCTGGCCCTCCACGATCGTCGGGTTGATGACGCGCCCGCAGTCATGCACCGCCGCGTATTTGAGGAATCTGACCATGCCGGTCGCTGGATCGACCTCGATAATAGCTCCGTGAATGCCGCTGGCGAAGCTGCCGTGCTGCGGGCTATAGAATTCGCTGGCCTCCAGGCCAGGTCCGCCGCGATCCGCCGGCAGAGCAGGTCCCGGACGCGGCCCCGCCAGTTTCATGTTCATCAGTTTGCGCGCGTTCTCTCCATAGGAGTAGCGCAGCGGATTGGCCGAGATCGCGACCTGGCCGAGCGTCAGGGCCTTCTGGGGCGAGTCGCGCACGAATACCTTGCCATTGGCCAGTTCGATGTCATCCGGCGATGCCTCGAAAAGCTCTGCTGCGATCTGTTTGGCCTTCTCGCGCACTTTCACTGCTGCCAGGTACATGGCCGAACCGGCAACCGTTGCGGCCCGGCTGGCGTATGTTCCCACGCCCCAGTGAAAAGCCTGGGTGTCGCCCGTTGTCACCATGACATCGTGGATATCGACCCCCAATTGCTCGGCCACAATCTGCGCCAGCGTGGTCGCGTGGGCCTGTCCCTGCGTGGTCACACCGGTGGCGGCGTAGACGCGCCCATCGGATTCGACGCTCACCTTCGCGCCCTCGTATGGTCCGATGCCCGTGCCCTCGACGTAGCAGCCGATGCCAAGTCCCAGGTAGCGTCCCTCCTGGCGCGCAGCTTCCTGCTTCTCGCGAAAATGATCATAGTCCAGCAATCCTTTGAGCTTCTCCAGCCCGGCCTGGTAGTTGCCGCTGTCGTATTTCGTCGGGCCGCCGTCCTGGTAGACCAGGCCAACATCCCAGGGGAACTCGTCGGGTGCGATAAAGTTGCGCGAGCGCACCTCCAGGCGATCCAGGTGCAACTCGCCGGCGATGCGGTCGATGATGCGCTCCATGACAAAGACGGCATGCGGCCTGCCGGCTCCCCGATACGGGCTGACCGGCACCTTGTTGGTGTAGAGAACCGTGAACTCGCTGGCGTAGTGGCGCAGGCGATAGGGACCCGGCAGCGTGCAGGCGGTGATGATCGGCACAATGATGCCATAGGGTGTATAGGCTCCCGTGTCATGCCAGAAGCGATCGCGCACCGCCAGCAGGATGCCCTGGTCGTCGAAGGCGTAGGCGACCTCATGGAACTGGCTGCGCTCCTGGTTGGCGGAGATAAAGTGCTCGCGCCGGTCCTCGATCCATTTCACCGGACGCCCCAGCTTCCTGGCTGCAAACGGCGTCAGGATCTCTTCGGGATAGAACATCATGATCTTTGTGCCGAAGCCGCCGCCTACATCCGGGGCCACCACACGTACTTTATGTTCCGGCAACCCAAAGATCGCGGCCAGACCGTTCCTGATCGGGATCGGCCCCTGGGTCGAGATCCAGCAGGTCAGCATCTCTTCAAACGGGTCCCAGTTGGCGACGATGCCCCGGCATTCCATTGGCATCGCGGCCCCACGATCGATCAGGAAGGTCTCTTCGATCACATGAGGCGCGGAGGCGAAGACCTCATCGGGATTTCCGACTTGCTGAACGAGATGCGCCGCGACATTGCCCGGCACGTCCGCGTGGACCAGCGGCGCGTCCGGCGCGCGCGCGATATCCAGACTGTGGACCACCGGCAGCGGCTCATAATCGACATCGATCAGGTCGAGCGCGTCCTCGGCCAGGTAGCGGCTCTCCGCAACGACCATCGCTACGGCCTCCCCCACGTAGTGGACCTCGTCGCGCGCCAGGGGAAGCTGGGTACGCGGATGCGTAAGGGCAGCGTGGGGGACCAGCAAGGGTGACGGCTCCAGCACGTTGCCCAGGTCCTCTGCGGTCAGTACCAGGGACACTCCCGGCAGGGCACGCGCCGCGCTTGCGTCGATGCTGACGATTCGGGCGCGGGCCTGCGTGCTGCGCAGGATCGCGGCGTGCAGCATACCCGGCAGGTCGATATCATCCACGTAGGTTCCCTTGCCGCGCAGCAGGCGCGGATCTTCAAGGCGCTGCACGGGTGCGCCAAACCAGCGGGTAGCCATCACTCCACCTCCTGGCGGCCCGCGCGCAGACGCTCAGCCGCGAGTTTGACCGCCTCAACGATATTCTGGTAGCCGGTACAGCGGCAGATATTGCCCGAGAGTCCTTCGCGAATCTCTTCCTCGCTCGGATCAGGATGTTCGTGTAGCAGGGCATGCACCGACATGATAATGCCCGGCGTGCAGAAGCCGCATTGCAGGCCGTGCTTCTCCATAAAAGCTTGCTGAATAGGATGCAGTTCGCTCTGTGTGCCGGCCATGCCTTCAATCGTGGTGAGAAAGAGATTGTCCGCCTGAACCGCGAACATCAGGCAGGAGCGCACGGCCTCTCCGTTGAGCAGGACGGTGCAGCAGCCGCAGACGCCGTGTTCGCAACCCACATGCGTGCCGGTCAGGCGCAGGTCGTGGCGCAGAAAGTCTGAAAGCAGCAGGCGCACGGGTACGCGCCGCTCATAGCGCTGACCGTTGACGGTTACGGCAATCTCGCATTCTTCGGTAAATGCCAGAGTTTCTTCCTCGTTTTGCATCATGTTGCGCCTTTCTATCCCCTGCGCCGCGTCCAGGCCCTCTGCAGCACGCGCCTGGTCAGTTCGGCCACCAGGACCCGGCGGTATTCCGCCGTGGCATGAATGTCGCTCATGTCCTCGCTGACAACGGCCCGCGCCAGTTGCGCGGCCTCGTCCAGCGTTCGCTCATCCAGGGTGCTGCCAACTAGCAGGTTTTCTACGTCCCGCGCTCTGACCGGCGCACCCGCTACGCCGGAGTAGGCAAGCTGAGCCTGCCGGCATGTGCCGTCCTCGCCAGGCGTGAGCACCGCCGCCGCACCGACCAGGGCGTAATCTCCCGAACGGCGTGCGAACTCCATAAAGGCCCAACCTGCACGCGCGTCAACCCAGGGGAAATGTACCTCCACCGCCATCTCTTGCGGCTCCAGTGCAGTCTCCAGGTATCCTCGGAAGAAGGTGTCAGCTTTCAGCAGGCGTTCGCCACCGTTATGTTGCAGGAGCACGGACCCATCCAGGCACGCGAGCAGTGTGGGCAGTTCCGCCGCAGGGTCGGCGTGGACAATGCTTCCAACCACAGTCCCGCGATTGCGGATCTGCATATGCCCGATATGCCGAATCACCTCAATGAGCAGGGGGTGCCTCTCCTGCACCAGTGCTGAGCGCTCGACCTGGGACTGGCGCACGGTCGCGCCGATGGCCAGGTACTCGTCCTCAGGCTGAATATAGTTGAGTTCTGAGAGGCGGTTAATGTCGATTAGGTAGGCTGGCGCGGCCAGGCGCATGTTGAGCAGCGGCACAAGGCTCTGCCCTCCCGCCAGAATCTTCGCTTCGCCTCCCTGCCGTTCGAGGAGAGCAAGCGCGTCGTCAAGGATCTGCGGCGCACAGTACTGAAAGCGTGGTGGTTTCATCGCGCGTCCCACCTCCTGGTCTACTTCCAAAAATAGCAAAGTGCCCTGAATGAGTGAGCAGAGAGGCGCGTTATGCCTCTCTGCTTTCCTTGTTCAAGAATGGATATTAGAGTACCGTTCAGAAGCGTCTCTGTCAAGTCTTTTGCCCAAATGCGCGCTGGAAATCGCCAAAGCGTCTTATGGCTCGCCGGGTGTTTGTGTGAGCGTGACCTCACTGGCAGGCACCCAGCCCTGGCGGTGGTTGTAGTTGATCTCGTACCACAGCGTTTGCGTCCCATCCTCGATCACACTGTCAGCCGAGACAAAGATGGCCCCGGCGGGGGCGTCGCCGATGATGTGATTGCTGCCGGTCGTGGGCTGGCCGTAGATTTGCGGCCTCTTGCCATTGTCGGCGCGCAGTGTGACCGCGACGCCCTGCCCGATCGTCGCAGCGCCGCGCGGAACCGCCAGCCAGACGGTCCTGGCGTGCGCGAAAAGGCTGGGCTGCGCGGCGTGCGCCTGGTCCTCGACTCCGTACCAGATTTTGTACATGGTGTCGCCGCTGCCGGCGGGATCGGTGACTTTTGCCAGGGAGTAATAGCTGACCCCCGGCTCGACGCTGTCGGTGACGTCGGTGATGTCGCTGCCCCTGCCCTGCCGGGGAATGCGTCCCGACGTGGTACTGGGCCCGTTATAGAGATAGAAAAAGCTGAAGTTCGCGGCAGTCTCTTTCCCGTGCTTCCCGAAAGGACGGCGGTCACTTTTTGGACGCAGCATAAAAATGTTGGGCGTGGTAGCTGTGTCTGGGAAGACTCCGCCCTGCTGATGAATCAGTTTGAAGTAGTAATCCCAGAGCCAGTATGGCCCCGGATCGACGTGATTGGACTGGCCGGCGGAGGGCGATGGGACGGTCCCATGCGCGACGACGTGCGCGCGGTCCAGGGGCAGATCGTATTTCTGCAACAAATAGGCGACCAGCTTTGCCGAGGCCAGATACTCGGTCGCGTTATACCAGCGGAATCCGGTGGCGTCGAAGCCGGTATGCTCGATGCCGATGGAGTGCTGGTTGTACCAGAAGTTGCCGACATGATAGGCGATATCTTTCTCACGCACGACCTGGTAGATGGTTCCGTTACTATCGACCACGTAATGGGCGCTGGAGCGCGATTGTGGGTTCTGGAAAATGTTGAGCGCGCTCGTTGCTCCCCCCTCGATGTCGTGGATGACGATCTGCTGAATTTTGCAGGGCTGCGTCACCACCTTGTTGCTCGCGCTATAGTCGATGGTACACGTATCGGGACGAGCGGAGCCGGTGAAGTTACAGGCGGTCGTCGGGGTGATGTTGCAATCGAAGGTATGGGCGGGCAGGAGACAATCGACCGCGCCCGGAAAATCTACCTTCTGGTCCAGCTTGCAGCCGGAGGGCAACTTTCCCGATCCCTGCACGGAGGCCGCCGTCGCAACATCCGGCTGGACTGCCTGGGGGGCGAGCGTGATGATCTCGTTGTCGTCGGCCTGGGCGCTAAAGCCCTGGTCTAGAAGGGTATAGACCGCTCCGGCATACAATAGGGCCGTCGAGCGCGTGGTCGCGTTGCTATACGCGGCCACCGCGCCATACCAATCGCTGAGCGTTGTCGGCAGACGATGGGTACGGGATGTTTGCAGAGCATAGTCGCGCAACAGTGCAGCCCCTCCGCGAATATTCTCCGGCATCTCTAGCTTGAGACGGTCCGCGCTCACCCTCAGTTCCCTGGCGGCGCGATCAAGCGTATCGCCCAGGGCGTTCTTGACCAGGTGCATGCAGCCAAAGCCGTTGTCCGCGCTCGGCGCTCCACCATTATTGCTCAGGCGGCCCTCCAGGTAACAGATGGCCTTGAGCAGGGCCGCCGGCACATGAAACTCCGCCGCGGCCTCGTCAAACGCCCGGCTCACCACTCCCGCCTGGCTCGATCCGGCGGAGGCCGGGCGAGGCCGGGCGAGATTCCACGGCCAGAGTAGCGTCAGGATAAGGGAGAGAATCATCACACCTGACACGCTATAGAGCATCACCCGCACAACAACGAGGGGATTTCGTCCGTGCATACGCAAGCCTGCATACCTCCAGTATGTGTTTTTGACAAGCATTCAAAAGAGAGGAGAAGGGGTTCGCTTCGTTGGCCCATGCTTTTCTCTGCACTCGCGGGCAATATGCCGTAGACCTGCCACTCCATCGCTATTTCTAGCGTACCATGCAGCAGGATGGACGCATTTGGAGCCACGATTTTTAGCAACCCATGCTGCTCTTCTTCCGATTGCTAGAGGCGACCAAACACTGTGAATCTTTTCGGGAGCGATTTGGCAACTATTCCCGGGCAATTGTGCTGAAAATTGATTTCCAGCGCCCTGAGACGCATGGAAAATAGAGCCGGAAGGGGGAAATTCGTGGTATAATACGGTACAGAAATAATCGGCAGGTGAATTTCATGAATCGTACTACCCTTAACCCGCCTTCCCTGGCCCGCCCAAGCGGTTTTAGCCACGGCATTCTGACCGACAGTGGCCGGCTTCTCTTTCTCGCCGGCCAGACCGCCAGCGACGCCTCGGGGCAGATTGTCGCCCCAGGCGATATCGTTGCTCAGTATGAACGGGTTTTGCAGAATTTACAAACAGTTGTCGAGGCTGCCGGGGGAACGATGCAGGATATTGTGCAGATGACGATCTTCGTTGGCGACCGCGACGACTATCGCGCTCACCTCAAGCCGCTTGGCACAATCCACCGCGCCTACTTTGGCAACCACTATCCCGCGACCGCGTTGCTCGAAATTTCGCGCTTCTTTCAGGATGACGCGCTGATTGAGATCGAGGCGATCGCGGTGATCGCTTCCTGAGCGAGCTTTTCAGCTCCAGATGAGAAGCAGGGTCGCCCTCCACCGGAGCAGTGGCGTCGATGTGCGACAGGCTACCCAAAGAAGGGATACATCCTCATATGGACTTTCAACTCTCCCCAACTCAGCTTCAAGTGCAAGAGCGGGCGCGCCGCTTCGCCGTAGAGGAGGTGGCGCCGCTCTCCCGCGAGGCCGATGAGCGGGGGATCTTTCCGCTCCATCTGGTCAAACGCATGGGCGAGCTGGGCTTTCTCGCCGCGCCGCTTGCACCGGAATATGGCGGCGGCGGGCTGGATTCGCTTTGCTACGCCATTCTTTGCGAGGAACTGGGACGCGTCGATGCCTCGGTGCGTGGCTTTCTGACCGTGCATACCGGCCTGGTTTCGCTCTGCTTGCAGGAGTGGGGCACCGACGAGCAGAAACGCCGCTATCTGCCCCTGCTGGCCAGCGGCGAATGGATTGGTTGCTACGCGCTGACCGAGCCGGGCGCCGGCTCCGACGCGGCCAGTATGCAGACGACGGCCCGCGAGGAGGGCGAGAGCTATGTGCTCAACGGCGAGAAGATCTGGATTACCAACGGGGCTAGCGCACGCCTGGCGCTGGTCTTTGCTTCGCGCGACCTGGACGCCCGCCACAAGGGCATCTGCGCGTTCCTGGTGGAAACCGACACTCCCGGCTTTCTCCGCGAGTCGATGCCCGGACGCGAACTGGGCCATCGCGCCTCCGAACATGTCCACATTACTCTCACAGAGTGCCGCGTTCCACGCAGCGCGCTGTTGGGCGCCGCCGGCGATGGTTTTAAAGTTGCGATGTCCGCGCTGGATCGTGGACGCCTGGGGGTCGCCGCCGGCGCGGTCGGCATCGCTCAGTCCTGCCTCGACGCCTGTATCGCGTACACAAAGCAGCGCCGCCAGTTTGGCCGGCGCCTGGCCGATTTCCAGATGCTCCAGGCTACGCTCGCCGATATGGCTGCCGATGTCGAAGCTGCCCGCCTGCTGGTCTACCAGGCGGCCTGGACCAGGGATCAGGGTCTGCCCACGACGAAAATCACTTCTATTGCCAAGCTCTTTGCTACCGAGGCCGCGCTGAAAGCCGCCTCTGAGGCGGTCCTGATACACGGCAATCGCGGCTACTCCAATGAGTATCCCGTCGAGCGCCACTACCGCGATAGCAAGGGTCTGCAAATCTATGAGGGCACCAGCCATATCCAGCGCGTGATTATCGCCCGCGAGTTGCTTGGCCGCGATCAGTAGTAAGTAGGACGCCAGCCTCGCTGCGTATGATACAGTATATACAAGTTTATCTATGCACTCGCGGCCCGGCTGGACACAGCCGTCCGGCCAACATAGCTCACCGAAGGAGGTTATGTCTCTATGCCCTATCCTGATTTCTGGAACCCCAAACATGAAGCCCTGCCCCGCGAGGAGTTGCAGGCGCTCCAACTGCTCAAGCTGCGCCGGTTGTGCGAGTGGGCGTATGCCACCACACCGTTTCATCGGCGCAAATTTGACGAGGCCGGGTTTCGTCCAGAGCACATCCAAACATTTGACGATCTTCGCCGCATTCCCTTTATGACGCGCGAGGAGTGGATGGCCTCCTTGCAGGAAAAGCCGCTCTTTGGCGATACGCTGGCCACCGATCCAACCAACGCGATCCGCTATCATCTCACCTCCGGCACCTCCGGGCGCACGCCGATCCGTGTGCTGGATGGGACGAAGGACTGGGACTGGATCAGCGAGATGTGGTGCTATGGCCTGTGGGGCTTCGGCATTCGGCCCGAGGATAGCGTGTATTTTGCCTTTGGCTATGGCTCGTTTATCGGCTTCTGGGGCGCGCATTATGCCTGCGAGAAGATTGGCGCGTTGGTCGTACCAGGCGGCGCGCAGACTACAGAGTCGCGCATTAAACAGATTGTGGAGTTGGGCGTGACGACGGTAGCCTCGACTCCCACCTATGCTCTGCATCTCTGGCAGAAGGCGCGCGAGATGGGCATCGATCTGGCGACCCAGAGCAAGGTCAACAAGGTGATTCTCTCAGGCGAGCCAGCCGGCTCGATCCCGGCGGTGAAACGCCAGTTAGAGGAGGCATGGGGCGCACAGTGCGGCGATACCGCGGGGATGACGGAGATCGGCACAATTATGATCTTTGAGTGCTCGCATCATTCCGGCGGCACGCATATCATTGAAGATCACTTTATCGAGGAGGTCCTCGATCCCAATTCTGCGGAGCCGGTCGGCTATGGCGAACTGGGCGAGCGCGTCGTGACCTCCTTTGGCCGCGGCTTTATCCCCTTGATCCGCTATCGCACGCGCGATATGGTGATGAAGGTGCCTGCCAGCACTTGCACCTGCGGGCGCACCTGGGATCTCTATAGCGGCGGCATTCGGGGACGCTGGGACGATATGAAGCTGATTCGCGGGACAAACGTCTACCCCAGCGCGGTCGAGGCGATTATCCGCGAGTACCCGGCCATCGATGAGTTTCAGATCTATATCTGGCGCAAGGATGAGATCCAGGATGAGATCGACATTAAGCTGGAGATCAAACCGGGCTTTGAGCATACCTGGCCTGAGTTGCAAACGCGGCTCGCGAAGGATCTCGCCGAGGCGCATGAGGGACTGCGCTTCAATGTCGTGCGCATGGACTATGGCACCCTGCCGCGTTTTGAACTGAAGGCGCGTCGGATGACCGATGCTCGCCCTGTAGCCAGGTATTAAGAGAGGAGTCAAAGATGACGACACCTACTACTGATCTGCTCGGCAAGCCGCTCAACGAGCAAGAGCAGGAGATGCTCGCGGTCTACGAGACGCTGAAGCGCCTGGTGGCGCGCGATGATTTGCCCCCCTGCGCGGCTCGCAATCTGCGCCAGGCGCTGGCCTCGCTCTGGCAGGCGACGAACGATCTGGGTTTGCAGTTCGAGCAACTCTACGAGTATGGCGTCTGATTGAGGCGACATTCCATACGACGAGGAGGTGTGATGTTTTCTCTCTCCTCGTCGTATGTATGTATAGCAGGCTTTTTCTTGCTTTCGGGCATGTTTGCCCGGGACCATATCGAGAAAGGGTCCCATTGTATAGCTCCCGCTGCCATCGATTCTCGCGGTGATCGGAATCGTCGTTCTCGTCAGCGCCCTGGCCCTGGGTATTGTCGTGCGGCTGGCGGTGCGTCCGGCTCTGAGCGAGATTCTGCGTTTGAACGAGGATTGAGCCTCCTCCCGTTCGGAAGCCGTTCAGGCCCCCGGAATGCTCTGTGCAAAACGGAAGAGGTTGGCAGGATCGTAGGTTGCCTTGACTTGTTGGAGCCGTGCCAGGTTGACGCCGTAGTATGCCTGCGGCCAGTTAGCCAGGTCGGGATCGATGTAGTTCTGGTATGCCTCGCCATTGACGTATGAGCGCATGGCCTGCCAGGTGTTGCTCAGCCAGGAGAGGTTGGCTGAGACAGTGGAGGCGGGATCGGTTGTGTTCCAGCTTGCGGTGTACTGGATGGAGAACAGAGCGTCGCGATGCACAAAGGCGGTAGCGTCGGCGGCCACCCGGTTGATCGCGCCTCCATAGGCGTCCATCCCGATGCCTCCGCCGCTGAGCACGCTGGAAGATTGACGGCTGCCGATCGCGTTGACCAGGATCTCGATGGCCTGGTGAGGGAGCGGTGCTCCGACGTAATCGGAGCGGGCCTGCGAGGTGTCGCGTCCCACGTGGCCCTGGGGATTCTGGCTGGGCAGGTGGCAGGCCGCCACGCTTTCCCCGTAACAGCCGGCCTCGACCATCATGGTTTCCAGCAGTGGATCGGTGTAAACGTAGCTGCTGGACGGCGCGCTGCCCACATGACTGATCAGTTGTTGCAATAGCGGATCAAGCGCCGCCGCACCGCCCACGTAGACTCCATTTACTCGCACAAGCGGTGCCGAAGGCTTACTGGCGGTTCCCAGCAGCAGGCAGTTGGACCAGAGTTCGTCCGGCGCCTGTGGTCCCCAGTGCTGCCAGGCATCAACGACATCGCTGGCACGGCTCCAGGGCCAGTTCAGGGTGAACAGGGTTAGCTCTGAGACTGGGTGGACCTGGAAGGTGAAGGAGGTGACGACGCCAAAATTGCCTCCGCCCCCGCCGCGCAGGGCCCAGAAGAGATCGGGATGGGTCTGCTGATCGCAGGTAATCAGGTCGCCGCTGGCGAGCACTAGCTGAGCTGAAAGCAGGTTATCGCAGGTCAGGCCAAATTTACGGCCCAACACGCCGACTCCTCCACCCAGCGTCAGTCCGGCAATACCCACAGTTGGGCAAGAGCCGGCGGGAATCACCAATCCGTCCTGCGCCAGGGCCGCGTAGACATCGATCAGGTGCGCGCCCCCGCCGATGGTAGCTGTGCCAGCGCTCGCGTTCACGCTCACCCGGTTCAGGCGGCTGACATCGAGCAACAGGCCGGTGGTGGTGGAGTAGCCTGCGTATGAGTGTCCGCCCGAGCGCGCCGTAACGGGCAGGTTGAAGCGCCG
>Ga0209581_1001772_pt1 | contig 23500 bp, 24 predicted proteins | sample Coa_R2_FD_187160 | JGI IMG/M metagenome (GOLD analysis project Ga0209581, IMG submission 187160) | Surface soil microbial communities from Centralia Pennsylvania, which are recovering from an underground coalmine fire - Coalmine... | ecosystem: Environmental > Terrestrial > Soil > Unclassified ...
TTGCCTCTTCCACGGCGATCTCGTCGAAGGGATTCATCGACATTTTGATGTTGGCGAGCTCCACCCCGGAGCCGTCCGCTTTGACGCGGATCTTGACGTTGAAATCGACCACCCGTTTGACGGGCACAAGAATTTTCATGATCCCCCATCCCAGGGCGGCCGCGGGAGAAAGCGGCCGGAAGCTAAAGGCCGTGCCGTTGGCATGTCAACGTTTATGCCACGTCGCAATCTGCGGCTCACCGATTCTCGCCGGGCGCCCAAAGCACATCGCGCGCGCCCTTGTCGTTGGCATGCCGTCCGGCGACAAACAAGTAATCCGATAGACGGTTGATGTATTTGAGTGATGGCTCCGAAACGCCTTCGCCTGCCTTGTCCTTCAGCTCCACCATCATGCGCTCGGCGCGCCGGCATACCGTGCGCGCAAGGTGCAAATAAGCGGAAGCTGGACTGCCGCCGGGCAGAATGAAAGACCTAAGCGGCGCCAGCTCTGCGTTGAGACGGTCGATCTCGCCCTCCAGCCAAGCCACTTGGGTATCGGTGACGGTGAGACGTGCGCCGCCGGGCCCTTTTTCGGCGAGGCAAAGGTCGGCTTCGAGATCGAAAAGATCGTTCTGGATATGCGCTAACGCTGCATCGAGCAGCTTGTCGGCGGCGGTATAGAGGCGAACCAGGCCGATGACGGCGTTGACCTCGTCGACAGTGCCGTAAGCCTCCACGCGCAGGTCATATTTCTTGCGGCGCGCGCCCGAGCCGAGCGACGTGGTGCCGTCATCGCCAGTTCGCGTGTAGATACGGTTGAGGACCACCATGCGGGTCAACGCCGGCCTTTCGCCCGGGTTCGGATTCTGCTCTCATCTCTATCTTATCCGCTTTCGAGCTCAAGGTATGGGGTGACACCATGCGATTTCTTGCGACCGGTCTGGCCGCCGTGTTTGTGGCCTTTTCATTTGGTGGGCCGGCGGCCGCTTGCGAGGGCCATGCCGCTGCCGCGATCAGCCTGAAAGACGATGGGCAAATGGCGTTGGCGCAAGCAACCGCGGCCGACACGGCGTCTGCCAAAAAGAAGCCGAGCAAGAAGAGAGCGGCGGCGAGAAAGAAGCCGAAGGTCGAGTATATGCGCGCGGCGCCGATGCCCCCTGGAGCGAAATAGCTCCCTTCGCGCTCAGCGGCCCATCGCCCAGATCGTGATCATGATCAGGACGATGGCGACAAATTGCAGCAGCACGCGCAATCGCATCAGCTTCTGCGAGCGATTTGGCGAGCCGCCGCGCATCATATTGACGAGGCCGAGGCACAGCACGACCGCCACCGCGGCGATCGCGGCCGGTACCACATAATGCGACATGAGGCCGGACACCGAGGCCTTCTAACACCCCCGGCTGTCCCCGGCCAGCCGCACCGTCGTGTCTTCGGACTCGCGAAAAAGTTGTCCCGTGATTATCATCGGCCGCGGTGGGGGCGGCGTAATGGCGTATGGTGTGGTTGCGGAAGCGGCATCTGGCCGCTCGGGAGAACCGTTCGGCGCGACCGTTGGACGCACGTCGAACGCGCACTCACCGCAGCTCACCGAGGCTGCAGCTCGGATACCTCATCTTCCAGAGCTCGATTGCGTCCGGGATCTGCTTTCAGAAGCCACACTAAATTACGCAGAACGGCGCGCGTTCTCACTCGACGTTGAGGCCGATCACGTTCTGATCGCATCCGGGGCCATCAGCGAAGAAGCCTATGCGCGCGCACTCGCGCGCCATCTCGACGTGCTGTTCGAGCCGCTGGACGGCAGGACACGCGAAATGTGCCCGCTGAGCGACGAGCGCCTGATCGTGTCCGCCGCCCGCGGCGTCGTGCCGCTGGTGATCGGCGGCGTGCGATGTCTGGTGATTGCGCCACGCGCCGCGGGTGCGCGGCGCCTCATGCAATCGATCCAGACCAATCGAGCTCAGGCGGGCATCGTTCGCTTCACCAGCATCGATCGCATCAATCGCTTTGTCCTGCAAAATGCGCGCGAGAAAATTGCGGCCGAAGCAAGTGACGGCCTCAAGACTCGCTGGCCGATATTGTCCGCCGCGCGCGGCGAGCGGCATAGGATCCGGGCCGCGGCCGTAGCCGTCGTTTCGGTTCTGGCGGCACTTGCTGCCATGACCGTCGCGCCCACGACCGCATTCTATGCGCTCGAGATCGCGTTGGGGGCGGTCTTCCTGGGATGGACCGGTTTGCGACTTTTCGGCGCGTGTGTCGATCGGACCGCTGCGAAGCCCGCACCCAGATGGCCTGATGATCAGTTGCCAACTTACAGCGTGGTGGCGGCGCTCTATCGCGAAGCGGCCTGCGTCGATGATTTGCTCGAGGCAATCGAAAGCCTCGATTACCCTCGGGAGAAGCTCGATGTCATTTTGGCCGTCGAGGCTGACGACGATGAAACGATCGCAGCAATAAAGGCGCGTAAGACGCGTTTGCCGATTACGTTGATCGAGGTCCCGCCGGTGGGCCCGCGCACCAAGCCCAAGGCACTCAATGTGGCGCTCACCTTCGCGCGCGGCACCTTCACCGTGATCTTCGATGCCGAGGACAGGCCGGATGCCACCCAATTGCGCCGCGCGGTGCAGGCTTTCAGCGGCGCAGGCGACGATCTGGCCTGCGTGCAGGCGCATCTATGCATTGACAATACGCGGGACAGCTGGCTCACGCATTTGTTCACCGCCGAATATGCCGGCCAATTCGACGTCTTTTTGCCCGGCATCGCCGCCTTGCACTTGCCGTTGCCGCTCGGCGGCTCCTCGAATCATTTCCGCACCGACACCTTGCGCAAGGTCGGGGGCTGGGATGCTTACAACATGACGGAAGACGCCGATCTCGGCCTACGGCTCGCACGCTTCGGCTATCGCACCGGCATGATCGCGTCGACCACCTACGAAGAGGCGCCTGCCGAGTTCGGACCTTGGCTGCGCCAACGCACACGGTGGTACAAAGGATGGATGCAGACCTGGCTGGTGCACATGCGGCGACCGCGCCGCTTGTTCGCCGAACTCGGGTTCGCTGGTTTCACTGTTTTTCAGCTTCTTGTCGGCGGCAATGTTCTAGCGGCCCTTGTTCACCCGCTGTTTTTTGCCGGCTGGTTCTACGCTCTGATCAGCGGTTATCCGACATGGGCGGAAGACGAAATGGCGAGGATGCTCGCGGCCTGCTATGGCGGCAATCTCGTAGTTGGCTATTTGACGTCGGCGTTTCTCGGCTGGCTCGGACTACGATGCAGAGGACTGCTTTCGATCGCATGGATGCTGATCGTCATGCCGCTGTACTGGCTGATATTGTCCCTTGCGGCGTGGCGCGGGCTCTACCAGCTCATGACCGCCCCCTATCTTTGGGAAAAGACCGAGCATGGATTGGCGCGGCACTCGCGGCGCGCCGAGAGTACCACACGATCGCTGCACCGACTTGAGCACCATCTCACCCGCCTGCAGAAATCGGGCGAACTGACGCGTTCGGCGGACAGACCCCTCGTGCCGGACCGGCTGCCGCAAGACATCGCCTGAGGCCGTGCACCCGGTACCGGCGCTGCACGGAACATTGGCCACGGTGCGTCGTTTTTAGCGAAGGGGCGCTGCCCGGCGCGGCATGGCGGCCCAGAGATCAGAGCCCCGAGGTTCCGGAATGAGAAAATCGCGCCTGGTCGTCGTTCTCAGCGTCGCGCTCACAGCCCTCATTGTCCTGCCAATCGCCTACGCGGTCGGCGCACGGCGCGCGGCCGGCCCCTCACCGACCGATCTGGCGCTCATCAACGGCGTGATGCAGCTGGTTCAGCACGACTACGTTCATCCAGTCGATGCCGACACCCTGACCAAGGATGCGCTGAAGGGGATGCTCAATCGGCTCGATCCGCATTCCGATTACATGGACGAGCAGGAGTTCAAGGAGTCCGAGGCCGACATTGCCGGCAAGTTTGGCGGGCTCGGCATCCAAATTTCCGAGGACCACGGTGTACCGAAGGTTATCTCGCCGATCGACGGTACGCCCGCTGCGCGCGCCGGACTCCAGCCCGGTGATCTGATCGTCGGCATCAATGGCGAAAGCGCGCAGGGAATGGATTTGTCGAAAGTGGTGCGCCTGTTGCGCGGCGCGCCCGGCAGCAGTGTCAAAATCACTATCGTCCGCGGCACCCAGAAGCCATTCGATGTGACCATCACACGCGCCATAATTCAGGTGCAAACCGTCAAGTCGAAGCTTGAGCCGAACAATATCGGCTACGTGCGCATCACCGAATTCGGCGGTGACACGCCGCGCGATTTCAAGCAAGCGATCGAGAAGATGAAGCAGGAAGCGGGCGGCAGCCTCAGGGGGCTGGTGCTCGATTTGCGTAACGACCCTGGCGGGCTGTTGTCGTCGGCAGTCGCCGTGGCCGGCGATTTCCTCAACGGCGGCACGGTGGTCACCATCAAGGGCCGGAACGGCAATGATAACCATGCCTACAAGGCCGATGGTGGCGGTGACCTCATTCCCCACACGCCCATCGTCGTGCTGATCAACGGCGCCTCGGCATCCGCGTCCGAAATCGTTGCCGGCGCACTGCAGGACCGTCAGCGCGCCACGATCATGGGCACCCAAAGCTTCGGCAAAGGATCGGTTCAGACGATCATCCCGCTTGAAGGCCATGGGGCGCTGCGGCTGACCACGGCGCTTTATTACACGCCGGCTGGCCGCTCCATCCAGGGCCAGGGCATTGCGCCCAACGTGGTGGTCAAGGTTCCGGAGGATCAGCAGGTCGCCGGCGCCTTTATGCCGCATGAGCAATCGCTTAACGGCGCATTCCGCAATCCGGGACCGCTTACGGGGACCGGAAAATCGCAGAGCAATCCGGGCAAACCGGCTGTAACGGCAGAGGCCAATTCGGCGCCCATCAAGGCTGATCTGATCGGAACGCCGCAGGATGCGCAGCTCAAGGCGGCGCTTGCCTTTTTCGCGCCAAAAACACCGAGCAGCACCACCGGACGGGGTTGATCCCCGAGCATCCGCCGTCGCCATGTGATAATCGCGTGCCTGCCGGAGCGCGAATCTTTATCCGAGGGCCGCCGTGGTCACGTCAGCGATCAAGACGCTGGTCGAGTTTTGCACGCGTTGGCCGTGGACGGTCATCGCTTTAAGTGTATTGCTCGCAGCAGGCGCGGGCATCTACTCCGCTCATCATTTTGCGATCAACACCGACATCAACCGACTGATCTCGCCCGACCTGCCCTGGCGCAAGCGTGAGCTCGCATTCAGCGCCGCTTTCCCACAAAATAAAGAAGTCATAACGGCGGTGATCGATGCGCCGACATCGGAGGCTGCGAGCCGCGCCGCGCAGCTGCTTACGGACTCGCTGAAAGATCGGAAAGATCTGTTCCAGTCCGTCGACGGGGTCAGCGAGACGCCGTTCTTCGCGCGTGAGGCGCTCCTTTATCTGCCGACCGATCAGGTCGCCTCGACCGCGACCCAATTGCAGCAGGCCGCACCACTGATCCAAGTACTTGCAACCGATCCCACTCTTCGTGGGCTGTCGCAAACCCTTCTGTTCGGTCTCAGAAGCGCCCAGGCGGGTGAAGGCGGCCTCGGACCAATGGCGGCCACGCTCAATCAGGCAGCGGCCACGCTCGACGCCATTCTTGCCGGTAAGACCGCCTATTTTTCGTGGCGCGAGCTGCTTGCGCATGCGCCGCCGCGCGAGAGCGACCTGCGGCGCTTTGTTGAAATTCACCCCATTCTCGACTTCACGGCCCTGGAACCGGGCAAGAAGGCGACCGACGCCATCCGCCGAGCGGCCGCCGACCTGAAGCTCGAGCAAGATTTGGGGGCGACGGTGCGCTTGACCGGGTCAGTGCCCATCGCGGACGAAGAATTTGCCACCATCTCCGAAGGCGCGCTGCCGAATCTTTTGGCGACCGCCGCCGTCGTGCTCATCATCTTGTGGTTGGCGCTGCGCTCAGCGCGGATTATCGCCGCAGTGTTCGCGACCGTCGCGATCGGTCTTGCCATCACAGCCGCTGCCGGTCTGATGATGGTGGGCGCGCTCAATCCGATTTCCGTCGCTTTTGCCGTGCTGTTCGTTGGCATCGGCGTCGATTTCGGCATTCAGTTCAGTGTTCGCTATCGTGCCGAGCGGCACGCCGAAAACGATTTGCGTCTCGCGCTAGCCAACGCCGCCGAACATATCAGCACGCCGCTTGCGCTCGCCGCAGCAGCCACCGCCGCCGGCTTCTTGTCCTTCGTGCCGACCGACTATCGCGGCGTCTCCGAGCTTGGCCAAATCGCCGGGCTTGGCATGATCATCGCATTTCTCGGCAGTATTACGGTGCTGCCGGCGCTGCTCACGATCTTCAATCCGCGCGGAGAAAGCGAGCCACTGGGTTACGCGGCATTGGCGCCGGTCGATCGCTTCATGGAGCGCTACCGCATGCCGATCCTCATCGGCACTGTGGCCGTAATCGTAGCGGCGCTGCCACTACTCTATTACTTGAAATTCGACTTCAATCCGATCGACCTGCGCAATCCAAAGGCCGAATCGATCGCCACTTATCTTGACGTGCGAAGTGATCCGTCGGTCGGCGCCAATGCCATTGACGTGCTCGCGCGCTCAGAGGGGCAGGCCGTCGAGGTTGCGCAGCGCTTGAGCAAGCTAGCAGAAGTTTCCGAGGTGAGAACGCTGGCGAATTTCGTTCCCCCCGACCAAGACCGCAAAATCGCGCTCATTGAGGGAGCTGCGCGGGTGCTGCTGCCGGCACTCAATGCGCCGCACCGCGCCGCGCCCACCGATCAGGATAATGTCGGCATGCTGAGGCAGGCGCAGCAGGCACTCGAGCGCGCCGCCGGGAATCGTGCCGGCGCAGGCGCTGCGGCGGCGCATCGGCTGGCAGCCGATTTGGCGCAGCTTGCGGCGGCCAGTCCGGAGTTGCGGGCCCGGGCTCAGGCGGTGTTCGTCACGCCGCTGCAGACGGCGCTCGATGGCTTACGCAGCGCGATGCATCCGCAAAAGGTGACCGACCGGTCGCTACCAGACCGTATCCGCCGGCAATGGCTCACCCCCGACGGCCGTGCGCGGGTCGAGATTCTGCCAAAGGGCGCGCTCAACGATAACGCGGAGATTCGGGCCTTCGCGCAGGCGGTGGAGAAGGCCGAGCCGTTGGCCACCGGCGGGCCGATTGCGATTCTTGAATCCGGGCGCACCATCATCCGCGCTTTCTTCGAGGCCGGTTTGTGGGCCCTCATCTCGATTGCAATCCTGCTATGGCTGACGCTGCGACGGGTCGGCGACGTGCTGCTAACTCTGATTCCGCTGCTGGTCGCCGGAGTGGTGACGCTGGAGTTGTGCGTGGCGCTTGGACTGGCATTAAACTTTGCCAATATCATTGCGCTGCCGTTGCTGCTCGGCATCGGCGTCGCATTCAAAATCTACTACATGATGTCATGGCGCGCGGGGCACAGCCAAGTTTTGCAGTCGCCCTTGACTCGCGCGGTGTTCTTCAGCGCCCTCACCACCGCGACTGCCTTCGGCAGCCTGTGGTTTTCGAATCATCCCGGCACGTCGAGCATGGGTAAGCTACTGGCCCTGTCGCTGGTGTGCACGCTGGCGGCTGCGGTCTTGTTCCAGCCGGTGCTGATGGGCCCGCCGCGAAACCCGCGCAGCAATGTCACCCGCGGACCGCGGGCCCGGAGCAAGCGCGGACGCCGGACGCGCAAGGCGCAAATGGCGCTCCTCGAATAGCACAAAAGCAAACCGGCCGCGCAGGATGCGCGGCCGGTTCGGGCCACCAGATGGTCGCAAGATCAGTTCGCGTTGCCGCCGCTGATGGTCTTGATCACGCTCGACATTGGACGCGCGGCCTCAAGTCCTCCGCCCATCTCCTTATCCACTTCCTTGACGTACTCGGGCAGCGGCTCGAGCGGCGCCTTGGCGACGACCTGCACGATCTTGAAGTTGTTCTTCTTGAGCCAGCTCAAGATCTCAGGAACAGCCTCCGATGTCGCGCGCTGGAAGTCGTGCATCAGGATGATACCCTTGCCGTGCTTGGTGAGCCGCTCCTGCACCGACTTCACGACCTGCTCAGGCCGACGCAGTTTGAAATCGAACGTATCCCAGTCGGTCGACATAATCGCGATATTGCGGGAGGCGAGATATTTCACGATTTCCGGCGGCATGCGCAAGGCCGGGAAACGGAAGAACGGCGCGATCGGCTTATTGCCCGAGGCGACGCTCACCGCCGCGATGCCCTTTTCGATCTCGGCCTTAGCTTCTTCGAATGACAGCTTGGTGAGGTCTTTGTGCGACCACGTGTGCGAGCCGACCGTCATGCCGGCGGCGAGATCCTTTTTCAGGATCTCGGGGTGCCAGCCAGCGTGCTGGCCGATCGGAAAGAACATGGCCTTGGTGCACTGATCGGTGAGCGCCTTGAGGACGCGCTCAGTGTTGCCCGGCCACGGTCCGTCGTCGAAGGTAAGTACGACTTCGTGGTCTTTGAGGAAGTCGTAAGCCTTGAAGTTCTGGAAGCCGAATCCGGGGCCGCCTGTGGTGTCGATTTCGACCACGCGTTCAACACCGAGCGCATTCGGATTCGTGCATTTCTCGGCGGTCAAGGCCGGGAATGTGGTCGGCGCTGGCTGGGCTTGCGCCGGAGCGGGAGCCGCGGCGGCCGGTGCCGGCGCAGGAGCCGGTTTTACATCTTCGGCCCATGCGGCCGTGGCCGCGGCCGACATCGAAAGCGCCAGAGCGAAAGCCAGAGCGGTACGCATCTTTTTCTCCATTGCCCTTGTTGTTGGGCGTAAGTGCCTCGGCTGGGAAAGGTTCATCTATGTAGCCTGACTTTAACTATTCGAGTCAACGAGAGGCGCGTGGAACACGCTCGCCACTGTCCAAATCTGCGCAAAAATTTCATGTGCCATCAATCAATTAGTTGCGGAACACAGTTTCGGGGTTCATTCACACACTTAACAAAACATGGTTAATTTTCTTCTGGCTTATATTCCTACAAGTGCGCCCGACCTTCATGACATCAATTCCGCGCGGTTTTGCCGCCGTGACACTGGCGGGATTGCCCAGTAGCCCGTTCGGACTTATGTGATGATGCCAATGGCGCTTCCGAGGATACCGATGCCGCCTGCGGCCTTCATCACGGAATACCGTCCGCGGCCGTTGCTTGTGCTCGCGTGTCTCGGCGGGGCGATCATGGCTGGTGCGTTCGGCCTTTGGGCTTATTACGGCACGGCCGTGTTCTTCGAGCTCGTGCGTGCCGGCTGGGCCGCCTGCTTCTGAGCGCCACGCGACTCCCATGACCGCACGCACATCCCACGTCATGCTCGTGCTCTCGGCGTTTTTGGCCGGGCTCGTAGTCTTTTTGGTGGTCTTTCTCGTCGCTTCCGGACAGTTCCGAAACGGAGGTCCCGGCGGCTCCGCAATCGGCGGCCCCTTCGTGCTGACCGACCAGGACGGCAAGACGATTACCGACAAGGACCTGAAGGGTGAGCCCTTCCTGGTATTTTTCGGCTACACTCACTGCCCTGACGTCTGTCCGACGACGCTATTCGAGCTCTCGGAAGTCCTGCATGCAATGGGCAAGGACGCCGACCGCCTTCATGCGCTGTTCGTCACCGTGGATCCTGACCGGGATACCCCCGCTGTGATGAAGGACTATCTGTCGAGTTTCGATCCGCATCTGCGCGGCGCTACGGGCGAGGCCAAGACGCTCGAACAGGTCGAAAAAGAATATCGCGTCTATGCCAAAAAAGTGCCGACCAGCAACGGTGACTACAGCATGGACCATACCGCCCTCGTCTACCTGATGGACAAGAATGGCCGCTTCGTCGCGCCTCTAAACCTCAAGCGGCGCCCTGCCGAGGTGGCCGAGGACTTGAAGAAATATCTCTGAGGACGCGCGGCCTCAAACGCCGGCAGTCGGCCGCTCGCTTACCCGTCCGCAACGAGATCAGCGCTTGCGCTTCGCTTTCTTTTTGCGCGCCGTTTTCAGCTTGACGACGGCCGCCCTATCCCCTGCACTCTTGCGCAGAGCTTCTTTCAAGCTGAGCGGCCGATTGTGCTTGCGCAGAAGGTCGCGGAAAGCTTCGTCGGCCAGCTCCTGAAAGGTCATCAGGCGGTCGCGCGCCAGAAGATCAAGTGCGGCCCAGCTTTCCTCGTCGAACTGGATGCGCTTGCCAGGCATCGGCTCGGGTCAGTTCGGCGCGCGGCGCGTGAACGCGGTTAAGATCGAGGATGCGTCGATGGCGTGCTCGTAGGCGATACGACTGGCGACCACGAATAGGGTCGCCGCCAGCACCAGCTTCAGGGCGCGTTCAGGGATACGGATGGCGAAATAGCTGCCGGCGAAAATGCCCGGCAGCGAGCCCAGCAGCAGCGAGCCCATGATGTGCCAGTCGACCGAGCCCATCATCCAATGGCCGAGGCCTGCGAGCAGCGTCAACGGCACCGCATGCGCAATATCCGAGCCCACGATCTTGGCCATAGGGAGTTGCGGGTACAGCATGATCAGCGCCACCACGCCGATGGCGCCGGCCCCGACCGACGAAATCGACACCAGCACACCAAGCATGGCGCCGACCGCCGCGGTGACCAGCGCGGTGCGCCGCGGGTCAAGCTTGGCCATGCGGTTGCGATAGAAGGCGATAATAGGATCGCCGAACACCAGAACGATCGCTGTGACAAACAGCGCCACGCTCAAAACCAGTGTGATCAGCCCGCTCGCGCCTTGCCCGTTGAGATTGAGTTGCGACAGCAGGAAAAGTGTGAAGCCCGTCGCCGGAATGCTGCCGCTTGCCAAACGCCGCACCACGCGCCAATCGATGCTGCGCGCAAAGCCGTGCACGAGGCTGCCGCCGGTCTTGGTGGCCGCGGCATAGAGCAAATCCGTGCCGACGGCCGTTGCCGGATGAATGCCGAACAGCAGGATCAGGAGCGGCGTCATCAACGAGCCGCCGCCGACGCCGGTCATCCCGACAAGCATGCCGACCAAAAATCCCGAAAGCGAATACAGAGGATCGATCATCAACGTGACTCTGCGTGACAGGCGGCCGGGCGAGTTATCATATCGCAGTGAGGCCAGCCACTGAAACGAATTCGAGTTATGCGAGTTCCTGTCTTGACTCGCTCGTTCCTCGCGGGGTTCATCGCGGCGTAAAAATACCTATTTCTTGCGCGAGCCTGCGTGCAGAATAGTTTTCGCCCTAACGTGCTACCGGCAGCGGATTTTACGATGCCAGATATCGCAACGATCACGATCAATCCGGCCATCGACATCTTCGTCAACGTCGACCGAGTTGAGGCAGTCAAGAAGTTGCGCTGCTCGCCGCCAAAACGCGATCCGGGTGGCGGCGGCATCAATGTAGCGCGCGCCGCCCACCGGCTTGGCGCGACAGTCGTAGCGATCTATCCGGCGGGCGGCGCCATCGGCAAATTGCTGCAAAAGCTGATCGAGCGGGAAGGCATCGCCAGTGTGACCACCCCCTCGCATGTGGAAACGCGCGAGAATTTCACCGCCTACGAACGCGAGAGCGGCGAGCAATATCGCTTCGTTCTACCCGGTTCGGCGCTGCATCCCGCCGAGTGGGAGGCCTGCCTCAACAAACTCGAGACGCTCGCCGAGAAGCCAAAGATCGTCGTGGCAAGCGGCTCCATACCTCCCGGCGTACCGGAAGATTTCTTCGCGCGGGTTGCGCGGATCGCGAAGGCCCTGAGCGCCAAGATCGTGCTCGACACATCGGGCCCGGCGCTCAAGGCCGCACTTGCCGAGGGCGTCATGCTGATCAAGCCGAATCTCGCCGAGCTCAGCGATTTCGTCGGTCATTCGCTGACGCGCGAGCAAGACTGGATCGCCGCATGCCGCAAGCTCGTCGCCGCGAAACGGGTAGAGGCTGTTGCGCTGACGCTAGGCGAAGACGGCGCTCTGCTGGTGACCGGTTCGGGGGCTTGGCGCGCAGCGCCGATGCCCATCGAGGTGGTCAGCACGGTGGGCGCCGGCGATAGCTTCCTCGGCGGAATGGTTGCTGCCTTGGCGCAAGGAAAAACGCTTATGCAGGCCTTCCAGGTCGCGACCGCCGCGGGCTGCGCCGCCGTCATGAGTGCGGGCACCGAGTTATGTCGCGAAGAGGACGTGCGGCGTTTGTTGAGCGAAATCCGGGTCAGCGAGGTCGCCGGCGCGCTCGCCTGATTTTGACCTCGGCGAGGCGCATTTTGTTCTGGCGCATCTCGTCTTGCGCGGCGGCACAAAGCCCCATCCAGACGATCAACGGAAAATACAAAAGCATAGGCATTTTCTTATTGCTCCTGTACGGTTTGTAGGAGCAACGTTCGCGCTGCAACCGCAGTTCCGGCAATCACGCGAGCTTGTAATCACCGCGCCGTGAGCTTTTGATCGATGCAGTAGTGCTGCGTGTATTTCTCCGCGATGCGCAGCATATCGCGGCCGTAGGTGTTCCGGTCGGTCCCCGTCCATTCGCGCGCCAGGTCGGCGAAAGTTACCGGCCGATGCAGACGGCGCATCATCTCCTGCACGTCATTTTGCACCTGGCGCGTGCGCTTGGCGACCGGCTGCGGGATCGGTGTCGTCGAATACATGAGCACATGCTGCAAATGCGCAAGCACGCCGGTCCGCACATCGTCGAAATGCTCGCCGGGCCGGCCGGAAACGGTGGCGCCGAGGCCGGCGAAATTGTTGTCGCTTGCCGGAACGCCTGCGGGCGCACCGTCAGGGCGGCGGAAAGTCAGATAGTTGGTCTCGATCAGCATCTGAAAGAACGCATAATCCCAGCGCACGCCGACGCATTGCGCTGGCGGACGGGCAACGCATTGGCCGATGCTTTGGTAGAGCGAGGCGATGTGAGAAAAGCGCGACTCGATCACGCGCGGGCCATTCCTTGCGGCATTGGTCGCCGCGACAAAATCCATGAGCGTGTCGGGCGCAACGCACTTCGGCACAGGATTGTCCGCGGTGACGATGATCGGCGGCAGCGAGGCGGCAAACGCCCCGACAGGCACGCATAGCGCAAGCGCAAAAACGACCCTCAGCCCCATGAACCCCACCCGAATTGCGAGAACAGTCACATAGGGTGATTCGGGTTAATTTCGGGCGAGCATGCGGGCGGCGCCGGTTGCCGCGGCAAACGAAAATCGGCGTCCAAGCGCTTGTGAACCGCTTCACAAACAGCCCGCTAACTTCATGCATCCCAAATGGAATTGCGTTTCATCGGTTTGTGACGCGGGTCACAGCATGCTCGGTCGGCACGCCCTATTCTTGGACCATCCAGTGAGCCAACGGCTCGAGGACACAAGGTATGGGAGACCGCCATGACTGCTTCGACCCTCACATTTGCCGGCGACCGCCGCGAGCGCGCCGTCTTCGTGCCAACCGCCTTCTTGACCGAGTTTTTGGCCGGCGCCCGCGAAGGGCTGGAAATTCAATCTCGCTACCATGCGCTCGCTTCAAAATCCGCTGCCGAGCTTGCCAGGCGCGGGCTGACGCGCGGCGACATCGCGCAGGCGGCGCTCAAAGGCGATCAGTGCTGATGCGGATTGGAGCGGGCGAAGGGAATCGAACCCTCGTATGCAGCTTGGGAAGCTGCCGTTCTACCATTGAACTACGCCCGCCTCGGTTCTGTTTATGCCATGTCCGACACGGGCATGAAAGACGCTAGCGCAGCGGCCGGGAAATGGTAAGGCCAAAAGCCCGATCGTCATCGTTCCAGCTGCGCCGCGACTGACCGATGCTCGACGGGTCAGGCGTCGACCAGACGTTCGACTGATCGGCACCGAACTTCGCGGTAAATCCCATATTGGGGTCGATTGTCGGAATCTCGATCTGCTTCCAGCGCGGGTTCACCTTCTGCGCTTCTTGCGCCAAGCCGACGTTCGCGCAGCTGAGCACGGCGGCAAGTGCGCAAAGCGCAACGCGCATGAAAGTCCCCCTAAAGAGCTGCCCGCAACAGAATAGCGAAAGCATTAAGACGCCGGCAAGGCCAGCCGCTCACGTCTTGAAATGCTTGCTCAGCTTGAGACTTTGCGCCTGATAATTTGAGCCGATTCCTTGACCGTAGAGCGTGTCCGGCCGGGCCAGCATTTTCTCGTAAACCAGCCGTCCGACGATCTGCCCGTGTTCGAGGATAAAGGGCACTTCGCGCGAGCGCACTTCGAGGACGGCGCGGGCACCCTTGCCGCCGGCGCCGGCATAGCCGAAACCGGGATCGAAGAAGCCGGCATAGTGCACGCGGAATTCGCCGACCAGTGGATCGAACGGCACCATCTCGGCGGCATAGTCGGGCGGCACCTGCACCGCTTCCTTGGATGCAAGGATATAGAACTCGTTGGGATCGAGGATCAGCGTCTTGTCAGGCCGCGCCGCGATCGGCTCCCAAAAGTCGAGTACGGTGTAGCCGGCGCGGCGCTCCACATCGATGACGCCGGTGTGGCGCTTGGCGCGATAGCCGACGATCCCGCCGGACGCGCCCGCGTGCGCAGGCGCCAATTGACAGGAGAGATCGACGCTCACCGCAACACCTTCGCTGACGTCCGCGCGATCGGTATCGACCAGCCGCTCGCGCGCATGCAATGCCTGCAACGCGGCGGCGTCGAGTAGCGCGCCGCCGCGGCGGAAGCGGATTTGCGACAGCCGCGAGCCCTCGCGCACGAGCACAGGAAAGGTGCGCGGGCTGATCTCGGCGTAAAGCGGGCCGTGATAACCGCCCTCGACCCGGTCGAAGCCACGAATCTCGTCGGCGATAACCCGCGTGAACACGTCGAGACGGCCGGTCGAGCTTTTGGGATTGGCGGCGGCGGAAATCTCCTCCGGCAAAGCGAGACTTTCCAGCAACGGGACAATGTAGACGCAACCGGTCTCCAGCACCGCGCCGTCGCCGAGCGCCACTTCGTGCAGCTTCAGCTCATCGATGCGTTTTGCCACGGTGCTGGAACCGGGCAGAAAGCTTGCGCGTACGCGATAGGCAACGTCACCCAAGCGAAGATCGAGGCTCGCCGGTTGAATCTGGTCTGGCGCGAAGTCGGCGGCGGGCAGAATCCCGCCATCACGCCCCAACGCCGCGATCATCCGGTCGGGCAAAATGCCTCTGTCTTCGACGGCGAAGGTGATTGCCAACGGGTGCCTCATTGCTCAGGATCAGGCGAGCGGTCGCGATCTAACCCGAGCCCAGCCTTGACGGGAAGCGGCCCGCGCGGCTACAAACAATTTAATCCGTGGTCATTTGAGCCGGCCGGCTTGCAGCCACGTTAAACAACTCGCTAAAAGGCCGGGGACGCGTGAGCCCGGCCGAGACATTTCTCCGGCCGGTTTTTTGTTGCTTCGGCCGCCGCATGGCGCCTGCGCCATTCGCGCCGAGAAGGAGGCCATGATGCCCGCGTCGCGTGAAAAAACCTACCGCCCCGAAACCCGCCTGGTGCACGCTGGAATCCAGCGCTCAGAATTCAAGGAAATCTCCGAAACGCTCTTCCTGACGCAGGCTTACCTCTACGATAGCGCCGAGGAATGCGAGGCGCGCTTCTCCGGCAAGATCCCCGGCTACGTTTACTCGCGCTACTCGAACCCGACCATGAGCATGTTCGAGCAGCGCATGGCCGCGCTCGAGGGCGCGGAGGCTGCACGCGCGACTGCAACCGGCATGGCCGCGGTTACCACGGCGTTGATGGGTTTGGTGCGTGCCGGCGATCACGTGGTCGCAGCCAAGGCGCTGTTCGGCTCGTGCCGGTGGGTCATCGAGGACTGGCTCGGCCGCTTCGGTGTGACGTCGACACTGGTCGACGGCAAAGACCTGTCGCAATGGAAGGGTGCGGTGACCAAGAACACCAAGGCGTTCTTCATGGAAACGCCGACAAACCCATGCCTGGAGGTGTACGACATCGCCGCTGTCGCCGAGATCGCCCATGGCGCCGGGGCCAAGCTGGTGGTCGACAACGTCTTTGCCACGCCGCTCTATCAGCAGCCGCTCGCGCTCGGTGCCGACTGTGTCGTCTATTCAGCCACCAAGCATCTCGACGGCCAGGGGCGCGTGCTCGGCGGCGTCATCCTCGGCTCGGAAAAATTCATCATGGACCACGTCCATCAGCTCATCCGCCAAACGGGGCCGTCGCTGTCGCCGTTCAACGCATGGGTATTGCTGAAGAGCCTGGAAACCCTGTCGATACGCGTCGAGCGGCAGACGAGAAATGCTGCCGCCGTGGCCGACGCGCTCGCCGGTCACAAGGCGATCGCGCGCCTGATCTATCCGGGCCGCACCGATCACCCGCAGGCAGCCATCATCAAGAAGCAGATGAAGGCGGGTTCGACGCTATGCTCGTTCGAAGTCAAAGGCGGCAAGGAAGGAGCCTTCCGCTTCCTCAACGCGCTCAAGCTGATCGGCATCACCAATAATCTTGGCGACGCCAAAAGCCTGGTCACGCATCCGACCACGACGACGCATCAGCGGCTGACGCCGGCGCAGCGCGCCGAACTCGGTATTGGCGACGGGCTGGTGCGCTTCTCTGCCGGGCTCGAACACCCGGACGATTTGATCGAGGATCTGGTGACAGCGCTCGATGCCGTCTAGCAGCTAGTCGGCGAAGGCGTGCACCGAGGCCGAGACAACCGGGCGCATCGCCGCCTCGGCGATCGCGTGGCTCAGGTTCTTGGCGAGGCACGCGTAGCTCCAGTCGTTCATGTGCAGCCCGTCGGGCGACACGAAGCTCTTGAAGTCGATGTGTTCCGCGTCATGCCAATGCCGCATGACGTTGAAGCGCGGAAAAAGATCGATGTCTTCGTTCTTCGCAGTGACAGCGATCAGTTGCACCATGCGCTCGGCTTCCGGCTTGGCGATCACTTTGGGCGCGAACTGCGGATCGAGTAGCACAATGTCGGCGCCGATCTTGCGGATGCGTTCGATGCCGGCTCGTATAAGGGCGCCATGATCGGCGACCTTGTGATCGCGGATGACCGAGTTGGTACCAAGCTGCCAGATCACGAGGTCCGGACGATTGGCGATCACCGCCTGATCGAACCGCTTGAGCATGTCGGGCACTTCTTCGCCGCCGACCCCGCGGTTGATTACCGTGATCTGCGCCCTCTTGAAACGCTCGCGCAGCTCCAGTTCGAGACGGCTCGGATAGGTGGCAGCCGGCGAACTCGCGCCGACGCCCGCCGTCGAGGACGAACCGATTGCGACAATGACGATCGGCTGCCGGCTCGACAATTTGCGTCCAAGATGCGGCAGCGGATTGGCAAAGCGCACCGCATTGGCTTGCGCGTCGCATCGCGGCTCTTCGGCCCGCGCCGGAAGCGAAGCAATTCCTGCTAAAAGCACGGCAATGGCAATACCCTTGGCCGTGCGACAATAAAAATGATCCTGCACCTTAATTTCCTGCCCCCGGCTTGCCAACGGCGCTCTGCGCACCGCCTTCCTTCACGGCCTCATCCATAAGGTCGGCCAGCAGCCACCCTATGCAATTGTGTATGCGCACAGCGATATCAAGCTTGTTGGGTGCGCTGGTCAAGTCGAATGTACCAAGATCAGCCCATAACTTCATGATTTCGAAGCGATCGAACAGCGGAAGCTCATGCTGCAATGCAACCTGACGCATGATGTCAGCATAAGTCGACAAAGCAATCATCGATTCGGTACGCGGGCTGTACTGCGCATTGATCAGGATAACGTCGGCGCCGGCTGAACGGGCAGCATTGATTCCTTGATCGAGCGCCTGCGTGAATTGATCCTGGTCGACCCCCTGCATCGCATCGAAGGTGCCGGTCTGCCAAATCAGCAGCACCGGCTTGGTCTGGGCCAAGTCGGCGGCGAGCGTTTTCGCCATTTCGGCGGCGGTACGCTTTGATTTGACATCTGACGTCACCGTGATCGCCACGCCCGGTAGCCTTTCCTGCAAAGCGCTTTGCAGGCGGGCCGGATAAGCGGCGTTGGCCCCATTCGATCCCGGCAGGACGGAGGAGCCAGCCCCCACCACCAAGATGGGCAGCTTTTTGGCCGCGATCGCGGCGGCGACGTGCGGCAGGGTAAAGGCCGGCTCGATCTGATGCTGAGCCACCTGGCATTCCGCCGGCTCATCGGCCATGGCAGGGCCGGCCAGCAACGGCCATGCCAGCAGCAATGCCAGCCGTTTTCTCATGCGCCCCCCGCGTAGCGCGGCGTCGCCGCCGGCGGACGCGGCCCCGGTCCCCGTCGCTCGACCCGCCTATACCACGAAATGAGAGCCGCGGTCCCCACCATGATGGCGATGCCTGCGAGACTCACCACGACCTGCATTGGCAATCGGTTGGACACCTCAGTGAACATGAAATGGCCGGCAAATGAAAGAAACACGCCAAGGCAAAATGTCTCCAACGAATGCTGTCCGCAAACCACGGCCGGCCATGCCGCGCGGGAGCGCAACAGCGGCCAGTCGCGCGGCACAAACCATACCGTGATCACGGCGAGAGACAGAAAATGCAGGATGCGCAGCACGTCGAGATTGGTTTTGTCGATCGGATAGATGACGTCGCCCACGATCTTCGGCACGTAAGGCGCGAGGCGCGGGACATACCAGCTCAGCGCGATGAAGAAGGCAAAGGCGAGGTAAAATACTGCAAGCGTGATCACGATCGGAGAATTGATCCAGCGCGAGAGCCGCTGTGCGCCGCCAAGCGCGCACCAGGCGCCGAACACAAACAGCATCTGCCAAGCGAACGGATTGAACAGCCAGACGCCTTTCGGCCAGGCCGGGATATTCCAGTCGAACCACCAGGTGAGCGAATAAAATGCCGCAGAGGCAATCAAGGCTGTCGACGGGGCGCGACGCAGCAGCCACAGGATCGGCGGAAACCAAGCAAGCAAGACGATGTAAAGCGGCAGCACGTCCATGTTTACCGGCTTGAATTTCAGCAGCAGCGCCTGAAGGATGGTGGAATCCGGATTTTTCAGAAAATCCAGCACCCCCATCTCCTCGGTGTAGAGCGGATTGTCGAACGAATGCGCCACGTAGGCGATTTCGGCGAGGTAGATGGCAAACAGAAACACGTGCGCGACGTAAATCTGCCACGCGCGCTTGAGGACGCGCGCGCTGGACACCACGAAGCCGTGCTGGTCCATGGCGCGGCCGTAGACGAACGCCGCCGTGTAGCCGGAGATGAACACAAAAATTTCGGTGGCGTCGCTGAATCCGTAATTGCGAATGGTGATCCAGCTCACCGCATTTGACGGAATGTGGTCGAGGAAGATCAGCCAGAGCGCGATGCCCCGGAACAGATCAAGCCGCAGATCGCGTTCGGTGGAGACCGGGGCCATGAACGACGTTTCTTTCGGAGGGCCTTTCGGCCATACTGCAAGGGACGAAGGTCAATCACCCCGACTGCGACATTTCTACGGCATATAGATGTACCGCGCTGTCACCCGCAAGATCGAGGTCACGGTCACGCCCCGCTACATGCCGGAACGCTCCTCGCCGAGCAACGGCTATTACTTCTGGGCCTACACCATCGACATCACCAATCTCGGGCAAGAGACCGTGCAGCTGAAGACGCGCCACTGGCGTATCACCGATGCCAATGGACGGCTGCAGGAGGTCAAAGGGCCCGGCGTGGTCGGCGAAGAACCCGTGCTCAGGCCGGGTGAATCGTTCGAGTACACCAGCGGCGTGCCGCTGCCGACGGCCTCGGGCTTCATGGCCGGAAGCTACGGGATGATTACGGCCGCCGGCGAGCATTTTGATATCGAAATACCGGCCTTTTCCCTGGACTGCTCGCACGCCGAGCGCACGATCAATTAGGCAGGCAGCCCTTGAAGCGGTCGAGCGCGCTCTTGGGAAGAACGGCAAGCACCGCCCGATCCTGCGCAAAGTTTTGCAAGCTGACGAGCTGCGGCTCCCTCACCGCCACGCAGCCCGATGTCCCGGTTTTTCCTGGCAGCCAAAGGTGGATGAAGATGCAGGAGCCGGCGCGCGCTTTGGCATCCGTAGGATAATCGATTAGCAGACCGCGGGCATAGTCCCGCACGCGCCACATGTTTTCCCCACGGACACGCCAGCCGATTTTCGCGCGCGTAGTTATGGTGTTGTACGCGGGCGAAGCAGCGTCATCGACGCACGTTGTGCCTTCGACGATGTGCAAATATCCGGGCACTGGCGAAGCGGCGAAGCCGAAGCTCGGCCCAATCGAAAAGAAGCCGGCCGGATTGCGCTTGTCGCCTTCCGTTTTCGCCGGCTCTCCTGGGTGCGCGAATTGGCGAAACGCCTGCGCCCAGCCGAGGCCGTTGTGGCCGATAAGGGCCTTTGCCGGTCCGCCGCTTTCCTTCCACGGCTCCTGAGGCGAGCCGCGCTCAAACCGCCGCAGGGTCGCAGTGGTGCTCGTGAATTTGTCAGCGACGACCAGAACCAGGCGGCGCGCGTCGGCAAGCGGCTGCGGACAACTTTGCGCCATAGCTGCCTGCGGCGCCATCAGTACGGAAAGAGCCAACAGCGCCGCACGCATCGAGCCCGTCCTCAGCTCGGCTTGACTTCGATCTCGCCGGGTTGAAACAGATAGGTCGCGCTGCAGAATTCGCAGGTCACCGAAATGCGGCCGTTCTCGACCATGTGATCGCGGTCGTCCTGCGAGAAGCTTTTCAACATGGCCTCGACGCTGTCGCGCGAACATGAGCATTCCGCCCGCACCGCCGTGCCGCGAAAGACGCGCACCCCGGGCTCGTGGAAAAGGCGAAAGACCAGCCGCTCGCTGGACAGGGCCGGATCGATCAGCTCGAGGTCTTCGACCGTCGACACCAGGGCCTTTCCTTCGACCCAGGCTTCATCCTCCGGCAAAGTATGCGGCACGGTGCCTTCCGGCGCATCGCCCGGATCGAGATCGGCCACGCGCGCCCGCTCAGGGGACTTGGGCAGGAATTGCAGCATTATGCCGCCCGCGCGCCAGCGATGACTCGGACCGTTGTCGCCCGCGCGCAACTCCTCGGCGACGGCGAGCCGCACGCGCGTCGGAATCTGCTCGGAGCGCAAGAAATACTCGTGCGCCGCATCTTCCAGCGTGCCGCCGTCGAGCGCGACCAGGCCCTGATAGCGATTCATGTCCGGGCCTTGATCGATGGTCATGGCGAGATGACCGCGGCCGAGCAGGCTGCCGGCGTCGGTCTCGCCGGCGGCAATCGCGTCCGCCGCCCGCTTTTTGTCGAAACGGGCGCAAGCGCGCACTTTGCCCGGCGCGGTGAAGTCCACCACCAGCATGCGCACGGGCCCGTCGGTCTGCGTCTGCAGGATGAAGCGGCCGTCGATCTTGAGCGCCGAGCCAAGCATGACGGTCAGCACGATCGCTTCGCCCAACAGCTTGGAGATCGGCTGCGGATAGGCATGGCGTTCGAGGATGTCGTCCACCGCCGGACCGAGCCGCACCACGCGGCCGCGCAGATCGAGCTTGGCCACTTCGAAGGCGGTGACGATATCGTCGGTGGGCGTTGCGGAGGGCGCGCGGGACGGGATGGCGATGTCGGGGTTCGGATCGGTCATGGGCCCTTATCTAGCGCTCATCCGTGCGATTTCGACCCCCGCAGCCCCAAGGTTTGATTAGGCGTCGGCGTGCAGGCACCAGGCGAGCAGACCCTTCTGCGCGTGCAGGCGGTTCTCGGCCTCGTCGAAGACCACCGATCGCGGCCCATCGATCACCTCGTCGGTGACCTCCTCGCCGCGATGGGCCGGCAGGCAATGCATGAAGATGGCGTCGGGCTTCGCCTTGGCCATCAGGCGCGCGTTGACCTGGTACCGCTTGAGAATGTTGTGGCGGTGTTTGCCGTCGCGATCGCCCATCGACACCCAGGTGTCGGTGACGACGCAATCCGCATCCTTTACCGCGGCCTCCGGATCGTCTCCCACCTTGATTGCGGCGCCCGAGGCCTTCACCCAATCCATCAACCATTTCTTTGGTTTGAGTTCGCTCGGGCTCGCCACGTTGAGGCGGAAATCGAAACGCTCGGCGGCGTGCATCCACGACGTCAACACGTTGTTGCTGTCCCCGCTCCAGGCCACGGTGCGGCCGCGGATCGAACCCTTCTTTTCCTCGAAGGTCATCACGTCGGCCAACACCTGGCAGGGATGCGAGCGGCGTGTCAGCCCGTTGATCACCGGCACGGTGGCGTGGCGGGCGAGCTCGGCCACCGCCTCCGGATCGAGGATGCGGATCGCGATGACATCGACAAAGCGCGACAGCACGCGTGCGGTGTCCGCCAAGGTCTCGCCGCGGCCGAGCTGCATCTCCTGCGCGGTCAGCACGATGGCCTCACCGCCGAGCTGTCGCATGGCCACATCGAAAGAAACGCGCGTGCGCGTCGACGGTTTGTCGAAAATCATAGCCAGTGTCTTGCCGGCAAGGGGCGAGGCGCCGTTCGCGGCCGCGCGCGCAGCCTTCATGTCGCGACTGTGGCTGATGATGCCGGCCAGCACCGGCTTGGGAATATCCTTCAGATCGAGGAAGTGGCGCACGCCGTTGCTGCTCATGACGCCGCCTCCTTCGGCCGCGCGTGCATCTGCGCCAAGTGCGCGCAGGCGCGGTCGATGCGGCCGACCGCCTCCGATACTTCCCGCTCGGTGATGGTCAAGGGCGGCAACAGGCGCACGACGTTGTCGCCCGCCGCCACCGTGAGCATCTTCTCGTTGCGCAACTCATCAACCATCGCCGCGGCCGGCGGCACCATGCGCAGACCGAGCAGCAGCCCCTCGCCGCGAATTTCGGCGAGAACGGCCGCGTGCCGGTCCTTCAGCTCGGCGAGCCGTTGCTTGAACAGCAGCGAAATCTTTTGCACGTGGTCGAGGAAGCCTGACGCCAGCACCACGTCGAGGACGGCGTTGCCCGCGGCCATGGCCAGTGGATTGCCGCCGAAGGTCGAGCCATGCGTACCCGTCGTCATGCCTTTGGCCGCCTCGGCGGTGGCAAGGCAGGCGCCGACCGGAAAGCCGCCGGCGAGCGCCTTGGCCAGTGTCATGACATCGGGCGTCACGCCCGTGTGCTGATAGGCGAACAGGTCGCCGGTGCGGCCCATGCCGGTTTGAATCTCGTCGAAGATCAGCAGCAGGCCGTTGTCATCGCAAAGCTTGCGCAGCGCACGCAGGAAATTGTGTGGGACGACGCGCACGCCGCCCTCGCCCATCACCGGCTCGATCATGATGGCGGCAGTCGCCGGCCCGATCGCTTTTTTGGTCGCCTCCAGATCGGCGAAGGCCACTTGGTCGAAGCCTTCGACCGGCGGACCGAAGCCGTCCAGGTATTTCTTGTTGCCGGTCGCGGCAATCGCGGCGAGCGTGCGGCCGTGGAACGCGCCTTCGAACGTGACGATGCGAAAACGCTCGGGTTTGCCCGACGCCGCCTGATATTTGCGCGCCACCTTGATCGCGCATTCGATCGCCTCGGCGCCGGAGTTCTGGAAAAACACGGTGTCGGCGAAGCTCACCTCGCACAGCCGGTCGGCGAGCTGCTCGCCTTCGGGGATGCGGTAGAGATTGGAGACGTGCCAGACCTTCTTGGCCTGC
>Ga0209581_1001783_pt1 | contig 23403 bp, 12 predicted proteins | sample Coa_R2_FD_187160 | JGI IMG/M metagenome (GOLD analysis project Ga0209581, IMG submission 187160) | Surface soil microbial communities from Centralia Pennsylvania, which are recovering from an underground coalmine fire - Coalmine... | ecosystem: Environmental > Terrestrial > Soil > Unclassified ...
CAACTCGGCAGAAGCAAGCAAAGGAGAGAGAGAAGGACAAGAAGCTTGCCGCGCATCAACCCCAACCGGCGGAAGAACTGAGACCGCTACTTCTTCCGCTCGATTATCTTAAGTTGTTCGAGGAGCGTAGCAAATCGAAATGGTTTTTGAAGAAAGTAAGCGCCGGAAGGAAGCTGCGCCTCCGGGAATCCCTCGGCGTAACCGGACATAAAAAGGACCTTCATGCCCGGATGGAGTTGCAGGATGCGGCGGGCCAGGTCCGGCCCGCGCAGGATGGGCATCACGATATCGGAAATCAGAATGTCGATTGGGCCTTCGTGCGTTTCGGCAAGCTCGATGGCTTGAGCGGAGCTCTGCGCTTCGAGAACGGTGTAGCCCGATTCGCGCAGAATTGCCGCGACGGCCTGCCGCAGACCCGCTTCGTCGTCCGCGAGCAGAATGGTTGAATGGCCATCGCCGGGAACGGCAACCTCCACAGTCTGCGCAGCGCCCGGCTTGACGGCTTCCGCAGGGGGTTCCACCGCCGGAAAGTAAATCTCGAAAGCGGTTCCATTGCCCGGCTCGGAAATCACGTGAATGTGCCCGGAGCTTTGCTTTACGATGCCGTACACGGTGGAGAGTCCAAGGCCGGTTCCTTTTCCAGGCGGTTTGGTGGTGAAAAAGGGTTCGAAGATTTGCGCGCGAGTGATTTCATCCATGCCCGCGCCGGTGTCGGTCACCTCCAGAACGACCCAGGTAGAGGGGGAAGAAGCGGAGCGCTCCAGACCCTCGGGCAACGCGGACACGTTTCGAGTGGAGATCGTAAGGTAACCGCCGTGAGGCATGGCGTCGCGCGAATTGATGGCGAGATTGGCGACGATCTGCTCGATCTGCGCGGGATCGGCAAGAATCCATGACCGCTCCGCCTGGCAGCGGAACACCACCACAATGTCCGAACCCAGAAGGCGCGGAAGCATGAGTTCGGATTCCTTCAAGGACTCGTGGAGGTCCGTCGGGCGAAGCTCGAGCACGTGTTTGCGGCTGAAGGCGAGCAGTTGGCGGGTGATTGAGGCGGCTTTCATGGTGGTGCGTTGGATCTGGTCCACGTAGGCGCGCGCGGGCGAATCCTTGGGAAGCGCGCGCTCGAGCAACTCAGAAGAGCCGCCAAGAACCATGAGCATGTTGTTGAAGTCATGCGCGACGCCTCCCGCCAAGCGGCCGAGCACTTCCATCTTTTGCGTCTGGCGAATCTGCGATTCGAGCCGCTGCTGCTGCTCCTGCAAAGCGGCGCGCTCGACGCCCTGGCGATAGCTGTCGTAGAGCACCCCGGTTGCTTGCGACATGGTTTCCAGGTAACGCAGCTCGTGGCCCGTGAAGCCGCCCGGGCGATTGGCCACCGCGATTAGGCCGACGACCTCCTTGCCCTTGAAGATCGGCACGCCGAGAAAGGAATGCACCGGCGGATGCCCCGCCGGGAGCCTGCCCGAACGTGGATCGTCCTTCGGCGAATTGGAGATAACAGTTTGGCCCTTCGAGATGACTGCGCCGAGAAGATTGTCCTCATGCGCGATCTCAAAATAACCGCGCGTCAGGTGCTCATGGACCTTTTCTTCGTAAAGCTCCCGGTTAAGTTTCAGGTCCCAGGCCACTCCTTCGTGGGCGAGCACGCGAAGGTTCTTCCCGTCGAGGACAACGCCGAGGAAGCCGTACTCGCTGCGCGTCTGCCGGATGGCGAACGAGAGAAGGTGACGGCTGGCGGCGCTCCAGTCGCCGGAATCGAGGAACGTGTTCAACGCGTGGGTAACGGTGGTAAGAACGGAAGTCTTTTCGTTGAGCTGGAGCTCGATTTTTTTGCGTTCGCTGATGTCTTCGAGCACCGCGATGCTGCCGGTGAGATTTCCGCTTTCGTCATAAAGCGCGGCGGTGGAAAGACTCACGGGGATGCGGGTGCCGTCGGCGCGCAGGCGCACTGTTTCGTGGCCGGAAATACTTTGTCCCGCCAGCGATTGCTTCAAGAGGCGGCTATGTTCAGCGAGCAGGTCCGGGGGCGCGAGCCGATAGGGGTTTCCGATCACGTCCTTTTCCTTGAAGCCGAATATCTTCTCCGCGCCCGGATTCCAGGAGGTCACGCGCCCCTGCAGATCGAAGCTAAGAACCGCGAGCGGCGCGGCCTTCACCAGAGCCTGGAAGCGCTCGTTCTGGCGTCTGGTAGCAGCTTCGCGGGCGGTATGGACGAAATCCACGATATCTGCCGCGGCGATGAGAAGCACCACGGCCGTGCCGACAGAAGAAACCGCCGTGAGAATCTTGACGGCGGCGGAAAGCCAGTAAACAGGCTTCCATACCGTGACGACTTCCAGGAAGTGCGTTGCACCGCAGCTTACGATGAAGAGACCGAAAGCCCAGAAGAACCCTTGATAGGGGAGATTGCGGCCCCCGCGGCGGACGATCCAGATCAGTGTGGCCGAAATCGCTACGTAAGAGAGTCCGATGAACGCGTCTGCCAGGACGTTGGTCCAGAGCAGGCGCGTATTGCCGACGTAACAGTACCAGTGCGGCAGAAATTTGGTCGAAAGCAGCGTCCGCGAAAAGAGCCAGAGCAGCGAAGCGAAAAGGAAGAGCGAAAGCAGGGAAAGCCGCAGGAAGCGCGGCGGAATCTCAATTGCTCGCGTGACTGCGCGGGAAGACATCCCGAGGATGCGCCTTTCTTTCTTGTGCGCGCGTTCGGCCAAGCCAAGGGAGAACAGCGCGTCGAGTTTCCCAAGAGAGGGGACAGGCGCGAAAAAGTTCCGTTACGCGAATGAGGGGCTTCGGATTCCGGGCGCGGATGAGAGGTGGCTGACCCCGGAATTAAGTTGATTGTATCCCACTGTTCGGCCGGAAATGCGGCTCGCGAACTGAATGTGCCGCATCGCGCAAGCCCGGGGAAGCAGAGCATTCGTTTGGGGCCGTGCCAGGCATTTGCTATTCTCCCAGCGCGATGAATTCCGGCGAATCAGCGAAGCCAGAAGTACTCGAACGCGGACTCGGGCTGAAAGAGGCCGTGGCGCTCAACATGATCGAGATCGTGGGAATCGGTCCGTTCGTGGTGAGCGCGCTGGTGATCAAGGAGATGGGCGGCCCGCAGGCGCTAATCGCCTGGGTGGCGGGAGCGGTTTTGGCGACTCTCGACGGTTTCGTGTGGTCGGAACTGGCCGCGGCAATGCCCAAAGCCGGCGGGACGTACGTATTCCTGCGGGAGGCCTACGGTCCCGGGCGCTGGGGCCGGCTGATGTCTTTCCTGTTTGTGTGGCAGACGTTTATTCAGGCGCCTCTCTCTGTTTCTTCCGCTGCCATCGGGTTTTCCGAGTATGCGCGGTACTTGTATCCGTTGAACAAGTGGGAAGCCAAGGCGCTCTCCGGCGGACTGGTCATTCTTCTGGTGATCCTGCTCTACCGGCGCATCACGACCATCGGCAAGATATCCGTGCTGCTGTGGGCCGGAGTCGTCGGGACGATGTTGTGGCTGATTTGGGGCGGCGTCCGGCACTTTGATGCGAAGGTGGCGTTCGATTTTCCGAAGGGCGCGTTCGATCTCTCATGGGTTTGGGTTGCCGGTCTCGGTTCGGCGATGGTGAACACGGTTTACAGCTATTGGGGTTACTACAACATTTGCCACCTGGGGGGAGAGATTCGCGATCCGGAACGGAACCTTCCGCGCGGGATCTTTCTTTCGATTGCCGGCATCGCGGTGCTTTACCTGGCGATGCAGACAAGCATTTTGGGTGTGGTTCCCTGGCGGGAGGCGCAGAACTCCTCGTTCATCGCCAGCCTGGTGATCGAGAGGGTGTACGGGCACGGGGCGGCGCGGTTCATGACGGCGATGGTGCTGTGGATCGCGCTGGCCAGCGTCTTTTCCCTTCTGCTCGGATATTCGCGGGTTCCGTACGCGGCGGCGCTGGACGGCAACTTCTTTTCGGTTTTCGGGAGAGTCCATCCCAAGAAGCATTTCCCGCACGTGTCCCTGCTGTTTCTGGGCGGCCTGGCGTTGGTGTTCAGTCTGACGCTACGGTTGAAAACAGTCATCGCCGCGATCCTGGCGATGCGGCTGCTGGTGCAGTTCATCGGGCAGGCCGTCGGTGTAATGCTGCTGCGAAAACGCTGGCCCTCGGAACGCCTGCCCTTCAAAATGTGGTTCTACCCGTTGCCGGCGGTGCTGACCATGATCGGCTGGGCCGCGCTGTTTGTGGCAACGGGACCGGCAAGAAAATGGGGACTGCTGGAGATCGCGCTGGGCGTGATTGCGTTTCTCATTCGCGCGCAGCAGATGAGACAATGGCCCTTCGAGAGTGCTCAGTCGTCAGTTGGCAGTTCTCAGCAGGAAATTCCACAATAACGGTCCGAAGGCTGGAGGTTGCGTGAAGTCCGTTACCCGAGCAGCATTCCTCGTACTCGTTCTGGCTACACTAACAGCAACAGGGAAAGCGCAGTTTTCTCCGGCTCCGGGAACTGGCCCGGGCCTGGCGGAAACGGTAGAAGCCATCGACAGCGCGCGCGTGACGACGCGAATTCTGTACGTGACGGCGCATCCGGACGACGAAAGCTCGGCGGTCCTGACCTATCTCGCGCGCGGATTGCACGCGGACGTGGCGCTGCTTTCGCTGACGCGAGGCGAAGGCGGACAGAACGCCCTGGGCCCGGAGCAGGCTCCGCAACTGGGGCTGATTCGCACCCAGGAACTGCTGGCAGCGACACATGGGTACGGCGTAAAGCTCTATTTCACGCGCGCAAAGGATTTCGGCTTTTCAAAAACTCCCGAGGAAACGGAACGAATCTGGGGCGACCAGGTGCTTCAGGACATGGTGCGCATCATCCGCACCTTTCGCCCGAACATTGTCATCAACAATTGGGGAGACATCCATCGGGGGCATGGTCATCATCAAGCCGCTGGGCTCTTAACGCCGCAAGCCGTGAAACTGGCTGCCGACCCGTCCTACAGGCTCCCGGCGGAAGCGGGCGAGCCTTTTGGAACGGTTCCAACCGACCCGTGGCCCGTGGCGGGCGGCAAGGTGCAGGTGCTAGACCTGGTTCGCGGCGTGGAGAAGCCGAGCGGCTACGTTCTGCCGCTCGATGAGGTGTCTCCCCTTTACGGCAAATCCTACCGCGAGATTGGAACGGACGCATTCGTCAATCACCGCACGCAAGGCGTATCCGTGTTCCTCGGCGCTTCTTTCTTCCGGTTGCCCATTGCGCTTCAAGTCGAAGGCCAAGGAGAGTTTGATCCACGGCAATTGGCGGTTCCTCTTTCGAGCTTTCCGGCGGAGACGCACTGTGCGGCGTTTGCGGAGGCGGACCGGAATCTTGCGGACGCCGCTTCGTCCGCGCTTCGTCTGGATTGGCCTTCCGCGGACCAATTCCTGGCGCAGGCAGCAGAAAAAACCGCGCATTGGGAAAGCGCTTGCCCGATGCACTTGACGAAGCTCGATCCCGCGCAGAAAACAATGCTGCAGGACATCGCTCTCATTCGCCGCCGCATCGAACGCGCTCTTTCACTCGCCGCGGGCCTTGAAATCGCCGCGCAGGCCGACCGAAGCGACCTCGTCGCCGGCGAGGAATTTCACGTCCGGGTGCAGACGCGATGCCGGACGGAAGCGGCTTGCGCGCTGGGACAACCCAAACTCGTGCTACCGGAAGGAATGCAGGAGACCAAGCGCGAAGGAGACGCGTCAAAGGGATTCAATCTGACGGTAACTCTCGCGAGTTCGGCTTCCGCGCGAGGGGCGGCTTCCGGCCGTCCTCTCCGTCACGCGCCGGAAGAGCCCGGAGAGGCGTCGCTGGATGGTCTCCTGCCCGAACCCCCGCCGCTCGTAAAGGTCGCCGAGCAGGTAACCGTTGCCGGGTACACTTACGAAGCGGAAGAACCAGTCACCCACATTCAGAGTTCCTCCACGCGGATTGACCGCGTGCCGTTGCGGATTGTGCCCGCATACACGCTGGCTGTGGAACCGAAACAAGCGATCGAGCCGCTTGCGGCGGAGCATCGTCCGTTCGAAGTTTTGCTTCGTGTGCATTCCTACTCCGCAAAAGCAGCGGGCGTGAGCGTGGGACTGGATGTTCCCGCCGGCTGGAGTGCAAGTTCTCCGGTCGAGGTGAAGTTTGACGGAACCGGCGACCGTTACGCGAAGCTGACCGTAACGCCGCCCGGCAAGCTTGGCGCGGGAAATTACACGATCGCGCCTTACGTCATGAACGGCGGGGCCCGGTTCTCCGAATCGCTGGAGCCGCTGCCCTCAATGCCCACCATCTTGTGGGAAGAGCCGGCACAATGCATCGTGCATGCGTTCGACATAAATCTTCCCAAGGACCTGCGCGTAGGATACATCACGGCGGAGCAGGAACCCGTGCCCGATGCGCTGAAGATGCTTGGGATTCATGTGGACTTGCTCGACCCGGAGACGCTGGCGTTCGGCGATCTTTCGAGGTACGACGCGATTGTGGTGGGCGTGCGGGCGTACGAATTGCGAAGCGACCTCCCGGGCGCGAATCAGCGGCTCTTCGACTACGTCTCCAATGGCGGAACTCTTCTCGTGCAGTACCAACGGGACTTCGCCTGGGACAGGTTCAATTACGCGCCGTATCCCGCGAAAATCGACAGCAACAAACCGGGCGACCCTTTGCCGCGGATCACGGATGAAAATTCACTGGTAAGATTCCTGAAGGCGGACGATCCGCTCTTGAACCAGCCGAACAAAATCACGCTCGAAGATTTCAAGGGCTGGGTGCAGGAGCGCGGACTCTATTTCTGGAGCCAGTTCGATCCGAAATACACGCCGCTGCTGGCCATGCACGATCCGGGCGAAAAAGACCTGGATGGCGGACTCGTTTACACCAAGTATGGAAAAGGGACGTACATCTACACGGGCATCGCATTTTTCCGGCAGTTGCCGGAAGGGGTGCCTGGGGCGTATCGCCTTTTTGTAAACCTGCTTAGCGCTTCGCGCGCGCACTGAAGCTCTCCAACTGGTATTGTGAACGAGCAAATGGAATCCGTTGTTCGAGCGGCCTGAAAACCGGAAAGAGGTGAGAACCATGGCCTTGGTCCCCGCATTAAGAAGATTCGAGAGATGGGCGGCAGTCGCGCTGGGCCTGGCGCTTCTGCTGGCCTGCGCCGTTCCCGCGGTGGCGCAAAAAAAGAAGAAAAACAAAAAGGACATTCTGGACAACACCAGCGCAAACCCGATCGTTCCCATGACCGACGAGCAGCAGATCGACTACATGATCTCCGAGGTGCTGGGCGCGTGGCAGATTGGCGACCTGGAGCGCATGCACAAGGATTATTCCGACGACGTCTCCGTGGTGAGCGGAAGATGGGAGCCGCCGATCATCGGCTGGGCGAACTACGCCGAGCAGTTCAAGAGGGAGCGGGACCAGATGCAGCAGGTACGCCTGGACCGGATGAACACCTACATCCGCGTGCATGGAGACGTCGCATGGGCAAACTACCAGTGGGAATTTTCAGCGGTCGTGAATGGGGTGCCTCGCGGCGCTCGCGGCCAGACGACACTCGTCGTAGTGAAGACCAACAACCAGTGGAAGATCGTGCACGACCACACGTCCGTGGTCCAGACGGCTCAGCCGCAGGCGCCGGAGAACGAACCCAAACAGCCCCCGCCTCAACCGACAAAGCCGGGGCAATGAGGAGCGCCGAAAGCCAATCGGACCGAAGCGGAACTACAGGTTCTTCAGCCCCTCGTAGAGCCACATGCCTGCTACCGTGACCAGCAAGACACCGGCGAGGATTCCGGTCAACAGGATGGGCCGGGAGAGGGTGTTGATCTTGGAGACCAATTCACGCTGCTCCTTGGCCATGTGCTCTTCCGCGGAATCAAGGAAGAGCTGGTCGTCTTCATGGCTTTCAAGCAGATTCCGCCAAATCAAGAGCCCAAGGAAAATAAAGGTGACGATTCCCCAGGCGATCAGCAGGTAAAGAACAGGCCCCGTAAGCGTTGATTCCATGGTGACCTCCCGTTGGAACCGAACCGCGTTGCCCGGCCGGACGGGCCGGGCAAGGGGTGGGTATGGTATTTCTGGGCGGAGTATAGCACCAAGTATTGAAAAAGCCAGCGCTGGGTATTTGCAGAATTGATACTTTGCGCGAGGTTAAGAAGCGGAGGACGGACCAACCGAGCTGTGACTTCGCCAGCAGGCAAGCCGCGCAAAGCAAAGACATTAGGGCGGGTTTCCGTCCTGTCGCGTGCACGCGTTGACAAAGGAATGAGCCGCGGTCAAAATGAAAGAGCCTCGATTTTCCGGGCGGCCGCAAGCGGTTTCCCGGCAATCATCTGTGCCCAAGTGGCGGAACTGGCAGACGCGCTAGCTTCAGGAGCTAGTGGCCGCAAGGTCGTGGAGGTTCGAGTCCTCTCTTGGGCACCATTTCTTTTTTCGGCTTTGCCTCGCATGGCCTTACCCCTGAAACGCCTGGCCGCGACGCCCGGGCGCGCAAGCCGCACTCTTCGTTAGACCCACCCGCGCGCGGTGTGCGATGATTTTCTTGAGGACATCTCCAGTTTACGGACCCGCATGCGTCTTCCTCGACACAGGAGCATTTCCGAACTCGTACGCGCTTTCCCGATTCTCCTGGCCGGCATTTTTTGGCTGGCGATCCCCTCGGGCAGTCGCGAAGCTTTGGCGGTGAACGCGCAAGAACCCGGTCAGCAAGGCGGTATGAGTACGGGAGCGGCCCACGCGCCCATCAAAGACAAGTTCTCCAGGCCCATCACGGCGGGAGGCTTCGTCGATGGCGCGCCGGTCATTTTCATTGACGACACGCATGCATCCGGGCTCGACAGGTTCCGCCACAAGATGGGCTCGCCGGAAAAGAACACCATCATTGAAACACCCGGATCCGGCGTCGCGCTCCTCGACTACGACAATGACGGCTGGCTGGACATTTATCTCCTCAACGGCTCGACCTTCGACGCGCTGAAAGGCAAAGAAGCCCCGCCGAGGGCAATGCTGCTCCACAACAACCACGACGGGACGTTCACCGATGTCACCGAAAAAGCGGGTGTGGCCAACGAGCGCTGGGGATTTGGGGTGGCCGTCGGAGATTACGACAACGACGGCTGGCCGGACATCTACGTCTCGAACTTCGGACAAAACCGCCTGTACCATAACAATCACGACGGTACCTTCACGGACGTTGCGGAGAAGGCCGGCGTTACCCTGGGCGGATGGTCCACCGGCGCCACCTGGGGCGATTACGACCACGACGGCCTGCTGGACCTGTTCGTGCCCGGATACGTGAAATTCGATCCCGACCACCCCCCCATCGCTGGTAAGGGAAATATCCCGCCCGGCTTCTGCAAGTTTCGGGGAATTGACGTGATGTGCGGCCCGCGCGGTTTGCCCGGCGAGTCCGATCACCTCTTTCATAACAACGGAGACGGGACGTTCACAGACGTCAGCGTAAAGGCCGGCGTCTCCGACGCGCGCGGCTACTACGGGTTCAGCTCCGTTTTTGTGGACGTGGACGACGACGGCTGGGTGGACCTGGCCGTGGCGAACGATTCCGTGCCGAAATACCTTTACAGGAACAAGCATGACGGCACTTTTGAGGACGTGAGCTACCTTTCCGGATTTGCGCTGAATGACGACGGCCGTGAACAGGCCGCCATGGGAATCGCCGTAGGCGATTACAACCGCGACGGCAAAGTCGATTTTTACATCACGAATTTTTCCGACGACTACAACACGCTCTACCGCAACGACGGCGGCGGCAACTTCTCCGACGTGACCATTCGCGCAGGCATCGCGAACCTGACGATTCCTTTTCTCGGTTGGGGCACCGGCTTCCTCGATTACGACAACGACGGACTGCTGGACATCTTCGTCGCCAACGGGCACGTCTATCCGGGCGTGGACAATCAGGATTGGGGCACGACCTGGAAACAGCGGCCGCTCCTGTTGCGGAATCTGGACGGCTCTAAATTCGAAGAGGTGCCCGCCGCCACGGGCAGCGGCCTGGCGGTCGTCGTTCCCGCACGGGGCGCGGCCTTCGGAGATCTCTTCAACGATGGCCACATCGACGTGGTGCTGAATAACGTCGATTCGCCGCCGACGCTGCTGCGGAACGTCGTGAAGAATTCCAATCACTGGATCACGCTGAAGCTGGCGGGCGGCGCCAAAAGTCCCCGCGACGCCATCGGCGCAAAAGTCTTCGTGACCGCCGGCGGCGTTCGCCAGCGCGGCGACGTGTACAGCGGCGGCAGCTACGCCTCGAGTTCCGACCAACGCCTGCATTTTGGCTTGGGAAAAGCGGCACGGATTGAAAGGATTGAGATTCAGTGGCCGAGCGGGAAGAAAGAAGAAATCGCGCCGCCCGCCGTGGACCACATTTACACCGTCGTCGAAGGCAAGGGAATCGTTTCTCCGTGATGCGGCCGTCGCATTTCACTCTGTCGCCGGGCGTCGCGCGCCGGCGAATCCTGAGGTTCATCTTTACCGCGGCGTTCCTGCTGCCTGTGCTTGCGTTCGCGCGAGGCGCCTCCGCGCGGAAAGCGGCGTCGCAGGCGGAAGAGCACGAACCCGGAAAATTCGTGGATATCACGCAAAAAGCCGGAGTGAATTTTCACTATCAGTCTTCTCACACCTCCAGGAAATACCTCCTCGAAACGATGGGCGCGGGAGTTGCCCTCTTCGATTACGACAATGACGGTCGCCTGGACATTTTCCTCGTGAACGGCGCTCCGCTCGCCGATCCCACCCCCAAAGGAACCATTCCGCAGAAAACGGGGCCGCAATACTGGAATCGCCTCTATCACCAGAAGGCGGACGGAACTTTCGAGGATGTGACCGAAAAAGCGGGGCTCCAAGGATTCGGCTACGGCATGGGCGTGGCCGCCGGGGACTACGACAACGACGGCTACGAGGACCTTTACGTCACGGCCTACGGCGGCAACCGGCTCTATCACAACAACGGCGACGGCACCTTTACGGACGTCACTCAGAAAGCGGGCGTTGCCGGAAGCGGTTGGTCCAGCAGCGCCGCCTGGGTGGATCTGGACAACGACGGCTTGCTTGATCTCGTGGTTCTGCGCTACGTCGAATGGGACTTTGACGACATCTGGTGCGGGGAGCACAAGGAGGGCTACCGCGCCTATTGCCATCCCGACTACTTCAAGCCGATTGCTCCGCTCGTTTACCACAACAACGGCGACGGAACATTTACGGAAGAGGCGCACAAAATCGGGCTCGGCAAGCCGGGGAAAGGCCTGGGCATCGCCATCGCCGATTACGACCGCGACGGCTGCATCGATCTCTTCATCGCCAACGATTCGATGGTCGAATTTCTCTATCACAACAAGGGGAACGGAACCTTCGAAGAGGTGGGCCTCATGTCGGAAGTCGCGGTCGATAGCGACGGCCGCACGTACGCCGGCATGGGCGCGGATTTTGCGGATTACGACAACGACGGCTGGCCGGATATTGTCGTCACGAATCTGGCGAACCAGCGCTACGCGCTGTACCGCAACAACAAAGACGGCTCGTTCACCTATTCCACGACCACGACCGGACTAAGCCGCATCACGATGACGCACAGCGGCTGGGGCGTTCGGCTGTTCGATTACGACAACGACGGCTGGAAAGACCTGCTGATCGCCCAGGGCCACGACCTCGACACCGTCGAGTTGAGCTTTCCCAATCTTCGTTATCGCGAGCCCATGCTGCTTGCGCGCAACACGGGCAAGGAGTTTGTGGACGTTTCCGCGCTGTCCGGGGACGTGTTCCAGCGCGCCTGGGTCGCGCGCGGCCTGGCCATCGGAGACATCGACAACGACGGCCGGCTGGACGCCGTTGTCACCACGAACGACGGCCCCGCCTACGTCCTGCACAACGAAACGCCGGAGAAGAATCACTGGCTGCTTTTGAAGCTCGTCGGGCACAAGAGCAATCGCGATGGAATCGGCGCGGCCGTCGAATTGACCGCCGGGACGCGGCGTCAATACGCGACCGTTACAACGACGAGCAGTTATTTATCCTCGGGAGACAAGCGCGTGCACTTCGGGCTCGGCAATGAAGCCGTCGCTCAGGAGATTGTCATTCGCTGGCCCAGCGGAATCGTTCAAACTCTTAAGGACGTGAAGGCCGATCAAATCCTGGAGGTTGACGAGGCGGTTCCGGCCGGACATAGCGCGAAATAGCCCGCATTACGGCTTCCAGACGAACGTCGCGACCATGGCCGGGCCCAGCTTGTACTCCGCAAAGCGGTCTCTCCAGCCGATATTGAAGCTTACGTATTCCTCGCTGCTGTTGAGCACCAGCAGGACCATGGAGCCGTCCGGATTCTGAAATGCCACGTCTTCGAGGCTGCCGGGACCAAATGAGTTGGACTCAATCCGCCTCGCACCGGGAGCCACAAATTTGCTGGCGTGAGCGAGCGCCGCGTAGTCCACCGTCGGACTCACCTCGGCGGGGGAAACGTCGTCCTTGACGGTCACAATACCGCGGCAATTCGTGCAGCCACCCAGAAACGGCCCATGATTCTGATCCAGCGCCAGATTCCACAGAATCACGCCCCTGGCCCAGTTTCGCAAAGATGCGATGACCAGCCGTGCCTGCTGCTCGAGCAACTTGCCCTTCTGCCAGTCGCCGCCGGAACATTCCGTCAGCCAGATGTCTTTCTCCGGGAAGCGTTCGTGCAGCTCCGCCTGGGCCGTGACGCTGCCGCCATAGCAGTGGATCGCGATGCCGGACGCGAACGCCGCCGCATTCGCGTTGCTCAGCACGGTGATGGGATAGCTGATCAGATCCCAATTGTGATCGAAAACAAGAATCTTCGTACCCAAGCCGGCTTTGCGAAACGCTGGGCCGAGATCTTCCCGCAGAAAGCGCGCCTGTTCGACCGCGGTCATATTCATGCCCGGATAGTTGTTTGGAACGTGGAGCGGCTCGTTCTCCATCGTCACCGCGTAAACGGGCACGCCCGCGGCTTCGTACTCCTTCACGAATTTGACGAAGTACTCGGCAAACGCTCGGTAGGCGGACGGCAGCAGCGCGCCCTGAATCATGGAATCGGAAGTCTTCATCCAGCCGGGCGGACTCCAAGGTGAAGCGATGATCTTGAGGTTGGGATTCAGCGCGAGCGCCTGCCGCAGAATCGGAAGGATATAAGCGCGGTCGTGCTCGATGGAAAATTTCCGAAGCTCGGGATCAGTTTCGCCCGGCGGCACGTCGTCGTAGTTATAATCCTCCAGCGCGAAGTCGCTTGCGCCCATCGGCTGGCGCAAAAGGCTGAGTCCAATTCCCTTCCTGGGATCGAAGAGCATTTCGAGCGTTGTGCTGCGCTGGGCCTCGGTGAGCTTCTTCGAAAGCAGCCATGCGGAGGAATCCGTCAGCGACGCGCCGAACCCGTCGATCTCCTGGTATTTCACCGTGTCGTTTACGGTGATCGTCAAGTGCGGCGTCCGGCTCAGGCCGAACTCCACGTCCGGCTTCTTTGTTAGCGTCTCCCGGGTCTCCTCGCTCGATTCGTATACCGCGATGTGGGATTGGTTTCCTGTTTTCTCTTGAGCGCAAAGCACCGGTGGCAAGAGAACCGCTGCCATCATCAGGAATAAGAAAATTTGGGGAGAACGCGTCCTCATGGTTCCAAGCTCCATACGCCAGACGGCTCACTCCGGCCTGGGAGGGGTTGGTGGCGGCTCGCTGGGAGGCGCGTCGTGCTGGCCGGTGTACTTCTTCATGGCGCGCTGTAGTCCCTGAGCTTCTTGATCTTTCAGTTGCTGAAACATAGCGAGGGCTTTTTGTGCATCCTCCAGCCGATGCATTCGGCGATACACAATTCCCAGTTGGTACCAGGCCTGCTGAACTGTCTCCGAATCGGAATTCCCGGTGGTCGCCTTCTCGAAGTCTTCAGCCGCCGCGGTGTCATTTCCCAGGAGCATCTCCGCGCGCCCTAGATTGTAATCGGAATTCAGCAGGTTCGGCTTCTCGCGTAATGAAGCCACGATCAATTTCTTCCCCTCGCCTGCATTTCCCTTCTCCACTTGAAGCACGCCCAATTTGTATTGCGCAAGCACGTTGTGGGGATCGATCTCCAGTTCCCGGCGAAAAGCGGCGTCAGCCTCATCCATTTTGCCCAAGCTGCGATACTGCGTCCCCAGCTCCTCGTGCAGCCCGGGTTGCGTTGGAGCCAATTTGATCGCCGCGAGATATTCGACGATGGCTTCCTCGTGGCGGTCTGCTTCCGCAGCGGTTTGTGCCAGAACTTGGTGAACGCGCCAGGATTTCGGATCCGCCTTGAACATCGCCGTATAGCTCTCTTTGGAAACGAGCAGGTGAGCCTGCCCACGGTGGTACAGGATATCCACGTTTTTCGGATCGAGTTTAGCCGCGCAGTCCAGCGATTCGGCTGCGTCGTCCGGCTGCTGATTGGCGAGTTGCGCAACTCCCAGCCACATCCAGGCTCCCGCGTCCTTTGGATATGCCGTGGTCTCTTTCTTCAGGGCCACAATCGCTTCGCCGACCCGGTTCAACCGAAACTCGGCTAGCCCCAGGAAGAGATTCGCGCCATGCAACTTCGGCTTCAGCGCGAGCGCCTTCTTGAAGCTTGCAATCGCCTCCTCGTGGTTGCCTTGCTCTTCGAGCACCAGCCCCAGATTGAAGTGAGCTTCCGCAAAGGCGGGAGACGCTTTCACAACCGCGGCGAATCCTCGTTCAGCCTCTTCGAGTTTTCCCTGGCGCATTGCCTCGGTGGCCTGTCGAAATTCCTCATTCTCCGGAGCTTGAGCCTTCGCCGAAACAACGAGCACCCCAAGAAAAAGCAGGGCGCAGAAGGTTGTGGCCACAAAGCCCGCAATAGCGTTCGGAAGCCTTAGGCCTCTGAATCTTCCCGGGCCCCACACAGCCGTTTCTGTCTGATCTTTCATCCTTATGATTTTATACCTCGTACGGGGGGTTCACCGAGGGTCACAAACAGGAAGCCCTCTGTTCTACTGCGAGGAACAGAGGGCCTTTTTCGAAAGTGCGCAGTCGTGAACTAGAATTCGTAGCGCAACGTAATCTGCAGTCGCCGCGGCGCGTTGAGAACGCTTCGACCGCCGCCTCCCGGCACACCAAATGTGCCGCTGAATATGTTGCCGTCGAGCTGCCCGAAGACGTGGCGGTTGAAGGCATTCGGAATATCCAGCTTGAATGTGAGCGTGTGACTTTCCGTCAGCACGGTTCTCTTGATAATTGCGAAATCCTCGTTCATATAGCCGGGACTTCGTATGTCGCTGAAGAAAACCGGCAGATTGCCGAACGTGTAGCCGCGCTGAGCGAGGAGGTCCTGGGCGTTAGGATCGATAAATGCCGCACAATTGAAGATATTGTTGGTGCTGTTCGCGGAAAATGTCCCGTCAGGATTTGGCGAGCAGCCGCTGTTCCCAGCACCAAACTGAAAGGACGATTTGTTCGGGCTGAAGAGCGAGACGCCCGGAATCCTGCTGAACCGGAAGTTCCCGGAAGAATACGGGTTCGAGCTCGCAAACGCATTAATCAGAACGGGCGAGCCCTTCTGGTAGCGGTGATAGGCACTGACTTGCCACCCTCCGAGCACCTTGCTCGCAACCCCGTGATTGAAGTACCTCTTTCCGGGCCCCGCCGGCAGTTCATACAGGTAACTGAGCACGAAGGTATGAGGAATGTCCTGATAGCTGACGCTTTTTTCTTCTTTCAGGTTATAGGCGTTCTGGGCTCCAAACACGTTGGAATTAAATCCCGTGAACACCGGAAATGCGCTGTCGGCATCGGTTAGCGTCTTAGAAAACGTGTACGAGGCAAGCACGCTCAAGCCGTTGCGGAAACGCCGTTCCAGCTTTGCCTGCAGTGCGTTGTAGGTGGACTGGCCGACATTCTCGAGCGTGCTGCTGTCGATTCCCCGGTACTGCGGAAGCGGTCGAAGCAGTTGCCCGATGGTGGCGTCTCCTCCGTAAAGAGGAACAAACCATGAAGGAACCGTAAGGTTCAGGCTCGCCAGAACCGGCGCTGCCGCCGGATCGTTTACGTTCAGGTTCAGGTCGTTCCCCAGCGAATAAAAACTGGGATTGATGCTGTTAATCTGCAAAAGGTTCGAATGCAGCCGCGTCGAGTGCATCCCCACATAGCCGACGCTCAAGATCAAGTCCGTCGCCAACTGGTGCTGAACCTCCAGGCTCCAGTTTTGGATCATTCCAGGGCGTCCGTATTCTGGGGCCACGTAAAACGGCGTACTGCCGTTCAGCAGGGCCGGATCTTGCGCATTCGACGGGGACGGAAATGCCGGGAAGCCCGCATCCGGGGACTGCACGGGCGAAAAGTTGTCCACCGAGTTGAAGTTCGGACTGGCCGTGGTGCCGCTGGTCAGATTTTGCCCGAAGTCCGAGTATTGCAACGGTGCATAGTAAATGGAGTAAGCGCCGCGGACCACCGTATTGGTGAAGAAGTGCAACAGCCTCTGAGGCGCATAGGCAAATCCGATTCGCGGGCCAAAGCTTTTGTAGTCCGTCTTCGCACCGGTAGCACCGGAACCGTAGATCAAGGCCCCGTTTACCCCGGAGGCGATTGGATTGGTTGCGTTGAGATCCAGAACGGACTGCGCGCCGCTTGCTTCATGCCGCGGGGTATCCACGCTGTAACGCAGTCCGAGGTTTAGCAGCAGGTCCGGCTTGATCTTATAGTCGTCCTGCACATAGCCCGCGTAATAGTTGGAATTCCAGCGCGGATAGACCGAACTAATGGACAGCGATTCTCCAAACGGCACACCTAGAAGGAAACTGGCGAACGGATCGCCGCTGTTGTTGCTGTTGGGGATATAAGCGGTCTGGAAATTGGAGAAGTTGTACGCGGGCGAAGTGTTCGCCTGGCTCAGGCGTGAGAACTGGTAGGAGCGCCACTCGAAGCCGAACCTAAGCGTGTGTTTGTCTTTAATCCACGAAACACTGTCCGACAGGACCAGGCTATTCGGGATGTTTCGATCGTTGTTGGCCGCGCTCAGCCCCTGGTATCCGATTCCGAGCGGGCTGCCGGAAAAGCTGAACTGTGGAAACACCTGCCCGCTCGCATTTCCGATTCCCAACACCTGGTCCCAATCCACTCCCGTGACACTTTCTCCTTTGCTGAAATTGTGCAAGCGGTTGAATCCCGCAACGAAATGATTGACCACTCTTTCGCTGAAAATATAGTCGTCGCCGAACCGCAGATAATGCGTGAAGTTTGAGTTGAAGAAATTGGGATCCAGCGGCGGAGGAAGAATGGGGGTGCCGTTCAGCACCTCCTGGTCGCGGCTGCTGTAGGAAAAGAACATCTTGTGATCTTGGGTCAGATTCTCGTCAATCCGCACCGTCATCGTCGTGTCGCGGGTCGGCTTGTTCGAGGAAAAAAGGAAATTGTTGCAGATGACCACGCCGCAGGAGGGATCGGACGGGCGATTCGCATGGGGAACAAACTGCAGAACATTTTGTGCGACTGTGCTCAAGCCGGAAGTAATGATATTTCCGGGGAAGGCGGTGCGGCACGGCTGGCCATTGACGACCTTCGTCGTGGAAGGATCGAAGATCTGTCCTTGGCGGACCTGAGTGCCGTCGCAGGGATTGATGATCGGGTTTCCCTGACTGTCCACAAGGCCCGGACCAAGAAGAGCGGAGAAATCACCGGAACGCTCCGCATCGGCCGGAACCGTGGTCACGTTGTTCGTGCCTTCGTTGTTGCGGTATTGCTCCCAGGAAAAGAAGAAGAATGTTTTGTCTTTTCCGTTGTACACCTTCGGAATCCAAACAGGCCCGCCAAGGCTCCCGCCGAAATCGTTTTGATGATCGCGTGGTTTGGGCGCGCCGAAGAAATTGTTGGTCCAGGAATTGGCGTCCAGTTTGTCATTGCGGATGAAATCGAACGCCGTCCCGTGAAAAGTATTTCCTCCGGATTTCGTGACAAAGCTCTCGACACCGCCGGAAGTCCTTCCGTACTGCGCGGGGATATTGGAAGTCGTAACCTTGAATTCTGTCAGCGCCTCGACGGAGGGAGCGGTCTGGTCGTACGCCGACCCGCTGTCCGCTCGTTGCGTGCTGACCCCGTCAAGAATCACTTCGGTCGCAAAATTCTGACCGCCCGATAACTTCGATTCAAAAATTCCAGAAGCCGATGCGTCGCTGTTTGTTCCCGGTCCCGCAGTTCCCGGAGAAAGAAAAACAAACGTCTCAGCAGAACGTAGGAAGCTCTGGCCGGTAGCGGATAATGCCAGCGGCAAATCCTTGATCTGCCTGTCACTGACTACAGTTCCGATGTCGACAGATTCCGTCTGCAGCGTCGGCGCATTTGCAATGACGGACACCGTCTCCTGGATATTGCCTGGCTGGAGGGTCATATCGAGCGCTGAAACCGTGCTCACCTGAACGAGAATTCCTTTTTGCTCAGCCTTTTTGAATCCGCTGGCCGTCACTGTGATGTCATAAGTTCCGATCTGCAGGTCGGGGAAACGATACGCACCCGTGGAAGTCGAAGTGGTCTTGTACACGGCGCCGGTTTGCACCGCGGTTGCCGTCACTTCCGCGCCCACCACGACCGCGCCGGAACTGTCCAGCACCGTGCCCGCGATCGAGCCGCGGTCCGACTGCCCGTAGGCGCAGACTCCTGCGCTCAAGGACAAAAGAAACGCGAGGCAAATCGAGAAGATTCGAGAATTCCAGCGCATGTCACCCCTCCTCATGCAACCAACCTGAGCACCCCTGCTCAAAATCCTCTGGATAAAGCCGCACCGCATTCGCGCGGAGCCCCAAGTCGCACCGCGGGAAATTTCCAAGTCGGCTCCGGGAATCTTCGAACTCGTTTTCTTTCGGCGATAGCCGGCTAAAAAGCCCGGCTCTTTCAGGCGTCAAGACAAACGTTTGTTCAGAAGCCTTCCGTCCTACCCCTTTTCAATTTCCCGACATTTGGCAACAGCAAAGAGACGGTTGTCAAGAAGAAAGTTTCTGCGTATGTTCTAGACAAACGTTTGTCTAACTGCACTCCACTGTACTCTCCGTACAACCGGAGGCTGGGAATCGCAGTCTGGACGAGTGTTTGGCCCGGTCCCGCATCGGCCGAGTTTCCGCCGCTGCCCGGCTAGGCGCGCTTCCATGGTTCAGGCTATTCTAAATGCGGCCACTCTCGGGCGAGATCCCAGTACCGGAAGAGAAAGGCAAGGACGCTCCCATGGCGCCCCGCAAACGTGACCGCGAATCCTCCGATCGGCCCGTCAGTTTGAAAATTCTGGCCGATTATCTCGGACTCTGCCCCGCCACCGTTTCCGTCGTTCTGAACAATGTGCCGGGCCGCTCCATCCCGCAGGAAACCCGCGAACGAGTTCGCGCCGCGGCGCGCAAGTTCAATTATCAGCCGAGCCTCCTGGCGCGCTCTCTTCGTAAACGCCGCACCTTCACCGTGGGAGTGCTCGTGCCCGAGCTTAGCGACGGCTATCACACTCTGGTGATGAGCGGCATCGGCGACCACTTGATGCGCGAGGGCTACTTCTACTTCAGCGCCCATCACCGGCACAAACCTGACCTTGTGGACGAGTATCCTCGCCTGCTGATGGGTCGCGGAGCCGAAGGCATCATCGCCATCGATACCGCGCTCCTACACGAGTTGCCGCTTCCCGTCGTTGCCGTCGCGGGACACAAGAAAATCCCGGGCGTCACCAACGTGGTCCTGGATCACCACCGCGCCGCCGAGCTTTCCCTTCGTCACCTCTACGAACTCGGCCACCGGCATCTCGCCTTCATGCGCGGCCAGCCGTTCAGTTCGGACTCAGACGACCGCTGGCGCAGCATCGTCACCGTTGCCAAGGAACTTGGCCTGGAGATTCACCCGGAACTGACCATCCAATTGGAGAAGGATCTTACCTCGCCGGAACTCGGCTATCCGGTGGTCCAGCAATTGCTTCAGCACCGCATGCGATTCACGGCCATCGTCTCCTTCAACGACATCGCCGCCATCGGCGCCATTCGCGCACTCCGCGACGCCAATCTTCGCGTGCCGGAGGATGTTTCCGTCATCGGATTTGACGATATCAACGTGGCCGCGTACCACACGCCCCGCCTCACCACGATCCGCCAGCCGCTTCACGATATGGGGGAGATCGCCGCGCGCATCCTTCTCCAGCGATTGCAAGGATTCAAGAACTATCCGGAGGAATTTGCCGTTCCACCCGAACTCATCATTCGCGAAACTACGGTGCCGCCGAGCACGAAATCACGCAAGCGCTGAGTTCAATCTTTCGTCGCTGAGAACTTTGTCGTGCCGTGGCCGGGCTTCGATGTTGAGGAGAATGCGAGCTACGTTCTTGCGGAAGCCTTCGCGGCCCTGCCCGTGCTCTTGACCGTCGATTCCCGCAGGCTCGCGAGCGCACGGAAAAACAAGCCGTAGATTTTTCGTTTCGGAGGTTTGATCTTTCAGAAGAAACTCAGGGGCAAGGCAAACACGTTGTGGGATTGGCGTTTCGCTTTTTCTTGGAAGCTGAAATCCAGAAGCGCGTCGAGAAAAGGCGTCCCTGAGGTGGGGTCGGTCACAAAGTAAAAGGGGAAGCGGGCCAGGTCTTCCCGCCTCCCCCGTTATTCCCCTCTCGGGGAATCCGGCTAGCCTGACGGAGGGCGGCCAGCCGGTCGTGTGTTGGCCTTTTTATTTAACACCAAGTCGGCAAAAAAAGTTGCACTTTTTTTAAAAAATCTTTTGCCGCTCCAGGGAAATGCCTATATCTTCCTCTGGGCGTGTCCGCAATGCCAGCCAAGTCCTCTCTGAGTTCTGACCATCTCCTTCGATTTCTACAAGTTACGGAAGCCCCTGCTTCCCTGAACGAAATTGCCAGCTCCCTTCGCCTCCCCAAATCCGCTCGCCGCACCCTCCTGAAAATCCTGACCCGGCTCAGGCAAAAGGGCCTTGTCGAGGAGCTGCCGGGAGGCCGTTTTCGCCTTTTGCGCAAGGAGCGCCACACCCCGCCACCTGTCACCCATCCCGGGCCGGAGCTACGTGAATCCTCCGGTACGCCGCGAGGCGGGATATCCGGCCACTTGGTTCTCCATCCCGACGGCTACGGCTTCGTCGTGCCGGACAAGCCTATGCCCGAGCTCGACGGCGACATTTTCATCCCGCGCGATGCTGTCGAGGACGCCATGCATGGCGATCACGTCCTCGTTCAGCTCGGCCGCCTCGCTCGCGGCGTCGCGGGACATCGCGCTGAAGGCCGCATCGTCCGCATCCTTGGCCGCGCCCACCCCACCGTTGTTGGGCTTTTCCGTTATGGCCCGCGCGGCAACGTCGTTCTGCCCTACGACACCCGCATTCATCATCAGATTGAAATTCCTCCGGGCAACGAACTTACTTCGGAGTTGCGCGAAAAGCTCAACCTTCCGCAAACCGCCGGAACCTCGGCGCGCTTGCGCCATTTGCAACGGCTGCCCGAGCTCGACGGTGCCGTCGTCAATGTGGAACTCCTGCGCTTCCCTCGCGGCGGCGCGGCGCCCATGGGCCGCGTCATTGAAATCATCGGCCGCCCGGGCGATCTCGGCGTGGACACGGAAATCATCATCCGCAAGCACCATCTCCCGCACACGTTCTCTTCGGCGGTGCTCGCGGAAGCCGAGCGCCGCGCGCATCCCGTCCGCGACTCCGATCTTCACGGACGTGAGGACTTCCGCCACCTCCCCATCGTGACCATCGATGGAGAAACCGCGCGCGATTTCGATGACGCAGTCTTCGTCGAACGCTCACCGGGCGGCGGCTGGCATCTCCAGGTCCACATCGCCGACGTCGCGCATTACGTCCGCACCGCTTCCGCTCTCGACAATGAAGCCCGCCTGCGCGGCAATTCCGTTTATTTCATCGATCGCGCCGTCCCCATGCTCCCCGAAGTACTCTCGAACGGCATCTGCTCGCTCAACCCGCAGGAAGACCGGCTGGTCATGAGCGCCCTCATGGATTTCGACGCCGCAGGCAACCTGCGCGATGCGCGGTTTGTTCCAGGCGTCATCCGCTCCGCCGAACGGATGACCTACACCAACGTGAATAAAGTCCTCGAAGGCGACCCCGAAATGACCGCTCGCTACTCGGCCCTCGCCCACCATTTTCACAACATGCGCGAGCTTGCCCTGCTTCTGAACGCCCGCCGCAACGAACGTGGCTCCATCGATTTCGATCTCCCCGAGCCGGTCATCGAGTTTGACGCCGAACTGCGCATGACCAACATCGCGCGCAGCGAGCGCAACATCGCGCATCGCCTGATCGAGGAATTCATGCTCGCCGCTAACCGCGCCGTTGCCGGCTACCTGCTGCGCCGCGGCGTTCCGGCGCTCCATCGCGTTCACGAAAAACCAGACGCGCGGAAGATCCTCGAATTCGAGGAACTGGCCCGCGCTTTTGGCTATTCGCTTGGCGTCGAAGATCTCCAGCAGCGCGAAATCGCCGTTCGCCATGGCCGTGTTCCCGCTCCCGCCAAGGCCGGCCGCCCCGATTCCTACGGTCACGGCCGCGAACGCCCCATGCGCGTGACCCTCGCGGGTTCGGCGGAGCTGCGCATCACCCCGCACCATTACCAGCGCCTCCTGAAAAAGCTCGCCGGAAAGCCCGAGGAGCGCATCGTCTCCTACCTCATGCTTCGTTCCCTCAAACAGGCGCGCTACGCCGCCGATTCCCTCGGCCACTTTGCACTCGGCTTCGACGAGTACACGCATTTCACTTCGCCCATCCGCCGCTATCCCGACCTAATTGTCCACCGCGCTCTCAAATGGGCAATCGCTCATCCGCACGCCGCCCCGGCCGATCCGCACCCCGCGCCTCATGCCGAAGCCGCTCTTTATCCCCATCGCCAGCTTGAGGAAATCGCCACGGAAACTTCGGAAACCGAGCGCCGCGCCGCTTCCGCCGAACGCGAACTGCGCGACTGGAAGACTGCGCAGTTCATGGAAGAGCATCTCGGCGACGAATATGAGGCGCTCATCATTTCTGTGCAGAAATACGGCTGCTTCGTGGAGCTCCTCGAGGTTTTCGTCGAAGGCTTGCTGCCGATTGGCGCGCTCGAGGAAGCCGCCGGCGCGCGGTGCGTGTATCGCGAACGCGATCACGCCATTGTCGCTCTCACCGCGGGCGGTCATCGCGGCTCGCGGCGCGCCGCTGCAGCAAAGCCGCGCCAGCTCTCCTGGCGCCTCGGCGACCGCGTCCGCGTACGGGCGGAGCGTATCGACCCCATGCGCCACCGCGTCGAATTCGCCCTGGCGGATTGAATCCGCCGGCGATCCGGCCCGCATGCTCTTCTGCTCTTTCGCCGTTCGGCGGCATCCCACTGCGGCGATTTGTTATCCTAAAAGGCTGCAAGTCCGGGTGCAGCCCTTATCGCGGTGCGCCACTTTACTTGCACAGAGAGGAAACCCCGAACGTGCCATCCACCGCATCCGCAAC
>Ga0209581_1001785_pt1 | contig 23379 bp, 14 predicted proteins | sample Coa_R2_FD_187160 | JGI IMG/M metagenome (GOLD analysis project Ga0209581, IMG submission 187160) | Surface soil microbial communities from Centralia Pennsylvania, which are recovering from an underground coalmine fire - Coalmine... | ecosystem: Environmental > Terrestrial > Soil > Unclassified ...
ATGTTTCCCTCCTCCGAAGGCAGCGAATAACTCAACTCAGCCGCCACGCCCCTCGCCGCCAAGTCACCAAAACAACGCCCGCGTCGAAAGGCTCCAAGTCCTCGCCCTCACGAAATGGCGCGAACGGCGACGAATCGCACACCGGCCCGATAAACCTCGCCAGCGCCGCCGCCAACTCCCTAACCGACTCCGGCTCCGCCGTCAACGCCGCAACCGACAAACGATTGTAGTAATGCCCCTTTCACTCGCGCGGATATGTGGGCTTTTTCACCTCTTGCTGGAAAATCTGCGCCAAACTTTTGAGTTTATCACCCGTCACAACGACTACCCGGCGGGCTTGGGCCTGCCCGCAGAAATCGTTGAATGACTGCACCTGACTCTTATCATGTTGATTCACCACTTTGCTCGTAACAAACATCCTGCCAACGTAGTTTCCGCCGACCAAGTTGGCAATTGCGCTAAGCTTATTGAGATGCTCAGGCTCCAGCTCTTTTTCAGTTTTACACTCCGCGATTATCAAAGAAGCCGCGTGCGTCACCGCCAAGTCCAAATTATTGTTCGCGCCAGTAATTCCTGGAATTTCTACGTCGAGCCTCTTATCGTCGAAACAGCCCGCCTCGCAGGCCGCGGAATAGACAAAAACCTCAAGCCATTTCCCATCCAAGAATGAGTACAAGCCATTTCCTTCGACTGTGATTTCGTGGCTTACGCTTGTTTGGCGAAAGTCTTTAACGAGTCCCGCCGCCTGTGCCTGTCGGCAGATCGCAGGGATGAAACCGGCCTGAGAGGTGAGTTTAGCGCTCTTCGTTTGGCCTCGGCGGACTTGGCTGAAATGACTGTTCCGCAACGAATCACGGAATTTCATCGCCTCCGCCGGATACCGTGCCAGCTGTTTAGCAAAAGTGACAAGCCGCTCATCCGGCGCGTCCGCCGCCTTACACCCACGACCATAGCCCGCTAAGTATTCGGCCACGTCGAGCTTGAACAGATCGCTTTCCGGGGACTGGCCTGAGAGGGTGACGACGCGCCGCGTAATCGTATCGAGATACCAAGATGAAGCGTGACATTCTTTCGCCACCTCAAGCGCGCCGAAACCCATAATTTTCGAGGCGCACGTCAGATTGAAAAACCACTGAGCGTCAGCGTGGCGCGCCACAGCGTCTCTGCACTTCTGGCGAATATGGTCAATATCGAAAGCATCAATCTCGACAGGTTCTTCCACGCCTCCGGGACAGATTTGCCGCAAGGTCTCTTTGACCTGCGACTAGGCGTCGCCCTCCCGCAAAGCTTCCTGCGAAGCGATCGGCACGATCACGCTGGGGCGCAGATACATAGATGTTAGAACATTAGCTGTCTGCCGCCCGCCGACCAGAATCAGCATTGCCCGCTTCATTCAAGCCGCTCCAAATACGTTTTATGGTAGAGCATGCGCTTCCTCACCGGACTCGTCAGCAACTGGATTTACCAAGAGTCATCCGACCATAGCCGCTGGAAGTCTTCGCGCCGACGCCTTCCTCTTTTAAAGCTAACTCAAGTAGATCGAATATTGCGCTAAACCACCCCTTCCGATTCGACTCTTCCATGTCTGAAGCAGCAAGGGCAATCAAGTATTTCCCCGTCGCGGAGATGAACGGGACGGGAATCGGATCATCCCAATCCGCGGGCGGAACGTTGTCGTCCATGTAATACTTCTGGTGATGAACGGTCATCACGTCCTCATATAAAGCGCTCTGTTTACCTCCTATACGTCCGGTTCCCGGAACATAAAGGGCGTCGTAAAAAGTTATATAGCCGGAGCGTGCATCATCCTGATTCTTCTCGTTGCCGAAGACTATGAGGCTGTGCTCAGGTGTCCAGCCGGAGACCTTTTTCGGATTCGCAAAGCGGCGGGCTAAACCCTTGAGTGCGGTTCCGGGAATGTATGGAACGCCGTAGGTGCGATGCAGCGTGATGGAATTTTCCAGGACGCTCTCTCCGCCCAAGCCTACGATCATGCGCCCAGACACTTCAGCCTCGCGGCAATCCGCGCCGCAGGCTTTGAGCATCGGTAGCCAACGATTCTCGTAAAAGTCCTTGTACACAGGCGGCTCTGCGATTTCTGACACCTGTTCGGTCAACAGGTGTTTAAGCTCGGAGTCTTTATCTGTCTTTGCCTCTTTAGCGTGATAAAACTTATCAAGCCACAATCCGGCGTGCGTGGCCTGTTTTGCTCTGATTCCTTTGAGCGCATCTCTTCGCATGGTTATGCTTTGCCTCCTGCGTCCGTATCGTCCGGCGTATCCTTTGCGGCTTTAGCCTTAGCCGACTTCACATTTAACAGAGATTCGGAGAAGCGCTTGTACCACAACAGAGCGTCGAGCGCGTCACGCGTCAGACGTATATAATTGTGCAGAGATTTGTTACGACAATCTTCCAGAAGCTTATCGCCTCCGGTAACGGTCTGGCTCAGATTTGTGAGTAGCAACCCCTGTGCGGTCGCCTGATCTATCTTCCCTTCTTCCGGTTTGGCTTTGGCGGCGAGAAATGATAAAGCCTGAACCAGGCCGACCGTCCGCACGAGGACGGGGAAGCTGCGCGCGAGCGAAAGAAACTCGCCTCGCAACTTCTCGTTGGGGTTCTCCTGAATTGTCAGGACACGATCATAAACGTCCGCGGCATACTTTTGGCTGCGCGTTTGTAACATCGTTTTTGCCCCCTTTCTACGAAGAGACGATCAAATGGCAGAAGCCGCGCCCGACGGTCGCTTTGCCGCCGAGTTGTACGGGCTTGAATATGGTCGAGCCGTTGGCCTGCTCTCTGGTCAGATTCTCAATGACTTTGAAAGTTGTGTCCGGCTCGACGTTGGCACTCACAATCTTCGCGGCGAAGACGAGTCCGCACAGCACTGTCTCGCAGGGCAGAGCCTCTTCATACCACAGTTGCCCTTCGGCAACCGTCTTGGCGTTGGCGTCCAAAGCGATGCGGGCGGAAATCTCCGTCGCCGTGTCGAGCAGGAAGTTAAGAACGTCGTCCGGGACGATGCAGAAGCGCCGCTTCAAGTAGTCCTGCCAAGTCGTATCGTTCGGGAAAACCTTTGCAGCCAGAGCGCCGGCCCAAGCCTCAGTCTGCTTGGCTTTAGCCGCGTCATTGCCAACGGTCAAGTCCAAATCTTCGAGATACACTTTGCCGTCGAGTTTCAACTCGCTCGCGCCGGTGACAAAGCACTCCTGCGCGTTCTCACTGCTCGCCGGCACGGGCACGTCGAGCGCGAGGCCGTTAGCCGTTTTCGGATCGGCGTCCCTGGCGTCGCGCACGAGTCGTCGCAGCACGTAAGGCGAGGTCACCCAGGCGAAAGTCCCGCGCAGGCTTCGCACGGGAAGCAGTAGCAGACGCTGATCGGAGAACTGCACCGAGCTTGCGTGCTCCTCCGCCCTCTCCTTCTTCGGCCCGAATACGCGCGTGCATTCGATCTGTACGCCGTTGAGCGATATGTTGTCCGGGCAGCTATCGCGCAAAGAACCCTTAACTGACGAGCCGGGCAGAAACGGCAAGCCTGTAGCCTTCTCGCGCGCAATCGGCAGATCAATCACGCCCACCCCCTGACCAGTCCCGGCGTGCAGCGGCGACAGCGCGTGCGTAAACAGTAAACGTGTTTTCATGCTACCTATTCCTCCGTGACGTAGTTAAGAAAGGCTTTTAGTACGTCCGTCTCTTCGCCAAGTAAAGGCTTTTTGGTGTCTGGACGAATGATCATTTTTGCTTTGTTGCTATCGTCCAGCGTCACCTTGACTGGCTTGCTAAAAGCTTTCCCTTGTTTTGCTTTCAATACAAACTTCATTTCCTCTAAGGCCGCGCCACTATTGAGGACAATAGCCAATCCGACAGCCTTATTTCCGAGACAGGGTAGCGGTCGCAAAATAACCGGGCTGGCTAACCTCTCATGGTTCTCAAGCTGCAAGCTCGTATCACGTGGGTCTTTATTAGGATTGTCAGGGGTATCCTTATCCGAATGTTTGAAGTGAAAGATTATCGGTAAGCCAAACGCCGCGCGTGGGAATTCATCAAGTTTGTTTGGCAAAGGCTTGTGTCTTGGAAGACGTTGACTTGTTAGCTCTCTTATCTTTTCAGGCTCAGGCCAATGACTACGGCTGTACCCCGAACGTAATTGACGAAAACCTTTAATCTTACTAACTAACTCTTTCCAAGCTTCTTTAATTGCCTCCTGCTCGCTATTTCCCGAACGGAGTTTGGTGAAATTAAATTGGGCGTTGCTTTCAATATGTGGTACGCCTTTGGGCCAAACCCTGCCCGCGACTTTTGCCACTTCATCCGTTATCTTCTTTTTCCATGCTTCCGCGTTCTCAGGTAAAGCTTCAATAGAACCACCCACGATGCTTGTAAGATGTACTGCCCCAAAGCCGCGCCTCGTGCGTGCCCCAGCCCCGCCGAAAATCTCCCAAGCCGATACAGCAGCTCTAACTTCGGCCTCCAAGTTTTTCGGGTAACTTAACTCTAAAGCGAATCGAAGCCCATCCATTACGAACTTGTTGTTTTCGTCAAGCGGGAATGTGATATAGCCATAGTCAGGAGAAGTGAATCGGATTACTTCGCCCCTTTTGCCTTGCTTGTCCGGGATTATTTCAACGTGAACTTGAACCGACGATGGTGCTTTCTTTTTCTCCGTGCTTGCTGCTCCCCAAATTCTATCTTCCTTCTCTTTCATTTTCCTGAGCATCGCGGATTGCTTCTTTTTCTCATCGGCCTCAGCAATGGCCGATATTTCTTCAGGCGTGAGACCACCGCGAGTGGCGCGCCACCAGAAACGCAGGTGGCCGCGTATAGCTTTGCCGCTGATGGGCGTGAGCGGGTCGTTCTCGCCCGGCTTGACGCCACCGCCGAAGAGCGGCGTGATAAGTTTGTACTTGCGAATTTGCGTGACGCGGTCGTCGGCAAGCTTTTCTATCTTTGCGGGTGGCTGAGTTGTTGGTTGCGCTCTCATGATTATTTCATCTCCTTGCCTTCAGGCCATGTGCCCAGCGCGGCGAGGCCGAAGCCGTCCCTGCGGTCCGTGTCCGAATCGCTTACGCAGCACATCCAGACGTTATTAATCCACTGCACTATTTCTTTGTCATCGCCTTGAAATTGCAGAAAAAAGACCGAGCCGGCAGGGACGAGTCTGCGCGTCGGTTTAGGACTTCCTCTACGATTTGTTTTTGGATTGACATACGCCAAATCCCAACCCGAAATAACCTGTGCGCGTCCCATAGCGGCAGCCCGCAAAGTCACTTTGAAGTCGTTTGCCGTAACTCCGGCTGCGCCTTCGGTCAGCCAGTTCGGTTTCCAGCCCGCGTCGAAACAGGCCGGCGTCAACAGCACTACGCGGCAGGCTTTGTCGGCGATGATTCTGCCGCGTATGTCTTTAGCCTTGTAATCAGGACTTCCGCTGGTCGTGATGTCGGGGCACTTCGAGTTGAGCAGATCGCTCGTCACTGGTGCCGGCTTGAACTCACGCCAGCAGACTAACCTCCGTTCGCCGCCGAGTGGGGCGATGCCTTCCTTGATGCCTGTCGCGTCGGTGGTCACGGCTAGAGCGAGGCGCGTGGCCTGCTCAAGCTTGTAGTTCTCTTTCGCGTCTTTGCCTTTCGGCCTGGTGAATTCCAACCCGCGTGTCTGAAACAGTCCGCCCTCTTCGTGCGTCTGCTTATCGCCCTCGATGTTGACGTGAGAGCGTTCGTCACGCGGCGGCCCGACAGTGCCGATGTCAGTCAGAACCTCTTCATCCGAATCTTTCGGGTCGGCGAGCCAGTTTAAGAACTTATTCCAACGCCAGAAGCGCGGGGCAAAGCCGTGAGGCTTACTTTTATCGGCTTGCAGTAAATAGAGCGGCAACAGATTGTCGGGCAGGTTTGTCCGCGCGTCTGCCGGGAGGGGTTGGGGCGCTAAACGCCGCACTGCCGCCTTCTCTTTGTCGCCCGATTTGGCGTCGAGCAAAAGCGCGTCAGCCGGGGCGTGCGCGAACCACTGCGTAACGCACCCGTCCCAATCAAGCTCAACCAGGAGCGGGCCACACACTGTTTTGCTCTTAACATCCTCAAGCTTACTGTCATCAAACACGCCGTCAGTTAGTCCGGCACGCGTGCGGACGCCGCCCGTCGTTGTGGAAGGGAATGGAAACGGTAGCGAAGAGGCACGCACGCCTGCAATCAAGCCGAACGGGCGTCCGTCGCGGGCGATGAATGAATCATGCGGCTCGATGATCAAGGTTTGCATAATCCCTGTTAAACCTCCCCTTCCTGCTGTTGTGCGTTGGTCTGATTTGATGATGCTGCTTCGCCAAGTGATTGGGCTTCGGTTTTCTTGGGTTCAGTTGCGGCATCTTCGTAGTTCGTCGCGGCCTTACAGAATTCGGCATATCTGCCCGCATCTATGCCTGCCTGCTTCACCGCGCCCGCGAAGAGGCGAGAGACTATCAATTCATAAGCGAAATCGCCGATGTCCAGCACATTCAGCCAGTCTCCAAGCTCCTCAATTGTTTGCGGGTCAATCGCCTTTTTTCCACGCCCGGCGCGCTTACGCAGCAGGATGCGTATGGCTTCATCACGCATGGGCGCTTTGTTATTTATTCCGCGCAAACGCAAACTCAGGTCGCGCAATTCGTAGCCGACGCCGCGCGGCAGCAGTTCGTCTAGCTGTAAACAGATGAGGCGGTTCAAGCGACTGTCTAAAGCGCCGCCCTGAACTTTCTTATTCCAGCTTCCTTTCACAGTCCAATCAGCGCCGCTGCGACGGCTCGCAATGATGGCGAGCGCGTTCTTACCCGTGACTAGTTTCTTGGCTATCTTTTCGGCCTCGCGCGCCAAGTCAAGCGTATCCTGTAAGGGGTCTAGGTGATGCCCGACGGCGAGGCCGACAGAAAGTGTCGGTTGTTGCTGTTGTCCGTTGCCGTCATTAAAGGAGAACTCCGCCATGTCAGATCGAAACTTGTCCGCCAGTTCACGCGCGCAGCGCAACGCCGTATGTAACGGCAGAAACGCCATAACGTCGTCTCCGCCCGAATAGACGAGCGAGCCTTTGTGCTCTTCACTCTCCACGATGTCGTGCACACTGCCGGCAAACTCCGAAAGCTTTTTCGACAGCCTGCGGTGTGACGTCAAGTTTGGCTGTGCATCAATCGCCTCGCCCATGCGGTCGCCGTCGGCGTGCAGCAGCGCGTAATAAGGTTTAGGGTTATCACCGTCTAAAGTTTGGCCCAAGAAAAGCCGCAAAGCTTCCCTTGCTTCCTTAAGCCTCTCTTGGCCTTCACTAGTTCTGTAGTCGAAGAACTCCCGTAACCTTTCCTTGTAGAGCAGGTGCCCGTCCCAGCGTCCAAAAACCTCATGCTCTTTTTTCGTAGCGCGCTTAGGCACGAAGCCTATTACCTTATGTAGCTCTTTTTTCAGTGCGTGAGGCAGAGCGCCTTGAGAACCCTTCAGTTGATTAAGGCGGTTCGCGTCGTCAGCCCAGAGCAGTTCGGCAAGATGGCGAATATAGCCGTCGGCAGCTTCTTTGGCTTTGGCTTTCTGCACGGGCTCTAAATTCTCTAGCTTTTCCAGAAGCGGCCCGGCAGCTACGTGTGAGGTGCTGAAAAAACTGTCGTCACCCGCGCGGTTGCCGTGTCGTTTGAGCAAACCGACGCCGCATAAGCGTTCACCTTCACGCACGCCAAGCTTTTCGCGTAGTGCTTCTTTGCTCAATCTTTCCGCGCCCTGCGGCCCATACACGCTGTCTCTAATTACAGACTCACGTTGACCGTCAAGTGATGATTTGGGAACTCGATTTCCCGCCCCCCATTTGATGGCCCATGAAACAGGCTCGAAGTCGCGCAGATTTTTGCGTGCCGCAAGCAAAGCTTCGACAGCCTCACGAGCTTGTCTGTATTCATCAGCACTGTTCGGATCGCGTATCGGATAAGCGGCCCAATAGAATTCAATTAAATCTTCCACCTGCTGCTGCGCTGAGACTTCATCAATTAGGCCCTTGTCAATGCGCTTATAAGCGTCCACCCTGATCTTCTTTAATTCCTTTGCCATCGCATCATAAATTCCGTCCTTGTTAATTTGGGCGTCACCGCAAAACACAACAGGATCGCGGTCAATCAAAGCGACGATTTTATTAACAACATTGAATTCATTAACCAGAGCGTAAGAGCCGTCACCTTTATAATGGACTGGCTCTAAATCCTGCAGATTATCGGTGGCAGGAAAGATTAAATTGTGCAGGCCACAGGCGTCCGCGATCTTCTTAGCAGCGGCTTTAGAGATTTCACTCAAGACCCATGAGCCGAACCACAGATCGCGGCTGCGGCGCGCGCTGGCGATAAAATCCTGTACCGGTCCAATTGCGATGGTGAGCAGATACTGAGTTGCCATTACTTCTCCCATGCGGAAAAAATAATCCGCGTTCTAAAGTTATGCCTTTGCCCGTTGAGTATTAACCGTCCTATCTGCATCACTTGGTCGAAGCTTGATTCCGCGCCTGCCTCTCAAGAACGTAAACAACCGTTTGCCAGTCCTGATGAATTTGAGGACTATCCAAACAGCCCCGATAAGCGCCAGCAAGGTTATAAGGAATGCGAGCAGGGGCGCGTGCAGGGCGAGCCAGAGGCCGATGGCGGAGAGAATGTCTTCGACCGCGGAGAGGGCTGCGTTGCCTAGGCCGGCGTGGAGCGGGGCGAAGAGGCTCATCTTGGCGCGGGCGACGGCCTTGCCGGCGTGGACGGTGAAGGAAGTGCCTCCGCCGACGATGAGGCCGAGCACGGTCGCCGCCAGAGGGTCTAAGTTGCTCAGCATTGAGGAGGCGAGGACGGTGCCGGCGGCGGGGCGCAGGAGTGTGCCCGCGGCGTCGAGGAAATGGTCAACGACGACGAACTTGTCGCCGAGGAATTCGAGGACGGTCGCTACGCCGAAGACTATGAGCGCGTCCTCGCGGGCGAGGAAGGAGAAGGACGGGTGCAATTGCGCGTAGCCGCCGCGCGCCAGAAGGCCGACGACGAGCATCGGCAGCCACGCGCGCAGTCCCGCGCACGCCGCGAGGCTGACACCCATCATCAGTTGTACGGCCAGGCCCATTCGACTTCACACCGACTGCTTTAACGATAAGTCAAATTCAAAACATCCGAGACCACATAGCCGAACATCAATGCGCGTTAAAGGTCTAAGCGACACACCACGTTCAAGGGTTCAAGACCGCGTGGCTTAGTCTGTATTCACCTCGAGAGCTTCAGCGCCCCCGTAACGGGCTTCAGCTCCGAGATGACCTCCTGCAACTCGGTCAACTCGACCTCCAACTGGTGACGCACGGGGTCGTCCTCGCCGAGTTCTCTGATCGCGGGTTCGAGCACCTCCTGGCAGTAGCGCTCGATTTGGCGGCGCACTGCGTCGCGCCCGCGCTCGGTGAAGAGCCCCGACAGCTTTTCGCGCACGGCGGCGACCTGCCCGTCCGAGTCAACGAACTTCTGCATCGCCTCGGTGCGCTTGTCGTCGTCAATCATGTCTTCGCGCGCGGGGTAGGCGGGCTGCGCGGCGTCCTTCGGTTGCGGCGCGGCTTCGAGCAGCGGAACGGTCTTCCAGTCGGGCGTCTCCTGCCGAATCGTCCCGACGAAGGTGTAGCGTCGCGCGGGGTCGAGGTAGTAGGCCGCGCCGCGCACGGCGACGAACTCGTAGGCGAGGCCGAGCGCGAAGACACGCCGCTCGTACTTGCTGGGGTCTGGTATCGGCTCCGGCAGGCGACGCCACTCCTGGCGCAAGTGGAGAGGATACGGCGCGTTGTCGAGCGCCTGCATGTACTCGCGGAAGTACGTCTCGTCCTGCGCGTGCCAGTAGTAGGAAGCACCGTGCGCGATGCGCGATAGGAGGATGACGGAGTCCTGACCCGTGGGCACTACCTGGGCATAGACCTGCCCGCGCTGCGCCGCGGCGTGGTCACTGAGGAAGTTCTGCACGGCCCTGTGTTCGCGCTCAAGGCCGACCAGAAGGACTTCGGTCGTGAACTGGTTTCCGGGGACGCGTATGTCCCAGAAGGGGAGACAGAACTGCAGCCCCTCGTTGATTCGGTCGGTCAGGCTGCCGCCGTAGTTCTGCGTGTTGAAGCGGTCGATCATCTCGGCGAGGCTGTCGCGGTCGGCGCGGCGCAGGATGTCTTCGGCGTAGAGGTCGTAGAATTTCTGTCGCACCTCCTCGCGGTCGCGGTGCTCTTCCAGCGAGTCGAGGGCCGGGCGGCCCTGCGGCAGGAGCCACTTCGAGACCTCTTCGGTCGCCTTCTGGACGTGCGTCCGGTGGTACTGCTCGACGTAGTCGGCGGTCACGTCGCGGCGCATCGTGTTCCCGCCGATGAAGGGCGTGCGCTGCACTTCGGCGCTCGCCTTGTTCAGCTCGTCGAGCAGGAGGCGGCTCGACTCTTCCAGGTCGCGCTTGAGGCGCTCCAGCCGGTCTTTCACGTCCGACAGGCGCGCGCACGCCTCGGCGTAGAGTCCCGCGGCAACGTCGCGCGACTCTTCAGCCAGGCGGCGCTCGACGGCCTGGTTGAAACGGCTGAGGAAGAGGTTGCGCTGATCCTGCGCGCGCAGCTCAAGCTCGTGGAAGCGGCGCGCACGATCCTCTTCTACACCCGCGCCAGGACGCCAGTAGCCGAAGGTGACGACGAACGAGAGCTTCTTCCACATCCGCGAGAAGAGGTTGACGCGCTCCGCGGCGTCCTGAAGCTGCTCGGACTGCTGCGCGATGTTCGCCAGCTCCTGCCTCGCGCCTTCCGCCTCCTTATGCATGCGCTGCGCCTGTGCGTGATTGTCCTGATGCTCCGAGCGCATGAGCGTCTCGAAGGCTCGGAGGCGCGCGAGCAGCGCCTCGACGAGGTCGCGCGCCGCGGCAACGCCGCTCTGCCGGAGGCAGGCGTCGAGCGTCTCCGAAAGGTCGCGCAGGATGCCGCGTTGTTGCTCCGCGTCGTCGAGCCGGGCGCGGGCGCGCCGCTCCATCTGCGAGCGTATCTCCGGCGCGCGTCGCATCCAGAAGGCGTCGAGCCTGGCCCAGAGGTCCGCGGCGAAGACGGCGTGCAGTGGTCGGTCTTGCGAGAAGGAGGCGGGGATCATCTCGTTGCCGGCCTCGCGGCTTGTGACGAGCGCGTTGACTAAGTCGTCCGTCTGCGCCTCGTCAATGCGGTGGCGCGTGACGAAGTCGCCGACCGCGCCCTCCATCTCGCCCGTCGTCAGGCCGCGCCCGAGCAGTGTGTCGTGGACTGTCGTGTAAGTGGACTTCAGGCCTGCGAGCCGCACGATCTTCTCGCGGTCGAATGAGACCGTGTGGTTGCCGAAGCCGCTGTAACGCCGCCCCGTCCTGTAAACCCTGTCCACCTCGAGGCCCGCGACCGTGTTCAGGTTGATGCGCACGCTGTCGCTGCGCGCGCCGAAGGGCGTGCCGATCTCAAGGAAGAGCTGCGCCGCTATCTGGTCATAGACTTCTTCCGCCCCGTTGAGCGAGCCGCGCTGGTGTTTGTTATCTACTAGGTAGCACAGGTCGAAGAGAGGCGACTTGGGCGTGATCGTGCGGTCTATCGGCGAGGGGAAGCGGAAGCGCATCTTCGACCTGTCCGAACTGTGCATAAGGTAGTCCACCTCTTTCATCGAGGCGTGCGCGTTGGCGCAGACCTTGGGCCAGTTTTCGCGCGGGACGCGGTCGGAGTAAACCGAGGGGAGCGTCAGAACCCCGATCAGGTTTAGGCGCGGGAAGCGCGTGCTCGCCAGTTCGCGCAGCGCGACCGCAGCGTCCACGAAAGAACCCGCGCCCTGCCCGCCGCAGACGGAGGAGACGAGATAGACCACAGGGTCGGTCTCGACGTTGAAGTCGTAACGCCGCATCGCCTCAAGTAGCGTCTGAATCTTCTGGCAGCGTTCGAAGAAGTGCTCGAGGCGGCGACCGAAGAAGTCGAAGGACTTGTAGAGGGCGAGGCGGCCCAGCATCCGCACCTGTCCCGCACCCTGCTGCTTGTCGAGCAAGCCCACGTCCACCGCGGGCGAGAGCCAGTCGTGAATTTCCGGGTACGCGCCGGGGTTGTCGCGCACGTCGGCGAAAGGAACCTGCGGGTCGTTGAGCGGCGCGCGCTCAAGCTCCGAGAGCGGGGGCAGCGGCGACCAGCTCTGGTCGTTGAAGGTCGCGTCGTCGGTGTCGGCGACGAGGAAGTTTAGAAGCGTCGGCGTGCCGCCGTACTGCTCGTTGACGAGTTGTTTCAGGCGGCGCACGACCTGATTGCCCGTCCCGCCCAGCCCGATGATGATCGCGGGCTTGAGCATCGGCCTTTCGTCACTGGCTGGCTTTGACATTGATGAAGCTTCCTCCTCAGCGGGCCGCCTCGGCCTCGTAGCGCGGACGCGACGCGAGGTTGACGTAGTGCAGACGCCAGCGCCCGTCGAGTTCAAAGAGGTCGTTGTGGTAGAGCGTCAGCCTCTCCGCCTCGCGCTTCTCGCCGTCCACTTCGTAAGCGAGCCTGTGCCCCGCGGCGGCCTCGATCTGAAACTCGAGCTTTCCCGATTCGCCGTCGTCCGGCGTAGAGCCGACGAGGTGCGCGGACAGGCGCGCGACCCGTTCGCCCACCGCCTGGCCGGGGTCAGAGATTTCGAGGTCGCCCGTTTCCGAGACAGCGAGCGTAAGGCTCTCTTCGCCGTAGCTGTCCATATCCACGCCGTCGTCCGGCTCGTCAGTGGACGCGCGCCAGATTATTAGCCGCCCCGCCAGACGCCTGCGCTCCGCCTGGCGTTCCGCCGCCGCGGCCCTGAGTTTCTCCACCTGCTTCCTGCTCACGACCGCAAACCCCGCGACAGCCGCCGCCAGCAGAAAAGCAACGACGAAAGGCCAGAAAGGAATGCCGTAGGAGACGCGCAGGCTGACGGCGAGGGCAGCGGCGTCGGCTTTCGGCGGCGAGGTGTCCGCCCCGAGGTCGCCGAGCGCCGCCTCGTCGCGGAAGTGGACGACGGGCACGAACCTGAACGTCGCCGAGTATGGCCGCTCGGATTTACCCAAGCGCCAGCCCGGCGACTCGGCGTTGAGAGTCCCTTTGACCTTGCCCTGCCATTGCTGCCCGGCCTCAAGCACGACGTTCGACGGCGAGCCTTCGAGCATGCAGGATATTTCCTGACCCTCGGCCCTGCCGCGCTGAACGTTGATCTGCTCGATGCTGACGGGCAGATGCCTGTAATCGTTTCGGATGGTGAGCGGCACTTCGAACTCCGTCACGTCCCCCTCGACCGACGCTTTCGCAAGTCGCACGTCGAGCGAGCCGTCGCTCAGTTCCTGCTCGACGGCCTGACGCAACTGCGCCCAGCGCAGCCCCTCGCGCACGCGTCGGAGCGCGTAGGCGACCTGCGCGGGGCCGCCCACTACGACTTCGACGTTCTGCGCGGGAAAGACGCGGCGCAGGACGTTTATGTCCGTCTGCTGGCCGAGGCCGAAGCCATAGACGAAGACCGTGTGGCGCTGGCAAAGGGCCTGCGCGCGGCGGCGCAGCGCCTGCCAGTTCGGGTCGCCGTTGAAGTCGCGGCTGTATGGGCTGTCGGCGGGCGGTTCGTGCAAACCGTCGGTCAGGAGAAAGAAAGCCTGGACGCGGGACGAGCGCTCGCGTTCGAGGAATTCCAGCCCCTTCGAGATGGCGAGCCCAAGATCTGTATGCTGGAAGCGGGGTTCTTGCGGCAGGTAGTCGTTGACGCCGCCCGCGACCTCGTTGCCCGCGCCTTCGAGAGGCGCGCTCACCGCGTCGCCAAAGACGCGTAGGTGTAGCGTCTCCTTGTCCGTGAGCGTGGGGGCAAAGTCAACGACCGCCTGGCGAACGTCGCCGTAGCCGTGCGAGCGCATGCTGCCCGACGCATCGAGAAGCACGAGCACGTCCGCCGAAGGCAAGTCCACCTGAAAAAGACGCAGCAACTCTTCCTGCTGCTGCGCGCCTTGCGAAAGCGCCGTGGCCGAGAGTGAGACGAGAGACGCCAGCAGCAGTAAAGAGCGGCCCGCGCCGCGCTTTAACGCCCCGCCGCGCAGTGCAGTTCGTCCCGCACGAGCCGGACACGCGCGCTCGAAGCGGCGGGCGCGCAAAACTCTCAACACCCGCGCGCCTTCCGGCGGCAGCGTGCACAGGCCAAGTTCGGGGCGGGCGGCGTTCATAGAACCTCGTAGCTGCCGAGTCCGAAACTGGTACCGGCGCCGACGTGCAGAATCTCGCCGGCGGCGAGGAGCGGGAGGAAGTCGCGGATGGCTTCGCCGTCGTATTCGACCTCGCCGACGAAGCCGCCGAGTTTCATCTTCGTGTGCTGCCTGTTCGAGTAGCGCTCCCAGTCTTGCCAGCGAAGGGTCGAGGCGCGTGTCTCTACGCCCTCGGCGCGTTCGACCAGCGCACGGAAGTCCAGGGCGAGCGGGGCGCGACCGTGCACGGCGGAGAGGAGCGAGACGCGGCGCAGTAGGTTGCGCGCGAGGAGGCCGAAGGTCAGCCCGGATTGAAGGTCGCCCTCGACGCGTATGCGCGTGGGGGTGAGGAAGCGAAGGCGGAGAGTGCGCGCGTCATGTAGTTGTTCGAGGCGCGCGCGGACGTAATCGCGGAGGCTCTTCGGCTCGCAGTCTGAGGCGGCCATCCGGCGGGTCGTGTGCGAATAGACCTGCGACGCGCCGACGCGCTCGTCGAGCGCCGAAACGTCTTCCAGAGCGAAGCGAGCGCGTGTCACGCCGAGGCCGCGGCGAGCCATCTCGTCCACGGCATAGACGACGTAAGGCAGGCACTCGACGGCCCGCCCGAGCAGAAGAAGGTCGAAGGCGACGAAGTCGCCCGCGGCAACTCGCCGACGCCCTGTCCGCTCGAAGTCGGCGCAAGCGCGCAAAGCTTCGCGGCCCGCGCCCGGGAGCGGCTGGCGGTCGCCTCGAGGGAGTGCGCACGCGAGTCCTGCGGCCTCCTCGCCGCCCGCGAAAGTCGCGTCGGAGGGCGGCGTACTTAGGACGAAGGGGTGCGGGGCCTGGCTCTGGCCGCGCAGGAGTCGAAGTCCCTGCGGCGCGGTCGTCTCGAAAAGGTGTGGATACGTGCAGCGCTCGGCGACGATGCAGCGTGCGCAGTCGCGGTGCGGCATTACGCAGACCGCGGCCTTGAGCGCGTGGCCGAAAGCGCCGCGCAGTGTCGAGCCGAGGAAGTCCGGCAGGGGGGCGGGTTCGAGCGCGCGCAGGCGGAACCTCTGTAGCGAGAGCGCGAGCGTTGAGAAGGTTTCAGGACGCATACGCATCCCTCTCGACCGGCGGGACGAAACAGTCGTCGGCGCGTGAAGGCGGGAGCGAGCGCGTGCGCAGCACGCCGCGTAGCTACGGAGGCGGCGTCGCCTCCCGCCGAATTCCGCGCGGGGAAAACACCCCCGCCGCGGGCTTTAAGACGTAACGTGAAAGAGTCGGAACGGACTTCCCTTTGCGCGATCTTTTGAGGCCAGAGGCCCCGGAGCGGGAGTGAACGCAAGCAGTTACTTAAACCGCGCCGGCCCGGAAACAACGACGGGGCGCGAACTCTACCACAGTTTTGTACAGGTGTCTTCAATTTTTTTTGCAGCACTGAAGCCGACGACTCTCCAGCCTTCGCCCAGGCCCGCCTCAAAATCAAGACGGATTGTGCCACGTGCACGGGCGCGTAAGATCACACAGCAACCTTGCCGTACAAGTATCAGGCGTTGGCGAGGAATCCGATGCGAGAAGCTTCGGGGCGTGCGCGCCGGCAGGCGAGACGCTTAGCGGGCAGAGGCCGCCAGCGACGGCCTCGCTGAAGTTGCAAGTCACGACTCAAAGGGCGCGTCGAACAGACGCCGGGGGCTTTTCCGAAGGGCCTCTGGTATGTGACTCCATACTGTCGGCTACAAAATCTTGAACAGACTCGAAGTGCGAGCACATTATCTTGTTAAAAAGCGATCTGCATTCGGTTACAGCCCATGCAGCAACGACGCTAAGTTTTATGGATACAGACTCCAGGCGTCTCTCTCTTTCATCCGAGCGAACAGACCCGTGCCGTGCAGAACTCCGTCCCGAAAAGAGACGCGCACGGATAAACTGAAGAGCGCTTACGCTTATGCCGACGCAACGCATTTATGACCGGGACAGATGTGATGCCTTTGACTGCGTTCCATTTAACCCACACACAGCGGCACAAATTTCGGTGCAGAAATTCCCGAATCATGTGATGTTCAAAATTGCCCTTCCAAATATCGCCAACTTATGATAGTTACAAGCCCGACTGTGAGTAAGAAGACGCGACTGTTAGCGGATTGAAACGCGCAAGGTGACGCTGGAGAAGAGGCCGTAGATGCGTGAGTAAGAAGACGCGACTGTTAGCGGATTGAAACTCAGTACCGGCGCTTAGCTTGGGCGCGGGTTGAACGTGTGAGTAAGAAGACGCGACTGTTAGCGGATTGAAACCCATCCAAGCCTCGCCTACCTCCCGGTTTCCGGCGTGTGAGTAAGAAGACGCGACTGTTAGCGGATTGAAACAAGTATCGCTTCATCTTCTTTCTCCTTCGACTTGTACGTGAGTAAGAAGACGCGACTGTTAGCGGATTGAAACTGAATCGCCTTGTGGGTCTGCGGGTAGCTCACGGGGTGAGTAAGAAGACGCGACTGTTAGCGGATTGAAACAAAAACAGGTGGTGCCGCCCCGGTTCAGGCAGCGAGTGAGTAAGAAGACGCGACTGTTAGCGGATTGAAACGAGGCAGTCCACGCTGCGGCCAAAAACTTTATTGTTCGGTGAGTAAGAAGACGCGACTGTTAGCGGATTGAAACTTAAGGACGTTGCTGAGCGATATTGCGCTTACTGCGTGAGTAAGAAGACGCGACTGTTAGCGGATTGAAACAGCACAACACACCTCCACGATCGGAATCCTGCATGGCTGTGAGTAAGAAGACGCGACTGTTAGCGGATTGAAACTGAATCTGGCGCATACATGTTCGTTCATCTCCTTCGTGAGTAAGAAGACGCGACTGTTAGCGGATTGAAACGCAACGATCCAGTGGACAGGACGAAGTCCTGCATAGTGAGTAAGAAGACGCGACTGTTAGCGGATTGAAACTTCCGGACCCCCACATGGAGCAGTCGGCTGCCCCCTTTGTGAGTAAGAAGACGCGACTGTTAGCGGATTGAAACTCGAACGGCGCGACGATCTGCGTGCCGGTGGCTGGTGAGTAAGAAGACGCGACTGTTAGCGGATTGAAACGAACTTGGAAAGCCGAGAGGCCCGCCGATACTTCTTGTGAGTAAGAAGACGCGACTGTTAGCGGATTGAAACTCGAACTGTTTCTGTGGACGCCGGATGTGATCGGCGGTGAGTAAGAAGACGCGACTGTTAGCGGATTGAAACAGGTTACAGAGGAGGTTTGCGACGTTCAGGGCTGTGTGTGAGTAAGAAGACGCGACTGTTAGCGGATTGAAACTTTGGACACAACAACGAGGAACTGGGTTAGATCGTCTGTGAGTAAGAAGACGCGACTGTTAGCGGATTGAAACCAAGGGCCATTTTCGGTAAGCCCCAACACCTGTGAAGTGAGTAAGAAGACGCGACTGTTAGCGGATTGAAACTTTAGGAGTGCTCGATACAACGGTACAGCACTGGGATGTGAGTAAGAAGACGCGACTGTTAGCGGATTGAAACTTGCGGGGAGAAGATAAGCCACCATAATTGCCTTTCCAGTGAGTAAGAAGACGCGACTGTTAGCGGATTGAAACATGTTCGAGCGTCTAGCCGCCGAGCTCCTGACCGGGTGAGTAAGAAGACGCGACTGTTAGCGGATTGAAACATAATAAAATCACCAAAAGAACAAAGATTATGGGCTGGTGAGTAAGAAGACGCGACTGTTAGCGGATTGAAACTCGATGTCGTCGGGCGACGACGGGTTGACGGTGAAGACCGTGAGTAAGAAGACGCGACTGTTAGCGGATTGAAACATGATGCGAAGGCCATCCAGCTCAGTGGTACAGTGTGAGTAAGAAGACGCGACTGTTAGCGGATTGAAACGAAGCCGTTGCCCCCTCCCCCGCCTTGGCTGTCAGGCGTGAGTAAGAAGACGCGACTGTTAGCGGATTGAAACTTGGCGGAACAGGCGGACAAGATTCTGTTGGCGATGGGTGAGTAAGAAGACGCGACTGTTAGCGGATTGAAACCAGAGGGTCATTCTGCATGCTGAGTTCATGATAGGGTGAGTAAGAAGACGCGACTGTTAGCGGATTGAAACTCTGACTGATAACTCTCCAGGTTTCATCCTCAACCTGTGAGTAAGAAGACGCGACTGTTAGCGGATTGAAACATCACCAAAATCACGAAAATTTTCTTGCTCATCGTGTGAGTAAGAAGACGCGACTGTTAGCGGATTGAAACTCTGACCGGCCTTCCCTGACCACCACCAGCATAGGGTGAGTAAGAAGACGCGACTGTTAGCGGATTGAAACGAAGTCGAACTTAGCGAGCACCTCCGGGTTCAGGGCGTGAGTAAGAAGACGCGACTGTTAGCGGATTGAAACTTAGCTCGATACAGCTCACGCCGCGTCGCTCGGCTAGTGAGTAAGAAGACGCGACTGTTAGCGGATTGAAACAGACAGAGCGCCTTGGTCTTCGCGAAATGGCGGCGGGTGAGTAAGAAGACGCGACTGTTAGCGGATTGAAACGTAAAACGCCGTCTGAGCGCTGGTTTTCCTCAGGGGTGAGTAAGAAGACGCGACTGTTAGCGGATTGAAACATAGCCGCTGTCATCTCCCGTCCACATACAGGCGTAGGTGAGTAAGAAGACGCGACTGTTAGCGGATTGAAACGTGAGGTTGAACTGCGCCTGATCGTTGTCGAGCACGTGAGTAAGAAGACGCGACTGTTAGCGGATTGAAACTTAAGCCGTCGTCCACCCTAGCGGTGGTTTTGGACGTGAGTAAGAAGACGCGACTGTTAGCGGATTGAAACTAAAAACTGAATCGCAGCGCGACCGTCCCCTTCGTCTTGTGAGTAAGAAGACGCGACTGTTAGCGGATTGAAACTGGTGACGATGAAGCTGTAGCCGGTGCGCGCGCCGAGAGGTGAGTAAGAAGACACGACTGTTAGCGGATTGAAACATCATCTCGTCGAGCCGCGCCTTCGCGTCCTTGACGAGTGAGTAAGAAGACGCGACTGTTAGCGGATTGAAACTTACTCGCTTGCAGTTCGCTCAGGAAAGGGACCAGGTGAGTAAGAAGACGCGACTGTTAGCGGATTGAAACGCAGTAACCATACGTAAAGTTCCTTTCTGAAGTGTCAGTGAGTAAGAAGACGCGACTGTTAGCGGATTGAAACGGGAACGTCCGTCCTCACTTCGTCGGCGCGGCGGCGCGTGAGTAAGAAGACGCGACTGTTAGCGGATTGAAACTGACTGTCCCAGGGCGCGCGCCTTAGAAGGCTGGTGAGTAAGAAGACGCGACTGTTAGCGGATTGAAACACATGATGAATCATAGAAACCTCCCACTCGATGTTAGGTGAGTAAGAAGACGCGACTGTTAGCGGATTGAAACGGAGCCGTGGCGTCTCTTCGGACTTATTCATCTCCTGTGAGTAAGAAGACGCGACTGTTAGCGGATTGAAACGAAGTTCGGTTGTCTTCAGTTGTCCAAAGGACTAGAGGTGAGTAAGAAGACGCGACTGTTAGCGGATTGAAACGACGGGTTCGCCGAGTTCGTTGTCGTCGCGGATTCGCTGTGAGTAAGAAGACGCGACTGTTAGCGGATTGAAACGTTGCCCGTCTTCTTGAGCGCCACGTTCTGCGTGGTGTGAGTAAGAAGACGCGACTGTTAGCGGATTGAAACTTTGTCTTCTGTCTCGGACAGGCGCGCTATAGCTTGTGAGTAAGAAGACGCGACTGTTAGCGGATTGAAACATGATGCGAACCTTTTGATACTCCATTGAGTGTCTGGTGAGTAAGAAGACGCGACTGTTAGCGGATTGAAACTCGTCACCGCGGTCAACCGCGTCCGCGACCTGTTTGACTAGTGAGTAAGAAGACGCGACTGTTAGCGGATTGAAACGCAGACTAGCTGCCGGAGGCGACGCGGGTCGTCTCGTGAGTAAGAAGACGCGACTGTTAGCGGATTGAAACCCGCCAACTCGGCGAGTCGCAAGGCCAGCAGTGCATCTCGAGTGAGTAAGAAGACGCGACTGTTAGCGGATTGAAACGGCGACCTCGGCGGGGCCGACTTGGCCCACGCTGTGGTGAGTAAGAAGACGCGACTGTTAGCGGATTGAAACGACGGGGCGCCTTCTGAACGCCGCCGCACATATCACGCAGTGAGTAAGAAGACGCGACTGTTAGCGGATTGAAACTTGAGCGCGATGGGATAGCGTTAGCATTAGACACTCAGTGAGTAAGAAGACGCGACTGTTAGCGGATTGAAACGGAAGTCCTCGGCCTCGCGGCGCTGCGCGTTGAGCGTCAGTGAGTAAGAAGACGCGACTGTTAGCGGATTGAAACGAGTCAAGTACAGCAGCGCGCCCGTCACTATCTTCCAGTGAGTAAGAAGACGCGACTGTTAGCGGATTGAAACTCCCACGGGGGAAGCCACATGTAAACGTCGAGTAACCGTGAGTAAGAAGACGCGACTGTTAGCGGATTGAAACTTGGAGGGCAAGCTCGACGGGCTCAAGTCGCGGCCAGTGAGTAAGAAGACGCGACTGTTAGCGGATTGAAACTTCTTAATGCACGCCACTCATACCCTTATAAAATATGAGTGAGTAAGAAGACGCGACTGTTAGCGGATTGAAACCAAGGGATTTATTCTCTTCAGAGAATGCTCTACCAGGTGAGTAAGAAGACGCGACTGTTAGCGGATTGAAACACTACTTAGCGTGAGGCAATGTGCAATTACTGACCGATGGTGAGTAAGAAGACGCGACTGTTAGCGGATTGAAACATGTCCGTGAACTCCTCATAGCTCATGTCGGCTTGCGTGAGTAAGAAGACGCGACTGTTAGCGGATTGAAACTCGTTCAGCGCGAAGCTGATTGACCGAAAAGTCATTTAGTGAGTAAGAAGACGCGACTGTTAGCGGATTGAAACGAATTAAGGTATGTGGCGAGGCTTAGAGCTATGGGGTGAGTAAGAAGACGCGACTGTTAGCGGATTGAAACTATAACCGCTGCGGTAGTTCACAGTGAAAGGTTGAGTGAGTAAGAAGACGCGACTGTTAGCGGATTGAAACGTAAACGTCGTAGTTCCCCGACTGCCTGTACCAGTTGTGAGTAAGAAGACGCGACTGTTAGCGGATTGAAACGCGCCTTGGCGTCCTTGACGATCTGGTCGTTTTGAGCGTGAGTAAGAAGACGCGACTGTTAGCGGATTGAAACGAAGACTGCGCTGCGCAGCCCACTCGTCGATGCTGGGTGAGTAAGAAGACGCGACTGTTAGCGGATTGAAACTTTCATCTGCACGAATTGAGGTATGTGGCGAGGCTGAGTGAGTAAGAAGACGCGACTGTTAGCGGATTGAAACCTGTGCGCCCGCCTTCGCTTCCGCTTGTGCCCGTTTGTGAGTAAGAAGACGCGACTGTTAGCGGATTGAAACACGTCCAGCCGGTCGACATCACGACCATCCCCGGCGTGAGTAAGAAGACGCGACTGTTAGCGGATTGAAACGAATTGAAAGGCGTAAGTGCCCCGCACGAACGTTTGTTTTTTCGGCGGCGAGTCTGTGAGTCGAGGGGTTGTTCGGGCGCTGACGCGGGCGCGCGTACCTTTCCGCCGCGTCCGAAGCTTTCACCGAGATGTTTTGACGGACGGAGGCTCGCCCTACGAACGCGTAGAGAACTTTCCGCCGTTCGTTCCGCGCCACGCCCCCGACGCCCCCTTCCCCGAGGCGAATGAAGGCGGTCTCGCGCCGCTCGGTTCGAGGCCGAACGGGCGTGAAGGGCCGTGGAAGTTCAGCCTGTATGGGCGGCTGCCGGGCTCGCCCCGGTAAGCCCCGCGCGCCGCGTGGATTACTAGGCGCATCCCTCTCCACGTTTATCGCATCTCGGTCAGCCTGTCCCCGCCTTTAGCCCGGTACGCCTCGCCGCCGCCGTCGTCCTCGTACAGGCTGAAGCCGCCGCCCCGCCCGAGACTCCTCCCGCCCTTGAATGAAATGCTCGGAAGGCGCCGCGCGTTTTACTCAACGCGCGGGGGCCGACGGCGTGGGGCGCCGGATTAACGAATCCCCGCCGGAAAGGTTTAGAATCCTCCGCGCCTGGCAATGAACCTAGACTACCGCGTCACATACATCAACGACCAGCCGCGGCTCCTCGCGCTGAGCCAAGGGCTCGAACGAGTCTCGGCGCTCGCCCTCGACATCGAGACGACCGACTGGTGGAGTCCGCGCGACGAGCGCGTCTCCCTCATCCAACTCGCCTACCGCGTAGGACGTGAGTTGCGCGTCGCGGTCGTGGACGCGCTCGCTGCGCTCGACCCTTCGGCGCTGCGCCGCCCGCTCGAATCGGACTCGACGACGAAAGTCATCCACAACGCGGCCTTCGACGCGGCGCGGCTCGCGCGCCACTACCGGATCAACACCGCGCCGATCCACGACACGATGCGTGCGGCGAGGCGCGGCGGCGAAAGGCGCTACTCGCTCAAGGCGCAGGCCGAAAAACACCTGAACCTACAGCTCGACAAGGGTGCGCGCCTTAGCGACTGGGGCCGTCGCCCGCTCCACCCCGCGCAGATCGGCTACGCGGCGCTCGACGCGGCCTCGGCGTTATTGCTCTACGAGCACCAGTTGAGTCGCGGTCTGAGGGGCGACTACCGCCTGCGCGCGGAGGCCGCCGACCTGCAGGCCGCGCTGCCTCTGAGCAGTCAGCCCGCGAGCACAGGTCATCCTGAGGAGTCCGTGCCCGCGGACGCATTGACGCCGGCGGGGGAAGATTTATCCGCGGCCTCGCTCGCGCTGCTGGGGATCATCACGGAGTTGCCGTCACGATACGGCCCCGACCATTTGGCGGCCTCAGTCGGAGAAGACCGCGTCGGACTGGCCGGGTGGATCATTGACCGAGTGCTGGGCGAGGAGGCGGACTTGGACGAGTCGTCGGCGAAGACGGAGATCGCCGAACTGTGCCGGCGCCGGCTGGTAAGGATCACGCCCACGCGCAGGCTCGAAGCGAGCGACTCGGGCAGAAGTATCTGGCAGAAACACAAGTCCTTTTGAGAGCACGTGCAATCGTATGCGGCGACTACCTCCCGACAGCTACTCACCGCCCGCGACGCGTCGCAGCCGCCACCCGCCGGACGCCACTACCCTTCCTCACCAACCCATCACCCTTCCGCCCAGAGACCCTGTTCAGTTCCCCGGCGTCCCCAAGGGAGCACCCAATTCCTAACACACTTCAATGGAGCCACGTCC
>Ga0209581_1001786_pt1 | contig 23379 bp, 22 predicted proteins | sample Coa_R2_FD_187160 | JGI IMG/M metagenome (GOLD analysis project Ga0209581, IMG submission 187160) | Surface soil microbial communities from Centralia Pennsylvania, which are recovering from an underground coalmine fire - Coalmine... | ecosystem: Environmental > Terrestrial > Soil > Unclassified ...
CAAAGGCATAGATGATGCCGCCAGGATGCTGCACCAGATAGACCTTGCCCCGCATGCCAGGGACGCGGTAGTCTTTGTGCAGGCCACAGACGGTGGGGTCCAGCCCCGCATTTCTCAGGGCTGAGATAGCCGCCAGCTTGCGGCGGCTGTAGCAGAGGCGTTCGGCTGCGGTGACGTTTAAGCGGGTGCGGGTACGCATAGGAGAAACCATCCTTTCTGGCTGCCTGACACAGCCACGCGGCCCCTCACCCGTGCTGCCCGGAGCCTGCGCGTCAACCCTGAGAGCGATACAGGCGGACGGCGCTGCCAGCCGGGAGGCTGGGCTGCCGTCTGCTGCCGCTCTCGATGGCTGACAACGCTCAGCCCGTCCAGAGGATGGGAGGCCGCGAGGGATGGTCTACCTGGAAGATGGTAGAATGACCCGTTAAGCCCCATCCTCCGGTGAGTCCGGGGATGGGGTGAGTGGCGTCTGTGGTGTTGTTCACACCTTGGGCGCCGTGCCGTTGTCGCGTCAAGAACGTAACCCCTGCACAATCGAGGGGCTAGAGAGAGTATAACGCCTGCTCTCTGAAATGTCAAGCCTGGCGGCTTCGTCCATCCCTCACACAGCCGCCTTGCGCGCAGGGTGGGGCGTACCGTCGGCTTCTAGTCGGCCAGGCGTTGAGCGGTTCGGCGCGCAAAAATGCCCACTCTGCCTACTCTGCCTGGGAGTGGGGACATCGCTCTCCCTGGCCGTTTTTGCGCCAGGGGTTTGTAATGAATGAACAGCCATTCATCTGGACCTGGCATCAGCCTGGGGTATGAATGACCAGTCATTCATACCCCATCAGGAGCCAGTTGAGCGCGAAGAGCAGATGCCACACCAGCAGCGCGGCGGCCACCAGGCTGATGAAGATATGCGCGAAACGCCAGAGGCGAATGAGCCGGAGAAAGAAGCGCTCCCGGCGAATGGCTCGCTGAATGGCGTTTGCCTCGCTGCGAGCAGCTTGCATGATGTGAACGCGGCGCGGCTGTACGCGCTCGAAGCGATGGGTCAGCGCTTCCAGGCGGTCTTCTCCCCTGGCGTTGAGCGCCTGGAGCGCGGCCACTGCGGCCAGGCGAGGGCACACATAATCCAGCAAACGCCCAATCAGGCCACTGGCAACGACGCCCAGCAACCCATAGAAAGCATAGGTTCCGCTGGGCTGGCCGAAGCTGTTGGCCGTGTGCATCCAGATGAGCAGCAGCCCAAGGAGGCCACCTGCCATGTGCCAGGCCAGGAAGGTATGCAGCAGCCCCGGCCAGCGCGCGCCCTGGCGGAAGGGCCGCTTGCGGAAACCCGTTTTCCGCGCTTTCGCCTGGGATGCGCGCGGCCTTCCCCAGCGCTTGCGGAGTGTATAACCAGAACCCACCAGCAGCAGGAGCAGCGTCCCGGCAACACCAAAGCCAAGTCCATAGATGCTATCTGCGGCTGCATCGCTGCTCTGGAGGTACCAGCTATAAAGGAAGGCCAGCGCGATGCCCGCCGCCAGCGCGACCAGCCCGGCGGCCCACTGCGCGCCGGAGACATGCAAGCGCAGCCAGGGATAGCGCAGCCGCGACGGCCCCGCTTGAGCCGCAGGCGCGAGCGGCCTTGCCCGATTTCTGCGTGATTCGACCAGGATACCTGATGGAGTTTTCTGTTTCAAGCCGGACAATGGAGGATACCTACCCAATTCTGATGGTGCCGCTGGCATCAATGTGCAGCGACACTTTTGGCAGCGCCTGCGTTGCTGGTCCCTGCGTCACCGCGCCGCCCCGCGCCGGATCAAAGATGGCGCCGTGCGCCGGGCAGATAAGCTGATGGCTGGCCGGATCATAGTTGACATATACGCCGCGATGGGTACAGGCTTTTTCATAGGCCACAAAGCTGCCATCTGGCAGGCGCACCAGCAAACCAGCCTTGCCATCGCGCGGATTGACAAAATCGCTGGCGCTGTTGCGCGCCTGTGCCGTCGAGCCAATCACTCCGTCTGGCGCCGCTGTCATCTGCTGATTCTTGCCCGCCAGCTTCCGCGCAATGCCAACGATGCCGATGCCGCTTGCTCCCGCTCCCAATGCGAGGCTGCCGCCCGCGATCAGGAAACGGAGCGCCTCCCGGCGGCTCACCCTGCGCGGCAAGCCAGGGCGATGAGCAGGCTCATGCCTGTCGGGTCGCCACTGCGCGGAATGCCGTGTCGCCGCCAGGGTGCAGGCGCGGCAGGTCGCGGCGTCCAATCCACATGATGCGGAACGCAGCCGCCTCCCAGAGATGCCAGACGCCTCAGCAGCGGCGCTGATTGTGCCGGGCGGCACTGCTGGAGAGGTACGCTGCATACAAGCAGCGACGGCTCGAAAGATGGGGTTCATCAGCAATCTCCTCGGCTTCAGAGAGAACGGCATTCTTGTATGTGTCCGCCTGGCGCCGCAGCGCCGCCAGAGTCGGCGGCGTCTGGCAGCGCCAGCACTCTTGAGCCAGATTGAGTGTTATTGGACAGTCACGGTAATCGTCGCGCCCTTTTCGCTCTTGATCGTGAAAGTCCCTACCTTGTTGAAGGTCACGGTTCCCGATTGATTGAGGGGGATAACGACATCAATACCAGCGGCCTCCGCATCGCCCTGATCGATATCTTGCAATTCATCGCTCAGGTTCTGGATGGTAATCGTATCGCCCTGGTGGAGCGTGATACTGGCCGGATCAAAGTAGTAGATGTCCTGCCCATCGGCCCCTTTGCTTTCTTTGATCGCAATCGTCATCACCGAAGCGCTGTGGTTATCAGCAGCAGTGTTGTTCGCAGAAGAGGAACCAGATGCGCTGCCATTTCCGCTGCCGCAGGCGGCAAAGGCCAGAAGCAGCAAACTCAGACAACTCAACAGCGCCCAGAAGCTGGGGCGACGCGCAGACGGCACAAACAACTTCATCATAAGCACATAGCTCCTTCTGTAACACGTGGGGCGACACCGCGCCCTGAAACACTTTCAAAACGCGGGCTATGGTATACACAGGCGTTTCTTGTGTAAAGAAGAGAACGGGGCCATATAGTACCAAAGTACCAGATAAGCCCCTGCTTTCTCGCCAGCATGTTACTGTTTTGAAGTTCCCTCGTTGGAATGGGCATCAAAAAAACAAGAGCAGGGGAGGGCAGATACCCTCCCCTGCTCCGGTGTGGCGGCTCTTCTGTAGAAGAGCCATCAGCTTGCCGTTTAGTAGCGACTCTTGCCGCTGCGTCGTTCGCCGCCGCGTCCACCGCCATAGCTGCCGCTGCGCCGCTCGCTGTAGTCGCGCTCGCCGCGTCCACCGCCATAGCTGCCGCCGCGCCCGCCGCCGCGATAGTTGCTGCGCTCCTCGCGTGGGCGAGCTTCGTTCACCGTCATAGCCCGGCCTTTCAAGTCTTGCCCATTGAGCGCTGCCACTGCCTGAGCCGCCTCGGCATCGGTACTCATCTCGACAAAGCCATAGCCCCGGCTTTGTCCAGAAAACTTATCTGTCACAACGTGGGCGGACGTTACCGTGCCGATTTGCGAGAAAATCTGCATCAGTTGGGCGTCGTCAACGTCATAGGGCAGATTGCCAACAAAGAGATTGTTGCCCATAGAACCTTCTTCAAAACCTTTCTTGCAGCGGAGGCTGCGAGGGCTGCATGGGAGGGGGCACAAAATGCGCAACCACACCCACGAGCATTGTGCAAAACAAGCAGCACGGAGCGGTCACGCGCAACTCTGGATGGCGCAGGAGCAACACACGCGCCTGGAACCATTGAGGGGCAAGACAACTGGTGCAACGAGAACAGTATATCTCTTGGAAAGCGGCGTTGTCCAGAGCGTTGCAGCCAGGAACGTATCTGCCGTATAATTAGGCCAGATGGGGGCGCCGATGACGCCGCTCCACTTCCGCAGCGCCTCAGAGGAGGCCGCGCCAGCATCTGCGCGGCTCTTCCCACCCCTGCCTTGTTCGGAGCATCCGATCCGAATCCATCTTGTAGCTAAGGAGACGTATCCCATGTACAGAGGTCAGTCGGGCATGTTTTCCTGGTGGTTCCACCGCATCAGCGGGCTGGGCATTCTGCTCTTCCTGCTCCTGCATATTGTGGACATCACCTTGCTTGGCTTTGGCCCTACGGTCTACAACGACGTTATTTCGATCTTCAGCACCTGGTACATCCGCATTGCCACTCTGTTCCTGGTCGCCGCTGTACTCTATCACGCCTATAACGGCGTGCGTATCATCCTGGTGGATTTCTGGCCCAAAGGCGGGGTCAAATACCAGCGCGCCATGTTCTACAGCGTGCTGGTAGCAACGGTTGCCTCGTGGGTGCCCTTTGCTGTCTATATTGTTGCGCCGATCTTTGGCGGCTGCTTGCAATCCGGTGGCTGCCAGTAATGGCCGAACGGGTCTGAGAGGAGAAGCACACCAATGGCAAAATCAGTCACCCAGGACACACCCGCTAAAGAGCGCACCAGCCCCATCAGCAGACCGGCGACCTATGGCGCAGCGAGCAAGCCGCGCGGCGGCTTTGAACTGTTCTCCTGGTATTTCTTCCGTATCTCCGGCGTGATCTTGATCTTTCTGGTGATTATTCACCTGCTGCTCATGCACGTCACCAACGATGTCTCCAAGACCGTCTATGATTTTGTGGCGGCGCGCTATCAAAATCCCTTCTGGCGCGTCTACGATTTGGTGCTGGAGACGCTGGCGCTGCTGCATGGCTTGAATGGCCTGCGCATCGTCATCGACGATAACATCCGTTCGCACGGCTGGCGGCTTCTGGCGCAGTCGACCATCTGGGTGATGGCGCTGACCTTCTGGCTGATGGGGATGATGACGATTATCACCTTCCATCCTGGCGAAACGGGCGGTATTATGAACCTCTTTGGTTTGCTGAAATAGTGTGTTCCCATTGAGAGGGGAATCCTATGGCGTATCATAAGTTTGATGTGGTGATCGTTGGTGCCGGAGGCGCCGGATTGATGGCGGCCTGCCAGCTTGCGGGCAATACCAGCGTGGCGGTCATCTCCAAGCTCTATCCCACGCGCTCGCATACCGGCGCGGCCCAGGGCGGTGTGGCCGCCGCGCTGGGCAATGTCGAGGAAGATCACTGGCAGTGGCACATGTTCGACACAGTGAAAGGTGGCGACTATCTGGTGGACCAGGACGCCGCCGAGGTGCTGGCGCGCGAGGCCGTCGACGCCGTGTACGATCTGGAGCATTGGGGCCTGCCCTTCAATCGCCTGCCCGACGGGCGCATTGACCAGCGCCGCTTTGGCGGGCACACGCGCAACTTTGGCGAAGGTCCGGTCCGGCGCACCTGCTATGCCGCCGACCGCACCGGCCATATGATCCTCCAGACGATGTACCAGCAGTCTATCAAGAACCAGGTGCGCTTCTTCAATGAATACCTGGCGCTGGACCTGCTGATGAATGAAGGGGCTGTCAATGGAGTCGTGGCGATGTGCCTGCGCGATGGGGAGATTCATACCTTCCACGCGAAAGTGGTCCTTTTTGCGACCGGCGGCTATGGCCGCGCCTGGCGCATCACCAGCAACGCGCTGGCCTGTATGGGTGACGGCATGGCGATTGCCTTTCGCCGGGGCATCCCGCTGGAAGATATGGAGATGTACCAGTTTCACCCCACCGGCCTCTATAAGATTGGCGTCCTGCTGAGCGAGGCGGCGCGCGGCGAAGGCGGGATTCTGCGCAACAGCGAGGGCGAGCGCTTTATGGAGCGCTACACGCCGACGCTCAAAGACCTGGCCCCGCGCGATATGGTTTCGCGGGCCATCATCCAGGAAATCAAAGAGGGGCGCGGCGTGATGCCCACCAAAGATGCGGTGTATATCGATCTGACGCATCTGGGCAAAGAGGTGATTGATAGCAAGCTGCCGGACATCACCGATTTTGCCCGTACCTATCTGGACATCGAGCCGATTAACGCGCCAGTACCCATCCAGCCGACGGCGCACTATGCGATGGGCGGTATCCCGACAGACATCGAAGGGCGCGTTATCAGCGATGAACACAAGACGGTGGTGCCTGGCTTTTACGCGGCGGGCGAGGTCGCCTGTGTCTCGGTGCATGGCGCCAATCGGCTGGGCACGAACTCGCTGGTCGACCTGATTGTCTTTGGTCGGCGCGCCGGGAAGCATATCGCCCGCACGCTCCACGAGATGGACTACGTGCCGCTGTCCAAAGAGCCGGAGGGATTTGCCCGCGAGATGGTGGAGCGCATTCGTTCACGCGACAAGGGCGAGGCGCAAATCCACATCCGCAATGAACTGCGCGATGAGATGATGGAGAACGTTGGCGTGGTGCGCAGCGAAGCGAGCCTGCTGCACGCGCAGAAGAAGCTGGTGGAACTCAAGGAGCGCTTCCAGCAGGTGCATATTCAGGATAAAGGCAAGACGTTCAATACCGAGCTGATGGAAGTGATTGAGCTTGGCTTCCTGCTGGATTGCAGCGCGGCAACTATTGAAGGGGCACTGGCCCGCCAGGAGAGCCGGGGCGCGCACTACCGCGAGGATTATCCCAAGCGGGATGATGCCAACTTCTTGAAGCACACCCTGGCCTATCTGGAACGAGACGAGATCGAACTGCGCTACAAGCCGGTGACTTTGGGCATGTTTGAGCCAAAAGAGCGGAAATATTGATAGGGGTTAGATATGGAACTGACAGTCAAGATCAAGCGGTTCAACCCCGATGTCGATAAAAAACCCCATTGGGAAACCTATCACATCGATGCTGACCCGATGGATCGCTTTATCGATGTCCTCAATGACATCAAATGGACGCAGGATGGCACGCTCACGTTCCGCCGATCCTGCATACACGGCGTCTGTGGCTCGGATGCCATGCGGTTGAATGGGCGCAATCAACTGGCCTGCAAGGTGCTGGTGCAAGACCTGGGGGCGAAGATCACGGTTGAGCCAATGCTGGGCTTTCCGGTGATTAAAGACCTGGTAGTGGATATGGACCCGTTCTTCCACAAGTATGAGAAGATCAAGCCCTATCTCATCAACGACGAGCAGGTGCCTACAACTGAGCGGCTGCAAAGTCCAGAGGAGCGCGACCGCTACGAAGAGAGTACCAAGTGTATCCTCTGCGGCGCCTGCACTGGTTCGTGCCCGGTGATCTGGGCCAATCCAGAGTGGGTCGGCCCGGCCTCCATCGTCAACGCGCATCGCTTCATCTTTGACAGCCGCGACCAGGGCGCTGCCGAGCGGCTGAGCATCCTGAGCGACCGGCTGGGCGTCTGGCGCTGCCGGACGGTCTTCAACTGCACCGAAGCCTGCCCACGCGGCATCCCGGTGACAGAGACGATTGAAGAGGTCAAGCGCGCCTTGATCTATGGCGATACCAAAACCGAGTAGCCAGTTGCTGATAGCTGAACCTCTGATCCAGCACAGCGAACGATGTGGTATGATAAACAGCCATACCTTGTTGCTCGCTCACGCTGAGTATCGGAGGTTCTTCATCCTATGCTTTCCCAGGAGACGTCGCCAGACGTTCAGGCGGAGATGGCGGCCAGCGCTGCCGAGCGCGACCGCCATTTCCGCTGGAACTTCGCTGCACTGGGCCTTGACACCGCGCTTTACACGCTGGGGATCAATATCAGTGCGCCCTATGTGGTGCTGCCGCTCTTTGTCCACCACCTCACCAGTTCCAATACCGCCATTGCGCTGGTCACTGCCGTGCGCTCGCTGGGCATTTATGGCACGCAATTACTCATCGCGGGCTATGTGGAGGGGCTGCGCCGCACCAAGCCGATTACGCTTCTGATGGCGTCGGTGGAACGCCTGTCCTATCTCGTGTTGGCGGGAGCCACGCTGCTGCTGGCAAGACCGCAGCCAGACTGGTTGCTGATCTTCTTCTTCCTCTTGCTCCTCGCGCAGACGATGGGCAGCGGGCTATCAACGACGCCCTGGCTTGATCTGGTGGCGCGGGCCATCCCAGAGAACTGGCGCGGGCGCTTCTTTGGACTTTCAAGAGGTCTGGGTGGCTTGCTGGGCATCGGCGGCGCTGCCCTGGCGACGCTGATTCTCTCCACGCCTGCCATCGCCTTCCCAACCAACTTTGCGCTCTGCTTTACGATCACTTTTGGAATGATGCTCGTCGCGTTTGTCTGGCTTGCGCTCACTCGCGAGCCGCGCCGCATCCCACGCATCCCGCCTTCGCAGTCTGCGCAAACTGCGAGCCGCGCCGCTGGTGAAACCGGCCCGTGCGTCTGGCTGCGTATCCTGAAGCGAGATCGCGGCTTTCGCTATCTGTTGATTGCCAGTGCTATCGCTGGCTCCTCTGGCCTGGCCTTCGGCCTCTTCGCCGTTGCTGCCGAAAATGTGGCGCACCTTTCGGATGCTCAAGTGAGCATACAGAATAACGTGTTGGTGGCCTCTTCGACGCTCAGCTACTTCCTGCTGGGGCCGCTGGGTGATCGCTTTGGGCATCGGCTGATCCTAGAGCTTGGCGCGCTGACCGGCGGGCTGGCAGCGCTGCTGGCAATCTTTGCGCGTGGCCCATTCGTCTACGCGGGCGTCTTTGCGCTGACTGGCCTCAGCATCTCAGCCACGCTGCTGGCCTCGTTCGCGTTTGTCATCGAATTTGGTCCGCCGGAGGGGCGCCCGACCTATATTGCGCTCTCTGCGCTGAGTACCGCGATCTTTGGCACGCTCTCGCCCATTCTGGGCGGCTGGCTGGCCGACCACGCAGGCTATACCACACCGTTCCTGTTGGCCTGCGGGCTGGGGCTGGCGGCCACGCTGGTCTTCCGCTTCCGCGTGCCGGACCCGCGTATGGCTGCACGCCGGGCAGCGCGGCAGGTGGAGATAACGGCAGTGCTAGAGGAAGCTGGTGAATGAAGGCTGCCGATTGGCTGCCAGGGGCAGCGGCGCTGCACGCGAGCTTCCAGTTGCAGCGCCGCGTCCACGTCGGCAGGGGTGGATGGATGTGGTGCGTGTCGCGCGCATTGAGCGCAAAATCTTACTCGCCGGGGCCAGGCATGAGTTGGGCAGGTATCGGCAACGGATTGCCGTTATAGTCCAGCACCGGGAAGATACTGCGCAGAGGGATGTTTCGTAGTTCCAGTTGGGCCGGATGCGATTCCTCCTCAAGCGGCTCTTCTGGGGGCGGCTGCAATACCTCTGAATCGGGGTGTACTGGCTCCTGGGATGTGATCTCATCTGTGGTCTGAACCTGGATCGGTTCGATAGCTGACTCAGGCCGCTGCTGTTTCTTTGCTCCTTGCACTGGATTCTCCCATCCATAAGGACTCTTTAAGGACTCTTTTCTTCAAAAAAACGCCTGCCGGTGGGTATTTTGGAGGATAAGCAGCAAAAGTTATGCCGTCTTCTCGGCTGCCTGATGAGCTTTGCTTGAGCGGGCAGCGTCGGCTATAATGTAAAGAACCCGTCCTTTTTTCTGATGATGGAGGATGATCGTGCAGCAGGTTGAAGGCAACAGCCTTTCTTTCTGGCAAGACGAGGCCCGCCTTGCCCAACGCTATCAGGCGCTGGATGGTCCGGCAGAAGCTGATGTGGTCGTTATTGGTGGTGGCATCACCGGCACGGCTTGCGCGCTCTGGCTGGCGCGCGACGGCAAACGAGTGATGATGCTGGAGCGCGAGACCATTGCGCACGGTGCCAGCGGGCGCAACGGCGGCTTCTTGCTGGCTGGAACGGTCGAAACCTACGACCGGGCGATAGCGCACTTTGGCCGCGAGCGAGCGCGAGACCTCTACCGCTTCAGCGTCGCTAACAATGCGCTGGTGCGCGCGCTGATCGAAGAGTTGGAAGGGCAGGGCTGGCCGACAGGCTATCGTCAGACGGGCAGTTTGCGCCTGGCCGATTCGCCGGAGGAACTGGCCGAGGTGCAGGAGGGAGCGCGGCTGCTAAACGAGGATGGCTGGCGCGCAGAGATGATTGATGAAGATCGCCTGCCGCCGCGCCTGCGCGGGCACTATCTGGGCGGCGCGTATCATCCCAATGACGGCGAAATTCAGCCCGCGCGGCTTGTCACCGGCATTGCCGAACTGGCGCGCCAGGCGGGCGCGCTCATCTACGAGCGAACGCCCGCCCTGAACATGCGTGAGGAAGGCGCTGGCGTTGCTATTGAGACGCCAGCGGGCGTGGTGCGCGCGCACAAAGCGATTCTTGCAACCAATGCCTGGCTGAATGATCTCTCGCCCAATCGGGCTGTGGAGACTTCACCCTCCGGCTCTCTCTCCATCCAGGAAATGGAGAGGGAAGGGGTGAGGTCTTCAGGCACGGCTACCGGGCGTATCGTGACGCCCACACGCGGCCAGATGCTGGCAACCGCCCCCATCAGCGAGCATCTTTTTGATTGCCCGATCTATGCCCATGAGGGCTATCAATACTGGCGCCAGCTTCAGGATGGCAGACTCGTCGTTGGCGGCTGGCGCGATCTCGCGCCCGACCTTGACCAGCGCGACCCAACTCAGGCGCCGACGGATGCCGTGCAGCGGCATCTCGACCGCTTTGTCTACGAGACGCTGAGGCTGCCCGCGACGCTCGCTATTACCCATCGCTGGGCGGGGCTAATGGCCTTCACATCCGATAGCCTGCCAGTCGTTGGCTTCGCGCCGGGCAGCGAGCATATCCTGCTCTGCGGCGGCTATACCGGGCACGGCAACGCAATGGCCGTCTCCTGCGCGCGGCTGGCCGCCAATCTGGCCTGCCGCATCGCCAACAGCCAGACTGAACTCTTTGCGCCAGAGCGGCTGAGATAGCGCGCCGCGTATCTCATTGGGCTTGCGCGAGGCGATCCCCAAGCCTTGATTTTTTTTGCTCAGGCGTTCTATACTTGCTTTAAGCAATCTCTTTCTCAAAGAGGATCGGACACATGGAATGGGACTCCACCCCCCGTTGCAGCCTTGAGCGGTCACGCCTTGTTATGCCTGGCATTGAGGTGCTGCTCGCTGAGTGCGGCGCGGCCTTCGCTGGCTGTCATGTGCCCGTTTTACTGGAAACACCCGTTCCTTCTACCTGATCTGTAGCAGCGAAACGCCAGACTCCGCACCGTAGGCACCCCAATCAGGCAGTGCCTGCGGTTTTTTTATGCACCTGCGCGGTTGAGGCCGCCAGTACATATTCAGAGAAGAGGCCCACGCATGTTCACACAGGAGACGCCGCCAGAAGTTCAGGCGGAAATGGCGGCCAGCGCCGCCGAGCGCGACCGCCATTTCCGCTGGAACTTTGCCGCGATGGGCGTTGATATTGCGCTGTTCACGTTGGGTGTGAATATCAGTTCCGCCTATGTGGTACTGCCGCTGTTTGTCCATCATCTCACCACGTCTAATACTGCCGTCGCGCTGGTGCCTGCCGTGCGCTCGCTGGGCGTTTTTGGCACGCAGTTGCTTATCGCCGGGTATGTTGAGGGGCTGCGCCGCACCAAACCGATTTTACTCGTTGTCACCACGTTGGAACGGCTGCCCTATCTTGTGCTGGCGGGCGCCGCGCTGCTGCTCGCGGGGGCGCATCCATTCTGGCTGCTGGCCCTTTTCTTTCTCTTAATCCTGATGCAGACGCTGGGCAGTGGGCTATCAATGACGCCCTGGCTTGATCTGGTAGCGCGGGCCATCCCGGATAACTGGCGCGGGCGCTTCTTTGGCCTCTCAACGGGGATCGGTGGCCTGCTGGGCATTGGTGGCGCGGCCCTGGCAACGCTGATTCTCTCTACGCCCACCCTCGGCTTCCCAGCCAACTTTGCCCTGTGCTTCACCATCACTTTTGGGATGCTGGTCCTCTCGTTTATCTCGCTCGCGCTCACCCGCGAGCCGCGCCGCATCCCCCCTCCACCGGCAGAGCGCTCTGCGAGCCGCGCCGCTGGCGAGACCGGCCCGCGCGGCTGGCTGCGCATTCTGAAGCGTGATACCGGCTTTCGCCATCTGCTAATCGCCAACGCCATTGCTGGCTCCTCTGGTCTGGCTGTTGGGCTGTTTGCCGTCGCTGCCGAAAACGTGGCGCACCTGACAGATGCCCAGGTGAGCATACAAAATAACGTGCTTGCGGCATCTTCGACGCTCAGCTATTTCCTGCTGGGGCCTTTGGGGGATCGCTTCGGGCATCGGCTGGTGCTGGAGATTGGCGCGCTGACTGGTGGACTGGCGGCGCTGCTGGCGATCTTCGCGCATGACCCATTCATCTACGCGGGCGTCTTTGCGCTGACCGGCATCAGCGCCTCAGCCATGCTGCTGGCAATGTTCTCGTTTGTCATCGAATTTGGCCCGCCGGAGGCGCGCCCGACCTACATCGCGCTCTCCTCGCTGGGCTACGCGCTCTTTGCCACGCTCTCGCCCATCCTGGGCGGCTGGCTGGCCGACCGCCTGAGCTATACCGCGCCCTTCCTGCTGGCTGCTGTGCTGGGAGCGGTTGCCCTCTGCATCTATCGCCTCTGGGTACCAGACCCGCGCATAGACGCCCGCCGGGCGGCGCAGCGGGCCAAAGCAGCGCCAGTCGAGGACCTGGAAAAACGAGCGAGCGAATAAATGCCCCGTTTGTTGACAGTGCGCGCTGTAGAAATTAGGATAGAGAGCGTGAAACGTGGGACTGAACAGACCTGTCCAGCTTTGCTCATTCGGACCTCCAAAGAGCTGCTTCAGGAAAAGGATGCCCATGCCTATCACCGGCCCTCACCATGATTGTGCTGCCACGCTGGCCCCTCCGGCGCGATCCAGCTTTGCTGGCTGGCTCCGGCGCGATCCGCTCTTGCTGAGTGTCACCGCTGGGGTCGGGCTGCTGGTACTTTATCAAGCAGTGATCACGGTGCTGCATCCCTCCTGGCTAGGCGCGGCTACTGATTGGTCGCTCGCAGCGCTGGCCTGGCCGGAAGCGGCGGTGCCAGCGCTGGTCAGCTTCTGGCTCCGTCGCGCCCGGCGGCCCGGTGCCCTGGCCTGGGCGCTGGTGAGCATGGCGGCGCTGGCCTACGCGCTGTCGCAGACCCTACGGTTGCTCTTCGATCAGTTTCTTCTGCCAGGCCGCGTGCCTTCACCCTGGTGGCCGGACCTGTTCTACCTGCTCCAGTATCCCTTCCTTTTCCTAGCGCTGCTGTATGTGCCGGGGGTCTCGCGCCTGAGCCAGCGCGGAATCAGCCGTATCAAAGTGCTGCTAGATGGGCTGCTGCTGGCGATGGCAGGAACAGCGCTGTCCTGGTATTTCCTCCTGGAGCCAATCTACCGCCAGAGCGCCCAGTCCAGCCTGGGCAAAGCCGCCAATCTGAGTTCACCCATTGCTGATCTGGCGCTGTTCTTTGGCCTGGTGTTTATCTTCACGCGCCAGCGTCCCGACTATGGGCTGCGGATGGCACTGCGCCTGCTGCTCGCTTCAATCATACTTTCGATGATTGGCGATGTCTGGTATGCCTACCTGAACCTCTATAATGGCTATCAAGATGGGAACCCGCTCGATATTTTTCTGGTTGCCTGCAACCTGTTGATCCCGCTGGCCGCGCTGGTGCATGTGCGCCTTCCTCAACAGCAAGTGGCAGGCGACGTTGAGGAGCCTCGCAGGGAGGGCGCAAGCAGCCAGCCTGGCCGCGCGCACGACCTCCGCGTGGCGCTCCAGATTCTCTTTCCGTTCGCGGCGGCGCTGCTAACGAGCGGCCTGATCGTCCTGCGAGCGATAGAATCGCCAGGCGGCAGGTTGGGCCTGATCGTCGCTGTGCTGGTCAGTTCCGCCTTGCTGCTGCTGGTCACAGTGCGCCAGGGCATTACAACGCTGGAAAATGAGCAGCTCCGGCGCGATCAAGAGGCGGCGCGGGCTGAGGAAGCGGCGCTGCACGAGGCCAACGCGCGCATGGATGCCTTTCTAGGCATTGCCAGCCACGAACTCAGAACGCCGCTGACGACCCTCAAGCTGCACCTCCAACTGGCGCGGCGTCGTTTTCGTCGTCTGGAACCCCAGATAACAGCGCTTGCTCCTGCGACAATCAACACGCTCATCATGCTCGATGAGCAGCTCGCCCAGACAGAGAGCCAGACGCGGCGGCTCACCCGCCTGGTCAACGAACTCCTGGATAGCTCGCGTATCCAGTCCGAGCGGCTGGAACTGCACCGCGCGCCAGCCGATCTGGCAGCCATTGTCAGCGAGGCCGTCGAAGAGCAGCGCCAGGCAGCCCCAGAGCGCATCATCCGCTTGCTTCTCTCAGCGGAAAGCGTTGTGCCGGTCTTTGTCGATGCTGATCGCATCGGGCAGGTGGTAACGAACTTCCTGACCAACGCCCTCAAATACTCACCGGCAGATTGCCCGGTGGAAGCCGGGGTGCGGGTGGAACAGGGGCAGGGATACGTCTGGGTGCGCGACCAGGGGCCTGGCCTGCCACCTGCCGAGCAGGTGCATATCTGGGAGCGCTTTTATCGCGCGCCGGGCATTGTCGTGCAAAGCGGGTCGGGCGTTGGCCTGGGGCTTGGCCTCTATATCAGCAAGACGATTCTGGAGCAGCATGGCGGCAAGATCGGCGTCAACAGCGCGCCAGGGGAGGGGGCTACCTTCTGGTTCACCCTGCCCCTGGCGCTGCACCTTGCTCTATCTGCTGACAAAGATGCTCTGTTTCGTCAGGAGAAACATTCATCCTGACCAAGCGCGTTCTTCCAACCCTGAAAAAGCTGGAATGCGCCGCTAAACCGCTAGATCATGGTCGCCTCTTCCATCAGCGCCCCATGCCTGGGCAACCCGCTGGCAAGCGGCTCGATATAGCGGCGCAGCGCCAGCGCCACCGCCGCGCCCTCGCCAGCGGCAGATGCCGCCTGCTTTGTGCTGTCGGCGCGCGCATCCCCTGCTGCGAAAATGCCCGGCACGCTCGTCTGAAGCATGCCATCAGTGACGATAAAGCCGCGTTCATCCAGCTTCACCAGGTCTTTGACGATCTCTGTATTGGGCGAAAGGCCGATAAAGACAAACACGCCTGCCGGATGGACCTCGCTGGTCTCGCCGGTTGTAGTATTGCGCAGCGCCACCGCCTTTAGCCTGCTGTCGCCCTTGAACTCCACTGGAGCCACATGAGCCAGGACTGTAATCTGCGGTGTCTCCTGCACCTTTTCCACCACCACCTTGCTGGCCTTCAGCCCGTCGCCCCTGGTGGCAATGGTCACATGGCTGGCAAACCTGGTCAGAAACAGGCTCTCCTCGCCCGCCGAATTGCCACCGCCAATCACCAGTACCTCTTTGCCCCGATAGAACGGCCCATCGCAGGTAGCGCAGAAATGCACCCCCGCGCCGATAAAATCGTCCTCGCCGGGGATGCCAAGCCGCCGATAGGTCGAACCTGTCGCCAGCAAGACCGCCCAGGCGCGGTACTCGCTGCCGTCCGCCGTGCGTACCAGCCGATACTCGTTATCCACGCCTACACTCGTCACTTCCTGGGCCGAAAGAATCTCCACGCCGAAGCGTTCGGCCTGCTGGCGCAGCCGATTGGCAAACTCTGCCCCGGTCACGCCTTCAGGAAAGCCGGGGAAATTATCCAGCCGCTCGGTAATCCCTGCCTGGCCGCCCACACCGCCGCGCTCAATCACCAGCGTCTCAATTCCTTCGCGCGCTGCGTACAGCGCCGCCGTCAGACCCGCTGGACCGCTGCCTACCACGATCAAATCATAGAAGCGATGCTTTGCCGTCGTCTGAAGGCCCAGCTTCGCGGCCAGTTCCGCGTTGGAGGGTTCCACGAGCGTTGAGCCATCCTCGAACAGAATCACCGGAATGATCTGCTTGCCATTGTTCACTTTCTCGACAAAAGCCATCCCCTCCCTGTCGCTGTCCACATCAACAAACGTGTAGTGAACACGCTGCTCCCCGAAAAACATCTTGGCGCGCTTGCAATCGCTGCACCAGTATGTGCCGTACAGGGTAATATTGGTATGAACCATCGTGCCAATCTTCCTCTCTATCACCAGATGCGTTTTCATCCCTCTCTTGGGCCTGCCATACGGTCTCAGCGCGCCAGCATTTCCCACACACCATACTACCCTCTCCTCTACCTCTCAGCAAAGAAAAAAGGCATGCCCCACGAAGAAGTATAGCGCACAGCGCGATGGAAAAGTCCGAGCGGCGAAAGGCGAGCCGTGCCTGCGTAGGCACGGCAGCAAAGCCTCCAGCGCGGTTTTAGGAAGTGTTCCTTTTTTCGTCAGGGCAGACCTTCTGGCGGCACGCCCGCAGCGGTGATTGTAATCGCCGAGTGTTTGGACAAAGCGCGTCCTGGTTTCATGTGAAAACCTCATCAATCGCCAGCCGCGTGACTTGACACGGGCCGGTTTCTTTTGTAGAATATCTGAAGATAGCCGGGCATATTCTGAGATCATTAAGCGCCCGGCTCCTGTAAAAAAGGAGGCGCACATGACAACCGCTTTTCTTACAACTCCTCACACCAGCGGTGTGACTAACACAGGAGCGTGCGCCTTGTAACCGGGCAGAAGCCGTACTTTACCCTGAACGTTTCGTAAAAACTATCTGAGCGCCCACCGGCAAAGACTGGGCGCGTATGATGTTTTTCCTTCCACTCCTCGCTGTACGCAGATGCTGCGGCTACAGGCGCCCTCAAGCGCTTGATGGCCGTTTTTGTGCCCACGCTTGCCAAAAACCCCAAGTGCCCCACCACGCATCGTGGTTTTCTGTGTTCCTATCCGCGCACCAGGCGCGCAGGCGCCGCTGGTCTCCAGAGGAAGCACTGCATCAAGCCTCCTTGGAACTGTGCGTATGTTTGCGCCGCGCTGATCTCTCTACCAGCGCAGCGTAGAAAAAAGGAGAGGTATGGACCAGAAACCACCGATGAAACAGAGCTATGAGAGCAATGCCGAGGTGCAGCGCTGGCTGCAAGAGCAGCCGATAGAAGGCGGCAGCAAGCCAAAGTTCACCCCGACCTTTCTCGCCGGGCAGCGCGACCAGTTCTGGATTCTCTCATCGCTCGCCCAATTCTATGAACAAAACCTGATTACCGACGTGCTGCGCGTGGTCAAAAGTGGGAAAGAGGCGTCGGTCTATTGCTGCGCGGCTGATCCTTCGACGGGCAGGAACCTGCTGGCAGCCAAGGTCTATCGCCCGCGTATATTCCGCAGCCTGCGCAACGATGCCGTCTATCGGGAGAGCCGCGCCATGCGCGACGAGCGCGGGCGCGTTGTTCACGGCAGCCGCCGCTGGCGCGGCGCCGCTAAAAAGACCGAGCGCAGCCGCAGCATGCAGGTGACAAACTGGATTGAGCATGAGTTCGAGACGCAGCGCCTGCTCTATCAGGCCGGGGCTGATGTGCCCTGGCCGGTGGCGCAGATCGGCAACGCAATCCTGATGGATTATATCGGCGATGCCGACAGGGCGGCACCGCTGCTGCGCCAGGTTCATCTGGCACCCGACGAGGCGCAGTTGCTCTTTGACGCGATCCTGCACAATGTAGAACTCTGCCTTGCCTGCCACCGGGTGCATGGCGACCTTTCGGAGTACAACATTCTCTACTGGCATGGCGCGGCCAGGTTGATCGACTTTGCGCAAGCCGTTGACCCGCGCTACAGCCTGGATGATGTCTTTCAACTGCTGACCCGTGACATTGAACGGGTCTGTCATCACTTTGCGCGCTTTGGCGTGGTGGCCGATGCCGAGGCGCTGGCGCTTGACCTCTGGGTGCGCTACCTGACCGGAGCGCTCTAATAGCGGGTTGCCGCTCGGAGCGCCGCCAGGGTTGGCGGCGCCGCGAAGAGTTAAAGGAGTTTTTGCTTGCTTACACACACCAGGAAGCTGGGGGCCTACCCAATCTATCTGATTCTGGGCGGCGCCTCCGCCTTCTTCTTTTCGATCATTGTAACGATCAACCTGCTCTACCAGTTGCAGGTGGCGCATTTGAACCCGCTGCAACTGGTGCTGGTTGGCACCGTGCTGGAAACCACCTGCTTTCTGACGCAGGTACCGACAGGCGCGCTGGCGGATGCCTACAGCCGCCGTCTGGCGGTGATTATCGGCATCTTTTTGATTGGCGCCGGATTCATCCTGGAGGGCGCGATCCCACGCTTTGAGACCATCCTGCTGGCGCAGGTCATCTGGGGTATCGGCGCGACCTTTACCGACGGCGCCGACAGCGCCTGGATTACCGATGAGATCGGCGAGGAGCGCGTGGGCAACGCCTTCCTGCGCGCTTCGCAGATTGGGCAGGCGGCGGGACTGATCGCCATTCCTCTCAGCGTGGCGCTGGGCAGCATCCGCCTGAATCTGCCGATTCTGGTCGGCGGCGGGCTGTATCTGGCGCTGGGCATTTTTCTGATCGCCTGCATGCCGGAGCAAGGCTTTAAGCCCACGCCCCGCGAGGATCGCGCCTTCGGCGGCGGGCGCTTGGGGAAACCGGGTTCCCGCACTCTCGGCTTCGCCTCGCGCGTCCGCAGTTCCTGGCAGGCGATGGCCGCAACAACCCGCCACGGCGTGCGATTGATTCGCCGCCGCCCCATTCTGCTGACGTTCCTGGGCATCGCGCTGCTCTTCGGCGCGTTCAGCGAGGGCCTTGATCGCCTCTGGCTCGCCCATCTGGTCGACAACTTCAGCTTTCCCGCGTTCGGTTCATTTCAGCCGGTCATCTGGATTGGCATCATCAGCGCGGGTTCTACCTTGCTGTGCATCGGCGCGGTAGAGGTCGTCCGGCGGCGACTGGATATGACCCGGCATCGGTTGGTGGCAAGCGTGCTGCTTGTCTTCAACGGGCTGATGAGCGCCAGCGTGATCGTTTTTGCGCTGGCCGGGAACTTCTTCCTGGCAGTGGCCGCCTACTGGGGGTCTGATATATTCCGCGCCATAAGCTGGCCGGTCTTGAGAACCTGGCAAACGCAGCATATCGACTCCGAGGTGCGGGCAACCGCCTTGTCTATCAGCGGCCAGACTGATGCACTGGGACAGATCGCGGGCGGCCCGGCGCTGGGCGCGATTGCAACGTTCGCCTCGCTGCGCGCGGCGCTGGTGACGGCGGGTGCGATTCTGCTGCCCGCGCTGCTGCTCTTTGTCCGCGCCGGACGCCAGGGCAAGACTGCCCCCACTCCAGCAATTGACGAAAAGGAGAGTGTTCCTGCATAGCATCAACATCCCCGCCGACACTACAAAAATTCAAAGATGAACATACCACATCCTACTTTACGGAGGTAAGACATGAGCATCGAGACCATGTTCACCACTTTTCCACGTCTGGAGACGCCGCGGCTCATCCTGCGGCAGATTCAACTCAGCGATGCCGACGCGCTCTTTGAGACATTCTCTGACGAGGCGGTGATGGAATTCTACGGGGAACTACCGCACCGCTCGGTGGAGGATTCGCGCGACCTGATTCGGCGCCAGCACGAGTGGTACGCGCAGCGCGAAGGCATTCGCTGGGGCATCACCCGCCGGGGCGATGATCGGGTGATTGGCTCCTGCGGCTTCTTCAAGTTCGATGAAGAGTTCTCGCGTGCCGAAACCGGCTATGAGTTGGGGCGGGCCTATTGGGGCCAGGGCATCATGAGCGAGGCGTTGGGCACCATCATTACGTTTGGATTTACCCAAATGGGGCTGCACCGCATTGAAGCCGTCGTTGATGATGTCAACGAGCGCTCAAAGGGGCTGCTGCGCAAGCTGGGCTTCGCTCACGAAGGAACGCTGCGCCAGCGCTTCTGGTTCCGGGGCCGTTTTCTGGATGAGCATTACTTCGGCTTGCTCAAAGAGGAGTGGCAGCAGGAAATGATCTCGCGGGGTCGGTGAACGGGCTGCGGGTGAGCGGGCAGTAACAGGCCCTGGCGCTCCACTTTCAAAATGACTCGCGCCAGGGCCTTAGCTTGCGCGTGGTAACTTTCGTTCGGCCTCTTGCGGCCCCAGGCCGCGCCGAATCTCCAGAAAGCGTATGATCGCGTCGCGGCTAATCATCCCCAGCAGGCGCCCATCCTGCACCACTGGCACCTGATGGATACTGTAGCGGCCCATCAGTTCGGCAGCATCGCTCAGCGGCTGGCGCGATGAGACGACGTGCAGCCGCTCACGCGGAACCATCACCTGCCCAATCAGCACCTGCCCCCACTGCTCGCGTGGTACCTGGCGAATATCCGTCAGACTCACCAGGCCGATCAACTGCTCATCCTGCACAACGGGCGCCGCTCGCAGCGCGTAGGGCAGGAAGCAGCGTTCGACTAATTGTTCTATCGTGAGACCAGGCAGAACGGTAAGAGGCGTGGGGTTCATCAGTTCGCCAACAGTGGCCCGCCCAAAGAGCGCATCCAACTGCGCCTGGCCGCTGGCGGCCTGCGCGCTGGAGAGCAGAAACCAACCGATGAAGCCTAGCCAGAGGCCATCCAGGAAATTGCCCGTAAAAAAGAGCCAGATGCCTGCCAGGATGAAGAGCCAGGCAATCACCTGGCCGACCCGTGTAGCCCAGCGGGTGGCCGTGCGCAGGTTTCCGGTAGCTTTCCAAAGAATCGAGCGCAGCATGCGCCCACCATCCAGGGGAAAGCCGGGGATCAGGTTAAACACGGTCAGCAGCGCGTTGGTGATGGCAAGATAGCCAAACACAGCGGCGGCGGGCCGGGAGATACCCAGCAGGGTGTTGTGGATGAACCAGCAGATCACCGCGATCACCAGGCTGGTGAGTGGCCCCACAATGGTGATCTGAAACTCGCTTCCCGGCGTGCGCGGTTCTTTTTCTAGATTGGAGATGCCGCCAAAGATAAAAAGGGTGATGCTTCTGACCGGCAAGCCGCGTGCGTTGGCAACCAGCGAATGCGCCAGTTCGTGCGCCAGGACAGAGGCGAATAGCAAAACGGCTGCTATCAGGCCCAGCCCCCAGTACGCGCCCTGGGGCAATCCAGGCACGGCAGCCGGAAACCAGCCGAGAGCCAGCGAGACCGTCAGCAGCACCAGGATAATTAACCAGCTTGCATTAATTTCGAGCGAGATTCCGGCAATCTTGCCCAGGTGCAGCGAATGATACATAGCCCTTCTCCTCGCCCCGATCAGGGCCAGAACGCGCTCTGGCTGGTTTTATTCTACCAGGGAGCGTCAGACCCAGGGTATCCATACCAGGGTGAGTGGCACAGGCTATGCCACAGACTTTTTCTCCAGCGTCCCTTTTACACGGCTCCATCAGGGCTACCCCTTGGGAGGCTATCGCCTGGGAAGCCGCGACAGGGATGCACTTCATAGACAAAGATGCCCGCCATGACGCCGGGGTCTTCATCCATAATCTTCCGGGTTTCTTCCACGCTGGTCGTGAAGATGCCAACACCATTGACCTCGCTGTCATCAGTGACCGGGCACACAATCGGCAGCAAACCGGCGGAGCGCAGCATAAAGTTCCGCCGAACGTGTTCCCAGGCGATCTTTTCTGTGCCAGGCGCTTGCCTTTTGGGTCCTGCTTTTAGAATCACAACACAGTATTGCCTGGCAGTGGAAATAGCCTGCCGCATGTATTCGTCGGTGATGGTTTGCATGCTATCGCCCTCCCGAAGAGCCGCTTACTCGCTGTTGGCAAGCTCCCGCTCATGCAACGGTATGAGCGATACAGCCGCCATAAGGAGATCATATCACTTGTTTCTCACTGGCAGGATCAGAAGCGGTAGGAGAAGCTGGTTTTTGGGCTAAACTCTCGCGTCCCCCCATGCCCGCAAGGAAAGAACGAACGCCGCCCTCAGCAGAGGGCGGCGGTTCGCCAGAAAAGATGGTCTGAAGAAAGACGGTTTAGTGATGCACACCGCCAAGCACAGAAACCAGCAGCGGGAGCAGCACATCGGCCTTGGGGGTGCCCCAGCCAGTGGTCGCGTCCCAACCGGGCAGCGCGTTGAAGCCCTGGACCGTCACCAGGGTATCGGTGGCATCCGGCTCTTGCACGGTGTTGTCGCCAACCGTCGTGTCATGGAAGGCCATCGCATTCCACGTCGGGTTCGAGCCAATCTTGTAGAGGGCCTCGGTAATGAAGCCCAGGCTGCGCCCGGCGATCTGGTCAGCGAGTGCTGTTAGGCCCGCCCAGCAGGGAGAACCAACGCTGGTGCCACCAAAGATGAAGAACGCGGAGGTGGTCACACCCGCGCAGGCGCCGCAGGAAGCCAGGACGCCATGATTGATTGAGCCGGTAAAGGCGACATCCGGCACGCCCCGGCGTCCATCTTTCGAGTTGGGAACATGCTGCCAGCTTGGCCGCGTGTAGAGATCGCTGAAGCCGCCGCCGGTAGAGAAGTTGCCTTCAGTCAGGAATCCGGCAGGCTCATTGAGCGCGATCTCATGATCGTAGGTACCTGGGGTCGGGGTGCAGGTAACGCCAGGGCGGCAGTCAAAAGCCGCGAACAGCTCGGTAGCGCCAATCGCTGTGACCAGCGGATCGGAGGCCGGAGAGCTGGCTGCCTGGGTCCAGGAGGAGCCATCGCAGGTCTGCTGCGCGGCGCCCTCATCGCCGGAGGAAGCAAAAACGGTGATGTGCCTGGCCTGAGCCTCTACGTAGAGCGCGTGTTCCTGCTTGAGCAGGTTGGGATCAACGCAGTTCTCATTCTCACCGAAGCTCTGAGAGATGATGTCGCCAACCTTGTGGTCGATAGCCCATCTGGTCGCGCTCAAGATGTCAGTATCCTGGTTGGACTTCGCCAGGACCAGTTCGATGTTCGCGCCTGGAGCAATCGCGTGCGACCACTGCACATCCAGCGCAATCTCGCCAGCCCAGCCCACCTGATTGGGATCATTGGGATCAAACGGTGTCAGGCCATCAGGAGCATCCTGATGGAAATTTGGAGCAGGGAGGCCAAAGATTTGGTCGAAGGCAGCCAGGTCCGTCGCCATCGTCGGGTTCTGGAAGGCATCGATAATCACGATGGTATGACCAGCGCCGGTAATGCCCTGGCTTTGCAGCGTGTTAATGCCATACGCCTGGTAAATCTGCTGAGGGCTATAGCAGACAAGGGCATTGGGACCACGATTCGTCTGGCAGCCAAAGACAGCCGTATCTGGGTCGCCAGCGGGCTGCATCTGAGGATTAACCGAAACTGGATGCGCGTGAATGGTGATGGAGGCAGCAGAAGCGCCAAAGGCGAAAATGCTCGCCAGAACAGCGATCAGCGCCACAACGCTGCCAACGACACCTCCCAGCAGAAAACGAAAAGCCTTTGATCGATGCATGAACACATTCCTCGCTATTTGTTTCACAAAGCGTTTCAGCGAGCCACATTGCTCACTGGGCTACGTGCTGAGCAGAATCTTCTGCCTGCCCCGGCGATGAGCCTTGCTCATTTCTTCGGCAGGCAGCTTGCCCTCAATCCTCCTTTCGACAACCCTGCCTTTCTCAACGTATTCAAACGTGTTGATTGCGGTGAAAACATCCGCACATCGCATCCCATCAGGGATGTATGGCCCTAGCCGGGCAAGGGACCGGGTTCTCAACAGTCCCAACCATCTGTATCGGGTGTGAACGCACCCGCA
>Ga0209581_1001787_pt1 | contig 23299 bp, 21 predicted proteins | sample Coa_R2_FD_187160 | JGI IMG/M metagenome (GOLD analysis project Ga0209581, IMG submission 187160) | Surface soil microbial communities from Centralia Pennsylvania, which are recovering from an underground coalmine fire - Coalmine... | ecosystem: Environmental > Terrestrial > Soil > Unclassified ...
TCTCTTCAAAGACTGCTCGAACTCCTTGCACGCGGCGAGCAGTTCTTCGAGCGGCCATCGCTTGTTGATGGGCATCAGGCGGTCGCGCAATTCGTCATTCGGCGCGGCGAGCGAGATGGCGAGGTGCGGTCGGCCTTCCAGAAGCGCGAGTTCTCTGATCTTGGGCACGACGCCGGCGGTCGAGACGGTCACGCGGTTCGGCACGATGAAGAGTCCTTCCTCGTCCGACATGATTCGCAGCGCCTTCATCAGCGGGTCGAAGGCGAGGAAAGGCTCGCCCGCGCCCATCGCGACGAGGTTCGTGCCGCGCGGCGTCTTCGCGCCCACGCCATACGCGTCGTTTAAGGCGACGACGATCTGCTCGACCATCTCGCCCGCCGTGAGCGTGCGCAGCAGGCCGAGCTTCGCCGTCAGGCAGAAGTCGCACTGAAGCGGGCAGCCCGACTGCGAAGAGAAGCAGATGGTGTCGCGCCGCTCTTCGGGGATGAAGACGGTCTCGACGGGAAGGTTGTCGAGCGTCTTCATCAGGTAACGGCGCGTTCCGTCTTCGGCGACGTAGCGCGACTCGACCGTGAGCGTCGAGGCGGTCGCCGTTTCCGGGAGACGTTCGCGGAGGCCCTTCGGCAGGTCGGTCATCTCCTCGAACGAGCGCAGGCGGCGGCGCTGGAGCGCGGCGAAGATTTGGCGACCGCGGTACGCGGGTTCGTTCAATTCTTCGGCGAAGCGCTCAAGCTCTTCGCGCGTCATTCCCGTCAAGTGCTTATTCTCGCTCATCGCCTAAACCAGATTCTACAACGTTCGCGTCCGACTCCGCAGCCTTCGCGTGTGGTGCGGCGGGCGGCGGAATGGGCTTAAAATGCGCGTCGGACAGGCGCTTCGCTTCGCATGACGAAGGCGGGCGCACTGTCCGGCAGCCGGTTTAAATTTAGATGCGCGACGGGGGAGATTGACTGTGCAGAACTACGAATATCAAGTCTGCTCGGTGCAGTACGGGCGCGTGACGTTCGCCAACGGCTCGTGGCGCGGCAGCGTCCCGTTCACGGGGGACAACGAGGCGCTCTCTTCTTGCCCGAACGTCTGGGACTTTTTGCAGGAGGCCGGGCGTGAAGGCTGGGAACTGGTCTCGGTCATCACGCACCCGCAGGCGACGCCCGAAGCCGTGCTCGACATGATCTACATGAAGCGGCCTTCGTGGTGATAACCGGCGCGGTCGCCTTTGAAGTGTTGACCGTCTCCGAAACTGTTGGACGCGGCGCGCGTCGCCGGAAGATAATGAACAGCACTCGTCCGCGTCGAGGCGTAAGATGAAAGAAGTGGGGTCGCCGATGCGTCTTAAAATTTGCCTGCTGCTCGCGCTCGCGTGCGCGGGTTGCGGCGCGGCGTCGAAGGCTTCGCCGACAGCGCGCAACGCCGTCGGCTCTTCAGTCGCCGCGCAGTCGTCCGCGCCGCGGCCTTCGAGCGGCTCGCCGTTCCTCGACAAGTTAGTCGAGGCCGCAATCGAGCGGACGGGCCACCAGATTCGCTACGACCAGTCGTACTTCACGATTGATTACCCGAACGGCGACGTGCCCTCCGACGTGGGCGTCTGCACCGACGAGGTCATACGCTCGTACCGCGCCGTCGGCGTTGACTTGCAGCGGCTCGTGCACGAAGACATGGAGCGCGCGTTCGACGCCTACCCGCACAAGTGGGGCCTGAAGAAGACGGACACGAACATTGACCACCGGCGCGTGCCGAACCTGATGACCTTCTTCGAGCGGCAGGGCGCGGGGCTTCCCGTGACGAACGACGCGCGCGACTACAAACCGGGCGACGTTGTTTCGTGGGACTTGGGCGGCGGGATGACGCACATCGGCATCGTCGTCAACGTGCCCTCGGACGCGGACGCCGCGCGGATGCAGATCGTCCACAACATCGGCGCGGGGCCGAAGATGGAGGACGTTCTCTTCGGCTGGAAGATCACGGGCCACTACCGCTACACGGGGCCGAAAGAAGAAGTCAAAAGTGAAAAGGCAAAAGGCGAAAGTGAAGACGAAGGCCGGCGCGGCTCTCGTCGGCATTGAACCAAGCGAATGAGTTCGAGTCTTGAAGATTACGGCTGGTCGGATTTCTTCGCCGCGGAGTTCGCGCCGTTCGCGGCGGAAGGCTTCGAGGCGGGGCGCGTCTTCCTGCAACATAATCGCATCTACGCGCTCTACACCGAGTCGGGCGAGATTGAGGCCGAGACGACGGGCAGGCTCCGCTACAACGCGCGCGGCGCGGACGACTTGCCCGCGGTCGGCGACTGGGTCGCCATTCGCAGGACGGGCGAAGAAGGCAAGGCGAAGATTCACGAGGTGCTGCCGCGCCGGAGCAAGTTCTCGCGCAAGAGCGCGGGGCGCGAGACCGAAGAGCAGGTCGTCGCCGCCAACGTTGACACGGTCTTCCTCGTCAGCGGACTCGACAACGATTACAACCCGCGCCGCGTCGAGCGCTACCTCATCATGGCTTGGGAGAGCAACGCCGAGCCTGTCGTCGTCCTCAACAAAGCAGACTTGATAGAAGACGCGGAGCCGAAGAGGGAAGAGATCGAGCGCGTCGCGCCCGGCGTGCCCGTGCTGCTGTTGAGCGCGAAGCGGGGCGAGGGCGTCGAACAACTTTTGCCGTACATCGGGCGCGGGCGCACCGTCGCGCTGATGGGTTCGTCGGGCGTCGGCAAGTCAACAATCGTCAACCGACTGCTCGGCTCCGAGGTTCAGCGCACGCAGGACGTTCGACTGTCGGACGCGCGCGGTCGCCACACGACGACGCACCGCGAGCTGTTCCTGCTCGCGTCGGGCGGACTCGTGCTCGACACGCCGGGGATGCGCGAGCTTCAACTTTTGGTGAGCGAGCGCGGCCTGCGCGAGACGTTCGAGGAGATCGAGGAGATCGCGGCGCGGTGCCGCTTCAGCGACTGCCGGCACGAAGGCGAGCCGGGCTGCGCCATGCGCGAAGCGCTCGAAACGGGAGCGCTCGACCCCCCGCGCTATCAAAACTACCGGAAGATGCAGGCCGAGATGCGCCACGCCGCGACGCTTCAGGATCAGCGCAAGGCGCAGGAAGAGAAGGCGCGCGTCAAGCGAATTCACCGCGCTTTCAATCGAATGCCGAAGAAGCGATAAGAGCAAGGGGGGCGGATGGAGACAGACTTCGTCGTCGTCGGAAGCGGCATCGCGGGACTTCGCGCCGCGATTGAGTTGGCGCGTGCGGGAGCGCGCGTCGCGGTGCTGACGAAGGACAGGCGCGAAGAGTCGAACACGGAGTATGCGCAGGGCGGCGTCGCCGTCGCGCTCTCGGATGCGGACGAGACGACGCTGCACGAAGAGGACACGCTGGCCGCGGGCGCCGGCCTCTGCGACGAGCGCGCCGTCGAGGTTCTGGTCGAAGACGGTCGGCGCTACGTCGCCGAACTCATCGAGTGGGGCGCAGAGTTCGACCGCGAGGGAGGCCGACTCCTCTTCACGCGCGAGGCCGCGCACTCGCGCCCGCGCATACTCCACGCGCACGGCGACGCGACGGGCCGCGAGATCGTCCGCGCGCTGCTCGCGCGTGCCGGTCGCGAGCGCAACATCTCATTTCTCGCTCACGCCGAAACAGAGAGCCTGATCGCGCGCGACGGGCGCGTCGTCGGCGTTCGCTACCTCGACTCGCTCGTGCGCGCGCCGCGAAGTCTGTTCGCGCGCGGCGTGGTGCTCGCGTCGGGCGGCGCTGGATGGCTCTACCTGCACACGACGAACCCTTCGGTCGCGACGGGCGACGGCATGGCGATGGCCTACCGCGCGGGCGCGGAGTTGGCCGACACGGAGTTCGTGCAGTTTCACCCGACGGCGCTCAACATCGCCGATGCGCCGCGCTTTCTTCTGTCCGAGGCGCTGCGCGGCGAAGGCGGCGTGTTGCGCAACGAGGCGGGCAAGCGTTTCATGCCGCGCTACGCGGACGCCGCGGAACTCGCGCCGCGCGACGTGGTGACGCGCTCAATCGTCGCCGAGATGGAGCGCACCGCGACGCGGACGGTCTTCCTCGACATGACTGCCTTCGACGCGCAGTTTCTCCGTCGCCGCTTCCCGAAAATCTACTCGACCTGTCTGCGCTTCGGACTCGACCTCGCGCGCGACCCCGTTCCGGTCGCACCAGCGGCGCACTACTGCATGGGCGGCGTCCGCACAGACCTCGAAGGTCGCGCGTCGCTCGCGGGACTCTACGCCGCGGGCGAGGTCGCCTGCACGGGCGTCCACGGCGCGAACCGCCTCGCGTCGAACTCGCTGCTCGAAGGTCTGGTCTTTGGCGCGCGAGCCGGACGCGCCGCCGCGCGCGACCTGTCGGACGCGAACGTAATTCGCACGCCCGACGCGGGCGAAGTTGACGAAGGCGGCGCGGACAGACTTGAAGAAAAGAACACTGGTATGACTTCGCGCTCGGACGCGCGGCGTGTGGACGCTGCCGCGCTCGCCGTTCGCAAGCGCGTGCGCCGCCTGATGTGGGAGCGCGTCGGCATCTTGCGCTCGCGCGCCTCGCTCACGCGCGCTCTCAGAGAGTTCGAGGAGATCGCGCGAGCGCCGCTGCGACCCGCGCCGCGCAACTTCGTGACCGCGGCGACGCTCATCGCCCGCGCCGCGCTCTGGCGCGAGGAGTCGCGCGGCGCGCACTTCCGCGTTGACTTCCCAGCGCGCGACGACGAACGCTGGCGCGTCCACTCGATAATTCAGAAGGACGCGGGCCTGACTTCGAGCGAGACGATAGATTTCAAAACGTCGGTTAGTCTGTAGGGGCAGAGGCTCAGTCACTGCCCGTGCTGCTCAACCCGGCTACTTAAAAACTTAAGAACGACGGGCAGTGGCTGAGCCTCTGCCCCTACAATCCCGATGGCGAGCTTTGAACAACTGCACGAGTGGTCGCTGACTCCGCGCGAGGCAATCGAGTTGCAGAAGCGCCTGCGCGAGCGCGTGAGGATCGTGCCCCTGAAGAAAAGGATCGAGACGGTCGCGGGCGCGGACATAAGCTTTAACAAGTTCGACCCCGTAGTGTATGCGGGCGTCGTCGTGCTGCGCCTGCCTTCGCTCGAAGTCGTCGAGGAGGTCGGCGTCGTGAGCGAGACGAAGTTTCCTTACGTGCCCGGCCTGCTTTCGTTCCGCGAGTCGCCGTCGGTTCTCGAAGCCTGGGCGAAGTTGAAGACCGAGCCGGACGCGGTGATGTTCGACGGGCAGGGCATCGCGCACCCGCGGCGCGTCGGCATCGCCTCGCACGTCGGACTCATCATCGAACGCCCGACGTTCGGGTGCGCGAAGTCGGTTCTCACGGGCAGGTTCGAGGAGCCGGGCGAGGAGCGCGGGAGTTGGACGCCGCTCGTGGACAAGGGCGAGACGGTCGGCGCTGCCGTGAGGACGAAGACGCGCGTCCAGCCCATCTTCGTCTCGCCCGGACACCTCATTGACCTCGCAGGCGCGATTGACCTGACGCTTCGATGTGACGGCGGCTACCGCCAGCCCGAGCCGACGCGCCGCGCGCACCTCTTAGTCAACGCCCTGCGCCGCGGCGAGCGCGCGCCCACGTCAGAATCTTCCGGCGAGAAGGGGCGGGTTGAAGAAGGAGGGCAGGGGAGTTTCGATTTCTAAAACGTTGCGGGTCTAACGCCCGAATTCAGCGGCGAGCGCCGGCACAACTCCCGATGAAGGCAACGCTACGGCGCGAGTCCGCTGCAATGAGTTGTTATGCCGCCCGACGTGGACAGTCAAAAGCCGCTCTATTTTAGTTCTTGTGATTCGTTAAGCAACTTCGTGGTGTGCTCTGTAACACTTGGCCGATTAGCCATCTCCGCTGTATTTACTAGCCGCGCATTAAACGCTGCAACAGGCACGCTTCGCGGTGGAGGCAAGGTAGCGCCGAGTGTCACTGTATCTAACTGAGTAGCTGCGACTGGGGCAACATAAGGCGGCGGATAATCCGGCTTCTTCTTTCTTGGCGTATCCTCCTGAAAGATCATCGCGTAGAGTATCCGTAGTACTCCGCAGATTAAAGCAATGAGAGGATAGATGTTGCTCTTAACGCCCGATACAGATAGCAACACTATACCAATGGATATTATTATCACTCCCCGATACAGACCCTTACGGCTCCGCGACAGGCGAGGCTTATGAACATCTTTTTCAAGGGTGGGAGAAATATCTGTGGGGACGAGCAGCTCTCTGATGCCATCAAGGGAGAAGCCACAACTTTTACAGAAGCGCACATCATTAGAAAACTGTTGACCACATTGCGGACAATGCATTGATAATCCTTTTCCTATAAGAGACTACGATTAGCACGCTATTCAAGTTCGACTTCGGTATCTTAGCACGAAGCGGCATAACTACTGTATGAGCGGAATCCAATCCGCATAATACCGTTATATGCGTACTCCGTATAGACTCTTTCACCTCTCTACGAGATGGCGCGCGCGATGAGGAAGGCGGCGGCGGCGGCGAGTCCGCCGATGAGCGCGGTTTGGAGGGAACTGCGAAGCGGGCGCGCGCCCGTGAAGTGGCCTTTGACGTAGCCGAAGAGGAGGAGCGCGGCGAGCGTGGAGACGACGGAGACCGAGAGGCCGGAGCGCACGTCGCGCACGAAGAAGTATGGGCTTAGCGGGACGAGGCCGCCGACGGCGTATGCGCCCGCGATGGTCAAGGCGCTGCGGAGGGCGCGTCCGGGGTCTGGCTTTTCCAATCCGAGTTCGTAGCGCATCATGAAGTCAACCCACTTGCGCGGGCGCTTGCTCAACGCTTCGACGAGCGGCGCGGCCTGCTCTGTCGTGAGGCCGTAGGAGCGGAAGATGGCGGCGACCTCGCGGCGCTCCTCTTCGGGCACTTCGACGACCTCGCGGCGCTCTCGCTCCTGCTCGCTGAAGTAATGCTCGGCGTCGCTTCTTGCGGCGAGGTAGCCGCCCAAGCCCATCGAGATCGAGCCTGCCGCGATCTCGGCGAGTCCCGCGGTGATGACTACCGCGGTGGAGGCGACCGCGCCGGAGAGTCCCGCGGCGAGCGCGAACGGGACGGTCAGGCCGTCCGACATCCCGATGACGATGTCGCGGACGGTCTCGCCCGCCGTGAAGTGCCTCTCGACGTGTCGTGTCTGCGGCATCCGCTCGCAAGCCCTCCGGCTTCAGAAGTTTTCGCGCCGTGCGTTGTGAAGAGATACTCTGCGAAGACGAGCGCGGCTGTCAAACCTTTGCCGGTTACTAAAGTTGAAAGGCGGCGCGCACTCGACTGGTGCGCGCCGCCTTCGGCTGTCTCGACCTTGAAGGGTCGAGTTACTTCTTGTCCTCGACGATCTGGAACTTCGCCGTGGGCGCGAGCGACTGGCCCGAAACCTTGTCGTGGATGCGGACGGCGATCTCGTAGTCGCCGGGCGCGAGCGCCGCGGTCGGAAGGATGCGCGCGAGCGTCAGGCGCTGGCCCGAATCCGAGATGCCGCGCCAGTCTTCGGCCTGCTTGAATATCTCCTTGCCGTCCTTCAAGAGCGCGTACTCCACGTCAACCGAGGGCCTGAGCGTCGTCTGGTCGATGCCCGCGTTATAGACCTGCATGTAGATGCCTACGTCCTGCCCGCGCTTGTACGTGCCGGAGACGTTCGGCAGAACCTTGTACGGGCCGATGGAGAACATCGAGGGCAGTTGGTCGGCCATGCTCTGAAGCTTGACGGCGAGCACGAGCGAGGAGGTCGCGAGCTTGTCGGGCGCGAACTTCGGAACCTCGAAGCCGATTGACTTGACGGTCTGCGCGCCGGAGTTCACGTCGCGGATGATCATGTCAACCTTGTAGTTGCCGGGCGCGAGCGGAATCTGGCGCTGGTATGCCGACTTGCGTTCCTTCGCCGTCGCCAGCTCTTCGGGCGTCGCGTCGGTCGTCACCGGGTCTTCAAAGCTCGTGATGCGGCGGCCCGCGAGGTTCGTGATCTTCGCGTAGATGTTCAGCGCCGCGCGCTGCATCCCGCCGACATCCTTGAATTGCAGGTCGCTGTTGTCGGTCTGGATGGTGAGCGCCGTCATCACCGTGTTGTCCGAGGCGCGGTAGAAGTCAACCGCCGTCGAGACGTTGAGCGACGCGGTGTCTTCCGCCGGGCTGTTCGCGCCGGCGATCAGGCTCTTTTCGAGAACGTCGTTGACCTGCGGCGGCTTCTGCAAGTCAACGTAGCGCTGGAGCGCCTCGAACGGGCTGTCCTGCTCGCGCGCGCCGGGGCCGGAGTAGCCGAACGTGCCCATGCCGGCGATGCGGTCGGCCTTGTTGGAAAGGCCTAACTCCTCGTTCAGGGTCAGCCCCGCGCCGGGGATGTTGAGCATCGCGTCCTTCTCGTCGGGGTTGCGCGCGATGCGGTACTCGCCCGATCCAGTCGGGTCAACGAACTCGATCTCGATGCCGGAGCCGACGCCGGGGATGTAGCGGTAGAACCAGTCCTCGAAAGGGTAGGTCGTCGTCGAGCCGCCGCCCTCGTAGGACGGGCGGTCGTAAGCGCCGCCGGTCGGGTGCGTCTCCTTCTCGTTGGGCGGGCCGTACATGATGTAGATGCGACCGCGGTCGGTCTTCCAGCCGGGAATGCCGGAGGCGAAGTGCTGGTTGGCGTAGGCGATGCGCTCGTAATGCTCTTCGAGGTACTCGTTGACCTCTGTGTCCGGGTCGGGGTCGCGCCTGCGCCAGAAGGCCTCGATGAACTGCTCGCGCTCCTCGTCGGTCTGGAGCTTGTTCCAGGCCTTCCGCTCTTCGGGCGTGATGATGTAAACCACGTCCTCCTCGATCCACTTCTTGAAGGCGTTGGACTGTTCCTTCTTGACGTTGCGCTGACGGTCTTGCACGTCCGTCTGCTGGTCGTTGTTCTTCTGCTTCTTCTCCTTCTGCTGCGCCGGGACGACGGCGTTCGAGCCGGAGACGAGAATGCCGAGGGCCAGCGCGAGAGAACGCATCTTCTGATGACGGGCCATCGCTTTACTACTCCTGTTCAGGTGAAACAACAATTTTTATTTTAACGCCCCCGCGCCGGACGGCGGCGGGCCGCCTGAGAATCGTTTGAGCGCCAAACCTTGAGGCCGCGAAAATGGCGACGCCGGGGCCTCAGTCTCCACGGAGGACCGAACCCAGTCATCGCCGCGACTTTCGGGCAAATTTTAGAGTCCCCGGAAGACACAGTCAAGATGCGCCGGGGTGCGCCTCCGGTTGCCTGACGGGCGCGGCGGAAGCGTCCGCCGAACGTTTGACGCCTGAGAGTTACCCGGCGGTGCGCGCCCTGCCGAAAATCCACGCGACGAAGACCGAGATGACGTAGAGGACGAGCATCGGCGCGGCGAACAGGAGCATGTTCGGGATGTCGTTCGTCGGCGAGAGCACCGCCGCGGCGACGAGGATGATGATCAGAGAGATTCGCCAGTGACGCACGAGCATCGCGGCGTCCACGATGCCGATGCGCGAAAGCACGTAGGTGATCGCCGGCATCTGGAAGACGACGCCCATCGCCAGCATGACGATGATGATGAAGTCGAAGTAGTCCGACGCGTTCAGGAACAGGCGGAAGCCTTGGCCGAGTCCGAGCAGGTAGCTGACCGCGGGCGGGAAGATCACGTAGTAGGCGAAGGCCGCGCCGATGACGAACGAGACGCTCGACATGAAGACGAACGGCAGCGCGTAGCCGCGCTCGTGCGGGTAGAGTCCGGGCGAGATGAAGCCCCAGATTTGCCACAGCAGGAACGGCACCGACAGGCAGAGCGACGCGTAGAGCGAGACCTTGAGGTAGAGCGCGAACGGCTCCATCGCCGTGTGGATGACGAGCCTGTCCTCCATGCCCGGCAGCGTGTCGCGCGCCGCGAGGTCAACGGGCAGCCGCACGCCCTTCGGGATGACGTTCGGCCCGGCGAACAGGGGTTCGTCGGTGAAGACTCCCATCTGTCCGTCCGGCCCGCGCGCGACGCGCGCCGAGACCGAAGCCCCGGCGGGGATGATGGTGTTTCCGAGCTTCGTCTCCTGGTCGAAGACGTAGCGCCCGGTCGAGCCTTCGGAGAGCGCGTTGACGTTCATGATCGTCTCGCTGCCCGTCACGCCCTGCAAAGGGACGGGGCGCTCGACCGCCGCGGCCATCCCGCGCCGGATGGGGACGGAGAGGAAATTGTAGATGCGGTCGGAGACGAACCAGCAGAACAGGAGCGCGACGAAGATGAAGATGATCGAGCGCATCAGCCGCCGCCGCAGCTCGTCCAGATGTTCGAGGAACGACATCTGGCCGCCGAGCTGCCGGCCTTCCTGCTCGTCTTCTCTGTCGGTGTCCAGAAGGGTCGAAGCCATCTCGGAAGTTTAAGCCAAGGGCGCTTCGGAAGTTTAAATCAGCAGGCGCTCAGGAAGGGTTGATCTCGTCTTCCTCTTTGTCGCGTTGCAGCGCCGAACTCTCGGCGACCGATTCGCGCGGCGGCTCGTAGCCTGGCGTCGATTCGCGCGCGACCGTCTGCCCGGATGTCTGAAGCCCGGCGTCGAAGACGAAGTCCGAGGCGGTGACGCTCGCATACGGCTCCGGCGTCGCCGCCGGGGCGATGGCGGTCGTGTCTTCGCGCGCGCCCGTGTCGAGCGACTGCTTGCGCCGGTCAAGCTCGACCTCGTACTCCCACGTCCGCTTGAAGTCGTCGGACGCGCGCTTGAACTCGGCCAGGCTCTTGCCAATCGAGCGCCCGATCTCCGGCAGCTTGCGCGGCCCGAAGATCAGCAGCGCGACGACCGCGATCAGGAGCATGTCGCTCGACGCGAAGAACTCGAAGTTGAGCAGGACGGTCGGCATAGGTGAAAAGTGATGAGTGATGAGTGATGAGTAAAAAGGCAGCCGCTTTCAACTCATCACTCATCACTCATCACTACTTTTGTATTCCGGCGGATAGTAAATGACCTCGACGGCGCGTCCGCCGACGCCCTTCGTGTAGAAGGAGACCGAGCGGTCGCGGTGTTCTTTGACGGGGCGTCCCTCGCGGCGCGCCGCCTCTTCGAGGGCCTCGCGCGACTCGACCCGGATGCCGATGTGCTGCGGGTGCTTCGAGTCGGGCGGCAAGAGCGCCACGCCGAAGCCGCGCGCGTCGCGCATCATCGCCCAGTCGTCGTAAATTGTCTCGACGCGGAAGCCGAGGCGCTCGTACTCGCGCACGTCGGCCTTCAGGTCTTCCGACTTGACCGCGATGTGATCCACGACGCCCTCGACGCGCAACTCGCCCCGCTCCTGCATTGCAACCTCCGCCGAAATTCAAGTTCAAAGTTGGAAAGTTCAAGGCTCAAAGTCCGAGGCCAGAGCTTTTAACTTTGAACCTTGAACTTTCCAACTTTGAACTGACCGAACGAATTGTACTCCGTCGGCGGCGGGCGCGAAAGTCGGGGCGGCTGTTTCCTTGACACGCGCGCGGCGCGTGCGCGAACCTCCGGGCCGTCGAAGAAAACGGGGACGTGAAGATGAAAAAGAAAACGCCGCGCATCGTCTCGCTGCTGCCGTCGGCGACGGAGATCGTCTGCGCGCTCGGACTCGAACAGGCGCTCGTCGGCGTCACGCACGAGTGCGACTATCCGGCGTCGGTCACGGGGAAGCCCGTGCTGACGGCGAGCCGCATCTCGCACGCGACGATGTCGAGCCGCGAGATTGACCACGCCGTCCGCTCGCAGCTCGACGGCCACGGCTCGATTTATGATTTGGACGAGCGACTGCTCGCCGAACTCAAACCCGACCTCGTCATCACGCAGGAGCTTTGCGAGGTCTGCGCCGTCAGCTACAAGACTGTTCTGAAGGCCGCGCGCGTGCTCGACGCGGACGCGCGCGTCGTCTCGCTCGAACCGAACAACATACGCGACATCTTCGACAACATACGCACGGTCGGAGAACTGACGGGAAGGGAAGCGGAGGCCGAGTCGGTCGTCGGTGAACTGGCGCGGAGGCTCGACGCGCTCGCGATTCATCTCGCCGAAACGAAGACGCGACCGCGCACGCTCGTGCTCGAATGGCTTGAGCCGCCGTTCGCGCCGGGCCACTGGGTTCCCGAACAGGTCGCGTTCGCGGGCGGCGACTCTTCGTTCGGCGACGCGGGCGCGAAGTCGCGCACGACGACAGCCGATGAGATTCAAAATTACGCGCCCGAAGTCGTCGTCCTCGCGCCGTGCGGCTACTACAGAGAGGACACGCTGCGCGCGCTCGAAAGTGCGAGCCTTCCGCGCGGCTGGAGTGAGCTTCCCGCCGTGCGCGACGGAAACGTCTGGGCCGTTGACGCGACGAGCTACTTCAGCCGCCCCGGCCCGCGCGTCGTCGAAGGCGCGGAGATACTCTCGCGCATCATCCACCCGGAAGTCTTCGGCACGCCCCGTGAATCCGAAGCCGTGCGCGTCCCCGCCGAACTCATGCGCGCCTGACGGACTTGACGCCGACGCGCGAAGCCGCCGGCGCGAAACTCCACGAGTCCGCGGCGGCGGCTGGTAATCAAGTCTTCAGGCCGTGAAAGGCTCATGCGCTCATGAGCAGCGAGCGCACAGCCGGAGTCTCACACGCCTTTAGTAGTGTCGGCGATAGCGACGGTTCCTGTGCCTCTGTATCAGGTAGCCCGTTCCCGCGCCGCCCGCGCCGCCGATCAGAACGCCCTTCCTGCCGCCGATGAGTCCGCCCGCCGCAGCGCCCGCGAGTCCGCCGATGATCGCGCCCTTCTTCGTGCTGTGGTGGTGATGGCGATACCTTCTCGTCTGCGCCGTGCCCGTCGCGACGAACGCCGTCAGCAACAGAACCAGGCTCAGAACCGTAGCGATTAAGCGACTCCCGTGTGTTGTCCGCATCGTCTTTGTACCTTTCTGAATCAGTAAAATTCTTCGATTGAGACTTAGGCAAAGACCGTACCTCGACGGAGGCCGCGCGGGATTCAAGACGACATTCGCGCGTCCGTTTTCGCCCGCGCGGCGGGAGTGTGCCCGCTTTCGGCCCGGTTGCCGCGTGGCTTCAAAACAGCCATAATCCACGGCTCGCGCCGCTCGCGTGTCCGAACGCCCGTCGTCAGCGTCTTCGACTGAGACATTCAGGCCCGGACGCGGAGGCGAGCGCCGCGCGCGCCGAAGTTTTTAAAGCATGAACATCCTCGGCATCTCGGCTTACTATCACGACTCCGCCGCGTGCCTCGTGCGCGACGGCGAAGTTGTGGCCGCGGCGCAGGAGGAGCGCTTCACGCGCAAGAAGCACGACCACCGCTACCCTGCGCGCGCCGTCGAGTTTTGTCTGAAGCAAGCCGGAATCACGCCTGACCAACTCGACTACGTCGCCTTCTACGACAAGCCGCTCCTGAAATTCGAGCGGCTGTTAGAAACATATCTCGACTACGCGCCGCGCGGCCTTCGCTCATTCCTGATGGCGATGCCGCTCTGGCTGCGCGAGAAGCTCTGGATACGTGAGCAGGTCGCGAAGGAGTCGGGCTTCCGTAGCAAGGTGCTTTTCACCGAGCACCACGAGTCGCACGCTGCCTCTGCCTTCTTCCCCTCGCCCTTCGAGTCGGCGGCAGTGCTGACGATGGACGGCGTCGGCGAGTGGGCGACTTCTTCTTACGGCTACGGTCGCGGGAACGAGCTGCACCTTCTCTCCGAGCTTCACTTTCCGCACTCACTCGGAATGCTCTACTCGGCCTTCACCTACTACACGGGCTTCAAGGTCAACAGCGGCGAGTACAAGGTCATGGGACTCGCGCCCTACGGCGAGCCGCGCTACGTCCGACGGATACTCGACGAGCTTGTTGACCTGAGAGACGACGGCTCGCTCCGTCTGAACATGAGGTACTTCAACTTCGCCGCCGGGCTGACGATGACCGGCGCGCGCTTCGACGAGTTGTTCGGCGGCCCGCCCCGCGCGCCCGAAAGCGAGGTCACGCAGCGCGAGATGGACTTGGCGCGCTCCGTTCAGGAGGTCTGCGAGGAGGCGATGCTCCGCATGGCCCGCCACGCGCACCGCGAGACGGGCGAGAAGAATCTGTGTCTCGCGGGCGGCGTCGCGCTCAACTGCGTCGGCAACGGTCGGGTACTCCGCGAAGGGCCGTTCGAGCGAGTCTGGATTCAACCCGCGGCGGGCGACGCGGGCGGGAGCCTCGGCGCGGCGCTCTCGGTCTGGTACCAATACCTCGGCAACTCGCGCGACGTGAGGGAAGTCTGCCGCGGTCGCGCCGACGGAATGAAGGGCGCGTACCTCGGCCCGGAATTCACGGGCGACGAGATTGAAGAATTCTTGTTGACGAGCGGCGCGCGCTACCGCCGCGTCGAGCATTCAGATTTAGCGGAAACCGTCGCGCGGCTACTCGCCGACGAGAAGGTCGTCGGCTGGTTTCAGGGGCGGATGGAGTTCGGCCCGCGCGCGCTCGGCGCTCGGAGCATTCTCGGCGACCCGCGCTCGCCGCGGATGCAGTCGCAGATGAACCTCAAGATAAAATTCCGCGAAAGTTTCCGCCCGTTCGCGCCTTCGGTCTTGCGCGAGCGCGTCCGCGAATACTTCGAGATGGACTGCGACTCGCCCTACATGCTCCTCGTCGCGCCCGTGCGCGCGGAGTTGCGGCGCGAGATGAATGATGCCGAAGAACAACTCTTCGGCATCGAGAAGCTGAACATTCCGCGCTCGACGATCCCGGCGGTGACGCACGTTGACTACTCGGCGCGCGTGCAGACCGTCAGGCGCGAAGACAATCCGGCTTACTACGAACTGCTCTCGGCCTTCGAGCGTCTGACGGGCTGCGCCGTCGTCGTCAACACGTCCTTCAACGTCCGCGGCGAGCCTATCGTCTGCACGCCCGCCGAAGCCTTCGCCTGCTTCATGCGGACGGAGATGGACGCGCTCGTCCTCGGCGATTTTGTTCTCTTGAAAACTGAGCAAGGCGAGAGCGCCTTCGCGGAAGACCTTTCGTGGCAGGAGGAGTTCCAGCTTGATTGAGCCGCGCGGCAGCGTCACGAACACGCACGACGCGCGCGCGACCGACGCGCAGGCGCGCAAGACCGCGCTCCTGGTCGGGGGCGTGCTGCTTGCCATCGCGGCGTGGAATCTTTACCGCGGACGGATGGTTATCGTCGCGGTCTTCGGCGTCGTCGGCGCGTCGCTCCTCGTCGTCGGCCTCTTGCTTCCCGCGGTGGCCCGCGTCTTCCACACGGCATGGATGCGCTTCGCGTCGGCGCTCGGCTACGTCAACAGCCGCGTGCTCCTGACGTTGATGTACTACCTCGTGCTCACGCCCTACGGCTTCGCGATGCGGCTCGCGGGCCGCGATCCTTTAAAACGTCGCGCCAAACCGGGCGAGAGCTACTGGATTCCGCGCAAGACTACTCGGCAGACGCGCGAGCAGTTCGAGCGCCTTTTTTAATCTGAGCCGTTGAATGATTGTCGGGGCAGGGACAAGCCCTGCCCCGACAGAAATCGCTCGGCGTCTTAACTTTTATTGAGGTCAGATATGGGCAAGCTCTCGCTCGCCGGTGAGGTCTGGCTGTTCCTGCGGCAGAACAAGAAGCTCTGGCTTCTGCCGATCATCATCGTCCTGCTGCTGCTCGGCGTCCTGCTCGTCTTCGCGCAGTCGTCGGCGCTCGCCCCGTTCATATACACAATCTTCTGAGACCCCGCGTCCGAAAACCCCTCGCGTTAACAGTCTGCGCGCGCGCCGCGTCTTCATGGTCGGACGAGGCGGAAGGCCACGCGGGGCCTTATAATCCAACCGATGTTCGAGGTCGAGACAAGCAGCCTGCTCTTCATGGAGGGTGCGCGGCGGGAGGCGGAGGCACGAGCGCCGGAGGCCGCGCTCGTCGAGGCCGTGCGCGCGGGCGACCGCGATGCGTTCGCGCGCCTCTACGAAACCTACTCGCCGCTCGTCCACGGCGTGCTACTCGCGCGCGTCCCTTACGACGAAGTCGGCGATCTCGTGCAGGACGTTTTCCTCGTCGCCTTCCGCAAGCTCGGCTCCCTGCGCGACGCTTCGCGCTTCGGCCCGTGGGTCGCGATGATCGCGCGCAACCGCGCGACCGACTTCCACCGCCGCACGCGCGAGACCGAAGAGTTGCACGAGGGACTCTCGCGCGGCGCGGGCCGCGAGGCGGAGGCGCGCGAGGCGCTCGAAGTCATACGCTCTCTGCCCGAAGCCTACCGCGAGACACTTGTGCTCCGACTCGTCGAGGGCATGACCGGGCCGGAGATAGCCGAGCGCACGGGGTTGCAGCCCGCGTCGGTGCGCGTGAACCTGCACCGCGGGATGAAGCTCCTGCGGGAGAGGCTCGGAACGAAAGGTCGTGAAGCATGAGCGACTACCTTTGGGACAAGACCGGCGCACGCGACGCCGGGGTCGAGCGTCTGGAAAACCTGCTCGGCCAACTGCGACACAGGCCGCAGCCGTTCGCGTTGCCGGACGAGTTGACGACGACTCGCACACGCGACGCCGCGGCGTCGGGCGTTGAAGGTGCAGAGACGAATCGCGCGCGCGCCGGGGCGCTCGCGTTTCCCGAGCGACGACACGTCCGAACGTCCTGGCTCGCGGTCGCCGCGGTGCTCCTGCTCGCCTTCGTCGCGCTGGCGCTCGCGCTTCTGCGGACGGGCGCGACGGGAGGCAGTCAGCAGTCGGCGTCGCAGGTCGGCGTTGAAAATTCTCAGCCGGAGCAGCATCAATCCGCAGGCATTCAGACGCAAAACGGCGAGCGGCAAGCAGTCGTGTCGCCGACCGCCGATGTCGCGCAGACAGGAGAGAACGTCGCGCCGTCGTACGACAATGTGACGACCGCGACCGTCACGAGGAAGCCCGGCGCGCAACCCGCGGTCGTCAACGTGGCGCGCGAGACTCAGAGGAAAAGACAATCCGCGTTGAAGGAGAGACAGCCGACGCTCATCGCGAAGGGAGAGCAGCCGCAGCCGGCCCTCATCCCGACGCCCGATGCCGGCGGCAGCGTGACGCGCGCGGCGCAGTCTTCGGGTGCCGACGACTTGCCTCTCAAGACTCAGCTCGCGGCGAAGGAGCAGCTCATGTACGCGCTGCGGCTGACGAGTTCAAAACTGAGCGAGGTGCGCGCTAAGACCCTGGGCTTGGGCGACGCGAAGCGTGGATTCGTCGAGGGCAATCGAAACAAGTGAGCGCGCGGGCCTCGCACGGCTAAAAGGTGAAAACGCAAACGAGCCGCGCGAAGGCAGGACGAAGCCGCGCGCCGAGGTTAATCAGAGCAATCATGCGTTCGTCGTTCTTCAAATCGTTCGCCGCGAAGCTCGCCGCCGCCGCGCTGCTCGCGGCGTGCGCGTGCGTGTCGGCGTCCGCGCAGGACGCACAGCCGCCGAAAGGCCGACTGAAACTGGACAGCCTCGAACGCCTCACGTCCAAAGCGGAAGAGAAGGTCGAGATAGAGATTGACGGCGCGCTGATGAAGTTCGCCGCCTCGCTCCTCTCGTCCGACGACCCGGACGAGCGCGCGGTCAAGGAGGTCGTCGTGGGACTCAAGGGCGTTTACGTCCGAAGCTACGAGTCGAAGGCAGGCGCGCAGTTCACGGACGCAGACCTCGCGCCCTTGCGCGAGCAACTGCGCGGACAGGGCTGGTCGCGCATCGTTGACGTGAAGTCGCGCGATGAGGGCGACGACAACGCCGAGATTTACGTCCTGACCGAAGGCGAGAGCGTCGAAGGCATGACGATCCTCACCTTCGAGTCGAAGGAACTGACCGTCATCAACATCGTCGGCTCGATTGACCCCAACAAACTCCGTCTGCTCGAAGGCACACTCGGCATCCCGCATATTCACAAAGAGCACAAAAAGCAGAAGTAGAAGGCGAAGGAGAAGAAGCGAAAAGCCGAACTTTCGTCAGTCAACAACTGAGCGCCGCGCGTCAACGTTGACGCGCGGCGCTCTCAGTCTCTCCTTCTTTCACCTGTCGCCCTTTCGCCTTCACCACGGAAAGCCGCTGACCTCGACCTTGCCCGCGGGCCACTCGCGCAAGCCGCAGGGAAGCACCATGACGCGAAAAGGGGAGACGACTTTGCCCGAAGGCTGATCGAACTCGGCCTCCTCTTCGACGAGTCGCCAGCCCTGGCGCGCGTAGAAGGGCACGAGGCGCGGGAGGCAGAAGAGCATCCCGAACTCGACGCCCAGCTCGTCGCGCATGAACTCCGTTGCGCGTTTCATCGCGGCGTGGACGAGGTGTCGCCCTTGCGCTTCGGGAACGGTGACGACGCCGCCGATGCCGGCGACCCTCACGTCCGTCTCGCCCGCGCGCACGGTCGTCACGAGAACGCCGACGTGGCTGACCGCGCGCCCGTCCTCTTCGGTGATGAGGTGATAGTCCTTCGGTCGCCAGCGGTACAGCGCGTCCTCCGTGCCGAAGATGTTCTCGCCCCAGCCGAACAGCGTCCGGTGCTCGTCGTCGCCGAGGCGGTCTGCGATGCGAATCTCTACGCCCAAAGCTCTTCACGCTCCCTCGAAAAATTTGACGTTTGCCCTCGAAGACGAAAGGCAATATAGTGTGACAACACTCGGAGCGGCAAGACCGCTTAAAGCTTTCAAATTAGAAATACGACAAACGTCTTCGGAGGATGCCCGCACATGAAAAGGGTTCGTCTTCTCCCGCGCGCGCACGCCCGCGCGTCGGCGCTCCTGCTCGCCGCCTTTCTCCCATTCAGCGCCGCGACGCACGCGCGGCAGGAACAGTCTTCGCAGGCGCAGGGCGCGCAGCAGAGCCGGCAGCGCGGCGCGACCGAGCGAAAGCCTTTCGGCCCGCTCGCGTATCGTCCCATCGGGCCGTACCGCGGCGGTCGCGTTGACACCGTCGCGGGCGTGCCCTCTCAGCCGATGGTCTATTACTTCGGCGCGGCGGGCGGCGGCGGAGTCTGGAAGACGACCGACGGCGGCGTCAACTGGGAGCCGCTCGGCGATCAAGTGTTCAAGACCGGCTCGGTCGGCGCGATTGCCGTCTCCGAGTCAGACCCGAACGTCGTCTATGTCGGCATGGGCGAAGAGACTCTGCGCGGCAACGTCTCGCACGGCGACGGGATGTACAAGTCAACGGACGCCGGAAGGACTTGGAAGAAGATCGGACTCGACGACACGCGCCACATCGGGCGCATACGCGTCCACCCGCGCAACCCAGACCTCGTTTACGTCGCGGCCATCGGCCACTGCTTCGGCCCGAACGAGCAGCGCGGCGTCTTCCGCTCGAAGGACGGGGGCAAGACGTGGGAGAAGGTTCTCTACCGCACGGCGCAGGCGGGCGCGGACGACCTCGTACTCGACCCTTCAAACCCGAACGTCATCTATGCATCGTTCTGGCAGTACATACGCCGCCCCTGGGACTTCGAGAGCGGCGGCCCCGACAGCGCCTTCTTCAAATCCACGGACGGCGGCGACACCTGGACTGAGATCACGCACGCGCCCGGAATGCCGCGCGGAATCGTCGGCAAGATCGGCATCGCCGTCTCGCCCGCGAACCCTGATCGAGTGTGGGCGATTGTCGAGGCGGAGGACGGCGGCGTCTTTCGCTCCGACAACGGCGGGCGCACCTGGACGAAGACGAACGAGCAGCGCAACCTCCGGCAGCGCGCCTGGTACTACACGCGCATCTACGCCGACCCGAAGAACCCGGACACGGTTTATGTTTTGAACACCGGGATGTATCGCTCGAACGACGGCGGGCGCACGTTCACGCCCATTCAAACGCCGCACGGCGACAATCACGACCTGTGGATTGCGCCCGACGACCCCGCGCGCATGATCGAGTCGAACGACGGCGGCGCGAACGTCTCCTTCAACGGCGGTCGCACGTGGACTGAGCAGGATCAGCCGACCGCGCAGTTCTACCGCGTCGTACTCGACGACGATTTTCCGTACCACGTTTACGGCGCGCAGCAGGACAACTCGACCGTGGAGATAGCTTCGCGCACCGCCGACTTCGGCATTGACAAGGACGCGTGGTGGGACGTGGGCGGCGGCGAGTCGGGGTGGGTCGCGCCCAAACCGAACGACACGAACGTCGTCTTCGCCGGCTCGTACGGCGGATACCTGACGCGCTACGACCACCGCACGAAGCAACTCCGCGCCGTCAACGTCTGGCCCGACAACCCGATGGGCTGGGGCGCGGAAGGCATGAAGTATCGCTTCCAGTGGAGCTACCCGATTCTCTTCTCGCCCAACGACCCGAATGTTTTGTACGCCGCGGGCGACCACCTCTTCCGCTCGACGAACGAGGGGCAGACGTGGGAGATGATAAGCCCCGACCTGACGCGCAACGACAAGTCGAAGCAGGGGCCGGGCGGCGGGCCGATCACGAAAGACAACACGAGCGTCGAATACTACGACACGATTTTTACGGTCGCGGAGTCGCCGGTGCAGAAGGGTGTCATCTGGGCCGGCTCGGACGACGGACTCGTGCAGGTGACGCGCGACAACGGGAAGACCTGGACGAACGTCACGCCGAAGGAGATGCCGGAGTGGATTCAGATAAATTCCGTCGAGGCGTCGCCCGACGACCCCGCGACCGCGTACTTCGCCGCGACGATGTACAAGTGGGACGACTTCCGACCCTTCCTCTACAAGACGAACGACTACGGCAAGACGTGGAAGAAGATTGACAACGGCATCCCCGCGGGCGCATTCACGCGCGTCGTGCGCGAAGACCCGGCGCGGCGGGGACTCTTGTACGCGGGCACGGAACTCGGAATGTACATCTCGTTCGACGCAGGCGAGCACTGGCAGCCGTTCCAGTTGAATCTGCCTTACGTCCCCGTCACAGACCTCGCGATTCAGAAGCGCGACAAGGATTTGGTCGTCGCCACGCAAGGGCGCTCGTTCTGGATTCTCGACGACCTGCCGGTGCTTCACCAGTTGACCGACGCGATGCGCGCGGGAAACGGCGAGACGACCCTGCTCAAACCCGAAGACACTTATCGAACGCCGGGCGCGGGCGGGCCTCTGCCGCCGACGGCGACCATCGGACAGAATCCGCCGAACGGCGTCGTCGTCTATTATTATTTGAAGAACAGACCGGCCTCGGACGTGACGCTTGAGTTCTTCGACACCGCTGGCAAGTCAATACGCAAGTACACGGCGCGCGCTCCTCGTCCGCCTGCCGGCGGCGTCGCCGGGCGTCCCGGCGCTTCGACCGCGCCCGGCTCGGCGCAGGTGCAGCAGCCGCCCGAAGAGCCGCAAGCGCCTTCGGGCGAGGAGTCGTCGGAGTTCGTCGGTCGCCGCGGGGGCGCGGCGCGCGTCTCGACCGACGCGGGCCTCAACCGCTTCGTCTGGGATATGCGTTACCCCGACGCCGCGACGTTTCCCGGAATGATCCTCTGGGCGGGCGACGTGCGCGGCCCCCATGCCGTGCCCGGCACGTACACCGTCAAGCTCACAGCCGACGGGCAGACTTACACGCAGACCTTTGAAATCAAGAAAGACCCGCGGCTTTCGACCACGCCCGAACAGTTTCAGAAGCAGCTCGCGCTCTCCCTGAAGATTCGCGACAAGCTGACCGAGACGCACAACGCCGTCGCGCAGATACGCGACGTGAAGCGACAGTTGAACGACCTGCTCGCGCGCATCAATGATCAGCCGAACGCCGCGCCGGTCGTGGACGCGGGGCGCGCGCTGAACAATAAGTTGACGGCGGTCGAGGAGGAGCTTTACCAGACGAAGAATCAGAGCAGTCAGGACCCTCTGAACTTTCCCATCAAGCTCAACAACAAGCTGGCCGCGCTCGGCTCAATCGTCGCGAGCGCCGACGCCGAGCCGACCGACTCGTCCTATCAACTCTACGACGAACTCGCCGCGAAGATTGACGCGCAGTTGCAGGCGCTCAGCCGGATCATGTCCGCCGACCTCAAGAGCTTCAACAACCTCGTGCGCTCGTCCGACATCCCCGCCGTCATCGTCAAGCCTTCGCCCGCCGCCGCGGGAGCGCAGGCCGGGCCGGCGGGCGACGAGCAGGACGAACGCGTTGAGGAAGGAGACGAGGGCGGCGGTCGGTGATAGAATCCGACGCCGGGCGCGGCAAGGGCGAAGCCCACGCCCCGCGCCCGGCGTCAAACGTCCACACTCCGCAGGCTTTCTCGAAGAAGGCGGTGAACCATGCCCTGCCTCGCTACGAAAATTATTTCCGCTCGTCTCTTCTCAATCATCTCGGCGTCACTTCTCTTCGCGTCTGTGTGTTCCAGCGGCGCGTCCGCGCAGGGGCAGCAGGACAAGACGCAGCAGAAGCCCGAAGACGTTGTGCGCGTCGAGACCGAGCTTGTGCAGACGGACGTGACCGTCTTCGACCGCGACGGAAAGTTCGTCGCGGGACTCAGGCCCGAACAGTTCGAGGTCAAGGTTGACGGGCGCGTCGTGCCCGTCGCCTTCTTCGAGCGCGCGGGCGTCGTGAGTCTGAAGGAAGGGACGAGCGCGCCCGCGACGACGCCCTCGGCCTCGAACCCGCGTGCGGTTATGCGCGGTCGGCGCGTCGCCTTCTTCCTCGACGACGTGCACCTGTCGCCCGACAGCCTTGAGCGCGTGCGAAAGACGGTCGGGCAGTTCGTCGAGCGCGAGATGCTGCCGGGCGACGAGGTGATGATCGTCACGGCGACGGGGCAGTTGGGCTTCCTCCAGCAGTTCACCGACAACAGGGGCGTTCTGCGCGTCGCGCTCTCGCGCCTCGTCTTCAAGCCCTTCGCCGTGCGCGACTCCGAGCAGGTTCCGATGACGGAGTATCAGGCGCTCAAGGTTGACGCGGGCGACCGCGACGCGCTCACGCAGTTCGCCGCGATGCTCCTCGCGCAGACGAACCCGCCCGCGACACCCGTCGGCGTCGGCCCGCCCGCGGGCGGCTCGGTTTACACGAAGCCGAACAACGGGCAGCAGATCGGCATGACGCGCGAGCAGGCCGAAAACATGGTGAGGCAGCGCGCGCAGTGGATTCTCAAGCAGACATCCGACTACTCGCTCGGAACGCTCACGGCGCTCGAAGGGGTCGTGCGCGGCACGTCGCAGTTCGCGGGGCGCAAGCTCGTCTTCTTCGTCTCGGACGGATTTTTCCTGAACGACCGCAACACCGGCTTCGCCGACAGGCTGAAGCAGATAACGGACGCCGCGCTTCGTTCGGGCGTCGTCATCTACTCGATTGACGCGCGCGGTCTGGTGGGCGACACGGACGCGAGCAGCAACCGCGCGGATCAGGTCGGCAAGCTCTCGCGCATCAACGCGGGCGAACTCATCGCCTCGCAAGACCCGCTCAACGCGCTCGCGGGCGACACGGGCGGGCGCGCCTTCTTCAACACCGGCAAGTTCGACGAGGCGATGCGCGACGCGCTCGCCGAGAC
>Ga0209581_1001789_pt1 | contig 23292 bp, 20 predicted proteins | sample Coa_R2_FD_187160 | JGI IMG/M metagenome (GOLD analysis project Ga0209581, IMG submission 187160) | Surface soil microbial communities from Centralia Pennsylvania, which are recovering from an underground coalmine fire - Coalmine... | ecosystem: Environmental > Terrestrial > Soil > Unclassified ...
CGCCGGCGAGGTGGCCGGCGACGGCGAGGGGCGGCGCTTCCGGTCACCGCACATCTCGGTCGCCCTACCGCCGGCATTCGCGGGCGTCGCCCCGGGTCCGGCAACGCTCGGCATCCGGCCGGAACATCTGGAGGTGCGGCAGAACGGGTCGGGCTCGGCCGATATCGAGCTGCCGGTGCGCCTCGTCGAGCCGCTCGGCAAGGATACGCTGCTCTATTTCGACATCGGCGCCGAGCGTCCGTTCGTCGCAGTCAGCGAGGGCCTGTCGCTGGCCTCGATGCAGGCGGGCGAGCGCGTCGGCCTGACGCTGACGCGCGAGCGCCTGTTCCTCTTCGGGGCGAACGGAAAGCGGATCGCGCGCAACGGCGCGTCGTAGCCGCCGGACGTTCCGTCGCGCGGCGGCGGAGCCGCGGGCCGCCTCAGCGGGCGGGGTCGTGCCCCAGCACCATCTGCTTGCCGTGCGTCTCGACCCCGAGGAACAGGAACGACAGGCCGACCAGCAGCATCGCGAAGGCCAGGAACAGGAAGGCCGGAAACACCGCGGCCTCGGTCTGCTGCATCGACACCAGGTGGCTGGTGCCGGCGATCAGGGCGAGGCTCAAGGGGCCGATGATCTTGCCGAACCCGTTCGCCGTCTGGCCGAGGCCGGAGGAACGGGCGCCGAGATTGACCCCGTAGCTCTCCACCGTATAGGGCGCCAGGTTGGAGAAGCCGCCCTCGATGCAGAAGGTCGAACAGGCGAGCAGCACCACCATCAGCGGAATCTCGCCGATCATCACCGTGTTGTAATAGCCGGCGAGCGCCAGCGCGGCGGTGCCGCCGAAGCCCCAGATGATGCCGAGCAGCCGCCGCCCGATCAGCGGCGCGACGACGGTGACGACGATCTTGCCGGTGACGCCGGCGCCCGAGACGATGACGAAATAGGCGGCCGCCTGCGGCACCGGGATGTTGAGCAGCAGCGCGACGATCGTCGGCCCCCACAGATAGACGCCGTAGGCCGCGGTCGACGAGCCGCCCCAGATCAGGATGGTCTCGAAAAACATGCGCGGCTGCGACAGCAGGTCGAGCCAGTTGCCGCGCGGCTGCTGCACCGGCGGGACCGTCGGCAGCGGCACCCGTTCGAGCGGCAGGCGGAGGTAGCGCGCGACCTCGGCGCGGGCCTCGGCAAAGCGCCCCTTGGCGGTCAGCCAGCGCACCGATTCGGGGGTGAAAATCCACACCAGGACGCCGATGATCAGCGCGACGAAGCCGAGGAGCGCGACCCGGCGCCAGCCGTAGGGACCCATGATCGCCGCCGACACCGCCGGGGCGAGAAAGCCCCCGGCCGAGGCCCAGACGACGTAAAAGCTGGTGGCAAAGGTGCGGTAGCGGGTCGGCGTCAGCTCGACGACGACGGTCAGCGACGGCGTCACCGCCGCGGTCAGCCCGACGCCGACAAAGAAGCGCAGGATGGCGAACAGCCACCAGGCGCCCTCGGGGATGAAGGCGATCAGGCCCGAGCTCATCGCGCAGATGAAGGTGCCGATCACCATCTGCTGCTTGCGGCCCCAGGCATCGGCAAAGGAGCCGAACAGGATGGCGCCGACGATCGCGCCGACGCCGCCGCTGTAGAGGATCACCGCCGCCTGGCCGTAGGTGAGCTGCCACTCCTTGTTGACCGCCGCCAGCAGGTAGCCGACGACGAGGAAATCGAAAAAGTCGAAGACGAAGACGGCCGACATCAGGATGAAGATCATCCAGTAGCGCCGGTTCAGCGGCGCCGCGTCGAACATCGCCAGCAGGGATTCGGAAGTCTGCTCGGCCATGACGGTCCCCCCTCCGGATGAGCCGGCAGGGTGGACCCCCGCTTCTTGCCTTATGCGACAGCGTATCCGCCCGCCGCCAACCGCGTCAACGTTGCGGACGGCGCGGCGGTGGCGCCGACCGCCGGCGCGCGCTAATCTCGCCGGCGCATTCTCGGGACCCCATCTGTCGGCCATGCAGCAGCAGATCCGCATCCGCGGCGCGCGGGAGCACAACCTCAAGAACATCGACGTCGACCTGCCGCGCGACAGCCTGGTGGTGATCACCGGGCTGTCCGGCTCGGGCAAGTCCTCGCTCGCCTTCGACACCATCTATGCCGAGGGCCAGCGCCGCTATGTCGAGAGCCTGAGCGCCTATGCCCGGCAGTTTCTCGAACTGATGCAGAAGCCGGACGTCGATTCGATCGAGGGCCTGTCGCCGGCGATCTCGATCGAGCAGAAGACGACCTCGCGCAACCCGCGCTCGACCGTCGGCACGGTGACCGAGATCTACGACTACATGCGCCTGCTGTGGGCGCGGGTCGGGGTGCCGTACTCGCCGGCGACGGGACTGCCGATCGTCAGCCAGACCGTGTCGCAGATGGTCGACCGCGTGCTGGCGATGCCCGAGGGCACCCGGCTCTATCTGATGGCGCCGATCGCGCGCGGGCGCAAAGGGGAATACCGCAAGGAGCTGGCCGATCTGCAGAAGCGCGGCTTCCAGCGGGTCAAGGTCGACGGCACGATGCGCGAGATCGACGAGGTCCCGGCGCTCAACAAGAACCTGAAGCACGACATCGAGGTCGTCGTCGACCGGCTGATCGTCGGCCCCGATCTCGGCAACCGCCTTGCCGACTCGTTCGAGACCGCGCTCGCCCTTGCCGACGGCATCGCCGTCACCGAAAACGCCGATTCCGGCGAGCGGGTGATCTTTTCCGCCAAGTTCGCCTGCCCGGTCTCCGGCTTCACGATCCCCGAGATCGAGCCGCGGCTGTTCTCGTTCAACAACCCGTTCGGCGCCTGCCCGTCCTGCGACGGGCTCGGCACCAAGCTGTATTTCGACCCCGATCTGGTGGTCCACGACGACAGCCGCACCCTGCACGGCGGCGCGGTCAGCCCGTGGGCGCATTCGAGCTCGCCCTATTATGCCCAGACGCTGGAAAGCATCTGCCGGCATTTCCGCCAGAGCATGCACACGCCGTGGCGCGACCTGCCGGAAAAGATGCGGCAGACGATCCTCTACGGCTCGGGCGGCGAGCCGATCAAGATGACCTATGACGACGGCCTGCGGCAGTATTCGACCGAACGGCCGTTCGAGGGGGTGCTGCCCAACATGGAGCGGCGCTTCCGCGAGACCGACAGCGCCTGGGTGCGCGAGGAGCTGGGCCGCTACCAGGCGGCGAAGACCTGCGAGGTGTGCGGCGGCGACCGGCTCAAGCCCGAGGCGCTCGCGGTCAAGGTCGCCGGCAAGCACATCAGCGAGGCCGCCGCGCTGTCGATCCTCGGCGCGGTCGAGTGGTTCGCCGGCGTCGAGGCGACGCTGACCCCGAGCCAGCGCGAGATCGCCGGCCGCATCCTCAAGGAGATCAACGAGCGGCTCGGCTTCCTGAAGAATGTCGGGCTCGAATACCTGACCCTGTCGCGCTCGTCGGGCACCCTGTCGGGCGGCGAGAGCCAGCGCATCCGCCTCGCCTCGCAGATCGGCTCGGGGCTGACCGGGGTGCTCTACGTGCTCGACGAGCCGTCGATCGGGCTGCACCAGCGCGACAATGCGCGGCTGCTGGCGACCTTGCGGCGGCTGCGCGACCTCGGCAACACGGTCATCGTCGTCGAGCACGACGAGGAGGCGATCCGCAGCGCCGACTATCTCGTCGATATGGGGCCGGGGGCCGGGGTGCATGGCGGCCATCTCGTCGCCGAGGGCACGCCCGAGGAGGTGATGCGCACGCCCGACAGCATCACCGGGCAGTACCTGACCGGGATGAAGCAGATCCCGATCCCCGCCGAGCGCCGCCGCGGCCATCCGCGCCAGATTCTCCGCCTGGTCGGCGCCAGCGGCAACAACCTGAAGAACATCACCGCGGAAATTCCGCTCGGCACGTTCTGCTGCGTCACCGGCGTGTCGGGCGGCGGCAAATCGACGCTGATCGTCGAAACCCTGTACAAGGCGCTGGCCAAGCGGCTCAACAACTCGCGCGAGCAGGCGGCGCCGTTCGAGCGGCTCGAGGGCGCCGAGTTCCTCGACAAGATCGTCGATATCGACCAGTCGCCTATCGGCCGCACCCCGCGCTCGAACCCGGCGACCTATACCGGCTGCTTCACCCCGATCCGCGACTGGTATGCCGGGCTGCCCGAGGCCAAGTCGCGCGGCTACCAGCCCGGGCGCTTCTCGTTCAACGTCAAGGGCGGGCGCTGCGAGGCCTGCCAGGGCGACGGCGTCATCAAGATCGAGATGCACTTCCTGCCCGACGTCTACGTGCAGTGCGACGTGTGCAAGGGGCGGCGCTACAACCGCGAGACGCTGGAGGTCACGTTCCGCGGCAAGTCGATCGCCGACGTGCTCGACATGACGGTGGACGAAGGCGCCGATTTCTTTCGCGCGGTGCCGGCGATCCGCGACAAGCTGGTAACGTTGCAGCGGGTCGGGCTCGGCTACATCCATATCGGCCAGCCGGCGACAACCCTGTCGGGCGGCGAGGCGCAGCGCGTCAAGCTCGCCAAGGAGCTGTCGCGCCGCGCCACCGGCCGCACCCTCTACATCCTCGACGAGCCGACCACCGGGCTGCATTTCGACGACGTGAGAAAGCTGCTCGACGTGCTCCACGCCCTGGTCGAGCAGGGCAATACGGTGCTGGTCATCGAGCACAACCTCGAGGTCATCAAGACCGCCGACTGGATCATCGACCTCGGCCCCGAAGGCGGTGACGGCGGCGGCCGCATCGTCGCCACCGGCACGCCCGAGGAGGTCGCCCTGGTCGAGGACAGCCATACCGGGCAGTATCTGCGCCCCTACCTCGCCCGCCAGCCGTCGCAGCGCCGCCGGCGCGCGGGATAGCTCACTCCGGCGCGGGCGGCGGGGTGCGCAGCTCGGCCGCTTCGGGCGCCAGATCGTTGGCGATGCGGAAATGCCGGTCGGCGGTCTCGCGATCGCCGCGCGCCTGAGCCACCAGGGCGAAGTTATAATTGGTCTCGGGGTCTTGCGGGCGCAGGCGCAGGGCCGTCGCATAATGTTCTTCGGCGCCGGCAAGATCGCCCTTGCCGAGCAGCAGCACCGCGAGGTTGCTGTGCGCCTCGGCGTAATCGGGCGCGGCGCGGAGCGCGGCGCGGTAGTGCTGTTCCGCGGCGTCCGCCTCGCCGCGGGCTTTGAGGAACATCGCGTAGTTGTAATGCGCCTCGGGATAGTCGGGCCGCAGACGCAGCGCCTCGCGGTAGTGCGCCTCGGCGCCGGCGGGATCGCCCTTGCGTTCGAGCAGGCTGGCATAGTTGCCATGCGCCTCGGCGGCGCCCGGGCGCAGGCGCAGCGCCTCGCGGTAATGCTCGTCGGCTTCGCGGTCCTCGCCGCGCGCCGCCAGCAGATTGGCGTAACGGTGGTGGGCGTCGGTGTAGTCGGGGTTCCAGCGGATCGCCTCGCGATAGTGCTCGGCGGCGCCGGCCATGTCGCGCTCCTGCTCCAGCAGGATGGCGAAATTGTAGTGCGCCTCGGCATAGCGCGGCGCCAGATCCAGCGCGGTGCGGTAGTGTGCGGCCGCCGCCTCGATCTCTCCTCGGCCTCTGAGCAGCACCGCCAGGTTATGGTGCGCCTGGGGATAATGCGGGCGCAGACGCAGCGCCCGTTCGTAGCACTCCGCCTCGTCGTCGCTGTTTTCCTGGGCGGTGCCGATCATCGCCACGGCGCGGAGGAACCAGTCTTCCGCGGTCAATTCGGCGTCGGGCCGGGCGGCGAGCGCCGCCCAATCCACCGCCCGCACCCGGTAGAGCCGGCGCTGCGGCAGACGATCGCCGGGCAGAACGTGCACCCCGGCCTCCTCGTACGCGTAGAGCGACAGGTCGATCAGCTCGATCACGGTCTGCGTCACCGTCAGCGTGTCGGGCACGGCGGCATCCGCGACGCGCCGGGCGACGCCGATGGCGCGGCCGACCCGGGCGCCGCCCGGCAGCTCGGCGCAGTCGCCGAAATGGCAGCCGAGGCGCAGCCGCATCTCCGGCATGGCGCCGGCGGCAAGGACCTGCCGGCGCTCGCGCCAGATTGCGATCAGCTTGAGACCGAAATGCACCGCGGAATCCGCCGAGTCGAACAGCAACAGCGGCCCGTCCCCGGCAAAACGCTCGCAGCGGCCGCCGTACTGGCCGGCAACCGACTGCGCGGTCCGGCGATATTCGGCGACGACCGCGGCCATGGGCTCGGGCGGCGCGCGGCTCCATGCCGCCGAATCCCGCTCCAGATTGGAGAAGACGATCGCGAAATAGCTGGCCATCGCGGACAACCCACACCGACTGTATACTAATGACCGCCCCGCCGCCCGCACGTTGCTATAAAAGGGATGTAACGAGCCATGCCGCAATACATGCGGGTGGAGAAATCCTCCTGCCCCATCGCCGGCGCCTTGCCGCCGACGGCTCGCAAAGGCCAACGCGAACGCCCGGCTGCCGTTGCGGCGGGCGGCCGAGGGCGCTTACATCAGCGGCGACGGGACCGACTGAGGCGGCGATGAACGCGGCGCGCGGGCGGGCGATCGAGCGGGTTCGGCGGATGGCGGCAGAGCTGCCGCGGCGCGGCGGCGAAAGCGGGTAACCCATGGCCGCCGCGGTTCACATCGTCGGCGGCGGGCTGGCGGGCAGCGAGGCGGCGTGGCAGCTCGCCCGCGCCGGCGTGCCGGCGATCCTGCACGAGATGCGGCCGCTGCGCGGCACCGAGGCGCACCAGGGCGGCGGGCTTGCCGAGCTGGTCTGCTCCAACTCGTTCCGCTCCGACGACAGCGGGCGCAGCGCGGTCGGCCTGCTGCACGAGGAGATGCGGCGCTGCGGCTCGCTGATCCTCGCCGCCGCCGACCGCTGCCGGCTTCCGGCCGGCACCGCCCTGGCGGTCGACCGGATCGGCTTTTCCGCCGCGGTCGAGGCGGCCCTGGCGGCCGAGCCTCTGGTTCATATCCGCCGCGAGGAGATCGCCGGGCTGCCGCCGGCGGAGTGGGACGAGGTCATCGTCGCCACCGGGCCGCTGACCTCGCCGGCCCTCGCCGCGGCGCTGGTCGGGCTGACCGGCGAGGACGCCCTCGCCTTTTTCGATGCGATCGCGCCGATCGTCTATCGCGACACGATCGACTTCGAGATCGCCTGGTTCCAATCGCGCTACGACAAGCCCGGCCCCGGCGGCGACGGCGCCGATTACGTCAACTGCCCGCTCGACCGCGAGCGCTATGCGGCGTTCGTCGCCGCCCTCCTCGCCGGCGAGACGATCGAGTTCCGCGAGTGGGAGAAGAGCACACCCTATTTCGACGGCTGCCTGCCGATCGAGGTGATGGCCGCGCGCGGGCCCGATACCCTGCGCTGGGGCCCGATGAAGCCGGTCGGGCTGCGCGACCCGAGAACCGGCCGGCGGCCGCACGCGGTCGTGCAATTGCGCCAGGACAACGCGCTCGGCACGCTTTACAACATGGTCGGCTTCCAGACCAAACTGCGCCACGGCGAGCAGGTCCGCATCTTTCGCACGATCCCCGGTCTCGAACGCGCCGAGTTCGCCCGGCTCGGCGGGCTGCACCGCAACACCTTCGTCAACGGCCCGTGCCTGCTCGACCGCGAACTGCGCCTGAAGGCCGAGCCGCGGCTGCGTCTTGCCGGGCAATTGACCGGGGTCGAGGGCTATGTCGAAAGCGCCGCGATCGGGCTGCTCGCCGGGCGCTTCGCCGCCGCCGCGCGACTGGGCCGGCCGGCCGAGCCGCCGCCGCCGACCACCGCATTGGGCGCCATCCTCGCCCACGTCACCGGCGGCGGGCGGAGCGCCGATTTCCAGCCGATGAACGTCAATTTCGGTCTGTTTCCGCCGCTCTCGCCCGATCCCGGGCGGCACGCCGACCGCAAGCCGCTCTACACCGGGCGGGCGCTGGCGGATTTGTCCCATTGGCTCGGCCGCGCCGAGGCGGCAAGGTAGCGGTCCCGATCCTTTGAGGGGGAGGCGCGGATGCCGATCCGCACCGGCCAGGCGTTTCTCGAAGCCCTGCGCGACGACCGCCACATTCAGCTCGACGGCGAACGCATCCGCGACGTGACCAGGGACCGGCGCCTCGCCGGTGCGGCGCAGACGATGGCCGAGCTGTACGACATGCAGCACGACCCCGCGCTGACCGCGAGGATGACCTTCGCCTCGCCGTCGAGCGGCGAGCCGGTCGGCCTGTCGTTCATCGAGCCGAAGACGGTCGACGAGCTGATCCGCCGCCGCGACATGGTCAAAATCTGGATGGACGCGACCTGCGGCATGTTCGGGCGCAGCCCGGATTTCCTCAACATCATGCTGACCGGGCTCGCCGCCGCGGCGCCGGTGTTCGGCCGCTTCGGCGACAACCTGCGCGCCTATCACACCTTTGCCCGCGAGCGCGACCTGGCGATGACCCATACCCTGCTCAACCCCCAGGTCGACCGCTCGCGCCCGGTCGAGCGCCAGGAGAAGGACGTCGCCGCCAAGATCGTGCGCGAGACCGATGCCGGCATGGTCGTTTCCGGCGCCCGCATGGTCTCGACCCTGTGCGCCTATTCTGACGAGCTGCTGGTGATGCCGTCGACCTTTCTCGCCAGCAACAAGGAGGCCGAGCCCTACGCCTTCGGCTTCGCCATCCCGGTGGCGACGCCGGGGCTGCGGTTCATCTGCCGGCCGAGCGTCGTCCACCTGGGGGCCGCCTCGCCGATGGATTTCCCGCTGTCATCGCGGCTCGACGAGCAGGATGCGATGGCGGTGTTCGACAATGTGCTGGTGCCGTGGGAGCGCGTCTTCATCCACCGCGATCCCGAATTGTGCAACGGCCTGTTCAACCGCACCGGGGCGATGTCGCAGGTCATGCACCAGACCTCGACGAAAAATCTCGCCAAGGCCGAATACATGATGGCGCTCGGCTTTGCGATCGCCAGATCGACCAATATCGACGCGCATCTCCACGTTCAGGGGCTGCTCGCCGAACTGATCCAGCATGCCGAGTTCGTGCGCTCGTGCATCCGCGCCAGCGAAGCCGACGCGGCGATCGGCCCGTCCGGGCTGATGACCCCGGCGGCGATGCCGCTGTGGACGGTGCGGATGATGTTTCCGCCGATGTTCATCCGCGCCTGCGAGATCATCCAGATTCTCGGCGCCGGCGGTCTCGTTTCGGTGCCGTCCTATGCCGAGCTCGCCGGTCCCGCGGCGGCCGACGTCGCCGCCTATGCCCAGGCCGCCAACGCCGACGCGGCGACCCGCGTCAAGCTGTTCCGGCTGGCCTTCGACACCGCGGTGTCGTCGTTCTCCGGGCGGCAGCAGCTTTACGAGCGCTATTACTCGGGCGATCCGGTGCGGCTCGCCGGTGCGCTTTACGCGCTGTACGACAAGGCGCCGCACATCGACCGCATCCACGCCATGCTCGACGAGCTGGAGCGGCGCTCCGCCGGCGTCACGCAAACGCCGGCATGACCTCCTTGGCGAACAGCTCGACCGAGCGCATCGCCTCGTCGTGCGTCATCCGGCCGAAGGCGAAGTCGCAGACGTAATAATTGACGCCGGTGGCGGCGATCTCCCGGGCGATATAATCGCGCACCATGTCCGGGGTGCCGGCGATGGCGTCGCCGTGCCGCTGCAGCGTCTCCCATTCCGGCGGCAGGGCGGCTTCGAGCGGGAACGGCACGTTGTACTCGTGCCACAACTTGCCCATGTGGTAGCGCCAGGCCGGATAGGCGCGATCGGCGGTCTCGCGCGCCGCGGCCTCGGTTTCGGCGATGACGATGTGGCGGTTGACGCCGAGCAGCGGCAAATCCGCCTCGGCGCGGCCGAGCCGTTTCCATTCGGCGCGGTAGGCATCGGTGATCGCGCGGACCTGGGCGGGCGGACGGCGGGTCACGGTATTGGCGGCGTTCGCCGCGCACCAGCCGACGCTGTCCGGGTTGCCGAGCCCGTACCACAATTCGGGATAGGGCTGCTGCACCGGCTTCATCGCGATCGGCACGTTGTCGAAATGGTAGAACCGGCCGTGGAAGGTCAGGCGGTCTTCGGTCAGGCCGCGGCGGACGACCTCGAAGCATTCGCGGAACTGCGCCGCGCCGGTGGCGAAATCGACCCCGTAGAAGCCGACCTCGACCGGCGAGATGCCGCGGCCGACGCCGTAGAGAAAGCGCCCGCCCGACATCTGGTCGAGCATGCAGATCTCGTCGATCAGGCGCAGCGGGTGGTAGAGCGGCAGCAGGTAGACCATCGGGCCGAACTTGAGCTGCTTTGTGCGCTGCGCCACCGCCGCGAGGAACACCCCGGGCGACGGCGCGTAGCCGAGCGGGGTGTTGTGATGCTCGGCCAGGTGGTAGGCGTGGAACCCGGCGCGGTCATAGGCCTCGATCAGCCGGAGCCGGTCCTCGAAGTGCCGGCCCAGCGGTTGCCCGCTGTCGTCGAGATGGTCGAAAATGCCGAACCGCATGTGCCTCTCCAGTCGCCGCGGCGTTAGCTTAGGCGATAGTATCGCGGGCCGCCGGCGCATTCCAGGAGCCGGGCAGACGAAAGGCGGGACGATGGCCGATCTCGGATTGACCCACATCGCCTTCTCGGTGCGCGATCTCGCAGCGAGCGTCGCGTTTTACGAGAAGTATGCCGGCATGTCGGTCGTGCACCGCCGCATCGACGAAGGCAGCGTGCGCGTCGCGTGGGTGACCGACCGGACTCGTCCGTTCGTCGTCGTTCTGATCGAGGGCGTGGGCGGCAGCGACACGCCGCTCGGCCCGTTTGGCCATCTCGGCGTCGCCTGCAAGAGCCGCGACGAGGTCGATCGGCTCTGCGCGCTCGCCGCTGGCGAGGGCCGGCTGCGCAAGCCGGCGACCGACTCCGGTCCGCCGGTCGGCTATTGGGCTTTCATCGCCGACCCCGACGGCAACACCCTCGAAGTCTCCTACGGTCAGGAGATCGGGCTCACGCTCGAGCAGCCGTAGCAGAGGACTCCGTCCGCGCGGCGCCCGCTATGCAGCGGCCAGCATCGCGTCGGAAATCTTCTCGGCGGTCATCAGGGTGGGGAAATTGGTGTTGGCGCACGGCACGGTCGGAAACAGCGAGGCATCGACCACCCTGAGTCCGGCGACGCCGCGGACCCGCCCCTGGTTGTCGGTCACCGCCATCGGGTCGCCGTCGGCGCCCATGCGGCAGGTGCAGGTGGCGTGCCACACCCCGATCGTCGCCGTCCGGATGAAATCCTCGAGCGCGTCGTCGTCGGTCATCAGCTGGTCGAAGCGATAGCCCTCGACGATGAACCGGTCGATCATCCACCGCCGCAGCCAGGCCGGGCCGTCGAGCAGCTTGGCGACCAGGCTGGTGATGCGCCGGTTTTTTTCGTTGACGACGCCGATCGCGCGGACCCGGTCGCTGTAGCTGGCGGGGAACGGGTCGCTCGTCGCCTCGCGCAGGGCCGCGCTCATCTGCATCTCGCCGAGCATGCGGAACCCCTGCATCAGCCGGTCGAGGTCGCGCCGGTCCGACAGCAGGTTGAACTCGACGATCGGCTCGGCGCGCCAGTCGCGGCTGGCGAGCTTGACCTGGCCGGTCTCCGAATAGGTCTTGTAGACCGCGAGCAGCAGCGAGGCGATCTGTTCGCCGACGGCGTGCCAGGCCGATTTCGACACCGCGACGGCAAACATGTCGCCCGGCGGCGCGCCGCCGATCTTCGAGGAATAGCGCAGGGCCAGCAGGATGTGGCGGCGGGTGATGCCGTTGAGCCGCGCCTCCGGCTTCATGAACGACGACACCGAGACCGCGGGGTGGTCCATCAGCCGCTGGCCGACGCCGGGAAGGTTGGCGCGCACCTCGATCCCGAGCTCGCGCAGATGCGCCGCGGGCCCGATCCCGGCGCGCAAGAGGTGTGCCGGCGAATGGATCGCGCCGGAACAGACGATGACCTCCCCGCGCGCCTCGGCGACGCGGAACTCGCTCTCCCGGCCTTTGACCAGCGCCTTGACCCCGACGCATCTGCCGCCTTCGAACAGCAATTCCTGCACCTGGGTCTCGGTCGAGATCGTCAGGTTCCTGCGCCGCCGCGTGCCGTTGTCGAGATAGCCGATCGCCGCCGACACCCGGCGGTCGTAGAGGTTGGAGATGGTGATCGGGAAGTAGCCGTCCTTGAACTCGCCGTTCTGGTCCTCGATGTACTCGTACCCGGCCTCGGCGAACGCCTTGGCGACGGCCTTGGCATGGCCGTTCCACATCTCCGGGAAGATGCGGCGGACCGGGATGCGCCCCTCCTTGCCGTGGTAGGGGCCGTCGAAATCCATGTCGCGCTCGACCTTCTTGAAATAAGGCAGCACGTCGTCCCAGCCCCAGCCGGCGGCGCCGCGCTCGACCCACTCGGCGTAGTCGGACGGCGCGCCGCGATTGGCGAGCTGGCCGTTGATCGACGAGCCGCCCCCGAGCACCCGTGCCTGCTCGTATTTGCGCAAGGGCGGGCGGATTTCCGGCTGGTTGTGCGAGACGATCTGGGTGTGGACCTTCAGCTCCTGCCAGTGGAAGCGCGGATCGAAATAGGCGGTGCCGGGATAGGAATCGAGGATTTCGGGAGGCACCTTGCCGTCGGGCGTGTCCTGTCCGGCCTCGCACAAGAGGACCTGGTTGGCGCTTTTCGCCGACAGCCGGTTCGCCATCACCGACCCGGCCGAGCCGCCGCCGACAATGATGTAGTCGTAAACCATCGCCCCGCCCCGTCTTCTGCGGTTTCGCTCCTGCCGCGATGTTATCCGATTCGGCCGGAATCGACACCCACGTCGGGGTCGGCGGCGCTATCCGGCGACCATCGCGTCCGAAGCCGCGATCGCCGGCCGCGGAGCCGGTCGCGTCCGCTGAGCCTCGTCGCCGCCCTCCACTGCCGCCTTTCGCCCTCACCCGCCGCCGATCTTCGGGATCAGGTAGACCTCGGCGTCGGGTGCCAGCCGTTCCGCGTAGGCGTCCTGGAAAATCTCGCCGTTGATGGCGACCGCCATGCCTTCGTCGATCTGCCGGCCGAGGCCGGGGAAACGGCGGTCGAGCTCGCGGATCATGCGATGGACGGTGTCGGCCTCGACCTCGAACTCGCTCTGCCCGCCGGTGAGCCGGCGGGCCGCCACCCCGGAGATGACGACCCGCGGCAAGCCCCTACTCCGCCGCCTCCTTCAGCGTGCCGGCGTCGAGCGCGGCGCGCAGCTTCGGGGGCGAGATCGGCAGGTCGCGCATGCGCATGCCGGTGGCGTCGGCGATCGCGTTGGCCACCGCGGCCATCGGCGGCACGATCGGCACCTCGCCGACGCCGCGCGCCCCGAACGGGTGGCGCGGGTTCGGCACCTCGATCATCACCGGCTCGATCATCGGCATATCCGAGGCCACCGGGATGCGGTAGTCGAGGAAGCCGGCGTTATCGAGGCGCCCGTCCTTGTCGTAGATGTACTCCTCGTTGAGCGCCCAGCCGATGCCCTGGGCGACGCCGCCCTGAATCTGTCCCTCGACATAGGACGGGTGGATCGCCCGGCCGACATCCTGGATTGCGGTATAGCGCAGGATCTTGACGTGGCCGGTCTCCGGATCGACCTCGACGTCGCAGATATGGGTGGCGAAGCCGGGGCCGGCGCCCTGCGCGTTGATCGACACCTCGGCGCTGATCGGCCCGCCGGTGCGCCCGGACTTCAGCGCGATCTCGGCCAGCGACAGCGGCTCGAAATTGCCGGCATTGGCACCGGCCGGGACGGCGTAGCCGTCTTTCCATTCCACCGCTTCGGGGCTGATGTCCCAGATCATCGCGGCGCGCTTCTTCAGTTCGACGACGACCTTTTCCGCCGCCTGGGTCACCGCCATGCCGGTGGCGAAGGTGACGCGGCTGCCGCCGGTCAGGAAGGTGAAGCCGATCGAGCTGGTGTCGCCGACCACCGGCCGCACCCGGTCGTAGGGGATGCCGAGCACCTCGGCCGCCATCATCGCCATCGAGGCGCGCGAGCCGCCGATGTCGGGGTTGCCCTCGACCACCGTCGCGGTGCCGTCCTCGTTGATGTGGCAGGCCGCGCTCGACTCGCCGCCGATGTTGAACCAGAAGCCGCTGGCCACGCCGCGGCCCTGGTTGGGACCGAGCGGCGCCTTGTAGTGCGGATGGTTCTTCGCCGCCTCGACCGTCTGCACATAGCCGATGTTGGTGAAGGTCGGGCCGTGCGCGGTCTTGGTGCCGTCCTTGGCGGCGTTGATCTCGCGCAGACGCAGCGGATCGATCTTCAGCATCCGCGCTAGCTCGTCGAGGCAGCTTTCGACGCCGAACGACGAGTTCGGCGCGCCGGGAGCGCGATAGGCCGCCACCTTCGGCCGGTTCGACACCACGTCGTAGCCGACGATGTTGACATTGGGCAGGTCGTACATGGCAAAGGCGCACATGCAGCCGGGCCCGACCGGCGAGCCGGGGAAGGCGCCGGCCTGGTACTTGAGCAGCAGCTCGGCGGCGACGATTCGGCCGTCGCGCTTGGCGCCGAGCTTGACCTCGATGACGCTGCCCGCGGCCGGTCCGGTGCCGCGGAACACCTCTTCGCGGCTCATCACGATCTTGACCGGGCGGCCCGCCTGCTTCGACAGCGCCAGCGCCACCGGCTCGAGATAGACCAGGGTCTTGCCGCCGAAGCCGCCGCCGATCTCGGCCGGCACCACGCGGATGTTGGCGATGTCGATGCCGAGCAGTTTGGCGCAATAGGCGCGCACCATGAACTGGCCCTGGCTCGAGCTCCAGATCGTGCACTGCCCGTCAGGGGCGGCGGAGACGACGCAGGCATGCGGCTCGATATAGGCCTGGTGCACCGGCTGCGTCGTGTAGCGCCGCTCGATCACCACCTCGGCCTCCTTGAAGCCGGCGGCGACGTCGCCCTTGGTGAATCCCACCTTTTTGGCGATGTTCGACGGCTTGGTCGGCTTCGGCTCGACCCCCGAGGTGAACAGGTCCTCGTGCAGGATCGGAGCGTCCGGGGCCATCGCCGCCTCGACGTCGATGACGTGCGGCAGGACCTCGTACTTGACATCGATCAGCTCGACCGCCTCTTCGGCGATCGCCTGGCTGGTCGCCGCCACCGCGGCGACCGCGTGCCCGTCGTAGAGCACCTTGTCCGCCGCCATGCAGTTGCGCGACAGGTCGCGGAAGTTCATCGGCCCTTCGCCCATGAAGGCCTCTTCCGAGGGAATGCTCGGAAAGTCGGCGGCGGTGACGACGGCCTTGACCCCCGGCAGGGCGCGCGCCTTCGACGTGTCGATCGACAGGATGCGGGCATGCGCGTGCGGGCTGCGCTTGATCTTGCCCCACAGCATGCCGGGCATCACCATGTCGGCGCCGAACGCGGCGCGGCCGATGACCTTGTCGACCCCGTCGGGACGGATCGGCCGGGTGCCGACGACTTTCAGACCGTCTATCGCCATGAACTGTCTCCTGTTCGACTAGCGGCCGGCCTCGGCGCGCATCACCGCCGCGGCGTCGAGCACGGCGCGGATCACCTTGTCGTAGCCGGTGCAGCGGCACAGATTGCCCGCCAGCCAGTAGCGCGTTTCTTCCTCGGTCGGGTTGAGGTTGACGTCGAGCAGCGCCTTCGCCGCGACGATCAGGCCGGGGGTGCAGAAGCCGCACTGCAAGGCCGCATGCTCGAGGAATTTCTGCTGCACCGGGTGCAGCTTGTCGCCCTGGGCGATGCCCTCGATGGTCTGGATCGAATGGCCCTCGGCCTCGACCCCGAGCATCAGGCACGAGCACATGACATTGCCGTCGACGATGATGCTGCAGGCGCCGCAATCGCCCGAGCTGCAGCCCTCCTTGCTGCCGGTCAGCCCGAGCTCGTCGCGCAGCACGTCGAGCATCGTCTGCTGCGCCTCGCACAGATACTCGACCGGCTCGCCGTTGATCGTCGTGGTTACGTGGTACTTGCTCATCAGACACTCTCCCGGAAGGGTCAGCGCGCCGCGGCGCGCTCGAAGGCGATGGCGGCGGCGCGACGCGCGAGGACGCCGGACACCTTGGTGCGGTACTCGATCGTGCCGCGCTTGTCGCTGATCGGCTTGGCCGCGCGCTGCGCCGCGGCGTCGAGCCTGGCCAGCGTGTCGGCGTCGAGCTTGTGGCCGATCAGGGCCTGCGCCGCCTCCTCGACGATGACGATGGTCGGCGCCACCGCGCCGAGCACGACCCGCGCATCGACGCAGGTGCCGGAGTCGTCGAGCGTGACGTTGACGCCGCAGCCGACCACCGCGATGTCCATCTCGGTGCGCGGGATGAAGCGCAGATAGGCGTCGCACTGGTGCGGCTTGGGCTTGGGAATGTGGAATTCGATCAGAAACTCGCCCTTGCCGAGCGAGGTCCGGCCCGGCCCGGTCGGGATCGCCTCGACCGGCACTTCGCGGCGGCTGCCGCCCGGCCCGGCGACGACGACCGTGGCGCGCGCGGCGACCACCGCCGGCACGCTGTCGGCCGCCGGCGAGGCGTTGCACAGGTTGCCGGCCAGCGAGGCGCGGCCCTGGATCTGGGTCGAGCCGATCAGGTCGGTGCCCTCGACGATGCCGGGATAGTCGCGCTCCAACCCCTTGTGGTCGCTGATCATCACCCCCGGCGTCGCGGCGCCGATGACATAGCGGTCGGCCTCCTCGCGGATGCCGATCAGCCCGGGAATCCGCTTGGTGTCGACGATCAGGTCGGGGCGCAGGCGACCCGAGCGCAACTGCACCAACAGGTCGGTCCCGCCCGAGAGGACCTTTGCCAATCCCGGGGCGCCGGCCAGGATGGAGACGGCTTCGTCGACCGTCCGCGGCGCCGCAAAACTGAGCCTGGGCATGTCTGCTCCTGTGCTATCGCGCTCGCACGCCCGCGTTCGCCGGACCGAAACCGGGCGGTGCCTGCCCTTGGCTTACACCACGATACCGGGCGGCGTGAAGTGCTAATCTCCGATGCCGGCACTGCCGGCGCGTCGCAGGCATTGGCGGGCAACGGAACGGAACGAGAGCGGCGGCCGATGATTGCGATTACCGACGAGCTCAGCCTCGACGAGCGCGAGATTTCGGAAAGTTTTATTCGCGCGGCCGGGCCGGGCGGGATGAACGTCAACAGCGTCGCGAGCGCGGCGCAGCTGCGCTTCGACGTGCGCAACTCGCCGTCGCTGCCCGAGCCGGTGCGGGCGCGGCTCGAGCGGCTGGTGCGGGCGCGGATCAGCCATGACGGGGTACTGGTCATCACCGCGCGCCGCTACCGCTCGCAGGACCTCAACCGCCAGGACGCGCGCCACCGCCTCGTCGCACTGATCCGCCGCGCCGCCAGCCCGCCGCCGCCGCGCAAGCGGACCCGGCCGAGCCCGGCGCAACGCGAGGCCCGCCGCGCCGACAAGGCCCGCCGCGCCGCGCTCAAGCAGCAGCGTCGGCCGCCACCGTCAGATGAGACACCGTGAAGCCGTGCCGGGCGGCCAGGATCTCGGCGATGCGGCGGCGGTGGCAGATGCGCCAGTCGGCCTCGTAGCAGATCAGGCAGCTCGCCGCGGCGGCGGCGATCGACCCCGCTTCCTGCAACGCGTGCTCGGCCTCGGCGCTCGCCAGCTTGGCCTCGACGATCGCCCAGAACCGCTCCCAGTCGCGGCGATGGTTGGCCTCGCGCCCCTCGGGCGGGGTGCCGAGCGCCCTCAGCCCGACATAACGCATCCCCGCCGCCTCGACCGCGGCCGCAAGCTGGCTTTTCGAGAAGCCGGGCCGGCGCGAGATCGGCCGGTCGCGCACGTCGATCAGCGTCTCGACCCCGGCCGCCCGCAAGGTCGCGATCAGGTCGACCTGCCGCGCCTTCTCGTAGCCGATGGTGTAGAGCGTCGGCGTCACCGGGCGGGCCGCATCGACAGGGTGCCGCCGCCGGCATCGGCATCGCCTGAACCCCAGCTTCCCTCGATAACGTCGCCGCGCAGCGTCGCCGCGCCGCGGCCGCGATCGGGCGGCAGGGTCCAGCGATAGGCCAGGTGCGCGCCGTCCGCGGCGCCGTCGAGGCGGGCGAAGCCGGCGCCGAAGGAATACGCTCCGGTGACCCGGCCGCCGGACTGGCTGAGCACCGCGTCGACATCGAAATCGGTCTTGCCGATGCGCACCGTGCCGCGGAACACGCCGTCGAACGGCTGTCCGGTCGGCGCCGGCGCCCGGCACGAACGCGCGAGCTGCTGCCCGCGCCGGCGCGGCGCCAGGTCGTCCGGCGCGACGGTCCGGCCGATGCGGGCGGCCAGCGACTGGACGCCGGGATCGGCGAGCAGCAGCGCCACCTGGGAGATTTGCAGCGACACCGCCAGCGCGGCGGCGCGGCTGTCGCCGGTGAAGCCGCGCCCGGCGGCGGCGATGTGGGCGGCGAGGCTCTGCAGCCGGGCCGGCGACAGCGGATGGGTGCGCGCGCTGGCCGCCCGCCGGTAGTCGGCCTCGCTGGCATAGTCGGCGCGGTTTTCCCACAGGTTCGCCATCACCGTGAACAGCATCGACAGGCCGAGCGGGGCGACGTTGACCCGGCTCAGGACGTCGAGGGCAAAGGCGTCCGCCGCCTCCTCGTTGGCGCGCGACGCCTCCGGCGCCACCGCGGCGTTGCCGGGATGGCCCCAGCGCACATGACCCAGCTCGTGCAGCAGGATGAAGACGACGATGTCGTCGAAGATGCGGTTGGCGCGCTCGTCCACCCGCGCGTCGGCGAGCGCATTGCCGGGGATGCAGAGCGCGTCGAGCGGCTTCGGCGGCGCCGCGCCGTTGCCGCCGAGATGCCAGTAGCGCAGCATCAGCGCATAGTCGGCAAGGCTCTGCTCGGTATAGCCGTTGAGGTTGAGCCAGGCGGTGGCGACGCTGAGGTCGTCGAGGAATTTGAGCGAGGTGGCCGAGGCGAACACGAGCCCGCCGGGTTCGGAGTGGAAGGCGAAGGGCTCGTTGGCGGGATCGCTCGACGCGAACCGGAAGCGCACGTTGGCCAGCCGGGCCCGCTCCTCGGCGGTGAAGGCCGGTACAAAGACCCGCTCGTAATTGCCCAGCCAGCCCTTCTCGTAGCGCGGCCTCATCCCGTCGATCTCCCCCGCCTCGTAGAGCGAGGCGACGAGGCTCGACTGCGCGCCGGCCGGGCCGGCCGCCGCCGCGACGCCGGCGAAGACGAGGGCCGCGAGCCGGTTCATTTCAGCCTGGTCTGAAACACGACGACGGCGCGGGCGGCGCGGTCGAGCGGCGGATCCTGACCGGCGCCGGCGCCGACCCAGCGGGCAAAGGCCTCGCGCTCGCCCCAATCCGGGCGCCACGACAGCACCATGACCGCGAGCTTGGCGCTGCGCACCGCGGCGGCGAGTTCCTCGGCCGCCGGCCGGTCGAGCCGCGCCGCCGTCTCGTCGAGATAGCCGTTGAGGCGGGCGACGACGGTCTCGGCATCGGCGATCGGCCCCGCCCCCGCAGCCGCCGCCGGGGTCTCGCCGAACCCGGTATAGCGCACTGCCGCCGGCCCGGCCGCGGCCAGGTCCGCCGGCACGGTGAGATCGACCGGGCGGCTCACGGCAAAGCCGATCAGCGCGCAGCCGAACAGCGCAAAGAACACGCCGGGGCCGATCCGGGTCAGAAAGATCGAGACGCCGCCGGGCAGGCGGATGCGGCCCTCGGAGCGCTCGTGCGCCGGGATCACCACGAACAGGCGGTAGCCGAGACAGATCGCGAGCGCGCCGACAAGGACCAGCAGCACCCGCTCGGTCGAGCGGGACAGGATGACGGCCATGAGGGCGGCGAGATACGGCTGGTCCAAGCCCACCCCCCGATCGGGCAGTGCGCGCCTATCCGGTACGGTAGCGCTCGATCGCGCCGCGGTCGAGTTCGATGCCGAGGCCCGGGCGCTCGGGCAGCTTTACCGTGCCGTCGGGTTCCAGCGTCAGCGGCTCCTTCAGCAGCTCGTCGCGCAGCCCGTTGGGGTTCTGGTCCCATTCCAGCGCCAGCGCGTTGGGGATGGCCGCCGCGTAGTGCAGGGAGGCGACGAGCAGGACCGCGCCGGCAAACGCGTGCGGCGCGACCATGCGGTGATGCGCCTGAGCGAAGGCGGCGATGCGCCGCCCCTCCGAGAACCCGCCGGTCCAGGCGATATCGGGCTGGACGATATCGACCGCGCCGCGCGCGATCAGCTCGCGAAAGCCATAGAGCCCGGTCTCGGTCTCGTAGCCCGCCACCGGCGTCGCCAGCGCGGCGGCGACCTGGGCGCTGCCGTCGATGTCGTCGGTGGCGACCGGCTCTTCGAGCCAGTAGAGGTTGTAGGGTTCGAGGGCGCGGCCCATCTCGATCGCGAAGGCCGGGCTCCAGGCGCAGTTGACATCGGCCATCAGCTTTGCCTTGGGCCCGAGCGCACGGCGCACCGCGGCGACGCGGGCGATGTCCTCCTCGGGCTCGACGACGCAGACGTCGGCGTGGGCGACGAGGTGGCGCAGAGGGCTGCCGGTCGAGGGGTTGCGCCCGATCTTCATCTTCATGCCGCGGAAGCCGCGGGCACGGTAGCCCTCGGCTTCGCCGGCGAGCGCATCGATGTCCTTGCCTTCGGAATAGAAGCCGCCGCTGGCATAGGCCTCGACCCGGTCGCGGCTGGCGCCGAGCAGGCGATAGACGGGAAGCCTGGCGACCTTGCCGGCAAGGTCCCACAACGCGATGTCGATGCCGCTGATCGCGTGCATGACGACGCCGCGGCGGCCGTATTGCCGGGTGCGCGCGAACATTTTCTGCCACAGCCCCTCGATCAGCAGCGGGTCCTCGCCGAGGAGCAGCGGTTTCAGGTCGCGCTCGATGACCGCGGCGGTGGCGCCGCCGCCGAGCCCGGCCTCGCCGATGCCGGTGACGCCGCCGTCGGTCTCGATCTCGACCAGCAGCGCGCCGCGCCGCGCCTGCATGCCGCCGGCACTGCCGTACGGCGGGTCGCACGGGTAAGACAGCGCGATGGTGCGGATGTCCTTGATCTTCATCAGCCGCTCCTAATCGTCGATGACCGCGAGCAGGTCGCACTGGATCATCATCGGCGGGGTGAAGTCGCCGCTGGCGACGGTGTGGCGGGCCGGCCGCGAGTGCGGGTCGGGAAACATCTCGACCCAGTATTTGTTGAGGATCGGGCGCAGCGCCCGGTCGGTGATCCACACGTTCATCTTGACGATGTCGTCGGGCGAGCCGCCCGCCGCCTCGATGACCCGGCGCACATTGGCGAACATCGCGGCGCACTGGGCGTCGAGATCGTCGGGGACCTTGCCGGTCGCCGGATCGGCGCCGGAAATCGCGCCCGAGACGACGAACGGCCCCTTGCGCGAGGCGCTCGGGATCGGATTGACGTGCCGCGCCCCCGCGACATCGATGCTGCGCCGCCTGCTCATTGCCGCCTCCCGAGGATTGCCGCCGCGATGATAGGGGAGCGGCTGCGGCTGCGGCAACCGATCAGGGCGGGGCCGCCTGTGCGGCGACCCGTTCGCGGGGCACGCGCTGCTTGTTCGCACCCGCCTGCCGCGCAATCATCCGGGCACGCGAATGACATGGGGCGCGGCGAGAGGGAGCAACATGAGCGCAGCGGCAGCGACGATCGCCATTGTCGGACTTGGCGCGATCGGCCGGCCGATGGCCGAGCGCATCGCCGCCGCCGGGCTTCCGCTCGTCGTCTGCGATGTCCGGCCGGAGGCGGTCGCCGGGCTGCCGGCCGCCGTGGCGGTCGCCGCGACGCCGCGCGAGGCGGCGGCGCGCGCCGACCTCCTCCTCGCGTGCCTGCCGTCGCTCGACGCGCACCGGCAGGCGCTGACCGGGCCGGACGGCGCGATCCACGGCGATCGCTTCCGCACCTACATCCATACCGGCACGACCGGCTCGGCCCTCGTCCACGAGCTTGCTGCGGCGCTGGCGGCGCGCGGGGTCGAGACCCTCGACGCGCCGATGACCGGCGGCGTGCCGCGCGCCCGCGCCGGCACCCTGACGGTGATGGCTTCCGGGCCCGAGAGCGCCTTTGCCACGGCGCGGCCGTTCCTTGCCGCCTATGCCAGCACGATCGTCTATCTCGGCGCCCGCCTCGGCGCCGCGCAGGTGATGAAGCTGATCAACAACATGCTGTCCGCCGCCAACCTCGCGGTCGCGGCCGAGGCGATGGTGCTGGGCGCCAAGGCCGGGCTCGACCCGGAGCAGATGATCGCGGTGCTCAACGCCGGCACCGGCCAGAACAGCGCCACGCTGACCAAAATCCCGGATCATGTGCTGACCCGCGGTTTCGACTACGGCGGCGCGCTGTACATCACCGACAAGGATTTGTCGGCCTTTGCCGCGGAGGCCAAGGCGCACGACGTTCTCACCCCGCTCGGCGACCAGGTGCGCCGCGTCTATGCCGAGGCGATGGCGGAAGGCGCCAAGAGCGACGACATCACGACGATCGTCCGGCACTTCGAGCGCCGCGCGGGGATCGCCCTGGCCAAGACCCGGTAGCCGCGTTCCGCCGCGTCCCCGGCCCGCTCATTTGACGGTGATCTCGCCGACCATCCCGGCCCAGTCATGGTCGGGACAGCGCAATTCGTAGGTCCCCGGTTTCTCGGCGACGAACAGCAGGTCCTTCCGGCTGCCCGGCGGCACCTCGATCTCGCTGCGGTCGCGGTTGAGCACGCCGGGGGTCTCGAGCTTGACCGCGCGGAAGAAATCCGGCGCGGCGAATTCGTGCAGCTCGGTGCCGCGGTTGACCAGGCGCAGGCGATAGGCGACGCCGCGGCGAAAACGCAAGCGGCTCGGCGAGAACTGGTACTCGGACAGGCCGACCACCACCGTTTGCGGGTGCCGCGCCGCGCTGTCGTCCGCCGCGACCGCCGGCGCCGCCGCGGCGAGGGCGGCCAGGGCCGCCGCAAACCATCGCCTTGCCCGCATCTCCTCCCCCCGCTCCGCCCGGCGCATGCCGGCGCCGATTTGCCCCGATTTGCGCCGCGCGATCAACCGCGGCGTACCGCTTCGGCTCACGGCAGCGGCCGCAACACCCAGATCGCGGCCGGTTCGGGACCGGCGGCGCGCACCGCGACAAACAGGCGGTCGAGCTCGGGAACGAACAGCGAGGTCCGCGCTCCCGGCGCCGTCGCCGCCCGGCCGAGGCGCCGGTAGTCCGCGGCATCGAGCACATCGACCGCGCCCTCGCCGCAGCTGACGTAGACGCGGCGCCGCTTGGCGTCGACGAAGACGTCGTCGGCATCGCCGCAGGTGTCGGCGCCGCCGACGACGCGGCCGTCCGCAGTGGCCAGCGCCAGCAGCCGCGGCGGGCTGCGGAACGCGACGATCAGGCGGTGCCGGTCGCGGTCGAGCGCCATCGGGAAGTTGGCGCGGTAGCCC